>OMBQ01001806.1_pt1 | contig 15802 bp, 12 predicted proteins | sample 1674311 | NCBI WGS metagenome assembly OMBQ01 (sample SAMEA103958160, study PRJEB25191) | human gut metagenome | biome: human-associated habitat [ENVO:00009003]; feature: intestine environment [ENVO:2100002]; material: feces | place: Germany | collected 2013/2015 | reverse complement strand
GTATGCATATCAGGAGATGGAGAAGCTTCCGGAAGGCTTTGTGAAACCGGCAGACAGAACCAAACCATGGGGAACCGGCCATGCTGTTATCTGCGCAAGAGAGTTCCTTACAGACCCATTTGCAGTTATCAATGCAGATGACTATTATGGAAAGGAAGCATACGTAAAAGTACATGATTATCTGGTTCAGGAGCAGCCGGCAGATGACGTCTTGCATATTTGCATGGCAGGTTTCCGTCTTGGAAACACCTTAAGTGATAATGGAAGTGTTACAAGAGGACTTTGCCACATTACAGACGGAAAGCTTACAGGTGTTACCGAGACACACAATATTTTTAAAACAGCAGATGGCGCTGAGAGCCGCGAAGATGGCCAGCCGGCAGAGAAGCTTGACTTAAACGAGCTTGTTTCCATGAACATGTGGGGACTGACTCCTGCGTTTATGGATACTTTATACGATGGATTTGTAGAGTTTCTTCAGAATGTAAAAGCTGGTGATATCAAGGCAGAGTATCTTCTTCCGGTTATGATTGATGCATTGATCCAGAAGGGAACTGCCCAGGTAGATGTGCTTGAGACAAAGGATACCTGGTTTGGTGTAACTTACCAGGAAGATAAAGAGGTTGTGATCAAAGCCTTTAAAGAGCTTACCGAGGCTGGCGTATATCCAAACGGACTTTACAAATAAGATTATCGGATACTGTATATTGTAATTGTTTGCAGTTTTGCCTGAAAATATGGAAAAGAATGGATGATTCATATATGCTTTCAGGTGTAATAAGCAAGGAGGATAATTAGATATGGGAAAATATTTTGGAACAGACGGATTTCGTGGAGAGGCGAATGTTCAGCTGACAGTTGATAATGCGTTTAAAGTAGGACGTTATGTAGGCTGGTATTATGGACGTGACCATAAGGCGAAGATCGTAATCGGAAAAGATACCAGACGAAGCAGCTATATGTTTGAGTATGCCCTTGTTGCAGGACTTACCGCTTCCGGAGCAGATGCTTATCTTCTGCATGTAACCACTACTCCAAGTGTATCCTTTGCGGTTCGTACAGAGGATTTTGACTGCGGTATTATGATCTCCGCAAGCCATAACCCATTCTATGATAACGGAATCAAGCTTCTGAACGGAAACGGACAGAAGATCGAGGCTGAGATTGAGGAGCGTATCGAGGCTTATATTGACGGCAAGATTGAGGAGCTTCCTCTTGCCCGCAAGGAAGACATCGGACGCACCATCGACTTTGCTTCCGGACGTAACCGCTATATCGGATACCTGATCTCCATTCCAAGCCGTGACTTCAAGAACGTAAAGGTTGGTCTTGACTGTGCAAACGGAAGCTCTTCTGCCATTGCAAAGAGCGTATTCGAGGCACTTCAGGCGAAGACCTATGTGATCAACAACCAGCCGGACGGAACCAATATTAACACAAACTGCGGTTCCACCCATATCGAGGTTCTGCAGAAATATGTAGTCGATAACGGACTGGATATCGGATTTGCGTATGATGGAGATGCTGACCGCTGTATCGCAGTGGATCATCGCGGAAATATTATCGACGGCGATAAGATCATGTATGTATGCGGCAAATACTTAAAAGAGCAGGGCAAGTTAAACGGCAATACAGTCGTTACCACTGTTATGTCCAACATGGGTCTTTACAAGGCTCTGGAGCGTGAGGGAATGCGTTACGAGCAGACCGCAGTAGGTGACAAGTATGTAGCCGAGAATATGCTTGCAAACAACTACAGCATCGGCGGAGAGCAGTCCGGACATATTATTTTCAGCCGCTATGCAGCTACCGGAGACGGTATCCTGACTTCCCTGATGGTAATGGAAGCATGCGTAGACAAGAAGTCCACCTTATGCGACCTTGCAAAAGAGATGAAGGTATATCCGCAGGTACTTCGCAATGTGCGTGTAGCAGATAAGAAAACTGCCCGTGAGAACCCGAAGGTAGTGGAGGCTGTAGAAGCGGCTGCTAAAGCACTTGGAGATTCCGGACGTATTCTGGTTCGTGAGAGCGGAACAGAGCCGCTGATCCGTGTTATGGTGGAGGCTGAGACAGATGAACTCTGCCATCAGTATGTAGACAGTGTTGTAGATGTAATGGAAGCCGAAGGGCTGATCGTTGGTTGAGAATGAAAATCAGAAAAACAGCAGTGATGCTTGCAGCCTGCATGGGGATGACCCTTCTGGCAGGCTGCGATAGTGAACAACAGAAGACTTTTAATGAAGCTGTGAAGGATCTGGAGCAGGGAAGCTATGAGTATGCCCTGGATGAATTTACCCAGTCTGTAAATAACGGGATCAGTCTGGCCGTTTCCTATCGTGGAATTGGAATCTGCCAGATGCGTCTTGGCAATTACGAGGACGCCATCAGTGCTTTTACCAGTGCACTTAGTTCTGATAAGGTCAGCAAAACGATGGCGAAGGATCTTTACCTGTATCGTGCTACTGCAAGGCTGCAGGCAGGGCTTTTGGATGATGCTATGGCAGACTGCCAGACGCTGGCCCAGAAGTATGAGATGGATGCAGACTGCTGGTTCCTGAGCGGCAAGGTGGCGCTTGCCATGGATGGGTATGATGAGGCTTCCTCTGATTTTGAGCAGGCCTATGGCGAGGATTCCAGCTATGACCGCGCCATCCAGATTTATGAGACCTATCTGGAAAAGGATATGGAAGCGGACGGAACCAGATATCTGGAAGCCGCCCTGTCCTCAGAGGCCAAGGATACAGATGACATGTGTGACCGCGGCAGGATCTATTGTTATATGGAGGACTACGGGAATGCCAAAACAGAGCTGACGAATGCATCCAGCAAGGGAAGCACAGAGGCGGTTCTCCTTCTTGGAATGGTTTACGGCGCGCAGCAGGATTACGTAAATGCAAGAGCCATGTATCAGCAGTACATCAATAAGATGCAGGACAATACAGAGAAGAATTTCACAAAAACAGCAGCTTCCGGTTACAATGGCCTGGCTGTATGCGATATAGCAGAAGGGAATTACGACTCTGCACTTGAGAACATTAACAGCGGTATTGCAGCTGCATCGGATAATGAAATGCAGAGCCTTCTGTTTAATGAAATCGTTGTTTATGAGAAAAAGCTTGATTTTTCCACTGCTCAGGAGAAAGCCCAGTCTTATGTAGGCATGTACCCGGAGGATGAGGAAGCGGCTCATGAGCTTGCCTTTCTGAAATCCAGGACAGGAGCTGGTGAATAAGCACAGAAGAGAATGCGCAGATTACGGAATGAGTTTTTTATATGTTTTAAGCCGCCGCACTGCGAGAAAAAAGGATCGGTAATTCACACAGGATTATCGGTCCTTTTGCAAATAAAGATTTTGTGCTATACTCAAGCAGATAAACAGAGATGCTGCCTGCAGGCAACATTACCTTATAGAAAACAAAAGTCCGAAAGGAGGATTTATGGAATATATTGAAGAGATACAGGAACGGGTGATTCTGGTGGGCGTTCAGCTGGATGAGAACGACAATGTGAAGGAATCCCTGGATGAGCTGGAAGAACTGGCAGATACAGCTGGCGCAGTGACCGTTGGCAAGATCATCCAGAACCGTGAGACCGTGCATCCCGGAACCTATATTGGAAAAGGCAAGATCGAGGAGGTACGCGCTCTGATGCTTGCCACAGACGCAACGGGAATCATCTGCGATGATGAGCTTTCCCCTGCACAGATGAACAATCTGGAGCATGAGCTGGAATGCAAGGTCATGGACAGAACCCTTTTGATTCTTGATATTTTTGCCAAGCATGCCACCACAAGCGAAGGTAAGATCCAGGTAGAGCTTGCCCAGCTCCGTTACCGTGCTTCCAGGCTGGTTGGTCTTGGCGCTTCTTTGTCCAGGCTCGGTGGTGGAATTGGAACCAGAGGTCCCGGAGAGAAGAAGCTGGAAAGCGACCGCCGTCTGATCCGCAAAAGGATTACTGCTTTGAAGGAAGAGCTTTCCCAGGTAGAGAAGCACAGGGAGCTTCTTCGCACCGGAAGAACCCGGGGCAAAATGAAGACAGCTGCTATTGTTGGCTATACAAACGCCGGGAAGTCTACCCTTTTAAATACCCTTACAGGGGCTGGGGTGCTTTCCGAGGACAAGCTGTTTGCAACCCTGGACCCGACTACAAGAGCGCTGACACTGGATGATGGACAGCAGATCCTTCTTACAGATACTGTTGGATTTATCCGCAAGCTTCCCCACAATCTGGTGGAGGCGTTTAAGAGTACTCTGGAAGAGGCGAAATATGCGGACTACATTATCCATGTGGTAGACTGCTCCAATCCGCAGGCGGAGCAGCAGATGGAAGTGGTTTATGACACGCTGCATGAGCTGGAGGTACAGGGCAAGAAAACCATTACGCTGTTTAACAAAGTAGATGTGGGAGCGGCCATCCGCATGCGTGACAGCATGGCAGATCACACTTTGAAGGTATCTGCGAAAACAGGAGATGGCCTGGACGAACTGAAGGCACTTCTGGGGAAAATCCTTTCTGAAGAGCAGATTTATGTGGAAAAGCTTTTCGGCTATCAGGAAGCCGGCAAGATCCAGCTGATCCGGGAATATGGACAGCTGCTTTCTGAGGAATATACAGACAGCGGAATTATGGTGAAGGCGAGAGTTCCTCAGGAGATTCATGGGAAAATTATGTAAGGAAAGGGGCAGTCAGGTGCCGCTGACAATTGCATAAACAGGTTGAAGAATTTAGAAAAAATGTTTTATTATTTGAAAAACAGGAGATAAAATCATGGGAAAATACACAGATTACATTATGAAAACAGCACAGGATCTGCTTGCAGTGCCAAGCCCAAGCGGTTTCACGCATATGGCAGCAGAGTTTGTGAAAAAAGAATTCGAAAAGCTTGGTTATGAACCGCAGATTACACAGAAAGGCGCAGTTCTCGTAAAGCTGGGCGGCAAGGACGACAAAAATGCAGTAGTTCTGGCTGCGCACATGGACACCCTGGGCGGTATGGTTTGCCAGATCATGGACAATGGACGTCTGAAGCTGACCAACATCGGCGGCATGAACCCCAACAATGCGGAGGCAGAGAACTGCAAGGTTTACACCAAATCCGGCAAGGTATACGACGCAACCTTCCAGCTGGAGAACGCATCGGTTCATGTAAACGGAGAGTACAGCGATACCAAGCGTACCTATGACACCATGGAAGCCATCCTGGACGAGCCGGTGAAAACAAAGGAAGATGTGAAAAAGCTTGGAATCATGACCGGAGATTTCGTCTGCTTTGACCCAAGAACGGTTGTAACCCAGAGCGGATACATTAAGAGCCGTTTCCTGGATGATAAATTCAGCACAGCCATTCTTCTTGGCTATGCCAAATATCTGAAAGAGAAGAAAGTAGAGACTGAGCGTACCATCTATGTTCTGATCACTTCCTATGAGGAAGTAGGACATGGCGGATGTGCTGCAATCCCGGATGGAGTAACAGAGATGATCTCTGTAGATATGGGCTGCGTCGGTAAAGGATTGGAATGCGATGAGACGATGGTTTCCATCTGTGCGAAGGACAGCATGGGACCGTACGACTACCAGGTAGTTTCCGGTCTTATTAAGGCTGCGCAGGAGAATGACATTGCATTTGCAGTGGATGTGTATCCGCATTATGGTTCTGATGTAGACGCGGCTCTGAAGGCTGGATACGATATGAAACACGGCCTGATCGGACCTGGTGTTTATGCTTCTCATGGTTATGAGAGATCACACAAGGATGGAGCGAAGAATACGCTGAAGCTTCTGAAGGCATATTTAGGGTAAAAAAATGTATAAAATTTTAGTAGTGGAAGATGACGAGACCATCGTGCAGATTGTCAAGCGTCATCTGCAGTCCTGGGGCTATGAGGTTTTTCAGGTGGAGGATTTCGCACATGTGATCCAGGAATTTGTGCAGAAGGATCCCCAGCTGGTGCTTCTGGATCTGAAGCTGCCTTTTTACAACGGCTTTCACTGGTGCGAGGAGATCCGGAAGATTTCCCAGGTTCCGGTTTTGTTCCTGTCCTCAGCGGCAGACAACATGAATATGGTTATGGCCATGAGCCGTGGCGCAGATGATTTTATTGCCAAGCCCTTTGACCTGGATGTGCTGGCTGCCAAGGTGCAGGCTGTGCTTCGGCGCACCTACGCATTCGGACAGAACAGCAGTCTTCTGGAACATAACGGCGTAGTTTTGAATCCTGGAAACGGCACCATTTCTGCCAATGGGCAGCAGGCAGACCTGACGAAGAACGAACTGAAAATCCTGCAGATTCTGTTTGAACATCAGGGACGCGTGGTATCAAGAGATGCCATTATGACCAAGCTGTGGGAAAGCGACAGCTTTGTGGATGACAATACCCTTACCGTGAACATCACAAGAATCCGCAGAAAGCTGGAGAGCCTGGGAATCCGGGATTTCATTGTAACCAAAAAAGGCCTGGGGTATATGGTATGAGAGAATATCTGAAAACCAGATGGCAGAGCTGGGTGATGGCAGCAGCAATGCTTTTGATGGCGGTGATAGTGCTTTTCCTGTATGATGTTCCACTGGAGCCTGTGGGCTATATTGCGGTTCTTGTAATCATCTGTGAGACAGGATTCCTGATCTGGGGATATTGCAAATACCGGAAAAAGCAGCAGAATCTTTTGTATATAAAAGACAACGGCGCCCTTGCACTGGAGCACATGGAGGCGCCGGAGAATGAGAATGAGGCGCTTTACCAGGACATCTGCAGGCTGCTTGATGAGGAAAGAATCAAGGCCAGGAACCAGAGCAGTGCGCTTGGCACAGAGCTGATGGATTTTTACACTATGTGGGTTCATCAGATCAAAACCCCTATTGCGGCATCCAGGCTCCTGCTTCAGGAGGAAGAACTAAATCCCGGGGAAATCCAGAATGAGCTTTTCAAGATCGAGCAGTATGTGGAGATGGTTCTGGGATATCTTCGTACCCAGGATCTGTCCTCGGATCTTTGCCTGGAAGAAGTGAATCTGGATGAAATCATAAAGGATCAGATCCACAAGTTTGCCCGGATTTTTGTTGGGAAAAAGCTGTCCCTGGATTATGAGGGCGTGGAAGAAACGGTGCTTACGGATAAAAAGTGGCTAGGCTTTGTTATTGGCCAGATCCTTTCCAATGCATTGAAATACACGAAAAAAGGGAAAATCTCCATCTATATGAGTAAAGCAAGGTCCCATACACTGGTGATTGAGGATACGGGAATCGGAATCCGCCAGGAAGATCTGCCCCGTGTTTTTGAAAAAGGCTTTACCGGATACAATGGCCGGGAAGAGGGGCGTTCAACCGGAATCGGGCTTTATCTTAGCGGAAAGATCATGAAGAAACTGGATCATGGAATCCGCATAGAGTCCGAGCTGGGAAAAGGAACCAGGGTGTTTCTGGAGCTTGGCAGGAAGAAGATGGATCTGTATTAAGCACGTTGTGTGGGGATAAGGAGAGAGTATGAAAGCAATTAAGAAAATCTTGAACAACATTTTTATCGATGGTCTGAGCGGGATGGCCCTGGGCCTGTTTTCTACGCTGATCATCGGAACCATTCTGAAGCAGATCGGCGATCTGATGGGCGGCACCTATGGCGCTTATTTAAGTACCTTTGCGGTGATTGCCCAGCGACTTACCGGAGCTGGAATCGGTATTGGAGTTGCGTACAAATTCCGGGAGTCTACGTATGTACTGTTGTCCGCGGCAGCAGCGGGAATGATCGGTGCCTATGCATCCAATCTGATTGCAGGAACCTTGCTGTCTGACACTGGGGCACTGGTATTAGCAGGTCCTGGAGAGCCCCTTGGTGCATTTGTTGCAGCTTATGTGGGAATTACTGTGGGAAGACTGGTTGCCGGGAAAACAAAGCTGGATCTGTTGATCACTCCGGCGGTTACCATTTTGTCCGGCGGTACAGTTGGAATTTTAGTGGGGCCTGGAGTGTCAAGATTTATGACCTGGCTTGGTAATCTGGTAAACTGGGGAACTGAGCAGCAGCCTGTTTTGATGGGAATTATTGTTTCCGTTGTTATGGGAATGGTGCTGACGCTGCCCATCAGTTCGGCTGCCCTTGGAATTATCCTGGGATTAAATGGTGTGGCAGCAGGCGCGGCAACCATCGGATGCTGCTGCCAGATGATCGGATTTGCAGTGACAAGCTTTAAGGATAACGGTGTGGGCGGACTTTTTGCCCAGGGAGTGGGAACTTCCATGCTGCAGATCCCCAATATTATGAGACGGCCGCTGATCTGGCTGCCGCCTACACTGGCGTCTGCAATTTTAGGTCCCATCGCTATTATCGGACCGTTCCATATGACAAACAATGCCACTGGCTCCGGCATGGGAACCTCCGGCCTGGTTGGACAGATCATGACTTACCAGACCATGACAGCGACAGAGGAGCCTGTGCTGGTTATTTTGAAAATCATAGTATTTCATTTCCTGCTTCCCGGTCTGCTGTCCTATGTGATCTATCGAGGAATGCGCAACATGGGATATATCAAGGACGGCCAGATGAAGCTGGATGTGTAAAAAGACGGGAATTAAGCTTGCGCAGCAAATGCATTTTTTGGCATCACAAAGCGTGTTGCCGGGCAAAGTGGACGGTAATTTGCTTGTAAAGTGCAGAAAAAGATATTGACATCTAATACACGTTAGAATATACTAACAATAGAAGGAACCTATTGTCTCAGTTTGCAGGCGAACCCCATAGTGGTTTTGAGGAAAACTGTGACAACTGATCTACAGGGAACCTGAAAGGAGCAGAGTATGGGAACAGTAGTTGTAGGTGCTATCGTAGTAGTAATCGCAGGTCTTGCCATCCGAAGCATTCGCAAGGACAAGAAGAGTGGAAAAGGCTGCAATGGCAATTGCGGAAGCTGCGGCGGATGCCACTAAGGCCGGAAATTAAGACTGGAGTTTGAATCATTTACATATGCCACAGAAACAAAAGAACTGTTGTGCTGGAGAAATCAGGCACAGCAGTTCTTTCGTATAAAGGGAAATACAGCAGTAATGCCAAGAACCCTGTATGCCATGTTTTTTCCCGATTCACAGGAAAACAACGAAAAACCACAAAAACAAAAAGAAAACTCCAACCAAAACAACAAAAGTAATGTTGAATTATGTTGACACCGCAAAAGGGATGACGTATAATGAGCATAGAAAACTATGTCATGGAATGGCGGACATTTATGTTGCCGGATTCTGGAATTTCTTACAGATTTGCAGAGCCCGGGACTTCCATGAGAAAGGAGAACCATGGAAAAATACAATTCAAGTGAGATTCCCAAATCCTCCAGAATTACCCGTCTGGTAGACCATCTCTATGCCAAGATGCCAGAGATCGAATCTTACAGAGCCAAGCTGATCACAGAGTCCTATAAGGAGACGGAAGACCAGCCGATCATTACCAGAAGAGCGAAAGCTTTTTCCCACATTTTACATAACATTCCAATCATTATCCGGGATGAAGAGCTGATCGTGGGAAGCAACTCTATTGCTCCAAGAGGCTGCCAGACTTTCCCGGAATTTTCATTCCAGTGGCTGGAAGATGAGCTGGATACCGTAGAGACCAGAATCGCGGATCCGTTCTATATTTCCGAGCAGGCCAAGGCAGATCTTCGCGAGGTGCATAAGTACTGGAAAGGCAAGACCACAAGTGAGCTTGCCACTGCTTATATGGCACCGGAAGCAATTCGCGCAATTGACCACAATATTTTTACACCTGGAAACTATTTCTATAATGGTGTAGGACATGTTACCGTAAAATACTGGGAAGTTCTTGAAATCGGCTACGAAGGCATTATGGCGAAAGCACAGGCTGAGTTGGATCACTGCAATGTGGGTGACGGAGACTATGCAGAGCGTTCCCGTTTCCTGGAAGCTGTGATCATGAGCTGCCAGGCTGTAATAGACTATGCGAACAGATATGCGAAGCTTGCCCTTGAGATGGCTGAGAAATGTACAGATCCCCAGCGTAAGGCTGAGCTTCTTGTAATCGCGTCCAACTGCAGCAAGGTACCGGCTAAGGGAGCTGCCAATTTCTGGGAGGCATGTCAGTCCTTCTGGTTCGTACAGCAGCTTCTGCAGATGGAGTCCAGCGGACATTCTATCTCCCCAGGACGCTTTGACCAGTATATGTATCCTTACTACAAGAAGGATATTGAGAGCGGTGCGATCACCAGAACAGCAGCTCAGGAGCTGATCGACTGTATCTGGGTGAAATTAAATGACCTGAATAAGGTTCGTGATGCAGCTTCCGCAGAAGGATTCGCAGGCTACAGCCTTTTCCAGAACCTGATCGTAGGCGGTCAGAACAAGGATGGCGAGGATGTGACCAATGACCTTTCCTTCATGTGTATTGAGGCATCCATGCATGTACATCTTCCGGCTCCGTCCCTTTCCATCCGTGTATGGAATGGTTCTCCTCATGACCTTCTGATCAAGGCAGCAGAGCTTACCAGAACGGGTATCGGACTTCCGGCTTATTATAACGACGAGGTAATCATCCCGGCACTGCAGAACAGAGGACTTTCCCTGGCAGATGCCCGTGAGTACAATATCATCGGATGCGTTGAGCCCCAGAAGGCCGGCAAGACTGAAGGCTGGCATGACGCAGCATTCTTTAATATGTGCCGTCCGCTGGAGCTTGTATTTGCAAATGGTATGGATCAGGGTGAGATGGTTGGTATTCCTACCGGCGATGTTACCAAGATGGAAACCTTTGAGGAATTTTACAATGCTTATAAGAAGCAGATGGAATACTGCATTTCCCTGCTTGTAAATGCAGACAACGCCATTGACGTTGCCCATGCAAAGCGTTGCCCGCTTCCATTCCTTTCCAGTATGATCGATGACTGTATCAAACGCGGAAAGACCGTTCAGGAAGGCGGCGCTGTATATAACTTTACAGGTCCTCAGGGCTTTGGTATTGCCAACATGGCAGACTCCCTGTATGCAATCCGCCAGCTGGTTTACCAGGAGAAGAAGTTCACAATGGAAGAGCTGAAGGAAGCTCTTGCATGGAATTATGGCAAGGGCCTGGACGAGCAGTCTGTAAGAGATATCACTACCGGTATCTTAAGAGAGATGACAGAAAGCGGTGCTAAGGTAGATGCAGACACAGCAGCAGCTGTTCTGAAATCTGTTATGAATGCCCAGATGTCACCTGAGAAGATGGCAAGATATCAGGAAATCCACGACATGATCGCTGAGGTTCCCAAGTTCGGAAATGATCTTCCGGAAGTGGATTACTTTGCAAGAGATGTGGCATATACTTATACAAGACCTCTTCAGAATTTCAAGAATCCAAGAGGCGGTCAGTATCAGGCTGGACTTTATCCGGTATCTGCAAATGTACCGCTGGGCGGACAGACTGGTGCCACACCAGATGGCAGATATGCACACACTCCGGTTGCTGACGGTGTTTCCCCATCAGCAGGCAAGGATGTGAACGGACCGACCGCAGCAGCAAGCTCTGTTGCCAAACTGGATCACTTCATTGTATCCAATGGTACTCTGTTCAATCAGAAGTTCCATCCGTCAGCACTGTCAGGACGTGAGGGACTTGAGAAATTTGTTGCACTGATCCGTTCCTACTTCGATCAGAAGGGAATGCATATGCAGTTTAACGTTGTAAGCAGAGAGACACTTCTTGACGCACAGGCACATCCGGAGAACTATAAGCATCTGGTTGTACGTGTCGCCGGCTACAGTGCGCTGTTTACTACACTGTCCAAGTCCTTACAGGATGATATCATCCGCAGAACAGAGCAGGGCTTCTAAATGAAAATATAAACGGAACTGCTGGCGGCTTTTCTCACAGAAGGCTGTCGGCACTTCCGTATAATGGAGAAATCTATGGAATATTTAGATACCACAGGACGTATCTTTGACGTCCAGCGTTATTCCATCCATGATGGTCCGGGAATCCGTACCATCGTATTTCTGAAGGGATGCGTGCTGCGGTGCCAGTGGTGCTGCAATCCGGAATCCCAGGAGTACAAGATCCAGACCATGAAGACACCGGACGGTGTGAAGACCATGGGACGGGATGTAACTGTTCGGGAAATGATCGAGCTGGTGGAGAAAGACCGCCCTTATTATTACCGTTCCGGCGGCGGCATGACTCTTTCCGGAGGGGAATGTCTTTGCCAGCCGCAGTTTGCCCGTGACCTTCTCCGCGCTGCAAAGGAGCGGGGAATCAACACAGCTATTGAGAGCATGGCATGTGTTCCCTGGAAAAATATTGAGATGGTTCTGCCCTATCTGGATACTTACCTGATGGATATCAAACATACCAATCAGGTCAAGCATGAACAGTTTACAGGCAAGCCCAACGGACTGGCGCTTGAGAATGCCAGAAAGGTTGCTTTATCCGGGCAGACTAATCTGGTGATCCGCGTTCCGGTCATTCCAACCTTTAATGACAGCGTGGAGGAAATCAAGTCTATCGCTTCTTTTGCGTCCACTTTACCGGGAGTGAAGAAGATTCACCTTCTTCCTTACCATCGCCTTGGACAGGATAAGTATGACTGGCTTGGAAGAGAGTACAAGCTGCCGGAGATCCTTCCTCCGGAACCGGAGCACATGGAGCTTCTGAAGAAAGCGGTTCACTCTGTCTGTGATCTGGACTGCCAGATTGGTGGATGAGAATGAAATTAAAATGATAAGGGGTCAGAATTTTGAACTGGAATTCTGGCCTTTTTTATATTTTGACGGGGACAAAAACCTGTGGGACTATTGTCTTTCCCGCACACGCGGAAAGGAAAAATCTATACGCTGTTATATTGACATCTATCATATAAGCGTGCAATATAAAGATATTTCCCCAAAAGCACTGTGCGGATTTTTTGCACAACGTTATGAAAAAACAGGAGGATAATGAAATGAGCGTTAAAAAATTAGGCTTTGGACTGATGAGACTTCCGGCAGTGGACGAAGCAGACAAAAGCAAGGTAGATGTAGAAAGAGTCTGTCATCTGGCGGACCGGTTCCTGGCAGAAGGCTTCACCTATTTTGATACAGCAGCATGCTATCACAGCGGAAACAGTGAGCAGGCCTTTCGGGAGGCAGTAGCAAAGCGCTACCCAAGAGAAGCCTACACAATCACAGATAAGCTTTCCCTTTTCATGCTGAAGGAAGCCTCTGAAATGCCTGGATTTTTTGAAAAACAGCTGGAAAACTGCGGCGTGGAATATTTCGATTACTACCTGCTCCATTCCCTGGATGAAGGTGCTGCGAAGCAGGCAGAAGAGTGGGGCGCTTTTGACTTTATGCTGGAAAAGAAAGCGAAGGGACTTGTTAAGCATGTGGGCTTCTCTTTCCATGACAAAGCAGAGGTACTGGACAAGATCCTCACAAGACATCCGGAAATGGAATATGTGCAGCTTCAGCTGAACTATGCAGACTGGGAGGATAGCGAGGTACAGTCCCGCAAATGCTATGAGGTCTGTGTGAAATATGGCAAGCCGGTTCTGGTTATGGAGCCCATCAAAGGCGGCATGCTGGCGAATGTTCCAGCAGAGGCAGAAGCACTGTTAAAGGGCGCCAGACCGGAAATGTCTGTGGCATCCTGGGCCATCCGTTTTGCTGCATCCCAGGAAAATGTATTTATGGTACTGAGCGGTATGAGCGATGAGCAGCAGGTGGAGGATAATCTTTCCTATATGAAGGATTTTGCCCCGCTTTCCGATGAGGAAAAAGACCTTGTTGCCAAATCTGCGGCAATCATCAAATCCAAAGAAAAGGTGCCGTGCACAGGCTGCCGCTATTGCACAGACGGATGTCCAATGAAAATTGCAATCCCGGATTATTTCAAGCTTCTGAACCGGATCAGCATGTTTGGAGAAGGCCAGCTGGCGTCAGCCAAATCCATCTACAAAGACCGTACCGAAAAAGAAGGCCACGGAAAGGCATCTGACTGTGTAGGCTGCAGACAATGCGAGGAACACTGCCCGCAGCACCTGCCGATTACAGAATATCTGGAAGAAGTTGCAAAGACATTTGAATAATTGATGATTTTTGTGTATGATATAGGAAGATGCAGGGAAAGGTAGTTTGCCCTGAACATCTATATGAGCGGAGGCATAAAAATACAAGATAAAAGCAGTTGGATTGAATGCGGTAAAATCTGGCTGGTGCGAAACTTATAGATAAAGGAGAAGTGAGAATGAGAGGATTATACTCATCAAAGGCCAAGATCAGACACCAGATTTTTACTGAAATCGCCCGTCTTGCCTACGAGGGCGATATTGAGAAGGAAATGGACGAGCTTCCATACAAGATCCTGCCAGGAGAAGTTGCCACATACCGTGACAGTATTTTCCTGGAAAGAGCCATTGTAGGAGAGAGGCTGCGTGTGGCAATGGGACTGCCCCTGCGCAACATTTCCGAGCATGCCCCGATTTCCAAAGGGGTGGAGGCGAGCCTTATTGAGGAGAAATATTATGAGCCGCCGCTTATTAATATTATCAAATTTGCCTGCAATTCCTGCCCGGAGAAAAGAGTCCTGGTGACAGAAGGCTGTCAGGGCTGCCTGGAGCACCCATGTCAGGAGGTCTGTCCCAAGAATGCCATTCATATGGAGAATGGCAGGTCTGTAATCGATCAGGAAAAATGTATCAAATGCGGCAAATGTATGGAAGCCTGTCCATATAATGCCATTATCAAACAGGAAAGACCATGTGCCAAGGCCTGCGGAATGAATGCCATCCATTCCGATGAATATGGAAGGGCAGAGATTGATCATGACAAGTGCGTTTCCTGCGGAATGTGCCTGGTAAGCTGTCCGTTCAGTGCCATTGTAGACAAGGGACAGATTTATCAGACCATTATGGCGTTAAAGAGTGAGACTCCGGTCTATGCCATCGTAGCGCCGGCAGTGGCAGGACAGTTTGAGCCGGCACTGAAAAATACCCAGATTCGCGGTGCCTTTAAGGCTCTTGGATTCACGGATATCAAGGAGGTAGCAGTTGGAGCGGACCTTTGTACCATTGAGGAGGCCAAAGACTTCATGGAAGAGGTACCGGAGAAGATCCCGTTTATGGGAACCTCCTGCTGTCCGGCATGGTCTGTAATGGCGAAGAAAATGTTCCCCCAGTATGCAAACTGCATTTCCATGGCACTGACCCCTATGGTGCTTACTGCCAGACTTCTAAAGCAGGAGAACCCGGACTGCAAGATCGTGTTTGTGGGCCCCTGCGCAGCTAAGAAGCTGGAAGCAAGCCGTAAGAGCGTTCGAAGCTATGTGGATTTTGTGCTTACTTTTGAGGAAGTACAGGGAATGTTCGAAGCCAAAGATGTGGACTTCGGAAGTATTCCGGAAGGAGAGCCTCTTTCCCAGGCAAGCAGTGACGGCCGTGGATTTGCTGCCAGCGGCGGTGTTGCAGCAGCTGTGGTAAAGGCTATAAAGCGTATGGACCCGGACCGAGAAGTGAAGGTAGTCAGCGCTAACGGCCTGCAGGAGTGCAAAAAGATGATGATGTCCGCCAACGCAGGAAAGTACAACGGCTATCTGCTGGAAGGAATGGCCTGTCCAGGCGGATGTGTAGGTGGAGGCGGACAGCCGATCCATGAAGGAAAAGAACTGGCATCTGACCGTGGATCCAACCTGTACTTCCTGGATAAGACAGCCCATTTGAGATTTTCACACGAGAATCCAGATATCAAACATCTGTATGATGAATACTTTGGATCACCGGGAAGTCATAAAGCACATCAATTACTGCATGTGCAAAAATAGCTGTTAATACCTTTTAATAAAGAAAATCCAGATAT
>OMBQ01001800.1_pt1 | contig 15829 bp, 6 predicted proteins | sample 1674311 | NCBI WGS metagenome assembly OMBQ01 (sample SAMEA103958160, study PRJEB25191) | human gut metagenome | biome: human-associated habitat [ENVO:00009003]; feature: intestine environment [ENVO:2100002]; material: feces | place: Germany | collected 2013/2015 | reverse complement strand
AGGAATGTCTCTCCCCGCGTATTCAATATCCATAATTCCCATTTGAGTCAAAATAATCGAACGCATTTTGCATGCCCTACGCAAACAATATCTATTAAAATCAGCTATTCGAATATCTTCGGGCCGCCTAACACGGGGGAAGAGAAGTTTCAAATATGCTGTTGCAATCCTCTTGACTGCTTCTGTATCTCGTGTGTCTGCCCCATCAGGGACTTCAATTAAACGGTCAACAATGGCCCGATAACTAGAATCATTCCTTAATTCGTGCATAATCGAACAAAAGTATTCAGAGTTTAGAGCCCACCCGTTAACCTTTAAGTCGTCATTCATGCGAGGAATATTCCATCCCTTAATGAACCCATGAAAACGTTCCAGCAAGGCAGACTCATGAAACTCGGAGGGCAGTTCAGTAAACATATCTGTCGTGGCGTCATTGTCCATGATTTCCTTGGGAATGTTACCACACAGTATCATACCAGACCACGCTATACCTTTATGATTACCCACCGTGTATTCGCCGCTTTCAAGATAGCCTTTCAAGGCAGAACGCATTTCATCCACATCTGTGAAAGAAATTGTCTGGATTTCATCAAGAGTCACGAAGTCATAGTTGGCAATGAGGCCTTCTGTCCCACGCGATTGATCGTAGAATAGCTTTGATCGGCTCATGACGCCACCGGAAGAAAGCCAGCCATATCTGCTTACCCGTCCATATAGGTATGATTTTCCTGTACCTTTGGGGGCAAGTTCGATCAAGTTCAACCGCTTCTCCACGAAGGGAAGTAATCGGGTCAACATCGTGAGCTTTTCTTCTTCAGACTGATAACCGTCTGCATTATAGTCTATTGCTCCAAGAAGGATGTCAATCCATTCCGAGACGTCAAAGTGGCTGGAAATGTCTTTGAAGTATTCCAGATCGATTGTATAGGGACAAAAGTTTTGAAAAGCCATGAGACGTATTTTCCCCGGAATACGAGGCCTTGCAGAATCATCAGGGTCTCTGTATCCTAATTCAATCATCCCCCATACTTCTTGGCCTGAAACAAGCTCTTCTTTTACTTCCTGCCAGATATAGTCCTCAATGATTGTTTCTTTTGTTGACAAGCCCAAATCTGGCAGTGAGAAAGAAACTTCTCCGGTACGGACATTGACATCGATTGAGATCTTAGTCAGCATCTTTACCCTCTCATGATCCTTGACGATGCGACTTTTGATGGCATTCCAATTACTTCTCTGCGGAATAAAACGGCGCACAAACGTCGAGAGCTCTTCTATATCAAAATTACCTTCATCATCTTCGAACTTTCTCAGCAACCAGTCACGGGTAAATGACGGTAAACCGAGAGAGGAAAATACGCTGTTGTTCTTTAGATCCTTATAAACAACCATGTCATCAAAGTATTCTCGAAGCTTTTCTGTCACAACGCTTCCTCCTTAATTGCTGAAGAAGTCAGTACCGTCTCGATCGTTACGTGTCATACGTTTTGTACGCTGCACTTTGAACCGAAAAGTGGTAAGCTCGTTATCGCCATCAAAAGCAGTGGCCTCAAAAGTGAAAGATGATGACCAAACCTCATGATGGGTAGAAAGATCGACCGAGAACTCCAACGGATTTGTCTCACTCTTAGTAGCTGGATAAGTTTTATCCTTTATCTTTAGGACAAGGTTAGCTGATGCCTTTGAACAATAAACTGGCATGATTGTTGGCCCATCTAGGGTCTTTGTAATGGCAGCAACTTCTTCGCACGGAGTACCCCAAACATGACACTCTACAGCCTCATTTGCCAGTGTAATCCTTATTACGGGCACAACAACTTCTTCTAGCGACGCTCCACCATGGACTTCAACATTGGCACGTCTGCCACCTTTGAAGCGATCATAGTTGGCAAGTACCCAAAAGCCATTATTATCCGTTGCGGACTCAGGGCATTCATCAGTATCGCTTTGGGGACAGCATCGTCCTGAATGCTTTCCGTTTTCCTCCATCTGCCAATGATTGATCTCCCATCTATTTTCGTGCTGGTTCAGTACGCACAATCTGCTGGAGCCATGGTCAGACACCAGAAGAAAAAATTCTGCATCATGATTAAGAAGACAGCTTTTGATCGTGACGAGAGAATCGCGGATAACAGTAAGCTCATCTGCGAGATGTATTGCCGGCCCAGTGCTCTGCTGGGACGGCACACCCTCATGCTTTCTTTTATCAAGGTTTTGCTCTTTAGGACACTTGAATCCCATCCAGTTGTCAAAAAACGCACGGTTGAATTCTGTAAGTGTCGGCAGTGAAGCCCTGCCAACACTGATCTCGATCCAAAGTCCCAATTCTTTAGCGATCTTCTTGATGTATCCAAGATATTCAACGCCAAGCGCATCAATCCAATATAGACCAGCGCCTTCACCTGCAGCCTGATCAACCAAAAGATTTCTTGTCGGCAAGCGATTATAACGTCTATTCCCGGGCTGTGAAAGCTCGATGACCTGTTGCAAAAAAACAGAATCAAGTGTATTGTTTGCTTTTTGCCGCTTGTAGTCCCTAAAGTATTGGGTCAACAGTTTTCCTTCGGCGCAGGAAAACTGATAATCATTGAAATATGCAGCAAGATCAGGATAGATTCCTTCCAATATTGACTGATCCAAACTATATCGAGCAGTCTCCTCAAGTATGGCGCGTCTTTCAAGAATGGTGTTATCCGTAAGGTAGTAAACTCGATTAGAACCCTTTTCGTGCGAATCTCGCACGAATTCACTGATGTCTACCTCTGGATGTGCTTTTAGAAACGCTTTGCGTTCTTGGTATAATGATTGATATGATTCGCTCGTATGCGGTACATATAAGATTGCGTGGGTTAGTTCTCTGCGATACGCAGCATAATTCATAGAATGCTGTATGACGAGACGAAAATATGGTGATTGCGTGCCACAAAGCAAAAGCTTGAGATAGCTTCGCCAATGGTAAATATCGTTTGTTTCAAGCGATCGGTCGATTAGATACTCAGTCCACTCCTGCTCGCCAAGAGCCCTCTCAGGAACGACAAATGAAGTATCAGCATCACGTATTGCTGCATACGAATTTGATATTACCCCAGAACAGATGATTGGAATCTCAGTCTTAACGTATAATTTTCCAGCAGGGTGATCCTCGAGTTTCCTAAGTAATGCCTTAAAACCGGAAATCGAATCAATTGGTACACTCGTGTTCACTCTCACAATAGAAACGTCAGAGCTAGAGCAAAGCTCACACCAGCGATTGCTTCCGAATTTTGTGTTTTGCTGTTGCAGATGTTCCAGTTCTGTTCCCTGATTGCGGCAAAGGACAATAATCTTCTGAGGGAAAGGTTGCCCGGCAATTCTTCTCAAAAACGTGGTATTCCCCGAAAGCATAATCTGTTCGCCCACCCCTTTAAGCAGGATGGGCTTACCCGCATTCAACAGATCATTGAAAACAGCATCCTCGTCTGGCAAGCTATCATCTGCGCAGTAATCACTCATGCTGACGGTATGCACTCGCGTCGGAAGAGCCCGTACCAGCTCCTTCAGGTCGGAAGAAGCATTTGCAGCGACAAGAAATGGGTAGGCAGTATCACTGGACAGATACTGCGATAAAGCCCTAATCGCCTCGTGCAGCTCAACTCTCATTATAGCATTCCCTCACTATCCATCATCTGTACGCCAACATCCAGTTTGTCCTGTACAAGACGCTTAAGATACTCCTTCGCCTGTCGATCGTCCATTTCATCGATCCGATTCAACAATGCTTGGTTAGCGCCAGACAGATAATTGTGATCGGCTTTCTCTTTGACAGCAGACTTTGCTGCGTTTCCTGTTATCCATTCATAAGGGTCAGAAGGAACACTACTGCGGATGGCCTGACGTGCCTCGTCTACAGTTACTAAAGTATGATACTGGCCAATCATCTCCCTGACAAATGCCGCATCAATGGCAGACTGATCCTTCAGCTTTGAAAGGAAGGAGGGATTTTCATCAAGATAAGCGAGCGAAGCGGTGATATCTGCATCTGTAGGAGAAATGGCTTTGAGCGTGCCAAAAAGCCTCTTTGCCTGCTGATGCTCAGAAGCTGGCACCAAAGCAAGGATCGGTGTGCTATAATGCTCTGACCACAGATTCGCATTATCAAAGCCGGAGAGAGCATTCCATCTGAGTCGAAGCTGCGTAGCCCGTAGTGAAGCACGTTCTCTGTCAGCTGCTTCATTCACCTCACGGACAAAGTCTGATTTAGACTTGTTGAACGAAGAATGATCCAAGCTTGCATATATCCTCTTCCCAGTGGTTGCGTCAAGGCCTTGCAAGCTGGTGGCATAATACTCGGTAAACCTTGTTGCCCTGTTATTAAGGAAGTCCAGGATCTCCAAATGTTTTTCAGTCAAGACAGTGAGGAACTGCCGCTTCTTATCCGCCGTCGCCAAACCGCCATCAGAAATAATCTCTCGTAGAAGCTGCACCCACGCACGTAGGTCAGGAGCCTTTTCCTGAATGACCACAGAAGGAATATGGGTATACCTGGCACATTCCTTCCATTTTGTAATGCAGGAGGGATAATCGTGCGTTACGTCAAATGTCGAATCTCCTGCAAATTTGTTGGACGCTCCGACGATTTGATATTGAACAATCAGCTTGCTGATCTCTTCTTCACCGGTTTCCTGACTCCACAGCCATAGTGCTTCACCAGACGAAAGCGCACTCCGCACGTCTTCCAACGCGTTGGGAGCACCGATTTCCTCTGCCAAGCGGAAGAAGTCCCCATTATGGAATTCTTCCAGGAAAATACGCAAGCCTTCTGCACCGTTTTCTGTTGTCAGCAACTCTATAAGTTGACCCGATGAAGCCTGAACATCCAGTAGCATTTTTCCAAACCGTTTTGCCTGAGTCGGTACATTGCCGTTTCCCTGATCGTTTGCAATTTCCGCGATTCTCTCAAGGCAAGCACCGAGGTTACGTTGATCGACATAGGTATAGCACCAAACAGGATAGCCAAGCTCCTTTAACTTTGTGCGCATTCTGCTTGCGGCACGCTCTACAGACGAATTTTCTGCCACATCAAAAGCATCGTGAACAAAGTCCACAAAAGCTTTCTGCTCCCGGGACATGATTTCAATGTACTTCTCTTTGTAGTTCCGGATACCTTGGTTGGGGTTCTTGTACTTAAAGCACTCGCCGACATGCTCACCAAGCTTATCGGAATTCTGAGTGTCGCCGTCATCACCACTCTCACCAATGCTATAGCGATAAGGAGCCTGCGCATATTCCCTCAGCAGAAAACCTGTCAGGAAAGCGTAAAGGTTGCAGGGCATGAATCCGCGTTCTGCCAGAAAATCGTAGATCTCACTATGGGATATACGGACATCGGTCGTGAACCGTGCATCTATCATTTCTGTCAGCTGCTGTTTCAGAATAGAAATGGGTAGACTTTTCAATGACGGCTGTTTCCAATATTCAGGAACAGCCCAAACTTGCTGAAGCACCCCAGAAACATATCTCTGTTGATAAATGCCACTTGTCTCGCGCTTAATGCCCTTTTTAGCACCATCAAGGAATTTATCTTCATGGAAGAAGTTTTCGCTCACGGCTGCGTTATCGAAGGATAATGGATATCGATCGAGTACAATTCTTGGCAGGATCTCATCCCTAATCGTCCGAACCGCTCCTAAGGCGCGCTCAAAATGTTCGCCGTAATAGACAAGCAGGTTTTCTGACTCGACTGCTTCTTTCCATGCGGTCAGTACTGCTGTCAAGTTTCTCTTATGGTTGTTGGCAAGATCATCATCCTTGGGGCGCCAATACTCTTCATTGCCCGCATACTTAGCCCATTCTGCGAACCTGGCTGCGCCCATAGGAACGCCACTGGCGTCAATTATCACCATCTTCCGCTTGTTTTCCTCACGCCTGGCGTCGGCAATCAGTGCCCGCATCCTCGTCTGCTCCACCTCGTCTCTTACAAAGCATACAACGCCATAGATATGGAAGTCAAGATTCGGTGTCGCAACCCGATCTGCAAGCCGGTTCGTAATGCGCGTAAAATCATCGATGGTGACAGGGCTAAACTGGAAACGCATGGCTTCAGCGTCGTTTAGTTTTATCGCATCGGAAAGCCTTGCGTCACTCACTAGTTTCCCAGTTCGGGTGTCATTTTTGATACGGGCGATCAGTTCGTCAATCTTCGGTTGATCGCCTTGCACAGTAGCCGTCGCATATTCCACTAGGTGGTTCTCCGCCTCTGACGCAAAGAGTATTTTCAACTGCGCCACAAGCTGGTTTCTCAGAATTAGTGCCGGGCTGGTAGAGAAGCTGTCGTCTCCTTCGAAAGCCAGCTTAACATTGGCTTCCGTGGGCCGGAGCAGCGGGATTGCATTGTTGATGCGCCGGCTGATGGCCTGCATCATCAATACAACCTTCAGCACGCGCTTTTGTTCTTCGTTGAGACGGCTTTCATTCTGCGGATAGGTATCAAGCACGCCGGAGATCAGAATATCCAAGTTACTCCTGCCAGCACCAGTACCATGTTCATCGCGGCCTTTTTCATAGAAGAAATCCCAGAGGTAATCCATCGTCAAGATGTCGGGATTATCAGGAGTGTGTGTATTGATGAACCACTGGAACGCATGAAGGTCTTCCGTCTCGTCGCTCTTGATGAAGTTGAACATGCTTCGTTGATTAGATGCGAAACGCTCCGAGATGTATTTCAGCATCAAAGCCGCCATTGGATGAATAGGGGTCATTCTGCGCAGCACATCATCCCCAACGTTCACCTGACGGGCAACTGCCATACGGGCTTCCGAAGAACGCCCCGCAATGTCATCAAGATACAGTTCCCAAGTATCATGCGCGGCAACATTGGGTTTCATGGCGTGACCAATCAGATCAAAAGCCACGTTGTCTGGCATTTCAATGTGGACAACTTCAAATCTGTCTTTAACTATATTGCTCAGCTGCGTATTTTCGCCGTTTCGGTCAAGGGCGCCGATTTCATGCGTCACGATGATCATCTCAAACGGCTTGATGGCACACAATTCAACAAGAGACTGTAGCTGATCGAGGGTGTTGAGATTCTGCTTAAAATAGCTTGAAAACTCATCCCACAACAAGACCAGAGCCGTGAGCTTGTTATTATCGATAATATCCGTTATCCAATCCTTCAGATCGGCCATGGTAAGGTCATAGACACCGATCCTCTCATTCTCTGACATGTCAAGAATGTCGTTGATCAGCTGATCCACATTTGCTGTTGAACGAAGCTGAGTTAGAATGTCCTCCGGGGACTTGCCTGCAAAGCTACCCTTACTGCGGTACTCTGGTTTATTCAACATGATTTGAAAAATCTGCTGCTTTTCTTCATCCTCCAGCCATGCGGCAATCCGACCGCGAATGGTCCGGGTACCCAGATAATCGTAACCTGCCTTCTTTAGCGCATCAGATATACTCTCATAGATGGCCATGATTAGTTTACGGGTATTGCTAATGTCACCAGAGCTATAGCGAAAGGCGGTGACGATTTTTCCCTGCTTGTGTGCCAGAAACTTTTCGCGCAAATCAGTTTTCGCTCGCAATGCAGGAAATTCATTAAAATAATCATTGAACTTTTCTTCGGAGCAGCTGAGCAATTCCTTAACTGTCCAGATAACTCGAGACTTACCTGTGCCAAAAGCACCTTGCACCCAGATGCAGTGCTTCTTTCCGCGAGCCTCACGGGCAAGCATGCGCTCCGTTTTCTCAAGTAGTTCAATGAACGTCGGGTGCGGCCAGGTCTTCATCCAGCCGTCAATATCTCCTTTGATGGAGTCCGGATTAATCTCTGGATAATAGCTCTCATCAACGGTAAAAAATTCGCTGTAATTGCTCTGTAGTTCCGGCATGGTTCAGCTCTCCCTTATGATGATTTTGCAATGGCATTATGAGAACAATTTCAGCACATCGTTTGAAGTCTTGTCCTCGCGCAGGCTGATCTTGTCAAGCCCATGAGTAAACGTCACATTGATAAGAGCAGGATACTTGGCGGAGAGTCCATTCAGCAGGGTGATCATTTCTTCCTCGGTACAGCCAAACAGTTTAACGGGGCTGATCCCAGTGGAGTCAATACCGATATTCATCAGCCGGGTCAGACTGAACTCATAATAATCCTGACAAGCTTCTGCATAGCGATACAGGGCGTAGAGAAGCACGCGATCATCTTGAAGGATGCATTTAGTACGGGTGATGGTTTGGACAGATTTCCCTTTCATGCTGGCAGTACCGAAATTCAGTTTTTCCCCAAGTGGTGTTTCAACAAGCCGCCTAAATGCACCAACCACAAAACCAGCATCTTCGTGAGAAAGACCAGCATTTTCCAATAGGTTCATAGTTGTTTTGCGTTCAAACACAGTATTGATTTGCATATTGTCGATATACCAACGAATCTGAGCATTGTTGTATGCAAGATTTGTATAAAGAACTCCCCAAGTAGCACTTGTCTCCCAGCCTAAGCGCTGAACCATATCGAAGATTTCTGTCGTCTGATATGTTCTCTTAGCTACAAGGCCACAATCAAGTAAAAACACCTTGAAATACTTGACCTGATTAGGACCGAGTTTATTATCCGCAAAGAAATCATTTCCTTTATCAAAGAACTCCTCAATCCATTCAGGTTTGGGCGCATGACCAGCAAAACTACAAATATAACTCATTTTCTTGTTACCTCCGGCAATAGGAATTCTCAATGAATTATACATAAGACACCCGTATTCGATGTCGTGACATTTCCTGCAGTGTCGACAATCTGTTATTTTCAAACCATTATCAAAACTGATACAACCATATGGGCAATTGCATTGACAGACTTTACATCCAATACAATACGCTGCTTTGTGAAATACGTTCTTAAAGAATTTACCTTCCGCAGTTGCATTTATTGCTGCAGGAACATGTACGTAATAATCTGTTTCACTACCTTCGACTGAGTAAGGGAAGGCAATGGTCCCCAGTGTTTTCATCCATTCACGCCAATCGCTTGATGGATTACTCACGTGAATAACGAGTTTATCACCTTCAACTCCATCTGAATACTTCATTGTGTTTCTGGCAATATCGCGACCGCTTCGTCTGCTTGCCCAGCCACCATTCGCAATATAGCTATCAATGTTTGCATCAGTAGAAGTATCGTGTATCGCTGAAATAAGCGCGTCTATCTTTTCAGCATAAACCTGATGTCTAAGATAATCACATCGATCTCCGCCCATCGGGCAAAGCAGACACCCAACTCTAGTACTTCCGAATTTGTATGCGTTATTGATCACTATACCTCGTGAATACAGGTACATCCACACTTCAGCCGAAGTCCAATCCAAGATTGGATAGAAGGCATATTGCCCTTTTTGTTTTGTGCCGTAGTTCTCCGCCTCGTATTCAGATCTTCTTAGGCTTTCAGCAGCTCTGACGCCGACAAAGTCGGCACCAACATAATCTAATTTTCCCAATACTTCTCTGATTTTCAAGGTTTGTGGAGATGACTTATGGACTGTACAACACCATCTCAGCGTCCTCGACGGAGGTCCAAATAGACGCCAGCTATCGTCAGGATCCAGGTGTGATGTCGCCCGATAAAATGCGATGCCATCGTTCTTGCATTGCTGCTCCACGATATCCACCAACTTGTAGGTGTCGGGGAACTCCATCTTCGTATCACCAAAGACCACCATAAAGGCATTGTGAGGCAATGCTTTTTTGACAAGCTCCAGCAGCACCATGCTGTCCTTACCACCAGAGAAGGCCACATGGAAGCAGTCCAGTTTTTTCTGATACCGCTTCCAGTAATCATAGATTTTCTTGACCGTCACCTGTTCGATGATGGCCATCATGTCGGCGTTTCTCTTCACCATGTGGTCAATATCCACAGGCTGAAGAGCATATCCCTGCGGCACAGCAGGAACTTTCTCGCCGCTTTCAGCAGCAGCTACCAGGTAATCCATCACAGGTGCTTCGCAAAGAGAACCGCCCTTTGTCCTGGCGACCAACTGGCCACGATAATAGTAACTGGCTGCCTCAGCCCACATGTAGGGGGAATCGTCCTGATCTGTAAAGGTAAACCACTCATCCATGTGAAGCATCCGCATTTCGGCGGCGTATACCGGACGAGGTTCCTTAGAAGAGTTTGGCGTCGAGTCGTTGAGCAGCAAGCCGCCAGTCTCTGCGTCATATTCATATCCGAACACTGGAATCACCTCGCTGTTCATTTAGAATTCTGGCTCTATCGAGCGTCTTTCGCACTGTTTCGCTGCGCCGGAGGATGTATTTGCGATCTGTCAGGTATCGTCCAACGGCTTCTTCTGTCAGCATGACGTTATCCTGGATGACAGCGTGAGCTAAGCGGTCCTCATAGCTGTCAAAATGCCTTTCAGCTGAAGAAATGCCACCAACGTAGCTCATCTGTGCCGGGCCACCATCAATGGTAAACCGTTTACTAAAGCGACGCAGAAAGCTCTCTACTAGGTATAAGTTCCAGATGTATCCCGGCACATCCGGAAAGGAGGTGTAACTGGTGATTGCGGTAATCGAAATGATCCTGTTTCCCGCGAACAGGGATATCGCGTGATCAACCGCATCCACGTTGAACTGAATGGAGGCATCACTAACGTAATGATCATGATCAATGCGAACCATAGTGTTGCTGGCAGCAACAACACCAAGCACCGCATGATGCCCTGTCAGCTCGCGCTCGTAATCCTCAACTTCCGTTAACGTAACTTGATCCAGACCCTTTAACCAGGTCTCCATTAACTGATAGGTAGACAAGCGGAGCTCCGGCCGTTTGACGATAAGTCCGTTGCGCGTGAATTCATCTGACATATGCCGAGTGAAGATCGCGTCCCTAACGGCACTAGAGGATACTTGCGGATTCAGCCCACAGCTTTCTTCAATAGGAAGTTGAGCCAGTGAAAAGAAACCTTCCTCCCGGATCAGCGGCAGAATTCGATTGACAATATCTGATACTTCGGCTTGATCGAGTTCGATAAAGTCCACCCGAGCATAGGTTTCTGGGGATGACCAGACAAACCTATCAGAACGTGAAAGTGTCCCCTTGATGACACTCATGGTAAGATACGGGCACCGGTTCTTCAGTTGCTGATAGGTTAGTATAACGTCATTTCCATACGCCTTGGTGATTTCTTCTATTTCATTTGCTTCTTGATCCGCAAGCATCCATTCTGCCTTGTAGATGTACTCGGGCAGAATGCTTTGTAATACGGTCTGCATCAACAAACTCTCATAAATATGACAGGCTTCAAACAGCTCACCATGGAGACAAAACAGTTCGCTGTAATAGATAACCCGATGGCCGCTCCTGATGATGTCTGTGATTAGACTCCGCAAACTTTGCTTCTGATCTTCTGACAGGAAATAGACCTTTTCGCCGCTTTTCAAACCTCCGCTCATCAAAAGGGGCACCATATCTATATCAACAGGTAGTTCCTCATCAAATTTGGTTTGATATGTACGCTTCAGCTTGTTAATATCAATGATGGACGTAGGGCGAATACCATGGGGAAAATATACAGGAACTAAAGACAGGATACGCTTCCGTATTTCAGCCGACAAGGAAGCATTTTCTTCCATTGTTGCTATGTTACCATTAATCAAGTCGGACAAAGTCACTTGTTTCTGTTTACTTGCTAATTCGGTTGTCTGATCCTGCTTCTCCAAATATGATACATATTGTGCCATCGCAGCACCGAATTGGTGATGACGTTCGTCATTCATCCTAACAAAGTCGGGTCGGGACATCAGCGCATCCACAATGCTCTGTACATCACTTGATTTCGCATTTACCAGTGAATAAGGTAGTCCATTACGCCGAATGAAGTCCTCGATCATGCGAATCGATGTCCAGTAATTCCCGGCGGTTCTTTCGGCCAGATGCCGATTCTGTACTAAGAAAGCCCTGAAATCGTCTAAGTCTGTCAGATTGCTATCACCGATGGGCAAGACGGCTGGTTTCGGCTGCTGCGGCTGATCCTTCGTCCATATCACTGGTCGATTGGGGAAAGCCCTGCAACCATCCAGCTTGAAGCGTAGCCGATATCCTCTGTTCTCCGCTTCTTTCAGCGCAATCGGAACGGATCTGTCAGATGCAATCCAAAGACAGCCTTTTACAGATCTATTGTCTACGTAAGGTATTTTCTTTGTGCGTAGCTCGTGGATGATCCACTCTTCGCCTGTTTTCTTTGGAATTGGAACAGATTTTTTGACGCTTTGATGGGTGTACGAAATCCGCAAACTATCGCCGAGCTCAAACAGTCGATAAAGCCCGCGAATCCTGCGTACAATTGTGGTAGCATCTATATTCGACTCAAGATAATATCCTGGAGCGAAACAGCGGGCAACACGCATACCACTCTTATGTTGCTCATCAGCAAAAGATAGGGCATTATATCCAGGTATATCTCCGTTCATAATACCCATGAATGCTTCCCGATGATCTTCAAACAATGCTGTGCACAGGTCAGTATACAGTTTTCCCCATTTTTGAATGCGCCTCGTCACCCCCTTATACTCATACGCCTCGGGCTGAGTATAAGCATAGGAAGCCTCGTTAGCCCAATCCACAAGAAGAAGACCTTTGCTTTGCCAATCGTAGTTTCCATCCTCAGCAAGTTGTCTGATGGCTCCATTCTCATGATACGACTTGGGAGAGGCAGAACTTTTTTCGTCTACTTCAGCACCAATAGTACCAGTCTGATTTTCGGAACCAGCCCCAATATCTATAGCCTCCGTATCACTGGAAGTTTCCAGTTCAGACACCGTAGTTCCCTCTGCTGGTTTCTGCTTAGGCAACTCCTTCGGTGGTTCACGATAGCTTTTAATGAATGTATAATAGAGGTGTGTTACGGTACGAATCGCCTGAGCTTCCTTTCCGTATCTGAAACGCAGTAACTTCCCTTCTGCGATTTTCTGTTGCACATTTCGTACAGTCTTAACATCCGTCATGCCAAGAAGGGGCTGATTCAATTGACAATAGGAAGTAGCCTTCTTCAGACACTCAGCTATTATACTAGGAGAAAAACCAATGCGTTCTTTGGCATAAGAAAAGAAGGCATCTTCAATGGACGTATTAGAACTAGCCAATCGAATCGCCTCCTTCAATATTTTCTGGTAGTCTGTGGGGCTGGTCTTATATAATTCAAACATCCGGCGGATCATTGCTGATGCGCCAGATAATCCCTTCTTGCCATCCGTAAACAGATATTGAACATTGGCAAGTTGCATTTTTATTCCATTGACATTACGGTAAGTTTCGTCTATTGAGACGCCCCTCCGATTGGCAAGAGCTCGCAATGTTTCGGATAGTCTCACTGCCGCTGCACTATAATCAGCTCCATCGATAACTTGCTCGTATGCGCTGAAGAGAAAGGCAACCTCATAGCAATCCCACGGAATTCGAATCGCCATTACCAAATTACCCTTCTTTCCCAATAGAATCTATTGCAGCTCAAATCCCGAAATGGGCATAATACCCCCATTTTGAAGTATAGCCTATAAAATTTTAACACATTCTTGTCCAAAACACAATAAGAGAAATGTTCACAGTAGATATTCTGACTGTCTTCAGCTATTCTGCCTTTGAAAGAACAACTGTGGCTTCGGGTAAGCAGAGTGCGAGCAAGGATTTCTGAGCGATGTTAGAAAGGCAAACAGGAATCGGTGAATCTGCTAAAACCATCTATTTGATGACCCACCAGAGAGGGCAGAGGGAAGCCTTGAAGCATGCCCGTGAACGCCCCCCTGTGGATCAGGTAAAGCCCTCAAGAGCCGTGAAAAACAAGCCGGGCTGTCAGGTCTTCTCAGAACGGCTTGCAGCGTCGCACAAAATAATTAGCACGAAAAATTCTAATGAAGGAAAAAGCGCGTTAGAAATCGGGCTGAAAAATTAGAAATCTGCTAATGGCTTCTTGAAATAATGAGCAGGAACACCGGCTCGCATGACATCCAAAAATAGAAAAACCCCGATTCCTGAGTGGAGGGCTGTTAGCAGCCTTTGGGCTCGGAATCGGGGATTTTTCGGTGTCTTTGGCGCACCCGGCGGGATTCGAACCCACGGCCTACCGCTTAGGAGGCGGTCGCTCTATCCTACTGAGCTACGGGTGCATGTGCCGGAAAACTCAGTATTTTCAAGGGTTTTCCGGCATTTGATTGTTATGATCTTATTTTCATTTCTGCTAACGAATCGGCCTGTTTTAGGTCTCTCATGTTAGCAGGATGTTTGCACTGCAAACTATTCTGTGGGGACAAAAAACTAGCGCTCACATTTCATTAGCAGAAATGTGATAGGCAGAGGGGGATGCGTCCGACGCGAATCGAACCCTTGACCCTCTTTGCAAACCGCGCTTTGGATTCGGGCGAGCTCTTTCTTAGGAGGCGAACGCTCTATCCTACTGAGCTATGGATGCAAAGGACTTTTCCCCGTTTCCACGGAAAATCATTCATCTTTGATTATAGTGGAAATCGGGGAAAAAGTCAATTTATTTTGTCAAAATCAGTCGCCCAGCGAAATGCCCATGCTTCTGGCGGCGCGGACGGCCTGCGCGTCGGCGGGGACGAATTTCGTCTTGCCTGCAACCTCGGAAAGCGGATTGTGGGAAACGGTATTGCCGACCATCGCGACGGCCTGACCGTAATTTTCCGCCGCGATCAACTGCACGGCGTGCACGCCGAAGACGGTGGAAAGCATGCGGTCGTAGGCGCTCGGGGAACCGCCGCGCTGCACATGACCCGGCACAACGGCGCGCGCCTCAACGCCGACCATCTCCTCCAGCTGCTTAGCAATGCGGTTGGCGATGCCGGTAAAGCCGGTCTCCTCGCGGAACACGGCGCGCTCCTTCTTCTTCATGGCGGCTTCCTCTACGCTCATCGCGCCCTCGGCCACGGCGACGATGGAGAAGGCCTTGCCGTTTTCGGCGCGGCGGCGCACAGCGTCAGCCACAACGTTGATATCATACGGAATTTCCGGCAGGAGGATGACGTCCGCGCCGCCGGCGATGCCGGAATACAGCGTCAGCCAGCCCGCCTTGTTGCCCATGAGCTCGATGACCATGCAGCGGCCATGGCTCGCGGCGGTCGTATGGATGCGGTCAATCACCTCGGTCGCGATATCCACAGCGGTATGGAAGCCGAAGGTGACGTCCGTTCCCCAAATATCGTTGTCGATTGTCTTGGGCAGGCTGATGACGTTCATGCCCTCCTCAGCCAGCAGATTCGCGGTCTTATGCGTGCCGTTTCCGCCGAGGGTCACGAGGCAATCCAGCTTCATCTTCTTGTAATTCGCCTTCATCGCCTTCACCTTGTCCACGCCGTCTTCGCTGACGACGCGCATGTTGCGGAACGGCGTGCGGCGGGTGCCGAGAATGGTGCCGCCGAGGGTGAGGATGCCGGAGAAATCCGACTGCTTCATCTCCTTGTAATCGCCCGCGATCAGACCCGCGTAGCCATCCTGAATACCGACGATCTCCGTGTCAAACATGGAATAGCTGGCGCGCGCCACGCCGCGGATACAGGCGTTCAGGCCGGGGCAGTCGCCGCCGCTGGTGAGGATACCAATGCGTCTTTTCATGGTCAATAAAACCTCCCGCTGAAAAATTCGAGCCTTTTGTGCGATTTATTTTACCACCATCGCAGTTTCCGTACAAGCGTTCGAGCCATTTTCCGCACTGACTTGCGCATCTTTCCGCTTTCCCTCGGAACGAAGCAAAAATGCAAGGGGCTGTCAAGCTTAAACCGAACATTTCAAGAAACAATATCTAAGCATTTTGGGATATGGGGCTTTGCCCCATCGCCCCACCAAAGGGCT
>OMBQ01001773.1_pt1 | contig 16109 bp, 11 predicted proteins | sample 1674311 | NCBI WGS metagenome assembly OMBQ01 (sample SAMEA103958160, study PRJEB25191) | human gut metagenome | biome: human-associated habitat [ENVO:00009003]; feature: intestine environment [ENVO:2100002]; material: feces | place: Germany | collected 2013/2015 | reverse complement strand
TATATTCTTCTGGCAGATATCCTCCAGACAGCATTTATCACAATATGGCTTTGTCCGTGCAGTACAGACTTCTCTTCCGTGGCAAACAAGACGATGGCAAAAATCACTGCCTTCTTCCGGCGGAATGATCTTCCACAGAGCCATCTCCACTTTCTTAGGATCCTTGATGCCGTCAACCAGACCGATACGGTTCGTCAGACGGATACAGTGTGTGTCTGTCACAATCGCCGGTTTGCCAAAGACATCTCCCATGATCAGGTTTGCGCTCTTGCGTCCTACACCCGGGAGTTTGAGAAGTTCTTCGAATGTGGTCGGGATGTTGTCATTGTACTGCTCATGAAGGATCCGCATACACGCGCTGATATCCCTCGCCTTACTCTTGCCAAGACCGCAGGGACGGACGATTGCCTCGATCTCCTCCGGTTCTGCTGCTGCAAGAGAAGCTACGTCAGGATATTTTGCATAAAGATCCTCTACGACTACATTGACCCTCGCATCCGTACACTGGGCTGCCAGTCTCACGCTCACAAGAAGCTTCCACGCCTGGTCATAATCCAGTGTGCATCCTGCATCCGGGTATTCCTTCTTAAGTCTGTCGATCACTTCCAGTGCCAGTTCTTCTTTGGTCATTCTGCGCTCCTTAGATAGTACCGAAAATACGGTCTCCAGCATCGCCAAGTCCCGGGCAGATGTATGCATGGTCGTTCAGTTCACGGTCCAGATGTCCTACATAGATCTGTACATCCGGATGCTCTTTATGGAGACGCTCCAATCCTTCCGGTGCTGCGATAACAAACATGCATTTGATATTTTTGCCGCCGTGTTCCTTGATCATTCTGACTGCGTCCACAGCAGAACCACCTGTTGCAAGCATCGGGTCTGTGACAACGATCAGACGCTGATCGATCGGATCCGGCAGTTTGCAGTAATATTCGTGCGGCTCATGTGTCTCAGGATCTCTGTAAAGTCCGATGTGTCCGATCTTTGCAGACGGAACAAGTGTAGTGATACCATTGACCATTCCAAGTCCGGCACGAAGTACCGGAACAACAGCCAGCTTCTTGCCTGCGATCACCTGAGTCTGCGCGCGGCAGATCGGGGTTTCGATTTCAATCGTCTTGAGCGGCAGATCGCGGGTGACTTCGTAAGCCATCAGCATGGAGATTTCGTTCAGCAGCTCGCGAAACTCCTTGGGGCCGGTCTCCTGATCGCGCATCAGGGAGAGCTTATGCTGAATCAGCGGATGATCCATAACATGAACAATAGACATGCTTCTTCCTCCTTAGCAGGCGCGCTGAAAGAACGCCTTTAACCTGCGTTTTCCCCATTATAGCATCATGTGCGCCACGGGGCAAGAGAAAATAACAAACTTTCGGTTCATGTTACGTGCGAAATGCAACCATTTCTTGACAGACGGATATCCCGGCGGTATACTACCAAAGATAGCGATATCCTACTTGATAAAAGACTTTCGGGAGGTTTTTATGCTCAGCAGACCCCTTTTAGATCGCGTTGCCTTTTTCGGTATCAGTTGGTATGCCATTTTAATCACCGGCGCCATCGTCATCGGCTATCTGCTTGCGTCGGGCGAGGCGCGCCGCCTGCATCTGCCGCAGGATACGGTGATTGATTTTCTGCTCTATGCCATTCCGCTGGGACTCATTTGCGCCCGGCTGTATTACGTCGCCTTTCGCTTCAACGATTACAGCGAAGACCTGCTTTCCGTTTTCAATATCCGGGAAGGCGGAATGGCCATTTACGGCGGCGTAATCGGCGGCCTGATCGCCGCGAGGCTGGTCAGCAGAAAGCACAAAATCTCCATGCTGACCCTGCTGGACGTCGTCGCACCTGCGCTTGTGCTCGGTCAGGGCATCGGCCGCTGGGGCAATTACATCAATATGGAAGCCTATGGCCTGCGTATCGCTGAGGAGAGCCTTCAATTCTTCCCCTTTGCCGTGGAGATTCCCGTCGGCGACGTGTGGTATTGGCACATGGCGACGTTCTTCTATGAATTTTGCTGGGATATGCTCGTCTTTGTGCTGCTGATGGTCATCCGCAACCATCGCCGCCGCAAAGGCGACGTGTTCTGCTGGTATCTGCTGCTGTATTGCTCCGGCCGGACGGTGATCGAAGGGCTGCGCAACGACAGCCTGACCTTCATCAGCGAATTTGTCCGCATTTCGCAAATCCTTTCCGCGGTGGCGGCGCTCGGCGTGGTGATCTATTTCTTCCTGCGTATCCGCGACCGCATCAGCGCCGTGACCGTCGTGCCGATGGTCAGCGCGGTGCTGTGCATTGCCGTCGCATTCCTCGGCGAATTTGAGCGCGGCGCGTACAGCTTCCTGTTCACCTTCTCCCAAATCGGCCTCGCTGTGCTGATGATCTCCCAAATCGCCATCATCGCGCTTTGGACGATGGACAGCGGGCGATTCAGTTGGCGCATCGCCGCGCCGCTGCTGGCCGACGGCCTCTTTCTGGCCGGGCTGCTCATCGCTGGCATGGGGCGCGCCAACGCGGATAATACCTATTATGTGACTTTACGCCAGTGTGCGGCGATGATTCAGCTCATCCTCTGCGGCTGGCTGCTCTGCTATCCCCTGTACCCCAGAACCTCAGAAAGCGAGATGGATTAAATGCGCAACCTGACAATGATGACCGACCTGTATGAGCTGACGATGATGAACGGCTATCTGCGGTTCGGCATGGAAAATAACCGCGCCTGCTTTGATATCTTCTATCGCAAGCAGGGCGACATGACGGCCTATGCCGTGGCGGCCGGCCTTGAGCAGGCCGTTGAATACGTCAAGAATCTCCATTTTTCCAAGGACGATATTGCCTATCTGCGCAGTCTGAACATCTTTGACGAGGCGTTTCTCACCCGCCTGTCCACCCTGCGGTTTACCGGCGAAATTCTGGCTGTTCCGGAGGGAACGGTCATTTTCCCCGGCGAACCGATTGTCCGCGTCATTGCGCCGATCATGGAAGCACAGCTTCTTGAAACCGCGCTGCTCAACATCATCAACCATCAGACGCTGATTGCCACCAAGGCCTCCCGTGTGGTGCAGGCGGCGCGCGGCGACGGCGTGCTGGAATTCGGTCTGCGCCGCGCGCAGGGGCCGGATGCGGGCATTTACGGTGCGCGCGCGGCGATGATCGGCGGCTGTCAGGCGACGAGCAACGTGCTTACCGGTCAGCTCTTCGGCGTGCCCGTCGGCGGCACGCACGCGCATAGCTGGGTTATGTCCTTCCCGGACGAGCTGAGCGCTTTCCGCGCATACGCCGAGGTTTTTCCGAAAAACTGCCTGCTGCTGGTGGATACCTATGACACGCTGGTCAGCGGCGTTCCGAACGCCATCACCGTGTTCGGCGAACTGCGCGCCAAGGGCTATGAACCGATGGGCATCCGTCTGGATAGCGGCGATCTCGCCTTCCTGAGCCGACAGGCGCGCAAGATGCTCGACGAGGCCGGTTTCCCGAACGCGAAAATCTTTGCTTCCGGTGACCTGGATGAAGAGGTTATCTGGGATTTGAAGGCGCAGGGCGCGGCGGTCAGCGTCTGGGGTGTGGGCACGCGCATGATTACCAGCATGGATAACCCTGCGCTGGGCGGCGTGTATAAGCTCTCCGCCGAAGAGGTGAACGGCAAATTTGAGCCGCGCATCAAGATTTCCGAGAACCCGGCGAAGATCACCAATCCGGGCGTTAAGCGCCTCTATCGCTTCTACGACAGGCTCAGCGGAAAAGCGTTGGCGGATCTGATTGCGCTGGAGGACGAGGATTATTCCTCCGGCGAACCGCTTGAAATCTTCGATCCCGAAAACACGTGGAAAAAGATGACGCTCTGCGATTATGAGGTTCGCCCGCTGCTTGCGCCGATCTTTGAAAACGGCGAGATGGTTTATACGCTGCCGACGCTCTCCGAAATTTCCGAATACGCCAAGCGCGAAATGGAAACCTTCTGGGATGAATACAAGCGTCTGCACAGCCCTCACCGCTACAAGGTTGATCTGTCCAAGCCCCTTTATGAGCTCAAGCGCGGCATGCTCGAAGAGCGGCGCAGCAAGGCCTGATGATGGAAACCAAACTCATCAGCGTTCAACGCAGTCACGGGCGCGCCACCTTGGTTCTTTCCACCGGCGAAACCCTTGTGATGTCGCGCGCCATGCTCAAGGAGCGCCCCTATCGCGGCGGAACGCCGTTTGACCGCGAGGCGTTCGATTCGTTTCTGCGGGAACGATCCTATCCGTTTGCGATGGAAAAAGCCGTTGCGCTGCTGGCCATGCGCTCAAGAACCCAGCAGGAAATCGCGGATGCCCTGCGCAAGAACGCCTATCCGGAGCGGACGATTGCCTGCGTGATGGCGCGCCTTGACGAGGCCGGGTATATCAACGATACGGATTTCGCCGAGCAGTGGGCGGCTTCGCGCACGACAAAGGGCATGGGCGCGCGCCGCATCCGCATGGAGCTTCGCCAGAAGGGTGTAGACAGCGAGGCCATTGACGAAGCCCTGTCGGCCATCGACCACGACGATATGCTTTCCGGCGCGCTCAAAGCGGCCAGAAAGGCCGCTTCCGGCAAGAACCTCGCAGACCCCAAAGACAGGCAGAAAATTTTTGCCGCGCTTGCGCGGCGCGGCTACGGCTACGCGGAGGCGCGGCAGGCGCTGGAAGCGTTGAAGGACGAACAGGAATAAGCAAAAGCAGGAAACGACCGAACGTCGCCCCCTGCTTTTTTGATATGCGCGGTTTTATTTTTCGGCCGCTTCCTTCTCCGCTACCGGCGCAACGATGTTGTGAATCCACACGCCTTTTTTGACCAGCGCAAAGCCGATGACGACCTTGATCAGCTCCAGCGCCTGCACGCAGAAATACAGCGGCACAATGCCCATGCCCGTTCGATAGGCCAGAAGCCACGCCGTCGGCACGTTGACGCACCAGGTAAATACGCTGTCAAACAAAAACGTGATGATCGTCTTGCCACCGGAGCGGAGCGTAAAGTAGCAGCAATGCGAAAACGAATAGGCGGGCATCATCATGGCGATGACATAGAGAAGCTGCGTTGCAATCTGCCGAACGTGCGGCTCCGTATTGTAAATATGCGGGATGGAAGGCGCAAAGAGAATCAGCAGAATGCTCATAAACAGGTTTGAACCGACGGCAGCCGTCATCAATCGCCATGTGCAGTTTTTTGCCCGCTCGATATCGTTCGCGCCGAGCGCCTGCCCCACCATGATGGCCACGGCGTTGCCCATCGACAGGAAGACGACCTTAAAGAGGTTGCTCACCGTCGTGGCGATGTTGCAGGCGGCCACAACGTCAAGCCCGCGCACGGAATAGCACTGAAGCAGCACCGCCATGCCGGATGACCACAAAAATTCGTTGACCAGCAGCGGCGTGCCCCGGCGCAAAATGCCGCTCATCAGGGGACTCGGAACGCGCAGACTGCGGTATGCGCCGTGAATAAAGGGAAAATATTCCTTTCGGGTATGCGTATAGACCACGATAATCGCCGTTTCGATATAGCGGGAAAGCACCGTCGCAATCGCCGCGCCGGTTACACCCATCTCCGGGAAACCGCATTTGCCGAAAATCAGGAAATAATTGAACACAAGGTTGACGAGAATCGCCGCCACGCTGGCCAGCATCGGGAGCCGCGTTTCGCCCACCTCGCGCAGCGTGCTGGCATAGACCTGCGTTACGCCGAAGGGCAGCAGCCCCCAGAGCATCACGGTCAGGTAATCCATGCCGAAACCGAGTGTTGCGGCCGCATCTGCCTGCGCCGTTTCCTCCGCCAGATACATGCCGATGAGCTGCTTGGGGAGCGCGATGAATACGGCCAGCGCGCAGGCCAGCATGGATAGCGAGATCATCCACTTTACGCGGAAGCAGTCGCGAACACCTTTGTGATCGTGCGCGCCGGCGTATTGGGTGGCAAAAATGCCAGCGCCGGCCAAACCGCCGAAAATACACAGGTTGAACACGAAGAGAAGCTGATTGACAATCGCAACCGCTGACATTTGGAGCGTGCCGACGCGCCCGACCATCACGTTATCCAGCAGGCTGACGACGTTGGATACCGTGTTCTGAATGATGATCGGCACGACGACGGAGATCATCTCCGCGTAAAACGCCCGATCGCCAAACATTCGTTCGCGCAGCTTTGCGCGGCGAATTTCTTTTGCAGCCATGTGTATAAAACCGCCTTTCCGCGAAGGAAACCGATGAAGGCCATGCCCCTTTTTTCTGGCGCAGCCGGTTGCCTCCTGATTGTTTCAAAACCCCAAATCCGTCAAAACTCAATTTACATACCATCTCCATTGTAACGAAAAACGGCGGTTTCGTCAATTCGAAAACCGGCGAATTTGCGCTATCAGAGCAAAAATGCCGCCCGGCGTTTCGAACCGAGCGGCATTTTGCCCAATGACCTTATTTGTTCAGATCCGTGCGGATAATGTAAACCATATCGTGTGCCATGCCGTCGTCGATCAGGTCAAAGCTGACTTCGGCGGCAAGCTGATTCTTGGTGTTTTCGAACACGTCGAGCGCTTTCTGCACGTCGCCGTTGAGCAGCGGCAGAACGTCGGCATTCAACGTCTGCTTGAGCGCGTCAAGACCGTCGGCAAGCTGGGCTGTGCCATCGCTCAGCTGCACTGCGCCGTCGGAGAGCTGCGTGCTGCCGGCGTGCAGAGTAGTCGCTCCCTGCGCCGCCTGACTGACGCCATCCGTGTAGCTGCTCAGCCCGGTTACAAACGTATGGACGGAATCCAACTGCGTTTTGAGGGAATTGAGCGCATCATAACCGGCCTTCGCGGGCGCAATGGCCTCTTCAAGCTGCTTCTGAACGGATTCGTCCGCCAGATTCTGCTCCACAAGCGCGTCAATCTGTTCGGCAACGGCGGCTTCCAGCTTGGCCTTGACGTCGTCGCTGTTCATCATCTGTTCGACGGCCGCGCTGATTTGCTGTGCCTGTTCGTGCGTCACCTGACCGGCTTCGACCGCCTTACCGTAATCCTCTGCCGTCATGCTCAGGCCGCTCTGCGCAAGCACACCTTCCAGCACCTGCGCCTTGACCGCCTGAGAAACGGCCTCTCGAACCGTTTTTTCCTGCTTCATCACTTCGGCCTTCACCTGTGCGCGCGCCGTTTCCTTGGCGGTTTCAAGCAGCGTTTCGGGGTTGAGCTGAGCCAGCGCCGCATCCAGAACGTCGGCGTAGTTTTCGCTCGTCAGTTCCGGCAGCGTGATTCCGGCCGCATCCAGTCCGGACGCCGCGAGCTGCTGATTGGCTGTCGCGAGCACGGCGCTGAAAAGCTGTGCCGCGCCCTGATTCAGCGCGTCGTTGTTGGCGACAAGCGTTGTCAGACCCGTTTCCAATTCAGATGCGCCGTCATCGAGGCTCTTGGCGCCGTCGCTCAGGGATTTGGCACCGTCATTAAGCGCCGCAACGCCATCATATAGCGTGAACAGCGCGGAAAGACCATCGTGCAGCGTTCCCTCGCCCTCCGGCAGCGCTTCGCCGTCACACAGTGCGGTCAGACCCGTCTTCAGCTCATTGACGTTGTCGTTCAAATCGCCGATTCTTTCATCGGCCGCGCTGCAAAGCCAGTCGATCGGGTCGCTGGTCGCCAGCGTCATCATCCAGCTCAAGTCGGCGTGGTCGGCCGTAGCCGTCAGGGTGAAATGCGTCGGCAGATCGGCGTCGGTGTCCATGCCCGGAACCGCCCAGCCAATCAGCAGCTTATGGCTGCCGTCGCTCACGATTTTTCCGTTCTCCACGCTCACGTCGGTCAGCGTAGCGTCGTCGATGGGCATGAGAGTCAGGGCAAGATACGGAACATTTTCCGCCACCATGAAGCTGACGTCCATCGTCACAACGCCCTGACCGTTTTTAATTTCTTCCGCCGTGGCGCTTTCGCCGTTCAGCGTGAAGCTGACGTGAGGAAGAACGTCCGGGCGCTTATCGGACGTGCCCTGATAGATGATGCTGCTGCCGTCGGCCTGCCAGGTCAGCGTTTCACCGTCGAGGGTGAACGTTTCATGGCCGCTGACGTTTTCAATATCCTTCAGCATCGTGCGATCCGAGAGCACATCCAGCGCGTCACCATTTTCAAGGTGAACGTTGTCCAGCAGGGTCTGCACCTCACCGTCGTGATTGACAACCACATAAACGCGCTCGTGCTTGGCCGTATCGGCGCTGGCCGTGCAGCCAGCCGCCACGCAAAGCGCTGTCAGCAGCGCTACCGCATGCTTTTTCATAGGTTTTCCATCCTTTCTTTCTGTCTGATCGAAATTTACGCTTTTTTCTTCATGCCAACCGTGGTGCGGACGATGAAGCCGTCGCAAAGCAGCAGCATTGCAGGCAGCAGGAACAGCACGACTGCCACCGAGCACAGCGCGCCGCGGGCAATCAGGCTGCACATCGAAGAGATGATATCCACGTTGGAATACAGGCCGACGCCGAACGTCGAAGCAAAGAAGCTGACGCCGCTGACCAGAATGGACTGCGCGGACGCGGCGACCGCCTCGCCCACCGCCACTTTTTTCTCCTTGCCCGCCATTCTGCCCTGCTTATACCGCGTGGTCATCAGAATGGCGTAATCCACCGTCGCGCCGAGCTGAATGGTCGAAATCAGGATCGGGCCGACAAACGGAAGCGTCGTTCCCGTAAAGTACGGAATACACAGGTTGAGCGCAATGGCAAGCTCGATCATGGCGACGAGCAGAATCGGCAGAGAGAACGATTTGAGCACCAACGCGATGATGACGAAAATCGCGACGATGGAGATGACGCTGACCACCTTGAAGTCGCGGTCGGTGCAGTTGATCAGATCCTTCGTGCAGGGCGCTTCGCCGATCAGCATGCCGCCCTCGTCGTATTTCTTGAGGATCGCGTTCAGCTCGTCGATCTGCTGGTTGACCGCATCGGAAGAGATGACGTAGGACGAGGAAATCAGCATCATCTGGTAGCGATCGCTCTTGAGCAGGCTGATGCCCTCATCCGGAAGGATGCTCTCGGGAATGTTGCTGCCCAGCAGGCTGTCCAGCGACAGCACATCCTGCACGCCGTCCACCTGCTTAAACTCACGGGTCATGGCGATGACATTCTTTTGAGAAACGTCGGTATCAATCAGAACCAGATGGTTGGTGGAAACGTCGAAGGATTCGGAGAGCTTTTCATTGGCCTTCACGGACAGGAGATCCTCCGGCAGGCACGAACTCATATCATAGTATACGTTTACGTTGCTGTAACCGTAGAACGCCGGGATGCACAGCACGACGGCCAGCGCGCAAAGCGCCTTGTAATGCTTGACGATGAAACGGCTGATGCTCGCCACGCTGGGCAGGAGCGGCTTGTGCGAGGTCTTTGTAATCAGGTTATCCATCATGCGGATGACGCACGGGAGCAGCGTCACCGTGCCCAGCACGCCGAGGATAACGCCCTTGCTCATAACGATGCCGAGATCGCGGCCGAGCGTGAAGCTCATAAAGCAAATTGCGACGAAGCCCGCAACCGTCGTCAGGCTACTGCCGACAATCGAGGAGAACGTCTGCCCGATTGCGGCGGCCATCGCTTCATCGCGGTCGCTGCAAAGCGTCTTCTGCTCCTTGTAGCTGTGCCAAAGGAAGATGGAGTAATCCAGCGTTACGGCCAACTGGAGCACTGCCGCAACCGCCTTGGTGATATAAGAAATTTCACCCATCAGGTAATTGCTGCCCATGTTCCAGAGGATGGAAACGCCGATGCAGCACAGGAAGATCAGCGGCAGCAGGAACGAATCCATCGTCAGCATCAGCACGACGCAGCAAAGCGCGACGGCGATGGCGACGTAAATGCCTTCCTGCTCCTCCACCAGCGCCTTGGTATCTGTAACCACGGCGGACAGGCCTGAAACGAAGCACTTTTCCCCCGCTACTCTGCGGATTTCGGTGATGGCCTCCATCGTTCCTTCTGCGGAGGACGTATCGTCGAAGAAGACGGCGATAATGCGGTCGTTTCCGTTTTCAAAGCGTCCGCGGATATCGTCCGGCAGAATTTCGGAGGGAATGGAGCCGTTCAGCGCAGAAGCGTAGCCGACGACCGTATCGACATGCGGGATCCCGCGAATGGATTCTTCCAGATCGGCTTGATCGACTTCGTTTAATCCCTCGGTGATACAGAGCGAAAAAGCGCCCTTGCCAAAGTCCTCCATCAGGATGTTCTGCCCCTTGATGGTATCCAGCTCCTCCGGCAGATAATACAAAAGGTCGTATTTGACCCGAGTGGATGCCATACCGAATATGGACGGAATCATCAGCGCCAAACAGATGATGACGACGACGACACGGTGCTTGACCACCCACCTTGCAAATCGGTTCACAAGAGTTCCTCCTTTTGAACTGTATTTGATTATTGAACACTATGTTGACTTTATCAACGTGTGATAGTATAATAGGACTGATGACGAAAATCAATAAACAGTTTTTGAAGGTCAGTTTATTCATTGAACAGAAAATGGAAAAACGGCTAAAAACAAACACAAATCAAAAATGTGTTGAAAAAGAGGCGCTTATGAACATGAAAGAAATGAAAACGGAAAACGGAACGGAGAAAAAAGAGGATCGTCGGGTTCGACGCACAAAAAAGCTGCTCAGTCAGGGGTTGATTGAATTGATGCAGCATAAACAGGTGAAGGATATCACTGTGCGCGAGCTGGCCGAACGGGTTGATGTCAATCGCGGAACTTTTTATCTCTATTATCGGGATATATTCGATCTGCTCGAACGTCTGGAGGAAGACCTTTTCGAACAGCTCAACAAAGTCATCCTCGCGCACAAGGGCGAGCCGGTTCTGGCTCACATCCGCCCCATGCTGACGGACGTATTTCACATTGTGGCCGAAAATAAGGAAATCTGCCGGGTTTTGCTGAGCGACAACGGCGATATCAAGTTTTTGCAGCGGCTCAGCGACGTGATTCAGGAGAAACTGCGCACGGAATGGCTCAACGGCTATGTGGATAATGAAACGGAATTCGAATACCGCTATGCGTTCGGCGCACTGGGCTTTGTCGGCCTGCTCAGAACGTGGCTTCATCGGGACTGCGCGGAATCTGCCGAGAGCATGGCGGTTTTAGCCGACTCCCTGATTCGACAGGGAATTATGAACGGTATTCCGAATCTGAAATGAAGCGGCATGAACGCGCGCAAAACCAGAGGCGCGCGAAACAAACGATAAAACGCGAAACAAGCGGAATCCGCATCGGTTTGAACGGATTCCGCTTGTTTTGTCATATTCCGGCATAAAAAGCGGGTAACCCGCCCTCACCTCCGCCGAAGCCTGCAAGGCGTAAAAGCCCTGCTCACGCGGACGGTTTCATGCACTTTCCTATAGAAAAAAACCGAAATCTTTCGACTTCGGTTTCAAAACTGGTGCACCTTCAGGGGCTCGAACCCTGGGCACCCTGATTAAGAGTCAGGTGCTCTACCAACTGAGCTAAAGGTGCTTGATTGCTCAACGCGAAAAGGATTATATCATGGTCAGCAGGAAAAAGCAACCCCTTTTTTACAGAAAAAGACGATTTTCGGCAAAAAAACAGCGCCCCGCGCCGAAATCGCAAAAGCGCGGAGCGCTGAAAAGGAGAGACAAACAATCAGCCTTCCGCCTTGGCGGGCAGCTCGGCGAGCAGGCGGGCGGCCTCCCGGCCGGGGTAGAGATCGGGCGCGAGCTTGACGATCTGCTGGAGGATGTTCTCGGCCTCGCGGCGGTTCTGCTCGGCCAGATAGGCGCGCGCAATCCACAGTGAGGTGGTGATGCGGTGGAGCTGCTGGGTGTTGTTCTGCTGCACCTGCGTCTTGAGCGCCTGAATGTCGCATTTGCCGGTGGAGAGCAGCTTCATGCACTGATCGTTCAGCTCACAGGAGAAGGCCATGCGCTGCTTGGGCTTCTTCGTCTCCTGAATCGCCTCGAGCTGCTTCTTGTAGCCGTGCAGCTCGTCAAGGTATTTTTTCGCCGCGTCGAGATCGCCCATCTGTTCGGCGCAGTAGCACAGGTTGCTGGTGACGGCAAAGCGGCTCATCAGCGCCTGCTCGGGCTTTTTGCCTTCCCGAATCTCCGTGGCGGCCAGCAGTTTCATCGCGTCGTCAAAGCGCCCCTGCGCGGCATAGGCGTTGGACAGGTGCAGCCGAACCATCATATACAGGTTGGGGTTTTTCGGGTTCTGCCGGAGGTGCGGCTCGTATTCCTTCAAAAAGCCGTCCACGTCGAGCTGGTTATACAGCCGGTTGAGCTGGCGGCTGTGCGTGTTCGCGGCGTTGATGTACTGCGCGGCGGCGATGAACAGACAGCCGACAATCAGCATCAGGATCATCGCAATCGGGTTCATCGTCGGCTTGAGCAGATAGAGCGCCGCCATCAGCGCGACAAACAGCCCTTCAAACAGGATCAGCCGCGTCTTAAACTTGGGAAAGAGGGTCAGCATCGGATCAACAACTCCTTAATTTATAGCGTCAGGATGAGTATAGTATATCTGGATGCGGCGGGAAAAGCAATTCTTTTTGCGTGAATTGTTTGATCCGGAGCGCAAAAGTCGTCGGATAACAGGAAAAAACTTGAAAATAGGGTAGCCATTCGCCTTAAAATGTGCTAGAATACTAGTAAACAACAAGGCGTTGTACCATGAGACCAAACGAACCGAAAGGAGAACGGAAGAACATGAAAATGACGTTTCGCTGGTATGGCAGTCAGAGCGACAAGATCACGCTCAAGCAGATCAAGCAGATCCCCGGCTGCACCGGCCTGATGGGCGTGCTTGATTACAAGGCCGCGGGCGAGGTCTGGGAAGAAGACGAGATCAAGGCGTATATCGACGAGGTGCATGCCGCGGGGCTCGAGTGCGAGGTTATCGAGAGCGTCAACGTGCATGAGGATATCAAGCTCGGCCTGCCCACGCGCGACCGGTACATCGAGAATTACTGCAAGTCCATCCGCAATCTGGCGAAGTACGGCGTGAAGGTCATCGTCTACAACTTCATGCCGGTGCTGGACTGGCTGCGCACCGATTTGGCGCGCGTCATCCCGGAGGACGGCTCCAACAGCCTGTATTACGACGAGGCCGAGCTGGGCGCGATGACCCCGATGGAGATCGTCCGCCGCACGGCCGAAAACTCCAACGGCTTCACCTTGCCGGGCTGGGAGCCCGCCCGTCTGGCCGAGCTGGAGCACGTGCTGGAGCTCTACAAGAGCGTGGACGAGGAGAAGCTGTTTGAAAACTTCAAGTATTTCCTCGACGGCATCATCCCGACCTGCGAAGAGGTCGGCGTGAAGATGGCCTGCCATCCGGACGATCCGGGCTGGCCGATCTTCGGCCTGCCGCGCATCACGCACGATCAGGCGGGCTTTGACCGCATGGTGAAGCTGCACGACAGCCCCTGCAACACGCTCTGCCTGTGCACGGGCTCGCTGGGCAGCAACGTGCAGAACGATATCCCGGCGATGGTTCGCCACTTCGGCGAGATGAACCGCATCGGCTGCCTGCATGTGCGCAACATCAAGCATCTGGGCAGCGACCGCCGCTTCCGCGAGAGCAGCCACCTGTCCTCCGACGGCGATCTGGATATGTACGAGATTATGAAGGCCGCGTATGAGACCTGCCCGGATACCTACATCCGCCCGGACCACGGCCGCATGATTTGGGATGAGATCGGCCGCCCCGGCTACGGCCTGTATGACCGCGCGCTGGGCATTGCGTACCTCAACGGCCTCTGGGAAGCCATCGACAAGAACGCGAAGAGGGGATGAGCGTATGAAACTGACGTTTGAAGGAATCAAGGATACCGCCGCGTGGCAGAGCGCCGGCGTCAAGCTGCCGGAATACGACGTTCAGGCGGCGGCCGAAAAGGCGAAGGCGCACCCGGTCTGGGCGCACTTCGGCGCGGGCAACATCTTCCGCATCTTCGTGGGCGGTCTGGCCGATACGCTGATCGCCAAGGGCGAAATGGATCGCGGCATCACCTGCGTGGAGACCTTCGATTTCGACGTGGTGGATCAGATTTACACGCCGTATGACAACCTCGTGCTGGCCGTCACGCTCAACGCGGACGCGACGACCGACAAGCGCGTGCTCGGCTCGCTGAGCGAGGCCATCAAGGCGCAGTCGGGCGTGCCGGAGGCATGGAGCCGACTCAAGGCGGTCTTCGCCGACCCGAGCCTGCAAATGGTTTCCTTCACCATCACGGAGAAGGGCTACGCGCTCAAAAACGCCGCCGGAGCGTTCTTCCCGTTCGTTCAGGCGGATATCGACAACGGCCCGGACAAGGCGACCGGCGCGATGGCGATTGTCTGCGCCATGCTGCTGCACCGCTTTGAAAACGGCAAGGCGCCGCTGGCCGTCGTCTCCATGGATAATTGCAGCCACAACGGCGAGAAGCTGCGCGGCGCGGTGCTGACCATGACGGACGAGTGGCTGAAGAAGGGCTTTGTGCCGCAGGCGTTTGTGGATTATATCTCCGACGAGACGCAGGTCGCGTTCCCGTGGTCGATGATCGACAAGATCACGCCGCGCCCGGCCGATTCCGTCTGCAAGGAGCTGGAGAAGCTCGGCTGCGAGGATATCGCCCCGGTGATTACCTCCAAGCGGACGTATATCGCGCCGTTCGTCAACGCGGAGCGCCCGCAGTACCTCGTGGTGGAGGATCGCTTCCCCAACGGCCGTCCGCCGCTGGAGAAGGCGGGGGTCTACATGACCGACCGCGAGACCGTCAACAAGACCGAGCGCATGAAGGTCACGACCTGCCTCAACCCGCTGCATACCGCGCTGGCGGTGTATGGCTGCATGCTCGGCTATACGCTGATCTGCGACGAGATGAAGGACGAGACGCTGGTGAAGCTGGTCAAGCGGCTGGGCTACGTCGAGGGTCTGCCGGTTGTCGTCGATCCGGTCATCCTCAGCCCGAAGGCGTTTATCGACGAGGTGGTCGAGCAGCGCCTGCCGAATCCCTTCATGCCGGACAGCCCGCAGCGCATCGCGACGGATACCTCCCAGAAGGTCGGCATCCGCTTCGGCGAGACGATTAAGAGCTATGTGGAGAAGGGTCGGGATCTGCACGAGCTGACCGCGCTTTCTCTGGCGATTGCGGGCTGGCTGCGCTACCTGCTCGGCGTGGGTGACGACGGCAAGGCCATCGAAATCTCCGCCGACCCGATGAAGGACGAATTGCAGGCGCAGCTTGCGGGCATTGAGGTCGGCAAGCCGGAAACGTATCATGGGCAGATTCGCCCGATTCTCGCCAACGCGAATATCTTCGGCAGCGACCTGACCGCAATCGGCATGGCCGACCGCATCAAACAGGCTTTTGAAATCGCCCGAGAAAGATGAACTCTCACTTTCATCGGGCATCTACATCTATAACAGCCAGAAAGAATAGTATTTATTGAGTATACCTAATATTTTCGTATAAAATCTGTTGAAAGATCTTATACGACTTATATATTCTTGCTTCATGGCACAAAGATAAATCCTTTGTTGATAAAGTCAACAAAAAAAGAGCTGCATATCATAGAAGATTTTCTTTCGCATCAGGGGCATGCTGAAAAATAGCACCTACTATCTGACAATCATCCAGTTCCTTACAATCACCACAGGTATTATATCCCTTCTCATTTACACATTTTCGAATTGGACAATAGTCATTGCAATACGCAAATTTCGCTCCGTCCGTGCGACACCCCATACAATTTATGGTTGCCGGTGTAATTTCCGGTGCATTGTTCATTATGCTCCACTTTTGGGCGGTTTTCTCTCTTAATTCATTATCATCTCGGACAGTGGCTATACGGGCATCGCAATTTTCGCAATCTAATCCGCAACATGCAATTAATTGTTTCATCATTTCGGGTTTCATTATTCGACAAAAATAAGAATAAAAAACAAGAATATGAGCAGATAAGAGGTATTTGATTACCTTCTACTACGCATGATATAGATACGCACATGATCACCGCCACAATGGAAGGTAATGCTGCAGCACAGGACTTTCTCTCACATCTCCCTCTGAAAGCGACATTACCCTTTATACCCCGTGGAGTAGCGTTGCAATTTTCTGCTTTCCTTGCTCCTACGCATCTATCTTCCGAAAAGT
>OMBQ01001758.1_pt1 | contig 16245 bp, 13 predicted proteins | sample 1674311 | NCBI WGS metagenome assembly OMBQ01 (sample SAMEA103958160, study PRJEB25191) | human gut metagenome | biome: human-associated habitat [ENVO:00009003]; feature: intestine environment [ENVO:2100002]; material: feces | place: Germany | collected 2013/2015 | reverse complement strand
ACATCTTGTGTTGCCGGGCCGCTGCGCGCCGGCGGGGCTGAATCAGATCCGGAACTTACTTTTTTCGGATCTGATTAAAAAAGAAAAGCCGGAAGGTCATTTATAACTGTGAGTATCTTGCACATAAATTTGTTCATGATATGCTGAAAGTACAAAACTAATAAACTCATAAAATAATATTATAATTTGTTGTTATAAGCATCATTATATAAATGATATATATTCTCAGATAAGAGGTAATCATGCCTACGAAACACATTGACGATGCTACCGCTGCTCAGCTGGATGATCTCTATGTCCGCTGCGTGACCCTGACTCAACAGCCAGTAAAAGAGGTGGAAGTGCTGCGTCTGGCGATCCAGACCGGGATCGGCAATATCTCCGATAACGACATTCTCGCCTCGATGGCAGTCAAAGCAACGGTCTGGGAAAGACTTGCTGGCGACGTCTGGACGGAGGTAACAAAGGAATGGCCTGCGGCAGGTATTCATTCCAAAAATTTTAATGAGATGGCAGAGCGTCACTCTCCGCTCTGGAAGACTTTTACCAGCAACGTCTGCAGGGATGCTATCCGTTCGGTGCTTAAACGGGATCTGGAGAATAATCTGCTCAATGATCTTTTTGGCTGGTCCGAAGCCTTCACGGAGGAAGAGAAGGAGCGGGAAGAAAAGGAAAGGAATCAAAAAGATAAAGAATACAGGAAATCTCTGCACTTCCTGGACGGCAGGTTATATTCATCGTTGTCAGAGCAGGAACAAAACATTGCAGTCTATTATAGTGAGCACGGCTCGTTTGTCAGCTTCACCCCTGACGGAAAGGACGATTTCCAGGTTCAGGTACAGCTGAGGGAAGACGGTCAGTGATACCCTGTTTTCCACAGCCGATGCAGGAGCGTGGGTGTCTGGAGGTCAAGCACGAGAAGAGAAGCCATGACAGCCTGGTGTCGCTGTATATTCCCTTGACGAAGGGAACAGGGCGATAGTGGAACTGGACGGAATCCACATCGCCATGACGTAGGTCGAATATCTGTAGCTGGAGACGGCTCTATTGGTGGTGGCCACGCCTGGAGCGACACGGGTAACGGCAGAGCTTCGCGCCTTGTAAGGGGAGCTGTGAGGAGACACATATGTACAATAACCTGCCGTCCCTGACGGAAAGCATCCTCTGGGATGAAAGGCTTCTTTCAGCGGATTATGCTGCACTAAGTGAGGACGCACTGCGGAGTGCCCTGGAAGATTATCTGCAGGGGGTTAACGCAAGTCGCGGTGAGTGGCATCCCCCGGAAGCATCTCTCCTCAGCCTGTGGATTGCCCGCCACGATCAACTGGCACTTTACCGCCCTGGATTACTGTCTGCCGAACGCATAATTCTGACCGATGCCCTCGAAGAGGCGGCTTTACGTATGGACAATGTGGAGATGGTTGTGGCTACTGACCTTCTGGTACAGCGCCGTACGACCGACAGGCTACAGGGCATCCGAACTGAAGTGGCGAAGTTTGTGCGCTTCGTTAAGGATAATTTTGTGCTGATTCAGGCCGGCTTTATTGCCTTCACGCCATGTGAATCAGCCCGGCAGGAGCAGGTGCGTAAAATGCAACTCCTGCAGGATAATCCCGACAGACATTTCCTTAACGGCGTGATGCCCCCTGCAGTGGCTCAGCTTTACGAGCGCAGCCTCACCGTTCGGGGTATAAGTCGGGTGAGCGACGAGGGGCATTACCGTTTTGTGTCAGAAAAAACGCTGCCGGACGAAATCATGCTGGAGCTACGGGACTGCCTTAGCCCTTTTACTAATGCGTATATGTACCAGGAAATGCAGCCAGTCGAAGTGAAAGAGGACGGTACATTCAGGGCAAGGATCACCCGCGGTAAACACGAAAGCCGTAAAGGGTATGATCGGTGGGTGCGCGGAGCCATTAATCGGAGTATCTACTTTCATTATCACGGGCTGCTTACCGATATCAGTCAGTCAGCCCGGACCGGCGCCTCACTTGTTACCCGCTGTCCACTTCAGGGCAAAATCCTGCAAAAGCTGGACGCATCCGGAAGACTTTCTCGCCGGATGCTAGAGCTTGACATTCCGTTTCTTCATGACCTGTCGCTTGAGGACATCTTCCGGATCCGCACAGATTATGAGCCGAGTGTGACTGCGTTCAGGCGCTCGCTGCGCGACGCGGCTCTGGATATGGAACAGGCCTCCGGCGCCGAAGCCATCCGCCTGCTGCAGCAGCGTTTCCGGGAGCGTATCGCCGATGAGGGGCTGGAGGAGCTGCGACAGAAACTGAGTGCCTGGAAACGGCAGAGTCTGCAGGATACCGCCCTGCTCGCCTTACCAGCCGTTCTGGGGTTCATGGGGGCACCGTCGGTTTCAGCACTAGCCACCGGTGCGGCAAGTCTTATTCAGGCAGCCCTGGGAGCCTGCCGCAGTCACAGTGAGATCACCCGCCACCCTTCCTGGTTTCTGTTTCGTACTTCTGAAAGTAAACGCCTGAGGCGGTAAATGCCTCAGGCCACTCTGAATACATCATAATAAATATTGACAAATGCCAGTTAAACCCGTCGCAATTCAGCGTGATTTCACAATCCGTCAGTGCAACCACCTGTCTCCAAAGCCCTTTCAGAACTGGCTATCTGTAATTTCTGATAAATGGGTATTGCCGTTCCTGACTGGATACAGAGTGAGTAAGCCTTCTGTGTAGCTAACTTCACGACCTGATGTCTGCTCAGTAAAAAGCATCTCTTCTGATATCTGACTGCATCCGGTAACTATATCCTTTATTTTTACTGCATAGCGACCGGGCTCGACACTTGTGAACAGCAGTATCTGATGGGCGGGTAAGAATGCTTCTCTGACCGCGTTATGAGTGAATTTATTACTGGCATAAACCAGGCGGACAAACAGATACTGATTGTTTACTGAATTATCCAGTTCAAGAGTGGATAATCCCTTCTGCTGATCATTGTAGGCGAGAACGGTGGCATTCTGTGGCCATGGCTGCCCGTTGGTATATGTATAGACACCAGAAGAACATGAGGCGCCGGAAGACTGTGGCGCTGACTGCTTTTCTCCGGATGTACTGCTGACAGAATTACTGCTGTCGTAAAGGTAAAACCCTCCGAAAAAAACAACCACTATCAATATCCTTTTTGCAAATGATATCCCCATTTGCTTAAAGAAATGAATAAGTGAGGAGGAATCAGGCTCCCTAATATGAGGCGCCGGCCGGATATTCCGGACAGGGGTATCCTGAGAAACTGTCTCTTGCATTTCCCTTGCTTCCTGATTTTCCAGTGCCCGTACTCGCCATTTCTCTTTAGTAATCCAGGAATCATGCAGTCTCCGTTTCTCAGGGTCTGAGAGAACGACATACGATTCATTGATAATTTTCATTATGCGGGCACATTCAGGATCCTGTTTATTCAGATCCGGATGGTATTTCTTTGCAAGTGTCCTGTAGGCGGCCTGGATAATTTCATAAGGCGCGTCCTGAGAAACTTTCAGATTGTCATAATGGGTTTGAAACCCGGGGTTTTTCTTCATATTTTTCCCATCAATAGTTCTGGGCAGGAATCTTCCCTGGAAAAATAAAATAACCGTGCTTAAAAAATAGCAGCAATGGCGCTATTGTTCTCTTTTTATGTCTGCATCACGGATGAAACCATTATTATCATAGATCTCCAGCTTGTTATTTCTGATAAGATAAAATGCACCGAACTTATCATTATTTTTAATGAATTTTTGCCCCTTTCTGGTCAGCTGATACTCTCCGCCACTACCGTCACCGTTAACACGTTTCAGATAGAAACGTTCGCCCTCCTGGTAAATAGTCAGGGTGGCATTAAGGTAATCGGTGGAACCAACATCATCATACCAGATCCCCGTTACTTTCCTGGCTGAGGAGGATTGCTGTTGTGAATCAGAGACTTTCTTGAAACATACAGCTACATGTTGTGTTCTGTTGTCAGATAATAAAAATCCACTCACCATGTCCACACCCGATCTGATCATTGCATTATTCAGATCCGGGGTACAAAACCTGGTTTCCCATGCTTTGGTGATGGCCAGATTTTTCATTTTCGCAACAGCGTCTGTATCAGCACCAGGCACTGACATCAGTTCTTCTGCCGTTGTATTGAAATCAACCCGGTATGCATTAAGTGGTGATGCTGTTGTCTGGTACGCCTTAAGGTATCTTATTTTATTATTTTCAGACGCCACTCCGACTTGTTGGCCATATTTTACAAGGTAAGAATTCATTCCTTCTGCTGCGACAGAAAATGACACTCCCAGACATAAAGCGATCATCACACAGTTTGTCTTTGTTCTCATTCCGTTTTCCATTTTGAGAGTTACTCTTTTTTTACAAAGATTGCTCCCCGGCATCCAGATCCTTCATCTCCGGGCAGCTTTTGTAACCAGTCGTTTATCCAGCCGTTGGTAACCGGGTCATCATGAGAATTATTCAATTCTTCAGCTGAGAATACGCTCATAACGTGAGCGAAAGGCTTTTTCGCCGCCTTCCATTTGCCGGCAAATAAGAGCCTTCACCGGTGCCTCCTGAAGCGCACCACACAGTCCCGGGTAGAGGCCTGTACGATCATGCTGCATACTGATAACGTATTCTGCATCTCCGTTGACTACGATAGGAGCAGAATGCGACACAATAATCAGCTGCCGGCGTTTTTTGTTCGACATGATAGCGGGGATCACGCTCATGCTCAGCATCAGGCAGTCAAGGTCATCCTCTGGTTGATCAAGCAGGAGCGGGTCGTTACCATAAGACAACAGGAACTGCAGCATACTGGCCCCTTTCTGACCCGGTGAGGCAGACGAAATGTCGTCCATCTGTCCCCCAGGCGTCCGGTAACGGATGTGGATACCATCATCAGGATACCAACATTGCAGGGCATCCAGCTGTGATTCATTAAGTCCTTTAAGTCGATTTCGGAAACTACCATGCAGCTCTGTCCCCGCGCCCGGCCTGTCGAGGCAGATATCGAGGTGCAGTGCTTTTAGCGTATCCAGTACCGCGTATTTTTTCTCTGTAGCAGCGGGCAACGGACTGAACGGGCGTTCGCTGATAAAGCCCTGCAGTAATCCACTACCGTCATTGTTATCGTAAATGCGTTCGGAAAAATTGCTGATACCAGTAACACCCTGATAACCTGAAACAATGTCTTCATATGGGGCACAAAGGGGCAGGATTTTGATCTCCAGATCGCGAAGCGACAAAGAAGAAAGAAATGCCTTTCTGTTATCCGTCAGTGTCATCCGGTGGGTACGCATTTCAGCCTGCAATTGCTCAGACCTTGCCACAGAAGAGGTGATTGCCTCTTCAAGGCCGTCGTAATTTCGAAGATCGTTTTTCAGAGACTCACAGCGCGCCATAAGCTCGTTAAGGATATCGGGATTGAGCCCCTGAGTCCGCAGAGCAACGGCCTCACGCTCTACGTTCGCTTCCTGGTCGCGCACAGTCCCCCCGAGGGAAGCAAAACTTTGCTCTTCCCTGATGACAGCGAGCTCTGCAACGCATTCTGACAACAGGGCATTGAGACGCTGATCATACTGCTCTTGCACAGATAACAGGCGCTCCATAAATATTGTGAATGGACCGGACGGATCTGACGGAGCTGCGGTTGCCTGCTGCGGCTTATCCGCCAGTGCCTGAATAGTTGAAATGCGCTGCTCGTAGCGTTCGAGGGATAAGGATGCAGCAGACAGTTCGGCTCGGGCCCGGGCCAGACGGTTGCAAACCGGGTAATAAGCGCTTGACTGCAACTGGCTGACAGCACGCTCTGCGTCGGATAATTCCCCCTGCAATGTGCCAGCACTCACCTTCCTAGAGCGTAGGCCACGTAAGGTGATTTGCTCATTGAGATATTCCCTTTCCAGTTGATCCCAGCGTTCTTTCCAGGCCCGTTTATTAACCACAGGACTCTCATCACAGACACGCAGGAATGCCCCGGTATCCGAAGCCAGCTCATAGAGCATTTTCTGGCTGTAAACCGAGAGTGGAAAACGATCGCCTGACCAGTGGCTATCAGGTACCCACGCGCCTTCGCTGAATATATGTAATTCATGATTACCATCGGGGCGCCAGCTGAGCCTGAAATCGGTACCTTCTTTGCGGAACACGCATTCGATGAATGAATCAGCCTCCATCCCCGTCTGACTGAACTGGGTCAGCTTTTTAGTTTGCGTCGCAGTTAACCCTTCGGTCTTACGCATGGCCAGGCGAATGCTTTCGATGAGTGTGGATTTACCGCTGCCCCGGGAGCCGATAACAGCATTATAAAACGGACTGAATTCCACTGTGGCCGCCTCCTGGTTCGCAGGATGGCAGAGGCGTGTTCTGAATTTCAGACTGTGTAAATACGAAGCAGGTTCTTCTGGCGGAAGCTGATCGAACAGCACACAGTTTTCCGGATCGAGCAGTGCATGCCGAAGACCGTCGAAATCAGGTGAGGACATCTTCAGCCAGCAGGTACGGACACCGGCTTGTTCGGGATGGTGTGCATCTGAGCCCCTGAGCAACGGTAAATCTTTAATCAGACGTCGATGTGTACCATCAGTAATGTCCTCTGCACGGTGGCGAATCTCCACTGCATGGGGATTGGCCTTAAAAGCAGCTGTCAGTTCTCCCTGATTAGTCAGGCTTACCAGAACGCCTTTAACCGCATCAATGTGCGCGAGGATGCAGATTACCTCCGGATTACGACGGATGTTACTTATGATTCCGGCTGGCCCCAACTGAAGAACAATCTCATGGTTAGGGACATCACGCGGAATAGGGCAGTTGTTGTTACACTGGGCCAGAAGCCTTTCTACATCGGCACCTGTACTGTTCGTGTGCAAAACTGCCAGGATATGAACGTTACCGGTTGCCGTCAGTTCCACTCCTGGGAAAAGCGCCAGCGGTCGAAAGTCCGGAATGTAACCGGCACTTGCGTCCTGATACATCCGCACCAGTTCATCTTTCAGCGAATCAACCCAGGCCCCACTGTTATGATCGCTAATGACAACACAATCTACCTGCTGTCGCATATAGGCAAGAAGCCATTCCCTGGGCGTAATGTCCGGAACTCTGTAATCATGTGAGGCCGGGGTATGATTATGAAAATCAAATTTGTACCAGCGCGATCCTACCGTCATTTTTCCTTTTCCATGCCATTCCAGAAGTCTTCCCACTATAGAAGCATTAAGATGCAAATCCAGAAACATTCTGTCATATATAAACGGATTAATATGTTGTTCCAGTCGCCTTATTTGGAACCCAGTATGTAGTACCAGTTGCTGACAGTGAACAAACGGCAGGCGCACCTTTTCCGCTTCTACTTTTTTCGGTTCTCTGCAGAAATGAGAAAGAAAAGATGAAAATATAGCATCTCCAGCATCACATTTACTATTTAATGATTAATCACACATTAAAATAATCAATTCACTTAAAAATACACATCCTTTCCTGTGCTATGCTAGCATAAATATCAAAGCAAAGATGAGAGTAGCAATGATGCTGAGCCAGCTCAACCTGCGTTTTCACAAAAAACTGATCGGAGCCCTCAAGGCGAGGGCAGGGGCAGAAAATGTTTCCGTCAACGCCTTGGCCGAACGCTTCCTCGATGACGGCCTGAAAACGACCGCTGCTGGTGACGGCTATTTTCAGCTGGTCGCCGATCCGGATGCCACGGCCCGGCAGCTGTATCGCAAGATAATCGCCGGCGTGTCCTGGGAGCCGGTCTCCCGGGACGAACTGAGGTTTATGCTGGTTAGCGCCCGACAGGGTTACTTGCGCGGACGCCACCGCCTGGTTACCCGGCCGGCACTCAGCACGCTGCTGCAGATCGTCCGGGAGCTTCTTACCTGGCAGGTGGAACAGGACAGGGTGCGGGACGAGCATTATTTGCGAGGTACCTACCGGCTGCACGACGGGGATCTGCTGGCAGGATATGACCGGTTTCTGGCCGGATTGCGCCCGGTCATCGACCATGCCACCGCCGAACAACTGCTGCGCCCGCTGGAAAGTGGCTGTCTGGAACTGACAGATTTTCCGGATTCCGTGCTGACAGGGAGTTTCACTCAGGCCAGACTGAGGGAAATCTTTCCGCTGGTTCTGTACGGGCTGGAGCGGACCGAGAGCCAGGTGGAGGCCTTGGTGCAGGATATGCGCCCGCTCATCCCGGCCGTGACGCAGACTATTGAAGCCGGTACGCTGCGCCTCGATATTCAGATCGACGGGCTCCCGGCGGGGCAGCGTCCAGGCGCGCTGTACAGGACACCGAAACTGCATATGATTCTGACCGGGAAGGAGTTTGTGTTCCCCTGCGGCTGGGTAGCATTTTCTGAACTGCTGGGCCTGCTCACCCTGTACGCCCGTCACCCGGAAGCCCTTCAGCACGGTCATCAGGGGGAGCGGGTGATGTTCTCTCCGCCGGGCAGTGTGATGCCGGAGGGATTTTTTGGTATTGACGGGGTGCGGATTTTTTTGCCGTCGGAGGCCTTTGAGACGCTGGTCCGGGAACTTACCACGCATTGTGATGAAGGTACGCTGGCGGAGGCCCTGACCGGGCTGCGTGGCCTGTACGGAGATTTGTGATATGACCAGTAATAAAGCGATGCGACTGGATCAGTCCGTCACCCGTTATGAGCAGGATCGTTATGGATTCCGCCATGTCGCAACACAACTTGCCAAATCTATCCAGGCGATTGGTCGGGAGGGGAGCGCTGTCATTGGTATTGAAGGTGTATGGGGATCGGGGAAAACCAGCCTTCTGAACCTGCTGCGCTCGACTCTGGATGAGCAAATGGAAGACAACACCTTTGTGCTGAATATTTCTCCCTGGCTTGATGGCAGCGAGACCAGTCTGGTGGAGTCGCTTCTGATACCGGTCGCAGGAATTATTGCGGAAGAAGAAGAAAAGCGTATGTCAGAGGAGTCTCTCCGGCAACTGAAAAGACGAAAGGAGCTGACAGCAACGGCAGATAAAGTTTTGCGATATGCCCAAGCAACGGCTCGTCATTTGGTTCCTGTCGCTGAAGCTGCGGCTCTTGTCGGAGCACCAAATGCAGGTAAAGCTCTGAAAGCGCTGGCATCAGTACAGTTAAGTCAAAAATCACTGTCTTCTTCTGAGTTACGCAGTCAAATCGCAGATAAAATAGCCGAACTTGATCTCAGCTTCATCATTCTGCTGGATGATCTTGACCGACTGGAGCCGGCTCAGGCCATCGAGGTGATCCGCTTGGTTAAATCGGTGGCCGACTTTCCCCGTTTCCGTTACATCCTTTGCTATGACAAAGCTGTTCTGGCACAGGCCATCTCCCGCGGGTTAGGGGTGGATGATGGCAGGCTGTATCTGCAGAAAATTGTCCAGATCGCCTTCAGTCTGCCACGCCCTGAGTCATTTGTTTTACGTCGAGAGCTCCTTGAAGGGGCAATCGAACTTTACTCTTCAGTTAACGGTGCTTCACCTGATACTGGGCTCCTCAGTGATCTGGAACAAGTGGCTGACATCTATGGAAGCACTCTGAAAACCCCACGGGAAGTACAGCTGGTTCTCAATGCACTGCGCTTTCACTATTCAGGGATCCGGGACTATGTCTATTTGCCGGATTTATGTTTTCTGCATTTGTTACGTATCACTAATCCAGGTCTCTGTGACTGGGTGGAGGAGTATCTGACTGAGCGGTCCATCGTGGAATCCGGTGACGGGCGTGTTAGTAAGGAAGAACAAGAAACCCTGAGTAAAAGCCTGGCTGAACATCTTTCTCACTATTTTCCTTTACAGGCTCATTCCGCCTATCTGCTGAGGAACTGGGTTCCGGGTCTCTCTGGTGGTATAGGGGATCATCCCATCAAGCTTTTCAGGGAGCTGAGCGACATAGAAAAAGGCCTGATGACGACGCAGAGGAGGCTGGGAAGTCAGGCTTACTGGCGCTATTACTTTGCATTTTCATCTCCGCAAAATATCCTGCCCCCTGAGTACTTTGACAAGATATTCGGCCTGGCTTCCACTGGCAAAAAACAGACGGAGTTGTCGGATGAACTGCTTGGAAGGATTAATGGTAAGGGGATTTCATCCCGGACTTGGTTTGAGCATATCCTCAGCCAACTGACAACGCCGGTGATTTCACAAAGAAGCGCTTCAGAGTGTCAGGGCCTGTTACAGTTTTTCTTTCAGTACGGCGATGAAATGATCGACCGGTATCTGGCACTGAACAGCTGGTTCTCTTTGTACGAGCTGGATACTAACAGCGTGGCCGATCGGTTATTACAGCGTATGTACGAAACAGAACCGGAACACGCGCTTGAGACATTGCGCAAGCTGCTTCTCTGCGGCCGAGCCTGGAGATGGATTGCAGAGTATTGCCGGCATCTGTTGTGGCAGCACGGGCTTCGCGGCAACCTCGCGCCGGGCGAGCTGGAGCAGTGGCTGCCGCCTGACAGACTTAAGGGGCTTTGTGAAGAACTTGCCCACCGACTGAACAGTCCGGTGACTACCAGCCAGTTACCGTCAATGTCTTCCCTGACCGGCTATATCTGGGCATGGTGCGATATCAGTGGTGTCGAGGTGATACGGGAATGGATGAAAACCCGGAGCAGAAGAGATGAGGACTTTCTGCAGTTACTTCTGCTTCTTCGCTACAAAGGGACCAACTCGGCAACCGGACGTTACCAGGCACTGAAACTGTCGCAGTTCAGTGAATTTCTTGGAGAAGAGCAAACTCTGCGGCAAAGGCTTGAAAGCATTGAGAAGGAAGGGAAATATCCCGAGCTTATCAACGAAGTCAACAATTCCTTAAAGAAAAATCGCTTCTGATAACGACTAAGGGAAAATGGTACGAAATTGACAAATCCCTTTTAAAGACGGGGCATCGAGGAGAATACTTCCCCCAACCACGGGTAGCCAGTTGATGCGCTCTGCACGCGCTTTGATGCCGTGCTGCCGTGGATGCTACCACGGAGAACAAGGCGGCACTGGTAGCCGCTGAGACACCGATCGACCGAAAGACACAGCGATTGCAGAGCCCGCCGTCGCGGCTGGCAATATCCTGGTGGCGAATAATATGCGAGAGTTCGAGCGAGTGCCTGTCAGTCTGCGGGCATGGTTTTTGTCGCGGGGTTTGTGGAAAGTTTTCTGCACCAGGCGTCTTTCGCTACAGGGTATTGGTGTTATGAGCTGCTGACGCTGAGGGCCGAGGTTTACCGGAATGCAGAAGTGATCCTACACGGAATTTCACTGTAATTCGCCCTTTTCACCGAAGCCGCGCGGCGTGGGATGACACCGCTGCTGAGGGAACTGCACCGCACCATTTTCTGGCGGTTTAGTGAACAGCAGTTCTTTGACGAAATTAACACGATGAGTAAGCGTGCAGCGAGAACCGTATTGACGGGGATGTGTTATTCAGTTGGCAGTGCTACGCGCCAGGGGAGTAGTTCGCTGACCCGGTTTATCGGCCAGTCAGCAATGACGTCAAGGACATAACGGAGGTAGCTTTCTGGCTCCACGCCGTTCAGTTTGCATGTCCCGATCAGGCTGTACAGCAGCGCTCCCCGCTCTCCTCCATGATCCGAACCGAAGAACAGGTAGTTTTTGCGGCCCAGGCTGACCATCCGTAGCGCATTCTCAGCTATGTTGTTATCTGCCTCGGCCCAGCCGTCGTCAGTATAGTAAGCCAGCGCCGGCCACTGGTTCAGTACGTACGTGAACGCTTTCGCCAGTTCTGAGTGTCGCGACAGCGTTTTCACCTTTTCACGCAGCCAGCTTTCCAGGGATTTCAGCCGCGGTTTAGCTTTTTGCTGACGTTCTGCAAGGCGTCGCTTCGCCGGCATCCCCCTTATTTCCGCCTCGATGGCATATAACTCACCGATCCGTTTCAGGGCTTCCTCCGTCAGCGCTGACGGGGTGCGAACGTGCACATCGTGGATCTTGCGGCGGGCATGAGCCCAGCAGGCAGCTTCCGTTATCTGTCCATTGCGGTACAGTTCGTTGAACCCGGCGTACGCATCCGCCTGCAGCACTCCGCTGAACCCCGCAAGATGGGTCTGCGGGTGGATACCTTTTCTGTCCGGGCTGTAAGCGAACCACACTGCCGGCGCCAGCTCTGACCCGGCGTTACGGTCGTCACGAACGTACGTCCACAACCGCCCGGTCTTCGTTTTCTTATTACCTGGCAACAGCACCGGGACAGGCGTGTCATCAGCATGGAGCTTACCGTCAGTCAGCACATAGTCCTGAAGCGCCCCTTCCAGCGGTGACAGTAGCCGGCAACACGCATCCACCCAGCCCGACAGCAGTGAGCGGCTCAGCTCCACACCCTGGCGGCCGTATATTTCAGACTGGCGGTACAGCGGGGTGTGCTCTGCATACTTTGAACTCAGCACGCGGGCCAGCAGCCCCGGTCCTGCGATACCCCGCTCGATGGGCCGTGAAGGCGCGGGGGCCTGCACGATGGCATCGCACTGAGTACAGGCATGCTTTTCACGTACTGTCCGGATAACCCGGAAGGCGCTGCGCATCAGCTCCAGCTGTTCGGCGGCATCTTCACCCAGGTAACTCAGCGCACCACCACATTCCGGGCAGCATGACGCTGCCGGCAGCAGCCGTTTTTCGTCACGGGGAAGTGATTCAGGGAACGGTTTGCGGGTACGGGTCTGCCGCAGCGGGCGCTGCACGGCCGGGTCATCCACCCGGCCGGTAAGGGTATCGCTTTCTTTCTGCAACTGCTTAAGGTCGGCTTCCATCTTCGCGATACGGCGGGAGACTTTTTCGGAGCGGCTGCCGAAGTTCATCCGGCGCAGCTTATCCAGTTGCGCCTGCAGGTGATCTATTTCGCGTTCACGCTCGTTCAGCTTTTCCAGAAGGGCACGGTTCAGCGCCTCCTGTTCGGCAAGGAGACGTTTCAGTTCATCGATATCGTCAGGAAGTAAGCTGTTCATACCGGGTATATTACCAGGCTCATTCAGCGTCGACCAGGATAAAGAGGCCTACAACATAGTCAGTGACGTAAGCAGTCTTTTAGGCTGCCGCCAGTCGATACCTTCAAGGAGCATCGCCAGCTGTGCCGGTGTGAGGAACACTTTGCCATCCCGGGCTGACGGCCAGGCGAAGCGGCCGCGCTCCAGCCGTTTGGTCAGCAGACACAGTCCATCGCCGGTAGACCAGAGGAGCTTTACCTGACTGCCATTACGCCCACGGAAGATAAAAACGTGACCTGACATCGGATCGTCTTTCAGCGTCGTCTGCACCTTTGCCGCCAGGCCGTTGAAGCCGTTTCTCATATCGGTGATGCCAGCGACCAGCCAGATCTTTGTCCCTGATGGTAATGGGATCAACGTTTGAGCTCCCGTATCAGCAGGTTCAGGATATTTTCGCTGATGGCACCATTCAGACGGAGTGATCCGTGCCGGAACGTCACTTCACAGCTGATATTGAGTGATTCAGGTGCCGCAGCAGCTACAGGTTGTGACCGGGGGGAGGTTGCAGGAACAACATCTTCGGCATCAAGTGTTATCGGGAGCAGCTCAGGCACGTTGTTTTCTGTTGTTGAAGGAGGACGTAGTTTTCCTTCGCGCCAGTACTGGCGCCACTTGAACAGCAAATTATCGTTGATCCCATGCTCACGAGCGAGTTGCGCTACGGAGATCTCTGGTCGATGCGAGAGTTCAACCATTTTGATTTTGAACTCAACGGGATAATTAGGGCTTTTTTTACGCACTACGGTTAATGATTTCATGGATAGCGTCCACCATATTTGGTGTCCACTATCCTCTCAGGAATATCAGGATCTGCCAGACGGTGCTGAGACGACGCTTACCACGATGATAAAGGTTATGCGGTTTGAGCCTCTGCAGGCTGAAAACGATCCACTTATCTGAAACGAGAAAAGCCATCCCGAGGGATGGCTTTTCCGGTACTAACTTTAAGGCACGGGTCCGAAGAAATCCGCGCCTTGATGGGGTAAATCTACCAGTAACTGGTACGACCGTCAATCTGACCCTCAGTTTAGCCCGGGAGGGCTGTATGCAGCTGGCAGACTATATCTCGGCCGGGCGGCTGAACATTTACACCGACGTGATGAAGCTGAAACCTGGTGAATAACTGGGCGGATATAACTGGAACAAAGCCGTTTCCGCCGCCATGCAGCCGCTGATGCACTGCCTTGAGGTGACGCTGCGTAACGCCATTGATTACAGTATTCGCCATGCCCGACTGCCCGGAGCTGCCGGACACTGGCGAACCGATACCAACTGGATCTTTGATTTACCCCGTTATATCGGTGACAAGACCTGGATACGCCAGAATAAGCGCGACAAAACCGATACTCGTGGACAGAAGCTCATGCATCACGGGAAACCGGTTTATGACCGGACGGCCTGGGAGGAAGACTGTATCCGTAAGGTGTCAAAACGCGGGCTGGCTGCGCACCCTGCGCGCCCCGAACCTGGTGCTGGCCGTCGAGCTGACGGAGGCCGGTCGCGGCATTGCAGAACTGCTCTACCAGGAAGAACGCGAGGCTGAAATGGCACGACAACGGCTGACAGACATTTGGCGTCTGCCGTTACGCCAGACGGCTGTCGGCGACGCTGTGGAGCTGCAGCTGGGTGATGGCCATTACTCCCTGCGGGAAGCGGCCTACGTGATCCATCTGGATGGTACCACCTGTCTGGAGCTGACGGATGCCAGCGGCAAGCGGCATACGCCGGATAAAAGAGGGCGATCCCCTGCAGGTGGCCAGCTGGTATCAGACCTGTTTTGATGCAGGCCTGCCGGTCACTATCCAGGTGAATGAGAGCCGGGACTGATCGCCACCACACAAGGAACTTCATTCATAAATCGCACCGCACGATCGCCGAGGAAACCGGCTATAGCGTTTCGACGGTCTTCCGGGCTTTCTAAGAGGCGGTTGAGCGATGCCTTGAATGCTGTGTTTAAAAAGCAGCCCGTGAAGCACTACACGGTACCGAAGGGATGCAGGTCATAGCCCCTATTGCTACGTGTAAGCAGCTGAGGCAGAATACATTACCCAATTTATACTGGTCATAATCATGGATCCGAAAACGCCAATTAAGTACCTCCGAATGATGAAGTCAGATGATGAGAATCGTCCTCTTGTCATTGTTGGCGAACGTGATTGCTTGACGGTTCGTACAGGGTTAGAAGGAAAGATAGAACAAGGCCAGATTGTCGATGTGGTTCTTAACGAAGATGGTCACTTCATTCATTTGGCTCAAGGGCTGTCATTGACTGTGCCGCCAAAAGAAAACATCCCAGAGCACTTATTCAAGCCAGCCAGAAAGCTCGTATGCTTCACAATTGCATCAGGGATCCTTGAAGAAAACGAGCATTTAATGTTCTATAAGGATTCTGAAACACATGCTATGATTGTCCCAAAGCATGATATGCACATTAAAGATTACCAGCGACATCTAGAAGAAACGAAACCTCTTTGGGAGGTGCTAAATGATGAAGATCAACTATAAAGACAAATACACGAAAGCGCTCAATGAAATTATTGCGAACGGTGCAAACCGACAGGCTATCTTTGTTCTGTGCAATTCTATGGTTGAGGCATACGGTCGTTCAGGCGGCTCTCTCGCCTACGAGGTTCTGAATGATGCGTTAGATCTTGAGCTGCCTTCAGACGCTGAGAATGTTGTACTGGACGCTTTGGATGCGCTCAGCGGGCAATGTAGCCCTGTCAGTTTCATCGGCTCCGGTGATTACCATCGTGCGGCCCAAGCCGCCTAACAACAGTACAACAGCTGTCACCAAATGAAACCCCGCCATCAAGCGGGGTTTGTGTTTTTTGGCGGTTGCTTTTGCATTAAAAAAATGCCCCTCTGCAGGTGCCTTCCTCGCTTAGCTGTGAAGACCGCGTATCCGAACAGCACAAAAAGACCGCCTTAAGGCGGTTTTTTTGTTTGGGTGGCGAATAAAAATAAGCCGCCCCTAAGGACGGCTAGATACTTTGTAGTTTTACCGCTTTCCAGGATCCGGAATCCTGTTAAAGGAACCAGTTGCTAAGCTGCATAATTGCTTCAACTAGACTAATGTTTGGCCTAGGCTTTGGTATATCAGAATTACCAGTCTGCAAGGACTCGGTTTCGGATATCAGCAGATATCGTATTTTTCAGCTTAGATTTTAGCAGGATATGAAAGCGCAAATCAGCATGAAATTATCTATAAATAATTGATATTTAACATAAAACGCATTAAGCGAAGTTACAGTGTAATGGCTCAATAGTA
>OMBQ01001745.1_pt1 | contig 16320 bp, 13 predicted proteins | sample 1674311 | NCBI WGS metagenome assembly OMBQ01 (sample SAMEA103958160, study PRJEB25191) | human gut metagenome | biome: human-associated habitat [ENVO:00009003]; feature: intestine environment [ENVO:2100002]; material: feces | place: Germany | collected 2013/2015 | reverse complement strand
TCTTCAATGGCGGGCCACATCCTTCGGGACAGCTTTAAGCCGGTGGATTACAAAGAGGGCGAGCGCTCAAATCTTGTTCTATCAGAGTTTCATCACATCGTCGATGCGGCTTTTTTTATATACTTTTCTATGATATTTTATTTCTCCGGTACAGGTAATTCTAAGTGGATTGCAAATCAGCTTTCCAAAGAGCAAAAAGAAGAGTTGGTTTTTATTCCCGATGCGCTAAAGAATGAAGCATTGGAGTTTAGTTTGCAGGCAGGTGAAAAGATCGGTTTTGTATTTCCTATCTATTCGTGGGCTCCTCCTGAAATCGTACTTAATTTTATTCGGCAACTCTCTTTAAAGGGGTATAAAAGACAATATTTGTTTTTTGTTTGTTCCTGTGGGGATGATACCGGGCTTACGCAGCAGGTGCTGGAGAAGGCTTTGAGTCATAAAGGCTGGAAGTGTCATGCAGGCTTTTCTGTGACTATGCCCAATAATTATGTATTGCTTCCCGGTTTTGACGTAGATAAGAAAGAATTGGAGGAGAAAAAACTGGCAGATGCTATTCCGACTCTCAATCAAATAAATGCTTCAATAAGTAGGAGAGAGGAGTTGTTTCTTTGTCATGAAGGGAGTATTCCTTTTATTAAGACGAGGATTATCAATCCTTTATTTAATCGCTTTCAGATGTCTCCCGGGAATTTTTATACTACGGATGCTTGTATTGGATGTAAGCGTTGTGAGAAGAGTTGTCCGGTAGGGAATATTATGATGATGGGCAGAAAGCCTGTTTGGGGGATGGATTGCACCTCATGCCTGGCATGTTATCATGTTTGTCCGCAGCATGCGGTGCAATATGGGAAAAGAACGAAAGATAAAGGGCAGTATTTCAATCCTAATTAATCTACTCGCCAATTAATCTACTCGTCTTTGATTTTAATGCAGCAATTGGATAAGTCTTCAATGATAGCCAGGCTTTCTACTCTGACGCTTTGCTCCTCAAGTTTTTTACGCCCATTTTGGAAGGCTTTTTCAATAATGAATCCCATTCCTACCAAGTTTGCTCCGGATTGCTTGATGAGGTCGATAATGCCTAATGCGGCATTGCCATACGCGAGGAAGTCATCCACGAAAAGAACATTGTCATTTGGAGTGAGGAAATCGGCACTGATAACGACTTCATAATCACGATCTTTAGTGAATGAGTGCACAGTGGTGCTTAGTGCATTCTGGATGGTTTTAGGAGACTTCTTCTTTGCAAATACAACTGGTAAATCCATCAGGTAGCCTGTCATGATAGCAGGGGCGATGCCGCTGGCTTCGATTGTCATAATCTTATTTACGTTTGTGGCTGCAAAACGGCGGACAAACTCAACTCCGATTGATTTCATCAGGACAGGGTCCATTTGATGATTAATAAAACCGTCTACTTTCAGGATACCTCCTTCGTAGCACTTTCCGTCTTGCAGAATTCTTTTTTTAAGTAATTGCATGCTGTATGATATTAATTAAATAATGTGCTAATATTCCATTCCGCATGGTGAACAGCGGTTGGTATATTAGCACATGGAAATTTGAATTGTTACTTGTTGTCTCTTAAGTCTTTTACTCGGACGGCTTTTCCTTCGCTTTGCGGGAGAGAGCCTTTTTTTACCAGTTTAACTTTGGGAGTCACCAATATTTCATCCTTTAATTGGCGGGTTATATCCTTGCGGATCTTCTCCAGTTCAATATAATTGTCAGTGGAAAGGTCGCTTAATTCTACTTCGACGATCATCTCGTCTTGGTTGTTGACTGTTTCCAGTGTAATCAGGTAATTGCTGCCTAATTCGGGAAATTGTACGAGTATCTTTTCTACTTGCATCGGGAAGATATTTACTCCCTTGATAATGAACATATCATCACTGCGTCCCTTGATACGATCAATACGGATGTGCGTGCGGCCGCAGGGGCATTTTCCCGGAAGAATACGGGTTAAGTCACGGGTGCGATAGCGGATTAACGGCATCATCTCCCGGTCGAGAGTCGTAAGTACTAATTCTCCGATTTCTCCTTCCTGAACGGGTTCTCCTGTTTCCGGATCGATAATTTCTACCAGATAACAGTCTTCCCAGAAGTGCATTCCGTTTTGTTCCTGACATTCGAAAGCAACACCGGGACCGTTCATTTCTGTCATACCGAAGCTGTTGTATGCTTTTACGCCCAGCATCTTTTCTATTTTCCGGCGTTGTTCGTCGGTGTGAGGTTCAGCACCGATAACCAGCGTTTTCAGTGTGGTTCCTTTGGGATCAAGGCCTTCTTCCTGAAAGACTTCGGCAAGGCGGATGGCATAGCTGGGGATAGCATGTAAAGCGGTAGTCTTGAAGTCGTTGATGAATTTAATCTGTCGTTTACTGTTTCCTGCAGCGGCAGGGACTGTCAGGCAGCCCAAGCGTTCTGCGCCGTATTGGAAGCCTAAACCTCCTGTAAACATACCGTATCCGGAGCTGTTTTGGAAAACGTCAGTCTTGCGTATTCCTACTGCGTACAGACAGCGGGCTACCAGATTGGCCCAAGAATCGAGGTCGTGCTGTGAGTGAACGATAACAGTCGGGTTTCCGGTGGTACCACTGGAAGAGTGAATACGTACACCATCATTGCTCATATCACCTGCCACCAGTCCGAACGGGTAGTGGGCGCGCATGTCAGATTTGGTAGTGAAAGGTACTTTGCGGATATCATCCAATGACTGTATGCTATCTGCTGTGATGCCATGTTTGCTGAAAACTTCTTTGTAATATGGAGCGTTCGCAGCTATATTAATTGTTTTTTTAAGCCGTTGAAGCTGCAATTCCTGCAACTTCTCCCGGCTCATGGTTTCTAATTCTTCTTCCCAGTATTGTGTACTCATGGTAATGCCTTTTATTGCATCAGCTTTTCCGCAATTTCTTTGCCGGCTGCCAATGCTTTAAGATTCATTTCTACAATTGCTTCTCCCTTACGCAGGAAGATTTCGCGGATGCTGTCTTGCACTTTTTCGTAATCAATACCCAGGAATGGGATTGTTGCTCCCAGTAAGACAATGTTGGCAACGCGGGCGGAGCCTACTTCTTTTGCCACTTTGTCTACGTTCAATACTATTTTATGAGGCAGTTTGTTGATTTCTGCCATCACTTTGTCTGTTTCCGGATAATTGGGGATGTTGACAAACGGAGTTTCGTTAGTCACCAACCAGCCGGTAGGGCTAAGGTAGGGGAGGTAACGCAATCCTTCCATCGGTTCCAATGAGATGATGAGATCACATTTGCCTGATGGGATCAGGTCTGAAGCAATCGGCTGGTCGCTGATGCGGAGATTGGATTGGACATCTCCTCCGCGTTGACTCATTCCGTGCACTTCCGCTTGTTTCATGTATAATCCTTCTTTCAAGGCAGCTTTGCCGATTACTGTGGCAATGGACAGAATTCCCTGTCCGCCGACTCCTGATAATATAATGTCTTTTTTCATGGCTTACTTACTTCTTTTTTTGCGTGCTAATGTCTGGATACACTCTCTGCGTGGGATAATGACAGATACACCACGATATTCGATTTCTTCGCGAATGATTTGCTTCATTTCCTCATAGTTCTTCTTCAATGGAGTAACTACACGGATATGGGCCGGATCTACTCCGATACCTGCACAGATCGCTTCGATGCGTCCGGTTCCGGCAGAATCCTGTCCACCTGTCATGGCGGTGGTTTCATTGTCGGAGATGACGATGGTTACACTGGCGTTCTCGTTCACGCAATCTAACAGTCCGGTCATTCCGGAATGGGTGAACGTTGAGTCGCCGATGACAGCTACAGCCGGGAAAAGACCTCCGTCAGCGGCACCTTTTGCCATCGTAATGGAAGCACCCATATCCACGCATGAATTAATTGCATTGAAAGGAGCATTTGCACCTAATGTATAACAGCCGATATCGCTGAATACTTTATGAGATGGATATTCTTCTTTCAGAACTTCGGTCAGTGTGATATACATATCGCGATGTCCGCAACCTTCGCAAAGTGCAGGCGGACGCATTTCTACGACAGAAGGAATGCCGAATTCCGATTTATTCTCTTTGCCTACGGCGCGGGCTACAGAGTCCGGATTTAATTCTCCATCCTGTGACAGAGTGCCGTCCAAGCGTCCTTTTACTTTAACGCCGATGCCCAGATAACCTTTCAATTGTTTTTCTACAAATGGTTGTCCGTCTTCCAGAACGAGGATTTCGTCACAGGAGTCAATCAATTGATGTAATTGCTTTTTAGGCAATGGATACTGGCCGATTTTAAGTACCGGATATTCGCAACCTTCAGGATAGTTTTCCATCAGATAGTTGTAGCCGATGCCACAAGCGATAATTCCTAACTTTTTGTTAGGACCATCTGTATATTTATTATAAGGTGATTCTTCCGAAGCTTTGATAAACTCGTCTTGGCGCGCAAGTAATACTTTGTAGCGTTTACGGGCATTTCCAGGTAACAAGATGAACTGACGAGGATCTTCGCTGAAAGAGATGCCATTCTGTGGTTTTTGTGCTTTGCGTTCTACTCCAGAGCGGGAGTGTGCAAGGCGGGTTACCATACGCATCAGGATCGGTTCGCCTACTTTTTCAGAGAATTCGAAACCACTGTATACCATATCATACGCTTCCTGCTGATTGCTGGGTTCGTACATGGGAATCAGTGAGAAATCTCCGTAGAAACGGCTGTCTTGTTCGTTCTGCGAAGAGTGCATACTGGGGTCGTCTGCTGCTATCACGATCAATCCACCTTTCACGCCTGTGATGGCAGAGTTGACAAAACAGTCGGCAGCTACATTCATACCTACGTGCTTCATACAAACTAATGCCCGTTTACCAACGAATGACATACCCAACGCAGCTTCCATCGCTGTTTTTTCATTGGCACACCAACGGTTGTGTATATTCTGTTCGGTCGTTATTGGGGCCATTTGAATATATTCCGTAATTTCAGTTGAAGGAGTACCAGGATAGGCATAAACACCTGAAAGTCCGGCATCCAGTGCAGCTTGTGCAATGGCTTCATCGCCAAGTAAGAGTTGCTTGCTCATATATATTTCTTTTATTTAGTGTTGATCACAGTTTGTTAATCTATCGGGCAAAGATAGGCTTTTCCGTTCGTTTTATCACAAATTTACTTGAAAATCTTTCTTTCATTCAGGGCTTTCCAGTATTTTCTTGCATTTGCCATGTGGTCGGCATAATTGGATGCAAAGTTGTGAGTTCCGGAAAAATCTTCTTTAGCACACATGTAGATATAGTTATGTTTGGTATAGTTCAATACGCTGTCTATTCCCTTTTTAGAAGGGATACGGATGGGGCCTGGAGGCAGACCGGTATTTATATAGGTGTTATAGGGGGAATTGACTTTTAAATTTTCGTTGGTGATTCGGCGCAGACCGAAATCCTGTAGTGCAAATTTGATGGTAGGATCTGCCTGCAAAGGCATATCTTGATGTAAACGGTTGATATACAATCCGGCTACCATTGGCTTTTCTTCATTGTTGTTGGTTTCTTCTTCAACGATGGAAGCAAGAGTGCTGACTTCTTCCGGTGTCATGCCGATAGCGGTGGCTTGTGCCAGACGTTCTTTGTTCCAGAAGCGTTCGTGCTCATTCTTCATTCGTTTAAAGAAGTCGTCTACGCTCATATCCCAATATACCTGATAGGTTTCAGGTATGAAAAGGCTGGGGAGTGTTATGGTTGTGTATCCCATTTGAGCCTGGAAAGTAGAGTCGAATAACTGGCTGGCGATTTCGGCAGAGTCTATCATGAGTTGTTTTCCAATGCTTCGTGCTAACCGGTCTAATGTCCGGACACTTCCTATGGTAAGGTTGATCGCTTCCTGATAGCCTCTGGAAAAGCGACTATATACGTGATAGATATTGTCATTTGGGCGAATGGCATAACGTCCGGTATGGATATTCTGATCGAAATCTTTATATTTTGCCATCCACTGGAATCCGGTGAACTTATTGACATGCCCGAATTTTTGTATTTTATGATAGATAGAGTCGGCTGTGTCATCCCGGTCTACATAAATATATACAGTTTTAGATGGATGAAATTGAGGAGCAAACAGATAGTAATAAAAGGTGCCTCCGGCAATTGCACAAAGGAGGAATGCTCCGATTAGAATTGATAGTAGAATATTTCTCTTTTTTCTCTTCATCTTTTGAGGTATATTTAAAAAGTTCGCCAAAGATAAAAAGAATTTGGATAGGATTGTTCTCTTTTTAGGATGAATCATAAGAAGACTATATCAAAAGTATGTTTTCTTTCGATGCGGTAATGAATCCATTCTTTCACGTTGCGTTTGCCTTGCTTGATTTATTCAGTTGCTTATTGTGCTGCTTGGCATTCATTGCAATTATCTTTTTGTTTCCAGCGTAGTTCCATTATTCCAATATATTGTGGGACTATTTTCTCGCAATATATGGGAATGTTTTCTCATAAAATAAGAGAATACTTTCCCACAATATGTGGGAATAAGACAATCTCTTGACGTTACAATGTGAAACCTTGAGAGTAATACAACAACTCCCTTTTATTGAAGTGCAAGTCTGTTTGTAACTAGAATGCCATTGGCATAGGGAAATGAATTCATTTCAGAGAAACGAGTTTTGCTACTTAGTTCGGCCAGAGGGAATAATTTGCATTTGCTTCTATTTTGTTTTCTATCTCATCGGGTAAAGGTGCGAAGAAATCCATATTAGTCAGGCTCTCGATGCTATCCACTGTGACTACATATGAAGATAGAGGTTCTACTGCCTGCTCATTGTTGAATAAGAAGCCGATAGCCCGTATCGGTTTGGCAAAAGGAGATAGGACTACTTTGAAAAACCGTTGAGGTACTACGACCTTATTTTTCCCAATCGTTTTAGGCTGTTTTTCAATAATAGGTCCACATATAATAATAATGGCACTATCTGCTATAGCCCAATTCCGGATTTTTTCTTCCAGATTTTTCCATCCTCTTCTATTTAACTGGGGATGTTGGGGACACATATTGCTGAAATAGAATGATTCTTTCATGGCTTCAGGACTCCATTTCATATCTGCAGCAGGCGCCATGTGTCCTTTGTCGTATCCTGAACGGGTGTAGTCAGTATTGGTTGCAATCGGGCCTGTCACTAATGGGTCGGCAATAAAACGATTGCCTCTTTTTTCTTTTCCTTTGGTTTCTTCCCGGGTTAATTCGTAAGAGACCCAGTTGGGTATTTTTTAATCTTTGTTATATGATACGGTATATCCGCTATGCCGGATTATTTGTTCTTGCCGGGGAACTAATGGTATGGGTGTCTCCAGATCTTTGCCAAGTGGAATTTGAAGGGAGATATCGGTTTGCGGTTCATTATTATTCTGGGTATTAATCTGTTGGCAATATAAATAGACGCCAAAAAGAATAGGAATGAGCACAATGATGGCGATGATACATCCTAATCTGTTATTGGAATGTGATTTCTTTTTGAATAGCTTTCTGTTTTTACCTTTTTTACTTCGATTCATTGGTTAGCTAGTAATGGCGGGTTTGTTTTATTCTTCTTTTCTCATGCTGAATTCACAACCGCAATATTGTTGGTTGTAGAAGTTATACTCTTTAATAATGGCGATACGTCGTTCGCTAAGTCCGCCTTTCCGCCAATTCTGTTCCCAGTATGTGACATCCGGGTATGAAGCGGTGGCATATTGTCCGGCTTCATTAATCTGCTCCAGACTTTTCCAACGACTGGAAGCAAGCGTTGTGGTTATTACGGAAAGGCCATGTTCATGCGCATAACGGGCGGTCTCCAATAAGCGTAGTTTAAAGCAACGTAGGCAGCGTCCTCCTCTTTCGGGTTCCTGCTCCATTCCTGCTATATGGCATCGCCAGTTTTCATGATCGTAATCAGCATCTATTATCTCCAATCCCAATGATTGGGCATAGCGTGTACATTCGTCTTTTCTTATCATATACTCTTCCAGCGGATAGATGTTAGGATTGCAATAATAGATAACAGGGGTGATGTGATGTTGCATCATACATTCAATAATGGCTGATGAACAAGGAGCACAACAGGTATGAAGTAAGACTTTATCGGCTCCTCCCGGAACTTCGAGTTGGAATTTCTTTTTCATGCTGTAAAGTTAATACATATTTACGATACGAGTCAATGGTTTATGCTTTATTCAGAATAGTTTTTTATAAAAATAGGAGGGAGGATATCTCCTTTATACTGTTTTTTATAAAATCTTGTTTATTGAACTAATTCACTAAATGAGTATGAATTAACTAATTAATCTCATCTTTTTTACTATTTTTGTCCATTCAAGTTTATAACAACTCAATAATGAATGAATTAAATTGCGGGCAAGGAGAGCAAAATGCAGGCCCGGAGAAGAAAAAAAGTACCTCGAAAATAGTGAAGAGAACTTTAGTTGTGGCTGCATTGGCTTTGGCGGTATATGTTGTATATTCCGTAGTTTATTTATTTGTCTCACCTGATCGTAATATTCAGCAGATCTATCTGGTTCCGGAAGATGCGGCATTTATTATTCAGTCATCGGCTCCGATTGAAGATTGGGAGAAGTTTAGTGGAAGCGAGACGTGGCAATGCCTGAAGAAAGCGAAATCTTTTGAGGAGGTGACGAAAAGTGTGGAGAAGCTGGATTCCGTTGTTAAAAGCAATAAGGTATTATTGTCGCTTGTCGGTGAACGGGATATGCTTATTTCGCTTCATAAGACTCGTGCCACAGAGTGGGATTTTTTGCTTATCTTGGATATGCAGAAGACATCAAAGATGGACTTATTGAAAGACCAGGTTGAAACCGTATTGGTTATGAGTGGTTTTACTGTGACTAATCGGATGCATAATAGCATTAATATCCTTGAAATGCGCGATTCCGAGACGAGGGATATTTTCTATATTGCTTTTGTCGATAATCATTTGGTTGGTTCATACACATCCGGACTTGTCGAGTCGGCTATTGATTCGCGTAATAAACCTAAAATCGGGCTTGATCAGTCTTTTATTGAAACAGAGAAGTTGGTTTCCGGTAAGGGACTTGTCAGAGTCTTTGTCAATTATGCGCGTGTACCTCAATTTATGTCTATTTATTTAGGTACAAGAAATGAATACATTGATCTGTTTAGCAATTCTATGAATTTTGCCGGACTTTACCTAAATACGGATAAGGAGCGGATGGAAGTGAAAGGGTATACGTTGAGAAAAGATTCTGCCGATCCTTATGTCACTGCTTTATTGAATTCGGGAAAACATAAAATGAAAGCGCATGAGATTCTGTCCGGGCGGACGGCTCTTTATACCAATATAGGTTTCAACAACCCGGTAACTTTTGTAAAAGAGCTGGAGAATGCGATGTCGGTTCATAATAAACAATTGTATGATTCTTATCAAAGTTCCCGGAAAAAGATAGAAGGGTTATTCGGTATATCTTTGGAAGAAAACTTTTTGAGTTGGATGTCAGGAGAGTTTGCTATTACCCAATCCGAACCAGGTTTGTTAGGACATGATCCCGAACTGATTCTGGCTATCAGGGCTAAAAGTATTAAAGATGCCCGTAAGAACATGGAATTCATTGAAAAGAAGATTAAGCGACGTACTCCAGTTAAGATTAAGACTGCTAATTATAAGGATTTCGAGATTAATTATGTCGAAATGAAAGGCTTTTTTCGCTTGTTCTTTGGAAAGCTATTTGATAAATTTGAGAAGCCATACTATACTTATGTTGACGATTATGTAGTTTTTAGTAATAAAGCTGCTTCTTTACTTTCCTTTGTAGAAGATTACGAGCAGAAGAATTTATTAAAAAATAATCCGGGTTTTGAAAATGCACTGTCATATTTAAAATCAAGTTCTACTATTTTCTTATATACAGATGTGCGCAAGTTTTATTCCCAGTTGAAACCGATGATGAATCCTGCTACATGGAATGAAATACAATCAAACAAAGACGTTTTGTATTCATTTCCTTACTGGACTATGCAGATTATAGGAGAGGATCAGTCGGCTTCTTTGCAGTATGTGATGGATTATAGCCCATATCAACTGGAAGAGGTTGACGTTGCTATTGCTACCGATGAAGATGATAAGGAAATGAACGAAGATGCAGAGACCGAAAAAGAGCAGATGAGCGAATTGAAGCGTTTCTATGTCGAAAAGTTTGAAGGAAACGTTTTGAGGGAGTTTTATCCGGAGGGAGCGTTGAAGAGTGAAGTGGAAGTAAAGGAAGGAAAACGTCACGGTCGTTACCGTGAATATTATGAAGATGGGACATTGAAGCTTCGTGGAAAGTATGCAAATAATAAACCGAAGGGTACATGGAAGTACTATACCGAGGACGGGAAATTTGAACGCAAAGAAAAGTTCTAGATTACGTCAACAAAAGTTGATTTAAAAATTATGCTCAAAAAATAATCGGATTCTTTTTGTTTTCTCAAATAAAGCTGTAATTTTGCACGCCGTAAACGAGAGACAAACGCCGCTATAGCTCAGTTGGTAGAGCAACGCATTCGTAACGCGTAGGTCGCCAGTTCAAGTCTGGCTAGCGGCTCTCAAATTAGAACGCTGATTATTAATTAATAATCAGCGTTCTAATTTTTACAGGATTCCCTATTCTTATTTTAAAAGGGAAATCCTGCGTATGTAATAGATGTGAAATATAAAAATGTAATCTATGTTGAGTCGTATTATTGTTTTGGTGGTTGCCGGAGTAGCCGTAGTCTATATCGTTCGCTTTATAGATAACTTTTTCTCCCAGCGTAGAAGATAAAACTAGCTTTCAAACATTCTGCTGCGTGCGAGCATACAAGCGCCAACGATGCCGGCTTTGTCTTTCAGCTTAGATGTGATGATGGCTGAATCTTTATTAACCAGATTTAGAGAGTACTTGCGTACGGCTGTTTTTATGGGTTGGGTGATATAATCGCCGGTTAAAGATAAAGTTCCACCTATAATGACCAGTTCCGGGTTGAAGATATTGATTAGCCCGGCAATCTGTTTGCCTAGTTTCTGTCCGATTTCTTCTACAATTTCAATGCAAAGCAGGTCTTCTTTATTCACAGCGGCAATGATCTCATCAAGAGTGATCGGATTTTCCTCTGTGGCGATTCGTGTAGATAGAATGGAACTTTCCCCACTTTGAATACGCTCTAATAAGATACGATGAAGTGCCGATCCGGAAGCTTCCGTCTCCAAACAACCTTTTTTCCCGCAATGGCAGATTATCTCATTATCATAAGCACTCATGTGTCCAAATTCACCGGAGAATCCGGATTTCCCGGTATAAATCTTACCATCAATAATAATTCCGATACCTACTCCCCAGCTTACATTTACAAAAATGATATCCTTTTCTCCTTTTACGCAGCCTTGCATATATTCGCCATAAGTCATGGCACGCGTGTCATTATCAATGGTTACTTTATATCCCAATTTTTCGGATAATACATCCGCCAACGGCCTTTCCTCAAAATTGAATTGGCTGAAGCTATACCCTGATTCAGGATTTACACGCCCCGACACATTTACATTAATATTTAAGATCTTCTCTTTATTAATAGTGAGTTTCTTTATAAAATTGAGAATATGCTTGCATAACTCATTCATCCCTTCGATTGAGTTCTCAAACTTATAAGGTATATTCATTTTCAATTCTACCATATCGCCTTTGAAATTTATCAGTCCGATATTGACGGCGAATCTTTTGATGTCTACACCCAAAAAGTAACCGGATTCCGGATTAAGCCCATAGAGGTTGGGATGGCGTCCGCCACTAGTTTCCAATTTGCCATAATCATTAATATATCCGTCATCACACATTTCACCGATAAATTTGGTGACAGTCGGTACACTTAAATCCAGCTCTTTTGAAAGATCGGGAATTGTAGAACTTCCATTATATATATAATGTGTAATAATCCTCTTTTTGACAAGAGCACTTTTAGAGCCTTTTTCTATTTCTTTCAAGAATTGTTGGTTCATAACTATGTATATTTGGTAATTCACACAAAGATAATTAATTTTTTTATTAATACGTGGTTTTGAGACCTTGAAAATTAGAATATCTTGAATGTTATATTCCCTATATACTATGTAATGGATTTATATATAGGATAATGTAGCTATGGACGATTGTGGATATAATAAATGAAATAAGACGATTTGTGAGGTAATTCCCCCTTCTATTAATTAATAATGCGAGGAATAACGATTTTATTAATAAAATATTTTATTATCTATTGTTTATTTAATAAATATAGCTATATTTGTGCCGTGATATTATTAATAAAACTCTATATCCTTAAATGAATTTAGTATGAGAAACTATTTTTTAGGTCTGTGTTTATTATTTGCTTTGTGTTTTACGGCATGCTCTCATTCAGATGATTCTGTTGATGTGCTAATTATTGGTGGAGGCGCTAGTGGAGTGACTGCTGGTATTCAGTCTGCTCGAATGGGGGCTGCAACATTGATAGTAGAAGAAACAGAATGGCTGGGTGGAATGCTTACATCTGCAGGTGTAAGTGCTGTTGACGGAAACTATGATTTACCGGCAGGCTTGTTTGGTGAGTTTCGCGGACATTTGGCAGATTATTATGGAGGGCTTGATTCTCTAAAAACCGGTTGGGTGAGTGCAGTGTTGTTTGAACCTTCAGTCGGAAATAAAATTTTCCATGAAATGGTTGACGCGGAGAAAAATTTAAAAGTATGGCATAATGCTACTTTGGTAAAGCTGGAAAGAGAGAATGATGCTTGGATTGCTCAAATTCAGATGAAAGATAATACAATTAAAAAAATACATGCTAAAATATTGATTGATGGTACTGAATTGGGGGATATAGCAAAAATGTGCGGGGTGAAATATGATGTCGGTATGGAAAGCCGTCATGATACTAAAGAAGATATTGCTCCGGAAGAGAAAAATAATATAGTTCAGGATATTACATACGTAGCAATCTTGAAAGATTATGGTAAAGATGTGACTATTCCTTGTCCTGAAGGATATAATAAAGATGAATTTGCTTGTGCTTGTGCCAGTCATGTTTGTATCATGCCTAAAGAACCGGATCGTGTATGGTCTAAAGACATGATGATAACTTATGGAAAACTTCCTAATAATAAATACATGATTAATTGGCCGATAGAAGGCAATGATTATTATGTAAACTTGATTGAAATGACCCGTGAGGAACGTGAAGAAGCCTTGAAATATGCAAAACATTATACGATGTGTTTCGTTTATTTTCTGCAACATGAATTAGGTTTTAATACATTGGGCTTAGCTGATGATGAATATCCTACAGCCGACAAATTACCATTTATTCCTTACCATAGAGAGTCTAGGAGAATCCATGGGCTAGTACGTTTTGATTTAAATCATGCTTGTGAACCGTTCAGGCAGTCTCAACCTCTTTATCGTACTTGTATTGCCGTGGGGAATTATCCTGTGGACCATCATCATACGCGTTATCATGGATATGAAGAGTTGCCTAATCTTTATTTTCATCCGATACCGTCATACGGTTTACCTTTAGGAACTTTGATTCCGAAAGATGTTGAAGGATTGATTGTTGCTGAAAAATCAATATCTGTTTCTAATATAATTAATGGTACCACTCGTTTGCAGCCGATGGTTATGCAGATCGGGCAGGCAGCGGGAGCATTAGCAGCTCTTGCGGTGAAAGAAGGTAAAAATATAAGAGAAGTATCTGTTCGGGAAGTACAAAATGCGATTTTGGATGGAAAAGGATATTTATTGCCTTATTTAGATGTTGAGTTAGATCACCCAATGTTTAAGTCACTACAACGTATCGGCTCTACAGGTATATTAAAAGGTATAGGTAAAAGTGTTGACTGGTCAAATCAAATGTGGTTCAGAGCGGATACATTATTATTGGCAAATGAGTTGAAAGGATTGGGTGATGTTTATCCTTTTGTCAATAAGCAAGTATTCGAAGGTAATAATACCATATCAATTCAGAAAGCTACAGAGCTAGTAGGAGAGATTGCAGAAAAAGAAGGTATTGAGATGAAAGAGGGTAGGGTAGAAGAGATCTGGGATAAATTTGATTTGAAAGATTTTGATATGAATCGAAATATTTTGAGAAGTGAAATGGCAATTTTGATTGATCAGATATTAGATCCTTTCAATAATAAAAAAGTAGATATTATAGGGCAATATATTCAATAGGTAATAATAATATAAGTGTTAACTGCTGTTTTAATTAAACTAATATGAAAACATTAGATCGAAGAGGCTTTCTAAAAAAAGCCACATTGGCTGGCGCGTCAGCCTTGACTGTACCAACTTTGTTTGAATCTTGTACTTCAAAAGCTAGTGCCAGTACAGTAGTGGCAACTGATGGTTTGGAAAGTAAACTCATTGTTCCTAAAAACAATGGCTTAAAAATTACCGGAACTTTTTTGGATGAAATATCACATGATATTCCACATCAGAACTGGGGTGAGAAAGAATGGGACTTGGATTTTCAGCACATGAAAAATATAGGAATTGATACAGTAATAATGATCCGTTCTGGTTATCGTAAGTTTGTCACTTTTCCTTCTCCTTATTTATTGAAGAAAGGTTGTTATATGCCTTCCGTTGACTTGGTGGATATGTTTTTACGTTTAGCTGAAAAGTATGGAATGAAATTCTATTTTGGACTATACGATTCGGGTAAATACTGGGACACAGGGGATATGACCTGGGAAGTGGAAGATAACAAATATGTAATTGATGAAGTTTGGGAAAATTATGGTTCCAAGTATAAAAGTTTTGGAGGATGGTATATCAGTGGTGAAATAAGCCGGGCAACGAAAGGGGCGATTGGTGCTTTTCATGCATTAGGAAAACAATGTAAGGATATATCTAATGGATTGCCTACTTTTATATCTCCTTGGATTGATGGCAAAAAAGCAATCATGGGAACGACAAAAATGACGAGAGAAGATGCCGTTTCTGTACAACAACACGAAAAAGAATGGGATGAAATTTTTGATGGAATTCATGATGTGGTAGATGCATGTGCATTTCAAGATGGGCATATTGATTATGACGAATTGGATGCGTTCTTTTCTGTCAATAAAAAATTAGCAGATAAGTATGGTATGCAATGTTGGACAAATGCCGAATCTTTTGACCGTGATATGCCAATTCGTTTTCTACCCATTAAGTTTGATAAACTTCGGATGAAGTTGGAAGCAGCCAAACGTGCCGGATATGATAAGGCTATTACTTTTGAATTTTCTCATTTTATGAGTCCGCAATCAGCCTATCTGCAAGCTGGTCATTTATATGACAGATATAAAGAATATTTTGAAATAAAATAAATGTTATGAAGTCTACAATCAATTTTAGTTATCTTATATTCCTATCTGTTGTGGCAGCATTGGGAGGCTTCTTGTTCGGATATGATACTGCGGTTATATCGGGAACAATTGCCCAAGTGACTCAACTTTTTCAATTAGATGCACTACAACAGGGATGGTATGTAGGATGTGCTTTAGTAGGCTCTATCGTAGGTGTTCTTTTTGCTGGAATCTTAAGCGATAAGTTAGGAAGAAAACTTACGATGGTTATATCAGCTGTGTTGTTTTCCACATCAGCTCTAGGATGTGCTCTATCAGCCGATTTTGCCCAATTGGTAGTTTATCGGATTATAGGTGGAGTAGGAATAGGGGTTGTGTCCATTGTTTCTCCTCTTTATATATCAGAACTAGCTGTAGCGCAGTATAGAGGACGTTTGGTGTCATTGTATCAGTTGGCTGTAACAGTTGGTTTTTTGGGAGCTTATTTAGTTAACTATCAATTATTGGCATGGGCGGAGAGTGGTACGCAATTAAGTGTGGATTGGTTGAATAAAATATTTATAACTGAAGTATGGAGAGGTATGTTGGGTATGGAAACATTGCCGGCAATCTTATTCTTCATAATCATATTTTTTATTCCGGAAAGTCCCCGCTGGTTAATCGTACGTGGAAAGGAATTGAAAGCTGTAAATATATTAGAGAAAATATATAATTCAATTACAGAAGCGAAAAGTCAATTAAATGAAACGAAATCTGTGCTGACCTCTGAAACAAAATCGGAATGGTCTTTATTGATGAAGCCTGGAATTTTCAAAGCTGTTATTATCGGTGTGTGTATTGCGATTTTAGGACAGTTTATGGGTGTGAACGCAGTACTTTATTATGGCCCTTCTATCTTTGAAAACGCAGGACTTTCAGGAGGAGATTCTCTTTTTTACCAAGTTCTGGTAGGACTAGTCAATACTTTGACCACCATTCTGGCTCTTG
>OMBQ01001725.1_pt1 | contig 16504 bp, 14 predicted proteins | sample 1674311 | NCBI WGS metagenome assembly OMBQ01 (sample SAMEA103958160, study PRJEB25191) | human gut metagenome | biome: human-associated habitat [ENVO:00009003]; feature: intestine environment [ENVO:2100002]; material: feces | place: Germany | collected 2013/2015 | reverse complement strand
AGAAGAAGAGCGAGTACGCCATCCAGCTCAACGAGAAGCAGAAGGTCAAGTTCGTGTACGGCATCCTCGAGAAGCAGTTTCGCGCTTACTATGAGAAGGCCTCCGCGATGCCCGGCAAGACCGGCGAGAACCTGCTGAGCCTGGTGGAGCGCCGTCTGGACAACGTGGTGTACCGCCTGGGCTTCGCCATGACCCGCCGCGAGGCGCGTCAGCTGGTGAACCACGCCCATTTCACCGTGAATGGGCACAAGGTCAACATCCCCTCCTATCTGGTGCGCGTGGGCGATGTGATCGAGGTCAAGGAGGGCAGCCGCTCCTCCGTGGCGTTTAAGCGCCTGACCGCCGAGGATGCACCCATGGTCACCGTCCCCAAGTGGCTGGAGCGTGACAAGACCGCCCTGAAGGGTACCGTCGTCACCCTGCCCGCCCGCGAGGACATCGATATGCCCATCGAGGAGCATCTGATCGTCGAGTTGTACTCCAAGTAATAGGGTTCTGACCCTCACGAAGCACTGGAATGAAATTGGCGCGGAAGGCACCGCGCCGCCAATAGAATGAAGGAGGGTACTGCATGATCGAAATTGAGAAGCCCCAGATCGAGTGTGTTGAAACGCCCGGCGATGCTTCCTATGGAAAATATGTGATCGAACCCCTGGAGCGCGGATACGGAACGACCCTGGGCAATGCGCTGCGGCGCATCCTGCTCTCCTCCCTGCCTGGCACGGCGGCGACCAGCATCAAGATCGCCGGTGTGCAGCATGAGTTTTCCACCATTCCCGGTGTGAAAGAGGACGTGACGGAGATCGTTCTGAACGTCAAGAACCTGCTGACCAAGCTGCATTGCGAGGGCACCAAGACCGTCTTTATCGAGGCGGCTGGCCCCTGCGAGGTGACGGCCGGCGACATCAAGCCCGATGGCGAGGTGGAGGTGCTGAATCCGGAGCTGCACATTGCAACGCTGGATGTGGGCGCCACCCTGAGCATGGAGATCACCCTGAGCCACGGCCGTGGCTACGTCTCCGCTGACCGCAACAAGGCTCTGCGGGCCGGCGTGATCGGTGTGATCCCCATCGACTCCATCTACACCCCCGTGTACAAGGTCAACTACACGGTGGAGAAGACCCGTGTCGGCAACCTCAGCGACTTCGACAAGCTGACGCTGGAGGTCTGGACGGATTCCACCATCACCGCCCGTGACGCCGTGTCTCTGGGCGCCAAGATCCTCTGCGATCACTTCGCACTGTTCACCGACCTGTCCGACACCATGGGCGATAAGTCCACGGTGGTGGAGAAGGCTCCGGACGATAAGGACAAGATGCTGGAGATGACCATTGAGGAGCTGGATTTGTCCGTCCGCAGCTTTAACTGCCTGAAGCGTGCCAACATCAACACCGTGGAGGATCTGATCTCCAAGACGGAGGACGAGATGATGAAGGTGCGTAATCTGGGACGCAAGTCGCTGGAGGAAGTCATCAACAAGCTGGCCATGATGGGTCTGTCCCTGGCCGACGAAGAGAACAACTAACTCGCACTCTGTGCGAATATCCTTACAAGGAGGAAACAGAAATGCCCGGAACTCGTAAGCTCGGTAAGACTACCGATCAGCGTATGGCGATGCTCCGTCAGCAGGTCACCGATTTCCTGGATAACGGTCGGATGGAGACCACCATCACCCGTGCCAAGGAGATCCAGCCCATGGCTGAGAAAATGATCACCTTGGGCAAGAAGGGTGATCTGGCAGCGTATCGTCAGGCTTTGAGCTTCATTACCAGAGAGGATGTTGCCCACAAGCTGTTCAAGGAGATCGCTCCTGAGTATGCTGAGCGCAACGGTGGCTACACCCGCATCATCCGCACCGGCATCCGCCGTGGCGATGCAGCGGAGACCGCTCTCATCGAACTGGTGAAGTAAACTGCCCCAACTAAAAAAGCCCTTTTGTATGGCACTGCCGCCATACAAAAGGGCTTTTTTGCGCCTTGGCAGGGGAGGACAGACTCCGGAGGAGGTTTGGCAGATCTGGCGCTGCATTTCCCTTGTGTTTCCCGGCAAAGCATGGTATACTGTCACGGAAGAAACGGCGACGGGAGGTGCGCTATGGCTAACGTACACTGTCAGTCCTGCGGCAGGACCTACGACTATGAGAAATACGGCTGCTGCCCCAACTGCGGCGCTTACAACCGCCGACCCCGGCGGGAGTGGGTGGATGTGGACGGCACCGTTCACCACGGTGCCCGCAAGCAGGAGAAGGTCTGCTATGAAAAAAAGACCTGTTACGAGGAGAAGGTCTGCTTCGAGGAGCAGGCCCGTCCCGCCAAGAAAAAGAACCCGCTGCGCCAGCTGGAGCAAGAGCTCCACAAGGCGGAGCGTACCGTCCGGCAGGCGGCTCCCCGGAAGAGCCATGCATCCGGGAAGGAGAAAGCGTCCGGCGGCATATTTATAGCGGTGTTCATCATCTCTATGCTGTCTGTAATGCTGCCGTCCATGATCCGCAGCTGTCAGGCGAAAATCGATGAGGGAGGTCATGGGGTGACGGTGACGCCCGCTCAGGAGGAGATACCGGCCGAGCCTGCCGAGGTGTACTACCTGAGTCAGGGAGAGTCCTTCCAGTGGTACGGCGAGGAGGCATGGGTGTCGGGCTATAACACCACCGAGCTGGAGGATGGATACATGGAGGTATCGGTGCTGCTGTACTATCCGGAGGAGCGAGAGGAGCTGCCGGAGATGCCGGAGCTGTACCACAGCGATGGCATCAGCCCGCCGTTGACGATGGATCCTCCCGACGGCGGCGATCTGTGGCGGCTGAACTACCACATCTCTACGCAGGATACCAGCTGGCTCATGGTGGAGTTCATAGACTCGGACGACACGGAGTATGACGTCATTCTGGAATAATGCAAGCGCCCGGCGGAATGGTCTTTCCGCCGGGCGCAGAGTCTGTCAAAAAAGGGAGAGCCTTTCATCAACGGGGAGGAAGGGTGTGTGCGAGAAACCCGGGAAGGGTGTCCTGCACGATGATGATCCCCATTTTTCAGAGCTTTTGAAGCTCTGAAAAATGCCGCAGCGTGGCGAAAAGACTTTTTCGACACGCTGAGCGCCCGGCGGAATGGCCTTTCCGCCGGGCGCATATATTTGTTTCGGTGATGCTATGAAACGAATCCTGCCCCTGCTGGTACTGTGCCTGCTTCTGACGGGCTGCGTGGCGCTGCCGGCTACGGCTCCGGCGGAGCCTATGTATCTGGCAATGACCTTTGATGACGGGCCATCGCCCCAGTATACGCCCCGATTGCTGGATGGCCTGAAGCAGCGGGGCGTCCACGCCACCTTTTTCCTCATCGGTCAGCAGGTGCAGGACTATCCGGAACTGGTGCAGCGCATCCGGGCGGAGGGACACCAGATCGGCAACCACACCTATGACCATGCGCCGCTGGACCGCCTGTCCTGCGGTGAGGCCATGGCGGACCTGAGCCGCTGCGACGGCATTTTGCAGGAGCTGGCAGGGGAGGGGACCTACTGGGTCCGGCCGCCCTACGGCTTCATCACCGAGGAGGAGCTGGCGGCATGGAGCACGCCCATGCTGTACTGGTCTGTGGATACCTGCGACTGGGAGTGTCGGGATGTGCAGAAGGTGTTCGCCGCCATCTGTCAGGCGAGGGACGGGGACGTGATCCTGCTGCACGACTGCTACGGAACCAGCGTGGAGGCGGCCTTGCAGGCCATCGACTGTTTGTCGGAGCAGGGGGTGAAATTCGTCACCGTGGAGGAGCTGTTTGCTCTCCGGGGGCAGACTGCCGAGGCCGGGCATCTGTACCGACGACCCGAGTGAGAAAAATGGGCAAAAGAAGATCCCCGAAGCAATGCTTCGGGGATCTTCTTGCAACCAATAGATCTTACAGACCGGCGGCGACCATGCAGTTCAGCACCAGCGTCAGGATGACGAAGATGGCACCCACCCACTTGGTGGCCTTAGCCAGCTTGGCATCCACGGAGCGGGCCTTGCTGCGGCTCATGTAGGAATCAGCGATGCCGCCGATGGCACCGGACAGACCCTGGCTCTTACCGGACTGGAACAGAACAATAAGGATCAGCACCAAAGCAGACAGCAGCTGCAGAATCGTAACAGCAATTTTCATAATCTTTCCCTCCAACAAAATAAAGCCCAAAGAGGCTATTCTTCATAGTACAACCCATCATACCATATCGTCCACGGAATTTCAAGGGGAAACTCCCTTTTTGCCCGAAAAAATTCGGAAAAATCCATCGAACATCTGTTGCAAACGGAGAGAATATATGGTATACTATGAAAAACCTTATGTAAACGAAGGAGACGGCGCACATGGTACAGCTCACGAAGATGCAGCAGCGGATCTATGACTATATCGCCCAGACCATCCGGACGCAGGGCTATCCCCCCTCCGTGCGGGAAATTGGGGACGCCGTGGGGCTGAAATCCCCCTCCACCGTCCATTTTCACCTGAAGCACATGGAGGAGCTGGGGGTCATCGGCAAGGGGGCCGGCAAGGGCCGGGCGCTGACCCTGACGGAGCCGCTGCCGGAGGAGAACCAGATCCCCATTGTGGGGACGGTGGCCGCAGGTACCCCCATTCTGGCGGAGGAGTGCATCGAGGACTACCTGACCTTCGACGCCGGCGGCGACAGCAGCCAGTATTTTGCCCTCCGGGTTCGGGGGGAGTCCATGCTCAACGCAGGTATTCTGCCGGACGATCTGGTGGTGGTGCGCCAGCAGCAGACCGCTAACAACGGCGAGATCGTGGTGGCCCTGCTGGGGGACGAGGCCACGGTCAAGCGCTATTCCCGCCGCAACGGGCAGGTGTGGCTCCTGCCGGAGAATGAGGCGTACAGCCCCATTGACGGCCACGACGCACAAATTCTGGGGAAGGTGGCCGCCGTCATCCGGCGCTATTGAGGGGCTGGTGTGTCCCACAGATTTCGGATAAGCAAGAACCGGCCGCAGGGAGATTCTCCCTGCGGCCGGTTCTTGTTAAAAAAGTTCATGTTCCGGAGGACTTAGCTTTTCATATTCAGCTGCCAATCCTGAAAATCGGCAAAGGGGTCGGAGACGGTGGGGTGGATGTCGTTTTTCACCGCCCCCTCCGGCAGCAGCACGGAGTTGGACTTGAAGCACACTGCCACCAACGGCGCCTGCTCCTTCAGATAGCTGCACAGCTCCCGAGCCGCCGTCTGGCGTCCCTCGCCCTCCGATGCCGTTCGGAAGGCCGTCAGCAGGGTCTCCAGCTGTGTGTCCCGCACGCCGCCGTAGTTCAGGGCCCCGCCCGGAGACAGCAGCGGCGACAGATCCCAATCCGCCGTCAGCTTGCACTCCCCGTAGTAGAGGTCGAAATCTCCGGCCTTCAGCGCCGCCAGATAGTCCTCATAGGGCAGGGTCTTTACGTCGATCTTCACGTCGTATTGGGAGAGGTCCGACGCCAGCTTCCGGGCCATGGACACCTTGAAGCTGTTCTCCTCGTTCACCAGCATGGTGACGGAGACGGACTTTTCGCCGGAGGTATAGCCCGCCGTCTCCATAGCGGAGCGGTAGCTGTCCGGGGAATAGGTCTCCTCCAGATCCTTGGGGTAGACCACCGCCGAGGGGGACAGGGGGAACTGGGCCGTCTGCCCATGCCCCAGCAGGAAGGCGCTGACGCCGCCGGCCCGGTCCATGCCAAGGCTCAGGGCCGCCCGCAGCTTGGGGTCGTTGAAGGGCGCACGGGTGACGTTGAAGCCGATATACTGCATCATCGAGGTGGGGATGTCCGTATAGCTGCCGCTGCCGTAGACGTTGGAGGTGTTGGTGCCGGTCAGGTCGCATACCAGCATCTGGATGTCGTGGGTATAGAAGGCGTAGGCCATGGAGTCGGTGTTCTTGCAGGCGGTCAGCTCGATGCGCTCCAGCGGTATGGTCTTATCCTGCCACCAGTCCGTTCGCCGGGCCAGATACACCCCGCTCTCGTCCTTGGCATAGCGGTAGGGGCCGCTGCCCACCGGTACCGTGTCCTCCTGGGTGCCGCCCTTGATGATAGGAATGTCCAGCCGGGCGGCGAACTGCGGGTCGTTGCGGGTGAGGTAGATGCGGAGGGTACTCTCTCCCAGATAGGACACGGAGTCCATCTCCGCCAGCCGCTGGCCATACCGCACGGACTCCTTGGCCCGCCGCAGGGCAGCCACCACGTCCCACGCCGTCAGGGCCGAGCCGTCGGAGAAGGTGACGCCGGAGCGCACGGTGACGGTCAGGGCGTAGCTTTCGGCGTCGTAGGAGGCGCTCTCCGCCAGACAAGGCTGGGGCAAAAAGTCGGTACCCAGCGTGTACAGACTCTCATACAGCAGCGCACCCAGTGTCTGCTGGGCGCCGTCGGCGCAGGTGATGGGGTCCCATGTCTCCCCCTGCAGATAGGGCAGGCCGAAGGTGGTGAGACGGGTATCCTGCTTGGTGCTGTCGCTCTGCTGATAGTATTGGGAGAGGGTGTCGTAGGTCTCCTCCGGCTCCTCGCCCCAGTTGCAGCCGGACAGCGGCATAAGACACGCCGCCGCCAGCAAAAGGGATAGTAAACGCTTTTTCATGGCAGTCTCCTGTTCAGATCAGGGCGATGAGTGCCGCCTGCGCTCCCCGGCGGTCCCCCATCTTCCGATGGGACCACCAGCGCTCCGGGTGGCAGCCGGTGCAGTCGGGGCATACGTCGATGCGCTGTACCCCGGCCTGCCGCAGCCACAGGGCATTGATGCCCTTCAGGTCTATGTGCCACTTTTCGCCCCGACGCACCATGTACGGCCCCGCTGCCGCACCCAGCGCCCGGCGCATGGCCTCCGGCACGTCATCGTCCGTCTCGAAACAGCAGGCCCCGATGGACGGCCCCGTGGCGGCCAGCAGATCCCCCGGCTCCGTGCCGAAGGCCTCCTGCATCCGCCGCACCGTCTTGGCGGCCAGACCGCTGGCCACCCCACGCCACCCGGCGTGGACGGCTCCGATGGCCTCCTGCACCGGGTCGTACAGCAGGATGGTGCCGCAGTCGGCGGAGAACACCACCAGCGGGATGTGCTTCTCCCGGCAGATCATGGCGTCTACGCTGGCGTAGTCCCGCTGCCGGAACAGGCCCTTGCCGCAGTCCGACTCCGTCACCAGACGGATGTTGTCCTCATGAACCTGCTTGCTGAGCACCGCCCGCTGATGGGACAGACCCAGCACGCCGCACAGCCGGCGGAAGTTCTCCTGCACATTGGCCGGATCGTCGCCCCGGCCCACGCCCAGATTCAGGCTGTTCCACGGGGAGGGGCTGACGCCGCCGGTGCGGGTGGAAAAGCCGTGACGGATGCTGCCGCACAGCAGGTCGCTCTGCAGCACGGTGATGCCGTTTTCCGTATGGTCATGAAATGCCATGGCAGTCCTCCTGTCCGGGGATTTTTACGCATCCCGGCCGCAGCAGTTCTTATACTTCTTGCCGCTGCCGCAGGGGCAGGGTTCGTTGCGGCCGATCTTCTTCACCTTGCGGGGCTGCTTCTTCACGGTGCCGTCACCGCCCACGCTCTCAGACGTGGTCTTGGCTACACGCTCCCGCTTGACCTCCTCGTTCTTCCGCAGCCGTACGGAGTACAGCCGCCGGACGGTTTCCTCCTGAATGGCGGAGATCATCTCCTCGAACATCTCCAGAGATTCCTTCTTGTAGGCGATGATGGGATCCGTCTGAGCATAGGCCCGCAGACCGATGCCCTGCCGCAGGTCGGTCATGGCATCGATGTGGTCCATCCAGTACTCGTCTACCACCCGCAGCAGCACCACACGCTCCACCTCACGCATGACGGGGGAGGTGAACTCCTGCTCCTTCTTTTCGTAGAAGTCGGCAGCGGCGGCGGTAAAGGCGTCGATGACCTCCTCCGCCGTCAGCTGGGGGATGCGCTCCGGCTCGAAGCGCACGGCGTACTTGGGGAAGTACAGGCCCTCCACCTGACGCAGCAGCTCCCGCATCCCGGCCTCGTCGATGTGGCTCTCGCCGCCGAAGGCGCTGCTGACCTGATGGCCGATGGCGGTGGACATCATGTTCATGATGATGCCCTTGACGTCCATGCCCTCCAGCACCTGCTTGCGCTGGTCGTAGATGATCTCACGCTGCTTGTTCATCACGTCGTCGTACTCCAGCACCGACTTACGGGACTGGAAGTTCCGGGACTCCACCGTGGTCTGAGCCTGCTCAATGGCACGGGTCAACATCTTGTTCTCGATGGGGGTGTCCTCGTCGAGGTTCATCCGCTCCATGATGCTGTTGATGCGCTCACCACCGAACAGACGCATGAGGTCATCCTCCAGCGAGATATAGAACCGGGTCTCGCCGGGGTCACCCTGACGGCCGGCACGGCCACGCAGCTGGTTGTCGATCCGGCGGGAGTCGTGGCGCTCGGTACCCACGATGAACAGGCCGCCGGCCTGACGCACCTGCTCCGCCTCTCCGGCGATCTCCTCCTTGTGCTGCTGCAGCTTCTGGGCAAACAGGCGGCGGGCATCCAGAATCTCCTGGTTGTCCGTCTCGGCGTAGCCGGTGGCCTCAGCAATGAGTTCGTCCGACAGCCCTGCCTTCCGCAGGTCACTGGTGGCCATGTACTCGGCGTTGCCGCCCAGCATGATATCCGTACCACGGCCGGCCATGTTGGTGGCCACGGTGACGGCGCCCAGCTTACCGGCCTGCGCCACGATCTCCGCCTCACGCTCGTGGTTCTTGGCGTTCAATACGTTGTGCTTGATGCCCGCCTTGGTGAGCATCCGGCTTAAAAGCTCGTTCTTCTCAATGGATACCGTACCCACCAGCACCGGCTGGCCCTTGGCGTGGCACTCCTCCACCTGACGGATGACCGCCCGGAACTTGCCCTGCTCCGTCTTATACACAGAGTCCTGATCGTCGATACGGGCGATGGGCCGGTTGGTGGGGATCTCCACAATGTCCAGCTTATAGATGGTGGCAAATTCCTCCTCCTCCGTCAGGGCCGTACCGGTCATACCGGACAGCTTCTGATACAGGCGGAAGTAGTTCTGGAAGGTGATGGTGGCCAGCGTCTTGCTCTCCCGCTGCACGGAGACGTGCTCCTTGGCCTCGATGGCCTGATGCAGACCCTCGGAGTATCGGCGGCCGAACATCAGACGGCCGGTGAACTCGTCCACAATGATGATCTCACCGTCCTTGATGACGTAGTCCACGTCCCGCTTCATGACGCCGTGGGCCTTGATGGCCTGATTGATGTGGTGGGCGATGGTGCTGTTCTCCGGGTCGGAGAGGTTCTCCAGATTGAAAAACTCCTCGGCCTTGGCGATACCACGGGCGGTGAGGGTGGCCGTCTTGGCCTTCTCGTCCACCACGTAGTCGGCATCGATATCCTCGGCTTCCTCCTCTTTGGAGTCCACCTCCGCCACCACGTATTTCTTCATCCGGGCCACCAGCGACTCCGCCATGTCATACAGCTGCGTGGACTTGTCGCCCATGCCGGAGATGATGAGGGGCGTCCGGGCCTCATCGATGAGGATGGAGTCCACCTCGTCCACGATGGCGAAGTTATGGCCCCGCTGCACCTGCTCGTTCTTATAGATGGCCATGTTGTCGCGCAGGTAATCAAAGCCCATCTCGTTGTTCGTGCCGTAGGTCACGTCGCAGGCATACGCCGCCTTGCGCTCCTCCTGCGTCAGATCGTGCACGATCACGCCCACGGTCATGCCGAGGAAGCGGAAGATGCGGCCGATGTCCTCGCCCTGGAACTTGGCCAGATAGTCGTTGACGGTCACGACGTGCACGCCCTCGCCCGAAAGCGCGTTGAGGTACGCCGGCATGGTCGCCGTCAGAGTCTTGCCCTCGCCGGTCTTCATCTCGGCGATGCGCCCCTGATGGAGCACGATGCCGCCGAGCATCTGCACGCGGAACTGGCGCTTGCCGGTCACACGGCAGGTCGCCTCGCGCACGACGGAATATGCCTCCGGCAGCAGATCATCCAGCGTTTCGCCGTTTTTGAGACGCTCGCGGAACTCCACGGTCTTGCCGCGAAGCTGCTCGTCGGTCAGCGCCTTGTGTTCTTCTTCAAACGAATCAATCTTATCGACAATTTTGTTCAGGCGTTTGATCTCCCCGGCGGACGGGTCGAATAATTTGCTGAAAAAGCTCATGCTATCCTCCAATGCGCGGCCGGGATTTGGCCTTTCGCCGAACGAAAAACTCCACATTGCCGCTCAGTTTATTATTGTAGCATCTTTGCGGGGGTTTATCAACCTTTTCATGGCGAAAATGGCGCGCGGGGGAAAACTTCGCCGCCGCGCCCCTTGCGGAGCGGAGCCGCCCAAAAATACCTCCAGCGGCGAATTTCTTTTTTTCTGCCGCTTTTTTATCACGTTCAGCGCTCAAGCAGAACGCCGCAAATTCGATTCTTCTGTCCTTTCGCTTAGTCGTCTGACAACCTATTCACATTGACCAAATCCTCACGGTTCCTTTTGCCAGAAATCTTGACGCGATTTGGGAAACGGTGCTATACTGTATTTAGCTAAACGAGGGTCTTCTCATGCTCTCTGGCAGGTTTTCATGACTTTCATCTTTTGGGAGGTTATTATCCATGGTTCAGCTTAACGCATCCATCCTTCCTTCCGTCAAGATGGCGCGCGGCGTCGCGCCCAAGACGGAGCGCGTCATTCAGTTCGGCGAGGGCGGTTTCCTGCGCGCCTTCTGCGACTGGATGATTGATATGGCCAACGAAAAAGCCGGTATGGACGCCGGCGTGGTGATTGTGCAGCCCATCGAGCGCGGCATGGTTTCCATGCTCAACGAGCAGGACGGCCTGTATACCCTGATCCTGCGCGGTCAGGTGGACGGCAAGCCCAGCAAGGACGAGCGCATCATCCAGAGTGTCAAGCGCGGCCTCTCCCCGTATGAAGATTTCGAGGGCTATCTGGCGCTGGCGCACAACCCGGATATGCGCATCATCATCTCCAACACCACCGAGGCGGGCATCGTCTACACCGGCAAGGACAGCTTTGACGACAAGCCGCAGGCCTCCTACCCCGGCAAGCTGACCCGCCTGCTCTACGAGCGCTTCACCGCCTTCGGCGGCAAGAAGGGCACCGGCTTCATCCTGCTGCCCTGCGAGCTGATCGACTACAACGGCCGCAACCTCGAAGAATGCTGCCTGAAGACCGCCGAGCAGTGGGGGCTTTCCGAGGCGTTCAAGACCTGGCTGAAGGAGGAAAACGTCTTCTGCTCCACGCTGGTGGACCGCATCGTCACCGGCTATCCGCGCGGCGAGGCCGAGACGCTCTACGAGGAATTCGGCTACCGCGACAACATGCTCGACACCGCCGAGCCGTTCGGCCTGTGGGTCATCGAAGGCCCGGCCTGGATCGAGGACGAGCTGCCCTTCAAGAAGGCGGGCTGCAACGTCATCTTCACGCAGGACGTTTCCCCGTATAAGCTGCGCAAGGTGCGCATGCTCAACGGCGCGCACACCTCCATGGTGCTCGGCGCGTATCTGGCGGGGCACGAGATCGTCGGCGACTGCATGGCGGACGACACCATGCGCGCCTACATGTCTCAGGCGCTGTTCAACGAGATCATGCCGACCCTCGACCTGCCCAAGGACGACCTCGAGGCGTTCGCATCCGCGATTTTCGAGCGCTTCTCCAACCCGTTCAACCGCCACCTGCTGCTCTCCATTGCGCTCAACAGCCAGAGCAAATTCCGCGCGCGCGTGCTGCCGACCATCAAGGAATACGTGAAGCGCACGGGCAGGCTGCCGAAGATCCTGACCTTCTCGATGGCGGCGTTTATCGCCTTCTACTGCGGCAAAAAGAAGGAGGACGGCTCCTTCGTCGGCGTTCGCGCCGCGGGCAACGAATACCCGATTGCCGACGATCAGTTCGTGCTCGATTTCTTCGCGGGCATGACCGGCAAGCCGGCCGCGGAAATCGCGCGCGCCGTGCTGACCAACGTCGATTTCTGGGGCAGCGACCTGACCGCCGAGCTTCCGGGCTTCGAGGCCTCCGTCGCCGCTTCTCTGGACGCGATCTTCACCAAGGGCGCCGCGAAGGCGATTGAAGAGGTTGTGGCAAAAGCATGAGCAGATTGATCCGCATCAATCCGCGCGACAACGTCGCCGTGGCGCTCCAGCCGCTCAAGGCCGGTGAAGAAGCGCTCGGCGTGACGCTGCGCGAGGATATCCCCGCCGGGCACAAGTTTGCGCTCTGCGACATCGCCGAAAACGAGAACGTCGTCAAATACGGCTTCCCCATCGGCCACGCGACGCAGCCCATTTCGGCGGGAAGCTGGGTGCACACCCACAACGTCAAGACCAACCTCTCCGGCCTGCTGGAATACGGCTATCACCCGCATCCCTGCGCCATGCCCGTGGATCGCAAGGCCGCGTTCGAGGGCTATGTGCGCGAGGACGGCCGCGTGGGCATCCGCAACGAGGTCTGGATTGTGAACACCGTCGGCTGCGTCAACGGCACGGCAAAGACGCTTGAGCGCATGGCGCAGGCGGCCTACGGCGACCGTGTGGACGGCATTCACTGCTTCGTCCACCCCTACGGATGCAGCCAGCTCGGCGAGGATCACAAGAACACCCAGAAGCTGCTCGCCTCGATGGTGCGCCATCCGAACGCGGGCGCGGTGCTCGTGCTGAGCCTCGGTTGTGAAAACAACAACGTAAACGAATTCAAGAAGGTGCTCGGCGATTACAACCCCGAGCGCGTGAAATTCCTCGTCACGCAGGACGTGGAGGATGAAATCGAGGCGGGCATGCGGCTCCTCGACGAGCTGACCGCCTACGCCTCCGCCTTCAAGCGGCAGACGGTGGACGCTTCCGAGCTGGTCATCGGCCTCAAATGCGGCGGCAGCGACGGCCTGTCCGGCATCACCGCCAACCCGCTGTTGGGTTGCACGTCCGATCTGCTGGCGCGCCACGGCGGCACGACGCTGCTGACCGAGGTGCCGGAGATGTTCGGCGCGGAGACCATCCTGATGGATCGCTGCAAGGATGAGGCGACCTTCCGCAAGGCGGTCGATCTCATCAACAATTTCAAGGAATACTTCATCCGTCACGGGCAGGAGGTCTACGAAAATCCCTCCCCCGGCAACAAGGCGGGCGGCATCACCACGCTGGAAGACAAATCCCTCGGCTGCACCCAGAAGGGCGGCACGGCCGAGGTGCGCGACGTGCTCCGCTATTGCGAGCCCGTGACCGAGAAGGGGCTGAACCTCGTGCAGGGGCCGGGCAACGACCTCTGCGCGATCACGGCGCTGATGGCTGCCGGGGCGCAGATGGTGCTCTTCACCACGGGGCGCGGAACGCCGGTCGGCGCGCCGATTCCGACGGTGAAGGTTTCCACCAACACCCCGCTCGCCGAAAAGAAGCGTGATTGGATCGACTTCAACGCCGGTATTCTCGCGCAGGGCGCGGACATGCAGGAGACAACCGAGGTCTTTTTCAAAAAGCTGCTGGCCATCGCCTCCGGCGAACGGACGCAGAGCGAAACGCACGATTATCGCGAAATCGCGATTTTCAAGGACGGCGTAACGCTGTAATACGTAATACTCCCTCAGTCACGGCGCTGCCGCGACAGCTCCCTCGAAGAGGGAGCTCTTTCCCCGCTGTAACCCTTCGACTTTTCTGCCCGTTGCCTCCCGCTTTGAGGGGCATTTGAAATCGTCGCCGCCTGTGGCGGATTCAGACGATGAAAAATGCCGAAGGTTGGCATCCGACGGAAAGAGTCGCACCCTTCGACTTTTCCGCCCGTTGCCTCCCTCTTCGAGGGAGGTGGCATCCCGCAGGGATGACGGAAGGAGTCGTACCCCCCGATATTTCCTCCCGTTTTCTCCCGCTTCGGGAAAGACGGAAGGAGTTAAAAGCAAAGGAGGAGAACCCCATGAAACCGTTTATGGATCAGGATTTTCTGCTTGAAAATGACGTAGCCAAAAAGCTGTATCACGAGTACGCGGAAAATATGCCGATTTATGACTATCATTGCCACATCTCCCCGCGCATGATCTATGAAAACCATCAGTTCGAAAACATCGGCGAGCTGATGCTCGGCGGCGACCACTACAAGTGGCGCGTGATGCTCTCCAACGGCGTGGACGAGAAGTTCATCCGCGGCGACGCGAGCTGGCATGACAAGTGGCTGGCCTTTGCCGCGAGCCTCAAATACTGCATCGGCAACCCGATGTTCCACTGGACGCATCTGGAGCTGCGCCGCGTGTTCGGCATCGAGGATATCCTGAGCGAAAAGACCGCCGAGGATATCTGGAACCGCGCGAACGCGCTGCTGGCGACGGAGGAATACCGCTGCCGCGGCCTGATCGAGAAATTCGGCGTGAAGGTCATCTGCACCACCGACGACCCGGTGGACGATCTGGAGCATCACACCCTGATCGAGCAGGACGCCACCTGCAATTTCAAGGTCTATCCGGCGTGGCGCCCGGACAAGGTGCTCAACATCGAGCGCGGCGGCTTTGTAGATTACATGAACCGCCTGTCCCGCGTTTCCGGCATCCACTGCCTGAATCTGGAAAGCATGATGCAGGCGCTGGAAGCCCGTCTGGATTTCTTCCACGCGCACGGCGCGCGCCTGTCCGATCACGCGCTGGATACCGTGCCCTACGGTGTGCCGAGTACGCACATCGCGGGCGAGGCCTTCCGCAAGGCCATGAGCGGCGCGCCGCTGACCGAGGCGGAAATTGCCTCCTACAAGACCTATGTGCTCGTCGAGCTGGCGCGCATGTACAAGGCGCGCGGCTGGGCGCAGCAGTATCACATCGGCGCGATGCGCAACAACAACCCGCGCATGTTCGAGAAGTACGGCGCGGACGTGGGCTTTGACTCCATCGACGATACCTGCATCGCGGAGAACCTCTCCAAGCTGCTGGCCGAGGAGGAGCGCGCCGGAAACCTGCCCAAGACCATCCTCTACTGCCTCAACCCGAAGGATAACTACGTCATCGGCACCATGCTGGGCAACTTCCAGGGCGACGGCATTCCGGGCAAGATTCAGTTCGGCTCCGGCTGGTGGTTCTGCGATCAGAAATACGGCATGGAAGACCAGATGCACGCGCTCGCGTCGCTGGGTCTGCTGGGGCGCTTCGTCGGCATGCTGACGGATTCCCGCTCCTTCATTTCCTACCCGCGCCACGAGTATTTCCGCCGCATCCTGTGCAACATGATCGGCAAGTGGGTCGAGAACGGCGAATACCCGGAGGATTACGACACGCTGGGCGAGCTGGTGCGCGGCATCTGCTACAACAACGCGGTCGAGTACTTTGGCATGGAGGTCTAAGGCCTCCGCTTTCCCCGCGTCTGCCGGCCGGTTTTCGGCGGACGCGGGCGAAACAGAGCATAGAGTTGGGAGATGTTTCGGATGAATACGTTTATCGCCAACGAAGAGCCCCAGTGGATTGAGCTGGGCGGCGGCCAGCGCCGCAAAATCCGCGCTTATAACGAAAACGCGATGCTCGTCGAGGTCGGTTTTGATACCGGCGCGGTCGGCGCGGCGCACAGCCATCCGCACACGCAGATTTCCTACGTGCTGGACGGCGAATTCACCTATACCGTCGAGGGGGTCACCCGCTCGATGAAGAAGGGCGATTCCATCGCCGTGGAGGGCGGCAAGGTGCACGGCTGCGCCTGCGTCAAGGCAGGTACGCTGCTGGATATCTTCACCCCGATGCGCGAGGATTTCGTTCGCTAATCACGCAGCCCTTTGCCGCCTTCGGGCGGCAAATCGCATACATACATTCAGAATACTCTGAAGGAGGAAACACAATATGGATATGATGGAGCAGCTTTCCCGAATCGGCATCGTGCCGGTTATCGCCATCAACGACGCGGCGGACGCCGTGCCGCTTGCGCAGGCGCTGATTGACGGCGGTCTGCCGTGCGCGGAGGTCACCTTCCGCACCGCCGCCGCGGCGGACGCGATCAAGAACATGACCGAAGCGTTCCCGGATATGGTCGTCGGCGCGGGCACCGTGCTCACCTGCGAGCAGGTGGATCGCGCGGTGGCCGCCGGCGCGAAGTTCATCGTCTCCCCGGGTCTGAACCCGACCACCGTCAAGCACTGCCAGGAGATCGGCATCCCGGTCTGCCCCGGCACGGCGAACCCGAGCGATATCGAGGTCGCGCTCTCTCTGGGTCTGAAGACCGTGAAGTTCTTCCCGGCTGAGGCGGCCGGCGGCCTGAAGTACATCAAGTCCATCGCCGCGCCGTATGTCGATATGAAGTTTATGCCCACCGGCGGCGTGAGCACCGCCAACGTCGAGGAGTATCTGAGCTCCTCTGCCATCATCGCCTGCGGTGGCACCTGGATGGTCAAGCCGGCCCTGTTTGCCGACGGCGACTTCTCCAAGGTCGAGCAGATCGCCCGCGAGGCCATGGACGTCGTCAAGAAGGTCCGCGGCTAGGTTTAGCTCTCTATCGTGAAGGGGGGCGTGCCCTAGACCTCGCCCCCTTTCTTTTAAAACGGCTCGGAAGCGCGCCGTTT
>OMBQ01001691.1_pt1 | contig 16874 bp, 21 predicted proteins | sample 1674311 | NCBI WGS metagenome assembly OMBQ01 (sample SAMEA103958160, study PRJEB25191) | human gut metagenome | biome: human-associated habitat [ENVO:00009003]; feature: intestine environment [ENVO:2100002]; material: feces | place: Germany | collected 2013/2015 | reverse complement strand
CCGCTTCGGGCATCTGAAACTGAACTCGATGCCGCGCAGCAACATCAAGTGCGAATACCTTCGTATAGACTTCCGTCGAGCTCAGTGACTTGTGTCCCATCAGGCTCTGCAACACTTTCAGCGGTATGCCAGCATACAGCATGTGCATCGCGTAGGAGTGACGGAACGTATGGGGGGTCACCGGTACTGAGAACGTCACCCCGTCGGCGGCAGCTGCGTCAACAGCTTCATTCAGCCAGGTACGGACGGTACGATCGGTGATTTCCCAGATGCGTGCCTTCTCCGTTCGGCCGGTGCGCTTGTTGCGACGTTCGAGAGGGATTTTCAGGGTGGCCACCATCATCTGCAGCTGGCTGACGTAGTGGTGATCGGAAAGGGGAACCAGACGATGGATCTTACTGCCTGCGGGGGCACGACCTGCCGTCCTTGCCGCTTTCTCGGTGCGCTGCTTGAGCGTGGCCAGTTGCACGAACGGATATGGCGGCGCCAGCGAAAAATCCCCTCTTGTCAGCGCCAACGCTTCATTAATTCGCGCCCCGGTATTCCACAGAGTGGCCAGCAATATCTTTCTGTGCAGATCGGGGACGTAATGGAGCAGGGCGCTCACTTCGGGCGCCAGCAGGTATTTCGGCAGTTCATCCTGCACCAAAGCCATCTGGCGCAGCGCCAGTGCTGCCTGATAATCGATAGTCAAAGGCAGTTGTGTTTGCTTTTCTTGGCTAATAAATGTTGAAAGACCAGTCAAATTATCCATTACTATCGTTTCTTGCCATTTACGTTTTTGCGATCACAATGCACTAAGCGCCAGTACCTTTTTCTTGCTTTATGGAGCAGGAACAACACGCCCTGTTTACCTTTTAAATGTATAGAATCCGGCAACCCAACCTCACGGCGAAGCTTGGCGGCCAGAAGAAAAGCTTTAATTGCCTGAGTTAAGACATACACACGATCTTCATAGTGAAAATACATATAGCCAGTATCTACAGTCTCTGGCTTTAATGTGAGAAGCATTACAGCCAGATTGGCATCGAACTCACGAATTTTGAATATATAGTTTGTATTTAGAGTACGCCAGTCACCGGATACACTTGATAAATTCAAAGTGGGTATCTTTTCTGCCTTATAATGGAGAAGACGCTTTTCAGTATCCACTTCTAACCATTTAATCGCATAGTACTCCAGCAAAAAGACCAACTCCGTAGCAATAAAAAGTCGCTCACTGGCCTGCTGCGCAGCAGTAGCTCTTTCCTCACGTCTGCGGGTGAAATGATGGGTCAGGCTGACACCGCCGAGTGCAGCTCCGATTGACGAAACCGCCGTAATGATCTGCGGCCACAGACTGGCGCTGTCCTTGACCACCTTCACGCCCTCAGTCGCAATAAACCAGTCAGCCATATGTGTTCCTTTATTGATAAATCCCGCCAGTCATATTCATTTAGCTACTTAGCAGCACCAGTCTGGTCTGGGCGGTAGTTCTGAATAATTTGCACAATCTTCAGTACCTAGGGTGATCGACGCATACTCGAAGCCATGTGAGAGGTCATATTCACTTGCTCCTGCGGGTACGTTCGTATATCCCCCAATCACTGAAGAGGGAGCCTGCCATGCTGCGCAGCCATCAGAGAGCCAACGCCATGCAAGTTCGTTTCCTTGCGAGTCCAGTAACTGAACCATTTCTTTTCCGTAACTATTCGCAGTTTGATATACCCAGACGGAATTCATGGCCTTGCTAATGAGATCCCGAATAACTTGATCAATATCCATTTAATACCTTATTGAATAGTCCCACCTCGTAATCATCACCCGCTGACGCACCTGACCGTCACACCGGATGACATTCGCCTGCGAAATCATCACTCACATGATAATAATCAGCCATATAACCACGGAATTAAATTACCGGATGGCCGTTCCGTCCGGATCCGACTTTTATCGCTATGCCAAGTTTCCGGAAGTATACCACGGTCAGGGAATAAGCAAAGCGCCCTTTTAGGGTGGTGAGCGGCCGGTCACGGGGCAGGGGAGGGACACAACATCTAGCGTCACTGTCAGCTGGTAACACCGCTACATCTTGTGTTGCCGGGCCGCTGCGCGCCGGCGGGGCTGAATCAGATCCGGAACATGCTTTTTCCGGATCTCATGTGAGGAGCAGAAGGATTATTGCTTAAAAGGCACAAAAGTGGGCAGATTGATGTGACTGGGGGATTATTGTTATTCAGGAAAGAAAGGGCGATGATTATTGCCCTGAGTGAACAAATCATCCTGACGGCGAATCAGCCACGAAGCGGCACGCATCATTTTTCTGCAAGAACATCCGTCCTGACCTCTGACAGTGTGGACGCTGTTGAAGGCCGCTTTGTGCCAGAAGCGGAAGTTACTGAAAACGATCTGTGTTAATCAATAGGGGCAGGTCAAGAGGTTAGATCTGTGCGGCCCGCAGTTTACTGCAGGCCTGAAAGGATCGGGTTGCATGTTATGTGGCTGGCCATCCCGTTACGTGCCGCTAGAGCTGCTGAGCAGCCACCTTGTCGCCATGAATAAAGAGAGACATATACCAAATGTCATCTTCGATGGCTGACATGACCACACCTTTTGTACGTGTCAGTTGACAGTAACTGCAAAGTATCTTCAGGGTCGTCTTACCGATCATAGCATGCGTGCGGTACAGAGTGTCTGCGTTAATCTGCAGACCAAATGTGGCAAGTTTTCCCTGCACTTCTGCGCTCAGGGTGCCCTGATTATCAAAGGCATTGAAAATCGGCGGAACCTTCAGGTCAGCCATGGTAACACTGTGGATGCCTTGGCGAAATTTTTCCTGCGCTGCAGAAAGGTATTCGTCGGTCAGGCGGATTTCAAGCATCGCAGCGCCGAGGAACCCTGGCCAGCTGGCCAGGGTTCCTGTGTGCATACGTAATCTTGTCTTGCGGTCGCCCCAGTTACTGAAGAACTTCTGTACCCGTTCCTGATTATTGAAATCACCGGCAGTGATCTGCGGCACGCCTCTCAAACTTGGCCTGAGACTGGCTTCATTGAATGAGCGTTCGACCTCAAGTAAGCTATCAATATAATTTTCGGCTAATTTCAATTCCTTATTACGAACCAGCACAGATGCAGCACTCGTTTTACCGAGCGTTACCTTCAGATTGTGCATTACCATTTCATGACTGGCCAGTAAGGTCAGGCGGGTAACAAATTCCGGCGTAACGGGATTGTTAATCCGTTCAGGACCATTCTTTCTTGCTGGCAGTACCCCTGTGACCGTCAACCAGCAGTAGGCCTTCAGTGGTGCATCCACAAACTCCCAGGCCAGACAGCGTTTCACCAGATCGCGCCGAACCAGCGCCGAGTAGCCAGCAAACTCTCCCATTAGGGTGTCAGCGATTTCCAGCGCATAACGAGCATCAAAACCTGTCGCATTCTTGACGACAACAAGCATAAACGCCAACTGGTAATTGGTATTATGGCGGTCAAAAGCTGCGATGGTTTCTTCAGGAAGATCCAGTGCTTCAACATCCACAGGAATCGCTTCTCTCAGCTCATCACGCGTATTCGCCAGGTGGACTTCCAGAAAGCAGTAAGCCATATGTTTGATGGCTTCTGCATTAGCACCGGTATAGCGTTCTTCAGCCATCTGACTTACACGCGTGACAATATCTTTTGTCTGTTGCCGCTCAGCAACAGTCATTTCGCAATGAACGACCAGTTGATCAAAACAGAGTTGATCCACAAAATCCGTCGCTGCTTGCTGTTCTTTCGTAATACGAGCCATTTGTCTCTTCCCAGGATGTTGAATACGGTTGGCGCTATTATGTTGAACTAGCTGAACATGGGCTATTGCGAAAAAAAATGTACCTTTTTCTACACTAAGTTGGTAATGGGGAGAGCAGTTGGTAACTCGGATTATCGCTCTTGTATGAAATACCTGCTTTGAGCGCACGGAGGGGCTGAATAATCCAGCGACAGCTATCAAAGAGAATGCAGTCTTAATGGACGGAACGGATTAAGACATGTGGTGTTTCCTCAGAGGAAATCATCGGCACATTCATTTTCGGCGCCATAACTTTTGACCTGCTCTCCATCAATTGGCGCTTTGGATTATTAGTTAATGCTCCATCATCAGTGAGAACAAGTTTTAACTTTCGCCTTTTCGCTCCAGCAGACTGTCAGATTTTGTTGTGTTCTGACCATGAAAACTGTCAGTTCAGGTCTGAGTTAAAACAAGTAAAGCGTTCTTGCTCTAATCATTGGTTGATCCGTACCAACATACCTCAACCTTCCCCCGGGGGTATTCAGCCGTCACCGACCTGCGCTTTTAGCAGGGCTAAATGTCAGTTTGGAGGAGTAAAGGTGTGTTCCCCGCACCATGTTTCGACGCTCGGTTAAGCCTATTTATCAGAACGGCGTTCACTTTGCCCCCTCTGAAGGTACTCCTCCCAGCGAGCCGCCAGGCGTGCTTTGTCCAGGTTATAAACCAGGGGAGAGATCACGCGGCCTTCATATTCTGGAAACTCAATATCACTTCTGAAGTGAACGGTCAGGGTTTCAGGGTTAACGCCCATCAGGTGGCGATCAAACAGTTTGTGCAGAGTTGGTGACAGCAGGATGCCATTACCGACGCTGTAGCATCCCATATCCGCCCCTTCAATGTGTGCAGCCTCCAGCACGCCACCCAGGTGTTTCCCGGACACCGCACACCGATCACCAAAGTTCCGGCGAACCATTGCTCTGAACTCAGCTTGTACTGCTGTGTCACGCTGGCGCACCAGTCGCTCGGCGGAGCCGCCTTTCAGCTCGTGACCATCGCGTAAATGTACGGATATCGGTGCTAAAATCTCAGCCACTTCCGGCGCGGTAACTTCAACAACTTCAGGTTCGGTCAGCTCAACAGCTATCGTTTCGTTGATAATTTCCGGTACTACAGCGAAATCATTCGCCGCCGGGGAGGTGGCAGATGAAGCCAGGAACTGCACGGCCAGTTCTTTGGCCGTTTGGCCACTTGCCTGATGTTTATGAACGAACATGGCAAACTCTCGGCGGCCAGAGACAGGGATCATCTTCATGGCCTTTTCAATGCCTTCCAGCTTGTGGCTGACAACCTTCGGTTTAGCGAGAGGCAGATCGTACGTTGGGATATTCACCGCTGGTGTGTTAACACCATTCAACGGCTTTACACTGCCGCTATAGCTGACGATTTCCGGCTTCGCTGACGGGGTCAGGGGCAATACCGCCCCAAAGGTCAGTTTCTTTTGGGGAGCTAAAGACTGCGTAGCATCACGCGCAACCGCCCATGGATCTACTTTAGTTGTCGGACGTTGCTGTAAATGCCTGGTTTTGCTTTTGAGCTGACGCGGTGAAGGGTTCTGCAATGGTTGCTTCGACGTCAGGCGCTGAAGACGAGCGGCCTCAAACTCTTTCGCATTGGCCATGCTTTCCTGGTGACGTTCTTTGGCTGCAAGTCTCCTGGCCTCTTGCGTACGGGACTGACTAACTTTCGGATCGCGCTCCATGGTGTTCGTGATTTCAGCAACGTTTTTGCCGCGATCCACGTAGTTACGGATGTGCTTCCAGATAGAACTGCCCAGGTGCTGACTTTTCTTAATATTGAGATTGGCCATCACCTCATAAGTTAGTCTGTTACGCTGTTCATCCAACTTGCGTGCTGTTAACTGTTCAACCGAAAGTGTGTTTTTGGCTTGTCGACGCTTTGCCATTATTGCCCCTGTATCCGCCAGGACTATGGTTAATGCTCCTGAGCTGTAGTTAATTTATCCAATACCGAACACCGACAGTTTTAAGTTAGCCGCCAGTTTTACACTGAGCCGGATACAGCTTGTCAAAAATGTAGTAAAGGGCAAACTTCCGCTTTTCGCTCATAGCTGCCTGTCAACCTGCACTAAAACCATTCTAAAAGTCCAATCTTGAAGTTATCCATACATCTCTCTCGAGAGATTCACGGGCAAAGATCCGACTCTCAGGGTTTTCGGATCTTCATTGGGGATGAAGCACACTGGTGCATATAAGACAGTAATTAATTATTATTTTTGCTAAAAAGACATTAATGTCCAGAAAGCACAAAAGAATTTTATTATTGCCATTAAAGCAATTTCACTTCAATTAAATTACGAAGGTCATTACTTCCGGTCATGTCAGATTTGGAACGCAAGAGTGGTTCAGATAAATCTGATCAAGATGACACAACCAGAATGAAAAGTGGGCTACGATAGAAAGGCTCAAAGAATTCAAGGATAAGGAGAAAAAAATGGCTCAACTCAGGATCCGGGGCGTAAGAAGTTACGCGCCTGACCGGGATATCTGCTTTGATCTCAGCAGTAAGGTGACACTCATCTACGGCCAGAACGGCTCGGGGAAATCCACGGTATCAGGCTATTTTTATGACCGGCAGGCGGATAAATATCGGCACTGTGCCTTTGAGAGCCCGCACATCAGCCACTTTCAGGTCTTTAATCAGGAATATATTGACAGCAAATTCGCCCGTGCGGACTATCAGCCCGGGATCTTCACTCTCAGTGAGGCCAATCAGGAAAGCCAGGATAAAATAAACAGTAATAATAAAGAAAGAACAAAACTGAGTGCCCACCTGGAGAAACTTAATGAGGAGATTGCACAAAAAGAAGGGATGAAAGAAACGATCGTCGACCACTGTGCCAGGGATATTTTCAACCGGACAGTCAATGACAGGAAAAACCTCAGCGATTTCCTTGAGGGTGCCAAAATTAAAAGATCGTTTTACGAACGTATGGTTGCAACACCACTTTCAGACGTGCGTACCACAACGGAGGAACTGACTGATAAATGGCGAATGTTAAGTCAAAGCGAAGGAACGCTTGTCAGTGAAATTCATATTCCACGAACAACTGTCTTAACGGAAGAAACAATAAAACTGATGAAGGAACCTGTTGTGCCTGTAAGTAGCACGCAATTCTCTGCACTCATCCAGAAAATCGGTAATGCAGACTGGGTGCGCCAGGGGCAGCATTATATACACGACGATGTTTGCCCCTTCTGCCAGCAGCCCTTTGATGTCATAGCCTTTTCGCGCGAACTCACTCAGATGTTCGATGAGTCTTATCAGACTTCTCTTGGAGTGCTGAGCCAGGCAGCAGAAGGGCTGGCTCAGGACTGTGATGCCCTGGCCGAATTTGAACACCGTGTTGCAACCCATTCTTTCGTTGATGAGGGAAGTCAGATTTTATCTCTGGTGAAAGCGGTAAATAAAGGCTTTCAGATTTTGTTACAGCAACTCCTTAATAAAATTAAAGAACCGTCTCTGAAGGTACAGCCTGAGAACCTTCAGGAATCCCTGTTCTTACTCCAGAATGAAGTGGATGCGTTCAATACCCGGGTACGGGAAAATAACCGACTGGCTGAAAACTTTACCCATGAAAAAAAGTCCCTGCACGCTGATGTAATGGCGCATCTCAGAGGGATTTGCGAAGAGTTCTTTACCGAACGTGACAGGCAGCTTGGTGAGCTACAAAATGAAATTAACAGTAGGTTGCGTGATGGCGGGATCCTCGAAGCAAACAAGAAGCAGCTGGATGACGAGACGAATGCCCTGACCGGACAACTCTCGGACATACAACCCACTATTGACAGTATCAACGCGAATCTCAGACTGCTGGGGATCACCGGCTTTGAGATCATCTGCCATGATACTGAGATGAAACTATACCGTCTGCGCCGGGGAAGCGAGCCTGAGAAGGCTGAAGTATTCAAATCCCTCAGTGAGGGTGAGAAAACAATGGTTTCTTTCCTTTATTTCATAGAATCATGCTCCGGCAGTCTCACCCCTGAAACCATTCATCCGGAGAATAAACTTATTGTTATTGACGATCCGATTTCCAGCCTGTCACATAACTATATTTATGAAGTCGCAGCTCTCATTAAACGGAAAATTATAAAGTCAGGTGCAGCGAGACATGTAGTGATACTGACTCACAATATGTTTTTCTTCCAGGAAATACTGTTAAACAGCGGCCGCCTGCAGGATAACAGAGAGGCACCGGTGAACTGGTCTCTGCTTCGAATTATTAAGTCTGACTACAGTTCCTGCGAGAAGCTCTCCATGCACGAGATGCTCAATGAATATCAGGCGTTATGGCAGACCCTGAAAGACGTCAGGGATGGAAAAACCCAGCCTATTGTGCTTTTTAATACGATGAGAAATATTCTTGAGTACTATTTCAGTTTCGCCTGTAAAACTGAAAAACTTAAAGAGGCCCTGGAGTCTCTGGCAGCCGAACACAGCGATGCCGGAGAGTATGATTCATTTTATCGGGCTATTAACCGGCACTCTCATTCTGATGGCCGAAATCTCTTTTCTACAGGGGTCATCGATAAGGAACGTTATCTAAGTATGTTTAGAAAAGTGTTTACTCAGACAGACGACGATGATCACTATCTTGCCATGATGGGGGAATCAGCAGACCTGCAGGAAACAGTGGAGTAACAAGCAGTGCCGTCACCTGCGGGTACCGTTCACTTAACGCGTCGGGAGCGAGCGCATGTGCTTACGCACATGCTCTACGCGCCCGAAACGAAAACGTGTATACCGTACAACGGGTACAATTTTCGGTTTCATGGCGGGTTTCCTTTTACAGTCCGGCTACTGCCGGAAGTCCCTGTAACCATTTACAGGCGGTAAAAAGCGCAGAGGGGAACACCCGAGGTGACGACAGCTCATTATAAACACCGTTCCGGTTTGAGGTAAATCATTTCCACATTTGAAAGAGGGAAAAGCAGAGCTCCTATTCCCGGAACTAACAACAATGCACATCCAGCCTTTTATAACCAATTCTAAGGAAAGCCAGAGCTCATGCAGTTAACGGTCGTCCCGCACTCCAGTCCCCTCGCTAGCAACCGAGCATGTTATTTCCGGCATTGGTATTTTTCGGATCTGCGGTGGAGAAATGAGAAAACAGGATATGTACAGCATATCCATATGCCGCACATCTGCATAGGTCCGGCATACGCATATGCTCACCAACTATATATGTTGCAGCTTCCGGGCAAGCTTAATGCGCTGGCATTCGCCGCCGGACAGCTCCGTCGCGAACTGACCCAGCGTCAGGTATAGCCACTCTTTTCTCCGTAACTCTCCCAAACTGTTGCTTCTGTCATGTTCTGAATCGCCACGGATAATTTAGACACCTCCGAGCCGTTGATAATACGGGTTTTCATATTCTGCCGGTGACATCTGATCACCCGAGCCATGCCGGCGCTTACTGTTATAAAACATTTAGATGTAATCAAAAATATCGCTGCGGGCTTCTTCCCGCGTACCGTAGATCTTTTTCTTTATCCGTTCGCGTTTCAGCAACTGGAAAAAACTTTCTGCAACCGCATTATCGTGGCAGTTACCGCGACGGCTCATGCTGCCCTCCAGGCCGTGTGCTTTCAGGAGCGAATGCCACTCATAGCTTGTGTACTGACTGCCCTGATCCGAATGAACCAGTACCTGTCTTTGGGGATTACGCCGCCATACAGCCATCCTTCGTGGGTTCTGATATCCATATGCCTGGCATCTGCATATGCAACACCTATACAAACATATCAGGCAGGCATATACTGCACATATGCACTAATACATCATGCAGATCAGCCCGGAGGAACATTCATGCGCACAGTTTCGATATTTAAAAACGGCAATAACCGCGCCATCCGTCTGCCCCGGGACCTGGATTTTGACGGCGTCAGCGAGCTGGAGATCGTCCGGGAAGGGGACAGCATCATTCTGCGTCCCGTCCGGCCGACCTGGGGGTCGTTCGCGCAGCTGGACAGGGCCGATCCGGACTTTATGGCGGAGCGTGAGGATGTGGTCAGCGATGAAGGACGCTTTGAGCCATGAAGAAAACCTGGATGCTCGACACTAACATCTGCTCGTTCATCATGCGCGAGCAGCCTGCAGCGGTGCTGAAGCGCCTGGAGCAGGCGGTGCTGCGCGGTGACCGCATCGTGGTCTCGGCCGTGACGTATGCCGAGATGCGCTTCGGCGCCACCGGCCCGAAGGCCTCGCCGCGCCATATTCAGCTGGTCGACGCGTTCTGCGCGCGCCTCGATGCCATCCTGCCCTGGGACCGGGCCGCGGTGGACGCCACGACGGACATCCGGGTGGCGCTGCGCCTCGCCGGGACGCCGATCGGCCCGAACGACACGGCCATAGCGGGACACGCCATCGCGGCCGGCGCCGTCCTGGTGACGAATAATGTGAGAGAGTTTGCGCGGGTCCCGGGCCTGGTGCTGGAAGACTGGGTGAAATAATCCCGTAAAAATTTCCGTGACGGAGACGACAGACATGAACGCTGAACACGCCGACTACGGCTGGCTTTTCAGTGAACCGGCTGAAGAAATTTCCGGTGATATTGTTATTGATCCGGAACTCCTTCCGGAGGAGCTTAAACTCGCCGCTATCCAGATTTTGCTGGATCGGATTGACCGCGATACGGCAGAGAAAAAACTGGCCGAATTAATACAGAAGCTTGAGTTTGATATCACCGCTGCCGAACTGTCAGCGTATCTTTTTAAACCGGGCCATGCCTGACGGCTTACCCGGTACCATTAATACAACGTTAATCTGAAACTGATATCGCCTGAGGGGAGCATCATGACGGGAACAGGAATTAACACGGTACGTATCGGCGGTGAAGTGAAGCATATCACCGAGCTCGATGCGCTAACACTCATGCATGAATGGTCCAGGCTGAAAAAAGAGAATGCTCACCTGTATGACTATAACCGTCAGGTTAACCGGGGCTGGCGCGGCTTTGTCCTGCGCCTGATGGGTATCCATTTGCCTGTCAGAGACCATTCGCCCGGTATTTAACCGCTGTGACACCTGCCGGGAAGGGCTGACAGGGAAAGGGTTATTGATAAGATATACTGAAACAGAGGGCTCAAAAATATGACAACAGAACATTCTTTTCGCGGTTATTACAGCAGGATGGGGGATTATCTTTTCCCGGTACATCCGGACAACTCATATTATGACGCTGAAGCCCGTCAGTATATTTCTGAGTTATTGCATCGCCACGCGGGGAATATCAATTCTGCCCGGGAATTTCTGGCGCTGCTGGAGACATTTGTACCGGAAAGTGTGCAGCACAGCATCGATAATCCCTCATGGTCAACCGGGAAGCAAATTGAACGACTGAACATGGCAAAAGGACTTATTGAAAGTCGGGTTCGCGAGCGTTTTGGGTCAGAATTTTCAGGGGATATTACACCTTAAACGAACGTACCAGGTGTACGGGAAATTAACGGGGATCCGAAACAGCCAGAAATCGGATCTGCACGGCGGGAAACCCGCAATGGATATGATAATTTGGCATCTAACATAAAATCATACTTAATATGATATTTAGCATTAACAATTTAATCATATCTGATATTATTATCACCAATTCAGTATGAAATCATTTGAAGTTTGATTTTATACTTAACCGGACATTATCAAACGGGGCGGGCAGGATGGATGACGAAATGTCGTTTTCGCTCAGCTATGAGCAAATGACGCAGATGGCAGAAGAGGAAATAAAGCAATGCGATTTTCGCAGGGATGGCACCCATTATGTCTGGGAAGTGAACAAGGCTCATGACATCCTCCGCTTCTGGTATCTCCTGGCGCTGCGCGGACACACGGGCCTGGCCACCACGCGGGTCGAAGCAGACTATAAACGGTTAAAAACGCTCATTTCTCAGAGGAACGAGGGACAATGATGCGGGAAAAATCCCGACGTCCGTCGCCGCTGCAGCGGCGGGTGCTGATTGTGCTGGCCGCCCTCGGTGCAAAACGTCCGGGGCCGGTGGCGACGCGGGATATTGAGCGGGTGCTGGAGCAGGGCGGGGACGCCCCGGTGTACGGGCCGAACCTGCGCGCCTCCTGCCGGCGCATGGAAGCCGCGGGCTGGCTGCGCACCCTGCGAGCCCCGAACCTGCAGCTGGCCGTTGAGCTGACGGACGCTGGCCGTGCGCTGGCCGCCCCGCTTCTCGCTGACGAACAGGCGCGCGTCCTGGCGGAGCAGCGAGCGGCGGCGGTCCGGGTTCTGCCCCTGGTCAGGATGAAGGCGGTCTATGAGTCTGACTCGTTCGGTGACGAGCGGCCGGTGGCGCTGGACGATCGCTGGCATCTGGCGGTCCGGGGAGACTACGTTATCCGTCTCGACGGCACCACCTGCCTGCAGCTGTGGAATGCGGCCGGGCAGTTGACACGCCTGGAAGGCGATCCCCTGCAGATCGCCACCTGGCTGCAGGCCTGTCACGATGCGGGGATTGCGGTCCGGGTGCAGATCAATGAGAGCGCCACGCCGGAGGAGGGCGCTCTGAACGTCACCGCGCCGGCGGACCGGACCGACACCTGGTACCGCCAGCTGGACGTCGCGCTGCAGGCGGAGGGGATCAGCGGCCTGAATGAGGAGATCAGGCAGGCCGTTATCACGCCTGGTGAGGGGCTCCGCGACCTGCCGGCGCCGGCGCGCCTGCTGCAGGTTCTGCGCGACAGTGCGGAGGCGTTCCCGCTCACGGCGGCCGGCTATGAGGAAGATACGGAGGCCGCACTGGCTGACCTGCTGGCCCGCGCGGGTTTCGCCGGCGACCAGGTGCATGAGCTGCAGTGGCACCGCATCCGCTGGCCGCTGATGAGTCAGGAAGAAGCTGACCGCCGCGAGCTGAACACCCTGCTGAACGACCTGGAACGACAACAGCTGTACTGCAACCGCGAACAACTGACGGAGATTGTGTTTTCGCCGGTACGCAAACCCGGCGAGCGCTGGACGGAACGTCTGCAGTGGCTCCTGATGACGGATGGATTCGGGTTCCGCAGTCCGCTGTCCCGTGAAGCGGGCGCCAGGGCGCTGGCAATCCTGGCCGGTTACACGGGGCGGGAGGTGACGGAGCATCTGGCCACGGAGATGGTGTGGAACGACGCCGGAACAGGAGAGAGGCCCTGAGCCCATTGTCTTCAGCAAGCCACGTTCATCCTGGCGTGAGCGGCACGCGCTGCAAAAACTGACTGACGATCTCCGGCCCGGAGCATGAGAACCGGGACTGTACCCAACCACCACAAGGAACAAGAGCTGAACCATGAAAGTCACTGAAACCCGACTGGACACCCTGATCGATAATCTGAACACCCTGATTTGTGAAGATGATCTGCTCACCCGCCAGGAGCGTGAAACCCTGGTGCGGGCCGTGGCGGCCATCGGCGCCATGAAAGCACGCGTCAGCATGAAAAAGCCTACGGTACCGGCAGCATCGAAACCGAAGGAAGAGAAACAGGCACCTATACCTGACCCACGCTTTCCGAATGCCCGCCAGGCCTGGGTGGCTGAAGAGGAAACTTTATTACTGGATGCGCTCGATGGCGTCCCGAATGATGATATTGGTAAGCATCTTTTCTGGCTTTCCGAGAAACTGGGGAGAACGCCGTTCAGCGTCGCCTGTAAAATCGCGTCGCAAAGACATCTGACAAATGGCTGGAAAGAGCAGTTCAGGGAGGTTTCGGATAAAATTCGTTTGTCCGGCCTCAGTATCAGTGATTATCTGAAACAGAACAGGTCAGACCTGAACGCCTGAATGACATTGAGGAGAGCGTTTATTAGAACCACATGCCTTTAGATCGCTGTCAGCGCTCATATTCATCCTTGGTTTATTACGTAGCCTTTCCTTCGACTGAACCACGAAGGGCTATTTTAGTCCTCCGAGCATAGCCTCAATTCGCCTTGCAACATTACTCTGAATTTGTCGTGTGATTTCTTCCTTGCTGATCAGCATTTTACAGTAAGGGCAAAGCGTATTTTTAATTTCATCAATTGTTTCAACATGTAGTATGTCGTTGAAAGTTAGTGCCTGACCGCACTCGGGGCACTTGAATTTGATGCTATTCATAGTTGCAAGTCCATTTGATATTGTGCTCTTTCTCTTCGACCTTATCAGAAGGACTGTCTTGTCGCTACAAAACGGTAACGGATGGCTTGTGAATGAGCGCTAACCAACTGTCAGCACTCAGAAAGGGTGTTGAGGCGAAACTGGCATGTCGCTGCAAGCCTAGTGATACCAATGTAATTTATTGATATTTAACTTATGTTGTGCGAAAACCCATTACTCGCACCGCCAGAACGACCTCAGGGCGTTTCTGGCAGGAAACAGGAAAAACAGGCAACAAACCACCCGAAAACCCGCCAGAAACGTCCCTGATAAATGTTAACTATGTTGCATGGCTATGCAGGAAAATGAATGGCACTGAATCTGAAGGTAAACAGTCAGCAAAAGCATGATTTCAGGTAGTTTACTTCCACTTAACGCTCCAATTATGATGTGCTTCTGTCATATTCCCAGAGAACGTCAACGATGCGCTCAGCACGCCTTTTATCATCTGTAATACCGTTGCTTCTGGTAGCCTGTACCACAACAAAATCAACTGAGTTGGGTAAACCAACAGCCTCATCAGAAAAATCAGTAGATCTATTAGGGGATCTACGTGCCGGGCCGAATGCACCTGAAGCAAAAAACCTAACACCTAAACCATAAGCAACAGGGTAATAAGCGGAACTTCCCTAAATAATCTGTTTTACGAAATCAGCCTATGGTCGGACCGTCATAACCCCGTTGCCGCTGAGAACGCTCCAGCTCCAGCACTTTTTCGTGCTGTTGTTGCTGAGACATCTGTTCGGCGGCTACCGCCATCTCATGACGCTGCACGACTCAGTTGCCCACTCAAGCGTTGCAATAGCTTTCGCTAATCGCGTGTGTTGGTGCAATATTTGCCGCTGCCAGCGGCTGCGATCAGGCAAATCTTTTTCATTGAGTTTGTTTTTTTATGTGAATTGTTCGCACATCACTCCCCGCATACACTTTGCAGGTATGACGGTTTGGCCGTGGTTCCGATTCTGCAATGCCGCCGTTGGCTAAATTAAAATCCATATGCCCGGATACGGACGCGTTTAGCGTAGCGGGGGAGCCGTCAACCGAGAGGATCATGCAATCCGCATCTATTTCTACGGTGTGCTCGCCAATTTTGTACAGTCGACCAGCGGGCTGGCCATCGTCGGCCATTGCGAACGTAATACCTGCCGCCACTATGGCGGCTATCAGTAAAGTCTTTTTCATAATCTTGCCATTAGCGCAAAGGAAATTGTTAATGATGGTCAATTATTGACCTTGACGTACAATAATTTTCGATATCCAAACTAACCCCCTATAGTGTGACATGCAAGATAGCTGCTCTCCAGGACATGCCAAATGAGTGGAAAGATCAGTACCGTAAGGGAGAGCGACGGAGGACTTTACTTTTGCTGCGGGATAAGCGTCCAGCGGATGGTTTCCATCAGAAGTTGATAGTGCACAGACGGGCTTTTATCCAGCCGCAAACCCTTCTCCCAGCATTCATCCGAAAATTTTTCCGCTTCATTACCGTTACGCTCTATAGGCAGTGGAAAAAAGAGCGCGTATGGTATCTGGACACACTATAGCACCCTCGCGGATCAATGATGGAGTCGCATAAACAGGAACTATTGTTTTTTACAAATGATAAAAATATTCAAATCTGGCATGAACCAGGCATCAACAACCTGAAATTAATACTGAATAGGGAACAGGGATTATGAGTTTTTTTCTTAAATCATTAGCCGCAGGTGTTTTTACGATAGCCAGCTTCAGTGTTGGGGCTACAACTGCTCCTGTTTTAGACACAACGCCACAGATGGCCTATGAGGATATCTCTCGCTCCTTAACTGAATTGCAGCCGATTACGTTTCAGTCTGGAGTGGAAAAATATAAAATATTAGTTTTTGTAGATAATCAATGTATTTATTGCAGCTATGTTGTAAAAAACATCAAGAAATACACTGATGCAGGGCTGACTATGTCATTTCTGACGGTGGTTCCATCATCCATCAAAGACTCAGTCATTGAAGATATGGGACGAGTATGGTGTGCATCAGATCGTCAGAAAAGTTTTCAAAATGCGATGGCCGGTTTTTTGCCAGACAATGATAGCTCAGAAAAATGTAAAAATCTGGTGATTAAACAATCTGAACTTGCTGATAGACTGGGCGTTACAGTAACTCCTGCTATGGTAGTGCTGGAGCCGTCTGTGCATACTTTCCTGGGTAGTGTTTCTCCAGATAAAATTCTCTCTGAACTCCAGTAAAAGGACTAAGCGAATGGTTACCTGGAGATGAAAACTGGAGTTTCACATGAATTTAAGAGCGTTCTCAGCCCCCATACTCACCCTGGTGCTACTTATAACAGCCTGTTCAAACCATACTCAAAAAACAAACGTCAGGGTAATGCCCGGCAACGATAAATCAGCGGAAGTTGATGATCTTTTAGGTAACCTAGGGTCTCCAACATTTCCCCCGGAGCATTCAAAAATAGTCGTATATGCAGCACAAATACGGAATGCCATTGTTGCCGAAATGTACGAACCCGATGCGTATAAAGGAAAAACCTGCTCTATTCGTATCTATCTTCAGCCTGATGGTTCAGTGAACAGTGCGACAGCAAAAGAGGGTGATGCAAAATTGTGTAAAGCAGCCATTTCAGCGATTACACGAGCGAAAATACCCGCCGCACCAGATAACGAAACATATCAGAGGGTCAAAAATGCCGCTCTTGATTTCAGACTATAGAAATGAAGTTTGAGGTGGTTATTGAGGAAATGCCCTATTGTGATCTATCCGTAATCCGTTTTTTCATCGCAAAGGTCGGGTTGTTGCAGCGACACTGATATGTCGCTGCAAGCTTTGCGATCTCAATGTAATTGACTGATATTTAACATAAAACGCATTAAGCGAAGTTACAGTGTAATGGCTCAATAGTAATGTCCGCCTGTGGCTCAATTCAGATGTCCGCGCTAT
>OMBQ01001689.1_pt1 | contig 16895 bp, 16 predicted proteins | sample 1674311 | NCBI WGS metagenome assembly OMBQ01 (sample SAMEA103958160, study PRJEB25191) | human gut metagenome | biome: human-associated habitat [ENVO:00009003]; feature: intestine environment [ENVO:2100002]; material: feces | place: Germany | collected 2013/2015 | reverse complement strand
CCGTGCCTTGTTGCTGGTCACGCTGTACGGCTGTACGGACAGCAGCCTCTACCAGCGCATGGCGCACGAGGTGGTTGACCCGTGGCTGGACGAGCCTTCTCCCAAGAAAAGTAAGTCTGTGTTGATACGTCGTCTACGTGATTACGACGGTTGGCTGAAACATAATGAATAAGGAATAATTCAAAATTCATACATCATACATCATAATTCAAGACATGTCTTCCCTTCCTTCGGGCATCCGTTTGATGAACCTGTTGCGTGACCATTTGACAGAGATCATGGATCGTGAGCGTGCGAACCTGAACTCAATACACCTGTATTGTACGGGATCTTACTGGGTGTCGTTCGAGCGTTCTGCCTATCAGTTGCGTCGTGTGTTTCCGGATAGCGAGACTACGCCGCTGCGCCTGTTCGCTTATCCGTTCCCGATCGTGATGGTGTCCGTTACGGATCGCTCACTCCGTTTGTACGCCCGTAAACATATCTTGAGGAGGGACGAGACGGATTACAAGCTATTGACCGTCCCCGGGCTTCCCATGGCGGATTACCATGTATGGCACGCTGGCGAGGTGGAAGGCTTGCCCCAGCTGACATGAACTCCAAATATGAAGCGCTGGAAAAGTAATAAACTCAATTATGGTATAATGATTTTGATTGATGGTTGGCAATTAGCATGAAATTTCGTATATTTACTCTAGAGGAAAAATAATTGTCATAAATTAATGAAAGCGGACGTGCTAAATTCGATAAAAGAGACCTTACGTAAGGTGATCTTGATTTCCATCTGAAAGGCACTCATAAGGAAATGCCGTCCGATGAGATGGGCAATGGGGCGATAGACCCCCATGAGCAATCTTAGGTGACTTGCGCCACTAACCTAAGATATTTTACCAACGCACCTAAGATACATGGTGGATGAACCTAGGATATTTTTTTAGTCAAAACAAATGCTTTGGGTCTGTTACGGATCTGAAGTGACTACTTATATACAATAATCATTATGTCAGAGGAAATCAAAATTGCTGTAGCTGGAACCGGTTATGTCGGGTTGAGTATTGCTACGCTGTTGGCACAGCATCATCCGGTCACTGCGGTTGACGTTATACCGGAGAAGGTGGAGACGCTAAACCGGAAGCAATCTCCTATTCAGGATGAGTATATCGAAAAATACCTAAAGGAGAAGGAGTTGAACTTGACGGCTACGCTTGATGGAGCGTCCGCTTATCGTGATGCCGATTTCATCGTTATTGCGGCTCCTACCAATTATGATCCGGTGAAGAACTATTTTGATACGCACCATATTGAGGATGTGATCGATCTGGTATTGAGTGTTAATCCAAGGGCGGTGATGGTGATCAAGTCGACCATTCCGGTCGGATATTGCCGGAGTCTTTATCTGAGATACGCCCAAAAGGGTATTGAGCGACTCAATCTGCTGTTTTCTCCGGAGTTTTTGCGTGAGAGCAAGGCGCTTTATGACAATCTTTATCCCAGCCGTATAATCGTTGGTTATCCCAAATTGCTAAGCGATGAGCAATTCAATGCGGAGAATGAGGCGATCGAGAGGATTGCGGATATTCCGGGTTTGGAGAAGGCTGCCCACACGTTCGCCGCCCTGCTTCAAGAAGGTGCCATTAAACAGGATATTCCGGCGCTATTCATGGGAATGAAGGAGGCCGAGGCCGTGAAGTTGTTTGCTAATACCTATCTGGCTTTGCGTGTAAGTTATTTTAACGAGTTGGATACCTATGCGGAGGTGAAAGGTTTGGATTCGAGTGCCATCATCCAGGGCGTGGGGCTGGATCCTCGTATTGGCACGCATTATAACAACCCTAGCTTTGGTTACGGGGGCTACTGTCTGCCGAAGGACACCAAGCAGTTGCTCGCCAATTATCAGGATGTTCCCCAGAATATGATGACCGCGATCGTGGAGAGCAATCATACCCGTAAGGATTTCATTGCGGACCAGGTGTTGCGCAAGGCCGGCTACTACGATTATAGCGAGAGGAACATTTTCCGGTGCTCCGAAGAGCGAGAATGCGTCGTGGGGGTATACCGTTTGACGATGAAATCGAACAGTGATAATTTTCGCCAGTCCTCTATTCAAGGCGTGATGAAACGTATCAAGGCGAAAGGGCTCAAGGTGATCGTCTATGAGCCTGCATTGAAAGACGGGAGTTCTTTCTTCGGCAGTGCCGTGGTGAATGATCTCGCCCGTTTCAAGGAGATGAGCCACGCCATCATAGCCAATCGTTATGATGATTGTCTGGACGATGTGTTGGGAAAGGTCTATACGAGGGATATCTTCGGTAGGGATTGAATCTTTAGATGATGGCTTTACAAGAGAGGCTGGGAAGGAATAAGACCATACTGGCTAATTTTTCCTATCTGAGTTTGCTGCAGGTATTCGCTATTCTATTTCCATTGCTTACCTATCCTTACTTGCTTCGGGTTATAGGCTTGGAATTGTATGGCGTGATCATATTCGCTCAATCTATAATAAACTATGTATCGCTGGTGATCAACTTCGGGTTCAATATGTCCGGAGCGAGGAACGTGGCGACTTACAAGCAGGATAGGGCAAGATTATCCCGGATCGTCACATCCATTTATTGGTGTAAGTTCATTTTATGGCTTGTTTGCCTAGTCCTGTATTTATCGGTCATCAGTATGGTTCCGTTCTTTGAGGATCATTATTGGGTGTATATTCTTTCTTTTCTGTTGACATTCAACGAGCTTATGTTGCCCATCTGGTTCTTTCAAGGGATTGAGAAAATGAAATATATCACATTCGTAAACCTGTCTGCCCGCCTGTTGTTTGTGGTTGCCATATTCTTGTTTGTCCATCGGCAAGAGGATTATTTGCTGGTTCCCTTGTTAAATGGGATCGGAGCTATACTGGCTGGTTGTCTCTCTTTATATATCTTGTTGGGAAAAGAGAGAGTAAGGTTTTCTTTGATACCGGTAAGGGAATTGCGATCGACCTATAAAGAGAGCTTGCCCTTATTTGTTTCGATCCTGTCCACACAGATTTATGTGAACGTTAATAAATTGGTGATCGGTTCTTTTCTGGGGATGTTGGAGGTTTCCATTTATGATATGGCGGATAAGGTGCTTCTTTTGATGAAACTCCCAGCCTCCATGATAGCGCAAGCCGTTTTCCCGAAGATCTCCCGTGAACAGAATATTCGTTTTATCAATCATGTGATGTTCTTATCGGTAGGGATCGCTTTACTTTTCTACATTAGTATGTTCTTCGGTAGTGACTGGTTGGTGTATCTTCTCGCCGGAGAACACATAGAAGAGGCTTCTGTCATTATGCGATTGCTGGGAATCTCCGCAATCTTGACATCTATCAATGGTTTCTTTGGAGGAAATCGTTTGGTCCCGCTAGGTTATTCGTTTGTGTATATGAGAGTGATGGTTGGTAATTGTCTGTTTTTCCTAACGGCTATAGGCTTGTTGTGGCTGACAGAAAGTATAACCATGTATACGGTTACAGTGATGGTTGTAGGGGTGGAAGTGTTTTGCTTTGTGTCGTTGGTTTATAGGAACTGGCAGTTAGGGTTGTTGGGGGTGAAAAGATAAGGTTGATTTGAGAGATACTTGATGTGGGAAAGATGGAGTGGAATGAAATATGATTAAATATACGGTTTGTTGAAATGTGTGATAAGAAAGATAATTTTATAGAATAATCTTGTTGTTGTAGCATTGTTTTATGCTGTTGCTTGAAAACCGTAGAAATACATAAATATACTCTAATAATTGGTCTATGCAGATGTGTGTAGTTGTGATTTTGTTATTTGTTTTAATGCCTTTTATGTCTTTTTATTTTGTAATTGCTGAAGTGTATAATAAGAGGAAATATTCATATTATTTATTGTTTGTTTTGATGGGCTTGTTTTCTATGTATTATTTCCCCTATCAAGATCAATATAGATATATGGAGGGGTATTTGTTCCTTCAAGATAAAAACTTTAGTGATGTTTTTATTTATGATAATATTGTATTGTATTTTCTGAATTTATTTGATATATTTATGTTTGTATTTTCTAAGACAGGTATTAGCTATGAGATATTTAGATTTATAATCGTTGTTTTATCATATAATTGTAATAGTGATATTTGTTTTTTGTCTTTTTTAGTTATTTTCTTTTCTGTTCCATATTTTATTATATGTTCCGGGTTTAGAACAGGATTTGGTGCTTGCATTTTATCTGTTGGAGTATATTGTTTATATAGTTTAAAAAAGAGAATAGGATTGTTACTTGTTCTTGTTTCTTGTTTGATTCATTATATGTATTTTATCTATTTTGGATTGATATTATTTTCTTTCTGTGTTGGCAGATTGACGAAAGTTAAAATTGTGTTTTTCTTGATTATATCATTGTTTTTGCAATGTTTATTGCTTAAAATTAGTGGAAGTCTAGATTTTGAATATTTATCGTTAATAGGGAATGGCGATTATTCTGATTATGTTCAAGGAGAATGGGGACTTAATTATGGATGGAATGCAAAAAAATTTATTTCTATCATGGCGATGTCTTGTTTTCCTTTAATTGTACAAGTATTCTTTTTTAGAAAAATGATTAATGATAGTGGTTTTAGTAAACTTATCTTTTTGAATGTTTTGTTTTATATTATAATCTCTCCATATAGAATTCTTTTGTCAAGATATAGTTGGTCCCTTATTTTATTGATAAATATATATATACTTTATCATATATATGAGTATTGTCGAATGAGAAAAATGATGCTTTTGATTATTTTGACAACATTGATTATTTCTTTTTCTGCTTCTTGGAGAGTGAATCGTTTTTCTATGCCGTTTAGTCGCCAAGAAGAACTTTTATATAAACCATTACCATTGTTGCTGATGAATAGTTATAGTTTGAAAGAAGCATCTATTTATCTTTCAGTCGATGGTGAATTTAGATAGCCTATTTATGAATGATTTGGTTTCAATAATAGTACCAGTTTATAATTCTAGTCCTTATTTGAAGGATATGTTATGTTGTATTGTGTCACAAACATATCAAAATTGGGAATTGATATTAGTGGATGATCATTCTAGTGATGATTCATTGGAAATAATTAAAGAATTTCAGAAAAATGATGATAGGATAAAGTTATATATAAGAAACAGATTGCCTAAGGGAGCTCAGACTTGTAGAAATATTGGCTTTGATTATTCAGTAGGAGATTTTATCATTTTTTTTGATTCTGATGATTTAGTTGAAAGTTTTTGTTTGGAGCAAAGAGTTTCTTATCTGAATCTATATAAAGACTGCGATTTTTTGACGTTTCCTGCAATCGGTTTTGTGAGAAGAAAATACGACTTGAATTCGTTTATAAATGGTGTAGATAGGCATGTAGATACTCTGTCTTTATTCCTGTCGAGGAGAATTCCGTTTGTTGTTTGGAATAATATTTATAGAAGAAAAAGTATAATAAATCTGAGTTTGTTTTGGGATGAGGAGATCTTATCTTTTCAAGATTCGGATTATAATATTCAATCTATTTTAAAAGGATCGAAAATGAAATTTATTGATGCTCCTGTTGATTATTATTGGAGAATGGGGGGTAATCAAAAATCTATTCATAAACAAATAAATAAGAGTTTAGATCATTTATATTCTCATTGTTGTTTTTTTAAAAAGATGTCATCTGTTCCTACTCTTTGCAATACGGATAAATATGATTTCTATATATTAAATTACGCTTTGTATTTTATAAAACTAAGTGCTATATATAATTCTAGTGAATGTTTTGATAATATAGTTGATAATGAATTGATAAGATCTAATAAATTTTTCTATTTTAGATTGCAATTTGTAAGATCTATCTTGTTGAATAAGATACATAATATATATGTTTGTAAAATCATTTTTTTATTATTTTTTCCTGTAAGGCAAATTTCTAATTTTATATATCGAATCTTATTTGAATATGAGAGTATGAGAATTTTAAAAAGTAGAATCTAATGCTTCTTACTTATTCTTTTGACATTTTTGATACCTGCCTCGTCCGGAAATGTGGATCTTCGGATAATATCTTTTGTATATGGGCTGATCGTGCGTTGGGGAAGGTTGATAGATCTTATCTGAAAGATTTGATTAATTCCCGTTTAAACGCAGAGAAAACTGCGCGGAGAAATTCCGGCAAGGAGGATGTCTCCTTGGATGATATATACCGTAATCTTAGCTTGGAATCTTTCCCGAATTTGTCGAAACCAGCTCTTAAGCGGTTGGAACTGGAGGTGGAGCGTGAGAATTTATCTCCAGTGCGGCAAGCTTTGGATCTGATTCGGAACTATCGGAAAAAGGGTAAGCGGATATTGTTCATATCGGATATGTATTTGCCTTCCGATTTCCTGAAATCTCAATTGCGGAGATTTGGTTTCTGGGAAGAGGAGGATCGTATATATGTATCCGGAGAGATCGGCTTAACAAAGCATTCTGGGAATTTATTCCGGTATATTCAAAGAGAAGAGAGGATATTGAGATGTTCATGGATACATGTAGGGGATAATACATATAGCGATTATTATGTACCTAAGTCTATGTTTATACGGTCAAGGAGGATTTATCATCCTTATACCTCTTTCGAGAATCTGTGGCAGAATGATATGTGGTCTCCCTATAAGAAATTCTTGCCTTCTTATTTGTCGGGATTGGCTCGGGCTTATCGATTGTCCCTTCCCGCTTCGGATCGTTTGGCTTTTTTCGTGGACGTGTTGTTGGTTCCTTATTTCTTGTTTGTGTATAAGGTTTTGCGTGATGCCAAGGATAGAGGCGTGGACAATCTGTTTTTTTTGGCTAGGGATAGCTTCGTTTGGTATCGGATGGCGTTGAGGCTGCGCCATTTGTTTTTGGGGATGAATTTTCATTATCTCTATATATCGAGAAAGGCCGTTTTTGTTTCTTGCTTGTATGACTTGTCGGACTATGAGCTTGAGTTGGTCTTTTCTGATACGATAGGCTATACTCCTCGGCAGTTGCTTTCCTCGTTGGCCTTGGAGGAGGACGAGATGCTGCAGGCCTTTTGTGCGGATGAGTTGGATGAGCCTTTGGATTCGGGAAAGCGAGTGCGGTTTTATGACAGGATAAGGTCTTCTTCCCTAGCCAAGATTTTATTGGAGAAGTCCGGGGAGGCTAGGCGCCTGCTATTATCCTATTTGCGGCAGGAGGGGTTCTTGGGCAGCGAAAAGCCGGGGATCGTGGATATCGGCTGGAAGGGCAATACGAACCGTGTGCTTAACTATATATTGCGTCGGGAGGAAGACACGAACGCTTACTTGTCGTTTTTCCTGGGGGTGAAAGAGACCCGCCATCCGATCGCGAGCATAGGGGATTATGAGGCGGGATATTATTTCGAGGATTATCTTGATGAGCCGGAGTATGCCTATAACTTGTTTGCCTTGGTATATGTATTGGAGAATTATTTCTCGGCCTCGGACGATACCACGCTGTCGAGGTATCGAGAGGAGGATGGGACGATATATCCCGAATTCTCGCCCGGTATCATCTCTGACGCTTCTAAGGAGAAAAATCAATATATCTTGCGTTTGACGGAGGGTTTCCTGGATCTCATAATGGAGTCCGGTTTATTGCGATACGATCCCTCCTCTCTCTTCGGAGACGTAGGGGTGCCCACCTTGCTCCGTTTGGCTTCCCGCCCGTCGATGGCGGAGCTGCGGGTCTTGAGGGAGCTTACCTTCAATGATATTTATGTAGGTGACAGGAAGGTCGTTCTGAAGATGTATCCATGGACTATCTGCGACTATGTGCTCAAGAAGCTGAAGAACAGGAAAAACGATAAGTATATATTCACATGGTTTGACGCCTCGATTATTTATACCTATGGATTCCTGTCCGGGCCTATATTGAAGTTAAAGAAAAATATATTATCAGATTCATTGATTCATTTATTAATCAAAAAGGTAATTTCATTATGGAAATAAAAGAGTTCATTCAAAATTTCGCCGATCAGTTCGATGATACTGATGCAAGCGTGTTTACTTCGGAAACGAAGTTCAAGGAGTTGGAAGAGTGGTCCTCGTTGACGGCCTTGTCCGTGATCGCCATGATAGATGAGGAGTATGACGTGAAGATCAAGGGTGACGATGTGCGTAATTCGCAAACGGTCAATGATCTTTACGAAATCGTTAAATCCCGTCTCTGATGGCTTTTCTGGAATTCAAGAATGTACGGATCTCCGGTATCTCAGCTGGAGTTCCGAAACATATCGAGTACAATAAGGATTATCCCTATTTTGAGGCAGGTGAGGCGGAGAAATACATCGCCTCCACCTCCATTAGGGAGAGGCGTATCGCTGATCCCGGGGTTTGTTCCTCTGATCTTTGCTATTCGGCTGCGGAACGTCTTATAGAAGACCTAGGTTGGGATAAATCGGAGATTGAGTGTTTGTTGTTTGTCTCTCAAACAGCGGATTATATATTACCGGCTACGGCCTGTATTTTGCAGGAACGTTTGGGATTGCCCGAGAGTTGCTACGCCATGGATATATCCTTGGGCTGCTCTGGTTGGGTTTATGGTTTGAGCGTGATCACTTCCCTATTGTCTACAGGACAAATAAAGAAAGGCTTGCTTCTTTCCGGGGAGATCTGTCATTTGCAATCCTCACCATTGGATAAGAGTGCCTATCCCTTGTTTGGGGATGCCGGAACCGCCACGGCTTTAGAGTATCAAGTAGGATATGAGCCTGTCCGTTTTTATTTTTCTACAGATGGAAGTGGGTATGAGGCTATCATTATCCGTGATGGGGGTTATAGACATCCTTTTGATAACCAATCATTGGATGTTTATACGACTCCAGAAGGATTACGAAGGACACGTTTAAACACGGAGATGGATGGCATGAGCGTTTTCTCGTTCGGGATAACGAAGGCTCCTCAAAGTTTTAACCTGTTGATGGAGCGCTTCTCGTTGGATCGAGAGTCCTTGGATTATTTTGTGATGCACCAAGCTAATTATTTCATGAATAATAAGATCCGGAAGAAATTAAAATTACCGGAGGAGAAAGTGCCTTACTCCATGCCTCTTTTTGGCAATACGAGTAGTGCCTCCATACCTTTGACGTTGGTGACAGCCTGTTCGTTGAGAACACGGAGGAGTAAGATCGCAGTTTGTGGTTTCGGGGTTGGTCTGTCTTGGGGAACCGGTTATTTCGAGTTGGATGAGAATGTAGTGATAAGTGATTTGGTCGAAATATAAATAATTATGAGTTATAATCCATATTCATTAGAAGGAAAGACAATATTGGTAACGGGAGCGTCTTCTGGTATAGGAAAAGCTACGGCCATTGAATGTTCGAAATTAGGAGCTAGAGTTGTAATTACGGGACGTGATGAGGCTCGGTTACAACAGACTTTAAGTTCACTAGAAGGAGAGGGGCACGTTGTGATTACGGCTGATTTGGGAGAAGATGATGGGATACGATTCTTGGTAGAGCGAGTTCCTGTTTTAAACGGCATTGTACATGCGGCTGGTATCAGTGATACGGTTTTATTTCAATTCTTAAAGAAAGAGCGATTGGAGAATATATTCAACATAAACTTTTTTGCACCAGTAGTATTATCGCAATTATTATTAAAGAAAAAATTATTACAGAAAGGGGGATCTATTGTTTTTTTGTCCTCGATAGATGGCCCGGTTACTGCGCATATTGGAAACTCTATGTATTCAGCAACAAAAGGGGCTCTTTCTGCGATGATGCAAAACATGTCTATAGAGTTGGCTTCTAAAGGAATTCGGGTTAATGCTGTCTTACCGGGAATGACTGAAACTCCTTTGATACATAATGATGATATTACTCAAGAACAACTGAATAAAGATATGGAGCTTTATCCTTTGAAACGTTATGCGGATCCCCGGGAGATAGCGTGGGCAATAATCTATTTATTGTCAGATGCAAGTACATTTACTATAGGTGCCAGCCTTGTTGTCGATGGAGGTTTTACGATTTTATAGGTTATGGCGATACTGAAATATACGGATGTGGGAATTCATTCGGTCTCAGCTTGTGTTCCCAAAAAGATTGTACGAAATTCGGAGTTGGGTTATCTGATCCCCCAAGAGGATTTGGATAAGACCATCCATTCCATCGGTATTCGTGAGAGGAGAATAGCGGAGTGGGATGTTTGTTCCTCCGATCTGTGCTGTAAAGCTGCGGAGCGGTTGCTCTTGGAGCATGGCATCGATCGGGACTCTATCGGGGCTCTGATCTTTATCTCCCAGACTCCGGATTACCGTCAACCGTCCACCGCGCCTTCCTTGCAGGATCGTTTGGGCTTGCCGAAAACGGTGATGGCGTTTGATATCAACATGGCTTGTTCCGGATATGTGTATGGATTATCCATCGCTTATTCCTTGGCCTCGCAGGATGGGATAGGACGTGTCCTTTTGCTGGTGGGAGAGACCATGTCCAAGACCGTATCGGATCATGACAAGGTGACGACACCGTTGTTCGGTGACGCCGGTACCGCCACGTTGATAGAGAAAGGCGAGGGGTATGGCCCCTCCTGTTTCGTGCTTCATTCTGATGGGGGGGGCTCGGATATGCTCCGCGTGCCGTACGGGGGATACCGAAATCCTAGTAGCGCAGAGGGATTTGAGCGAAAAGTGGATGAGGTGGGGAATATCCTTGGCGGTGAGCAGTTGCACATGCGTGGAATGGATGTCTTCAATTTTGGTCTTAGGGTTGTTCCCTCGGGCATAAAGGAGATATTGAAAATCTTGGATATGAGGGTCGAAGATATGGATATGATCCACTTCCATCAAGCCAACCGTTTCATGACGGATTTCTTCGCCAAGAAATTGAGGTTCCCGTTGGATAGGGTACCGTATAGCTTGGAGTATTTTGGCAATACTAGTGCCGCCTCCATTCCCTTGAACATGGTCCATACCATGTATGACGGCAGTTTCCCGAGACGGCGGCATGTGCTTATGGCCGGTTTTGGGGCGGGCTTGGCCTGGGGAACGGCTTATCTTTCCTTGGAAAATCTAAGAATCTCAAAGCTGATAGAATATTAAGATGAGATATTATATATTTCGGAACAACACGCTTGAGCCTTTGTTCGGGAATCTGGATGCTCGTTACTCCGGCTATGGGGATATCTCCTCGCTGGAAGAGGGAGCGGATCGCTATATCTGGTTCTACCAGGTCCCTTTCGGGTTTGATAGGTGCCGTGTGGCGGAGGAGGTGTTGTCCTATATCGATAAGTTGAGGTGGGTAATAGAAAAGATACCGGCACATAAGAGCGTGCTGGTCTTCTCCTTGGTTGATCTTTGTCCGTTTCAATGGGCCGGTTCAGAATGGGAGGTACAGGAGAGCATAGAGACCTATAACAAGTATCTACGCTCGCTCGCCTCGGAGAGGAGTAATGTCCGGTATGTGGATCTGCCGGATTTCACTCGCCGTTATTCTTCCAGTCAATTATTTGACTGGCGTTTCTATTTTATTTCCCAAATGGGCATTAACCCTAAGCTGGCTTCCGACTTTTCTTGCTGGTTTGAGGATCGTTTGAGGGAGATAAGCCTCTGCCGGAAGAAGTGTCTGGTATTGGATCTGGACAATACGCTTTGGGGGGGAGTCCTCGGGGAGGACGGTATAGATGGAATAAAGATAGGAGGTGATTATCCGGGCAAGGCGTTCCTGTATTTTCAGGAAGGCTTGTTGGAACTGGCCAAGAGAGGTGTCATACTGACGATCTGTAGCAAGAACAACGAGCGGGACGTGTTGGATTTGTGGGAGAAGAATCCTTTCGTGTTGTTACGGAAGGAACATTTCTCGGCTTGGCGTATTAATTGGCGGAACAAGGCGGATAACATAAGGGAGCTTTCGGAGGAGCTGAACATAGGTCTGGACAGTCTCGTCTTCGTGGATGATAACCCGACGGAGCGTGAGTTGGTCCGCCAAATGCTTCCGATGGTGGAGGTTCCCGAGTTCCCAAAACAGTCCTATATGCTACCCGATTTCTTGATCTCCTTGTCGGATCGTTATTTCCGTGTCTATTCGGTGACGGAGGAGGATCGGCGGAAGACCGAGCAGTACAAGGCGAATGCGAGTCGTACACAGGAGCGAAAGAAATTTGTGGATTTCGATCAGTATCTACAGAGTCTGGAGATCGAGATGAGAATCGAACCGATGAACTCATTCAATGTTTCCCGTATTGCCCAGATGACTCAGAAGACGAACCAGTTCAACCTGACGACCCGAAGGTGCTCGGAGTCGGATCTCATGGGATTTTCCTCGGAGGGCTGGTTGATCTATTGCCTTTCCGTCAAGGATCGTTTCGGGGATAATGGGATAACCGGAGCGGTATTGTTGAGACCTATCGATGGGGGGTATGAGATCGATAGTTTCTTGCTCAGTTGCCGGATTCTGGGGAAAGGGATAGAGGAGGCTTTCTTGTCCGGTATTCTTAATATACTGAGGAATAGAAGTGTTAAGCTCGTAAAAGCGTCTTATATTCCGACAGCTAAGAATATGCAAGTTTCAGGCTTCTATGAGCGAACCGATTTTGTCTTGGATAGCCAGGATAAGGACGGAAGCAAGTTCTACCATTTGAACATGGGTGCGGAGATAAAAATCCCATCCTATTATAAAATAACATATTGATAGTATGGAAGAAAAGATATTGTTCGTATTAAAGAACGTGCTAGGATTGGAGAGTGCGACAAAAGCGTTATCCCAACAGAACTGTGATAAATGGGATTCCTTGCGCCATTTGAATTTGATCGTGGAGTTGGAATCCGAGTTTGGTGTCGAGTTCGATCCGGAGGAGATCTCCGGGATGAAGTGTTTCGAGGATATAGAAAGGGTATTAACGCAAAAACTGTGATATGGATTCGGTCGTGAAAAAAACCGGAGAGTTATCCGATGCGGAGATAGAGTCCATAAATACACTCTTTTTCGAGGTATTTGGCTTGCAAAGAGATATCCTTACGGTTCGTGAGGAGTGTTTTAATGCTCCATTGGGATATTCCGTACATAGTTTGATGTATGACAAGGGCCTCTTAGTCGCTTATTATGTATATATGCCTTTTTATTATAAGAAGAAGGTTGAGAAATTCATTGCGGCTCTAGGTTTTGATTCAATGGTAAAGAAGGAATACCGGGATTTCTTTACTTTTTATGAGACGGAAAGGGCTTGTTGGCCTTGTCTCCGAGGCATAGGGTGCAAATTGTTGTTTGGTTTCCCGAATGACGAGTCTTATCCGGTGATGATAAAAGGGTTTAAGGTAAAGGATATAGGCCGTTTGACCACTTATATCCTTCCGATCAAGATTGGTCCGATCATTCCGAGGATGAGATGGCTTGATCCTTTCTTTAGACTTTTTTCTTGGTCTTTGATCAAGATGTCCCATTTATCCAAAGGGAAAAAGATTCGTTCCTTTGTTTTTGAGAAGGATCGTGAGTCTTTCGATAAAGTCCGTTATAGATGGAATAAGGGGCAATATGAAATACGGGATATAAAAGGCTGTAAGTATGTTTATCGAATAGAGGATCATAAAGATCGCCATCAAAATTTTAATCCAGTTAAGACCGCTTTTCTTTTAGATGTATATCCTATGAACCGCTCAAATTTTGAGTTTGCGGTACGATCCATATACCAAGAGCGATCAAAGGATATTGATTTGATCATGTATGTGGGGGATTTAGATTTTGTTCCGGTTTCATTGATTAAGATACCTCATAGATTTGAACCTAAACATTTTCATTTTACTTGTAATTTGATTGACAAATCATATTTTGATGATACTCTATATGATATAAAGAATTGGGACGTGAATTTGTCAAGTTATGATTTAGTTTGATAAAGGATGAATATCTTGACTTTCGACATCGAAGACTGGTATAATTGTGATTTTATATCAGAGGATTTTGACTGGGATAGACACGAGGTTCGCATATATCAAGGGGTGGATCGCATTTTGGAGGAGTTGGATAAACGAAACTTGAAAGGGACGTTTTTCTGTTTAGGTTGGATAGCCGAAAGGCATCCTGGTGTGATTCGTTCTATCCAAAAGCAAGGGCATCATATTGGTTGTCATTCGTATCAGCATGAGTTATCTTTTCGCTTCAATGAAAAAGACTTCAAAAGGGATACTGCTATGGCTAAATCGTTGATAGAAGATCTAATAGGGGAAGAAGTGAACGCCTTTCGTGCTCCGGGGTTCTCGATTACTAAAAATAATACGTGGGCACTTCGTTGTTTGGGAGAGTTGGGGTTCGAGTATGATTGTTCTATGTTCCCTGCCCCCCATGATTATGGTGGAATGCCTAGTTATGGAATGGGTGTTCCGAAACGGATAGACTTGGGTTTCGGTGGGTTTATCAAGGAGTTCCCTATTAATATACAAGCAATATGTGGAAAATATATCGTTTTCTCGGGAGGAGGATTTTTCCGTTTATTTCCTTATTGGCTGATTGATTATTGGGCTAAGGATTGTACCTATATGATGACTTATTTCCATCCTCGTGATTTTGACACGGGGCAACCGATTATCCGATCCTTGCCTGTTATGAGACGATTTAAAAGTTATGTGGGTATTAAGGGTGCTTTTGGTAAATTCCAACGCTTGTTGAGCCATTATGACTTTATGAGTGTAAAACAGGCTGACTCTATCATAGAATGGGATAAGACTCCGTTGGTCAAGTTGGAAGACTTGAAATGACATGCCGTAAATAAATTCACGATGAATATATTAATAACAGGGATCCACGGTTTTGTGGGTTCCAATCTGGTTGTTGCCTTGAAGGAGCGTCATGGCCTCTATGGTTTGGATATTGTTACCCCGGAAAAGGACGGTGTGATAAAGACTTTTTCTTGGGATGACTTAGATAAGGAGATGCCGGAATTTGACGCGGTGATCCATTTGGCGGGGAAAGCGCATGATACTAAAAATAGGAATGCCGCAGATACTTATTTTAAGATTAATACGGGATTGACCCAACGAATTTTTGATTGGTTTTTGGCTCGGCCTTCTATCAAGAAATTTATCTTTTTTTCTACGGTAAAAAGTGCGGCTGATTCTGTACAAGGAGATATACTAACCGAAGAATGTGTACCTGTTCCCATAGGACCGTACGGTGAAAGTAAAATCAAGGCTGAGAACTATATCATCGAGAGGTTTGCGCCTGAAGCGTTAGGCAATTTGTATCATGCGTTTGGAGATAGTTCTATCTATCCCGGCAAACAGGTATATATCATGCGTCCTTGTATGATTCATGGCCCGGGAAATAAGGGGAATTTGAATCTGTTATATAATGTAGTGAGTAAAGGGATTCCTTGGCCGCTTGGGGCATTTGAGAATCGTCGTTCATTCACTAGCGTACAGAACCTCTGTACAGTGATAGAAGGTTTCTTGACTCAAAAGGTAGAGAGCGGCATCTATCATATGGCTGATGACGATCCGTTGTCTACTAATGAATTAATCGAGGTGATTTGTGAGGCGTTGGGTAAGAAGACGAGAATTTTGTATATCCCTAAAGGGGTAATGAACGTGATGGCAGAGATGGGTGGATGGCTACATCTTCCACTCAATCCGTTTCGTATGCAGAAGCTGACAGAGAATTATGTGGTAAGTAATGCTAAAATAAAAAAGGCTTTGGGGTTACAAAAGATGCCGGTATCCGCAAAAGAGGGATTGGCTTGTACTATTCTTAGCTTTAAGAAGTGATAAGATATGAACGGCTTACTTTATGTGCTGATTTTCGCTTTGCTATTTTTTGCGGAGCTTTTTTATTTCCATATAGCGGATAAGTTTAATATCATTGATAAACCCAACGAGCGCAGTTCTCATGCCTCTATTGTCTTGAGAGGTGGTGGCGTTATCTTTTTACTGGGTTTATGGACATGGGCTTTCTTTTTTGGATTTTCTGCGCCGTGGTTTCTTATGGCCGTTACCTTAATTGGGGGCGTAAGTTTTATAGATGATGTACGTAGCTTGCCTGATTCTGTGCGTTTGGTGGCCCAATTCATTGCCATGGTGATGATGTTTTATCAATTGGATATATTGCGCCTGAATATGTGGAGGGTGTTGTTGTTGGCGCTTATCGTTTGTGTGGGAGCTTCGAATGTCATTAATTTCATGGATGGTATAAATGGCATTACGGCTGGTTATTCTCTATCAGTATTGCTTCCATTGATGCTGGTAAACGAGAAGTCCGGTTTTGTTGATCCGTCTTTGATCTACGTTTCGGCACTTAGTGTTTTGGTGTTTTGTCTTTTTAACTTTCGTCCCAAGGGAAAGGCAAAGTGCTTCGCCGGAGATGTAGGTTCTATAAGTATAGCCTATATTTTGCTGTTTATGATAGGCAGTCTGATTATTAAGACAACGGACGTGACTTACTTGGTCTTTTTATTGGTTTATGGTGTGGATGGTTGTTTGACGATAATACATCGCATTCTACTGCATGAGAATCTAGGTCAAGCGCATCGTAAACACACTTATCAGTTGATGGCGAATGAGCTTAAGATTGGTCACGTTAAAGTGTCGTTGGTATATATGTGTTTACAGTTGGCGGTTTCTTTGGCATTTATCTATGTGATACCTGATACCGTAACGGCACATTGGTTGTATTTGTTGGCGGTAGTAGTGGTGGTGGCGTTGTTGTATGTGGTATTTATGAAAAAATACTATTGTTTGCATGAAGAATATTTAGCTTCGATTATAAAAGAGAATTAAGTTATGGTTTTTATGTGGATTTTACTTGCTTACATGAGTGATACCCCCCTGATCCTTATGTGCTAAGGATATGGCCTATATCGTTAATTGTTTAAAGAAAAATATATTGAGATTATTATGAGTCTTTTTTCTCGACTATCTACCTGGTACTTTTCCAAGAAATCCTTACCCTATTGGGGT
>OMBQ01001688.1_pt1 | contig 16902 bp, 13 predicted proteins | sample 1674311 | NCBI WGS metagenome assembly OMBQ01 (sample SAMEA103958160, study PRJEB25191) | human gut metagenome | biome: human-associated habitat [ENVO:00009003]; feature: intestine environment [ENVO:2100002]; material: feces | place: Germany | collected 2013/2015 | reverse complement strand
GCTGCTGCTGGCGCTGCCGGCGGCGAGCCGACGCATGAACGAGCGCGGGGAGACGGGAGAAGGCCTGCCGCGGATCGGCTTTACGCTGCTGGGCGGCTATCTGATGCTCTGCGCAATGATTATCCCGCACATGTATTCCTCCGGGTACGCGGGGTCGGGGCGCGTCATCAACATGTATCACAGCTATGTGTTGCTGTTCGCGCCGGTCGTCTGCATGATGGCGCTGGCGCGCGTCAGGCCGGAAAAGCGCGCGGCGCTGGCGGCGGGGCGGGGAAAAATCGCCTGCTTCGCGCTGGCGGCGGCGGCGCTGGCGGTATGTCTGTGCGGCGGTCAGCTCCGCAATTATGAAAAGCTGGTGAGCGACCAGCTTGACGGCACGCAGGATGCGTATATCGCACAGTTTCAGCGCGAATATGCGCTGTGCGAGGCGGCCGGGGCGGCGGACGACGTGGTTCTGCCCGCGTGGACGGTCCAGACCGTGACCGGCAAGCCCACCGCCTACGAGGACGCGGCGTTCTGGACGAATGAGGCCATGGCGCAGTATTTCGGCGTAAAAAGTGTGAGGGTGGAGTAAGAAGAGATGCTGGAACTCAGAAAAATCGACAGAAACAACGTTTGGCAGGTGGCGCGGCTCAAGGTCAAGCGCGCGCAGGCGGATTACGTGGCCTCCAACATCGAAAGCATTTTGGAGGCGTTTGCGACCCGTGAGGCGGGTGGAATTGCCGCGCCGTTCGCGCTGTATGACGGCGTGGCGCTCGTCGGCTTTGTGATGATCGGCTATGGCGACCTGCCGGGCGAAGAAAACCCGGCGATTTCCGCGGGCAACTACTGCCTGTGGCGGCTGATGATCGACGAGCGCTGGCAGGGGCGCGGCTACGGTAAGCAGGCGATTGAAAAAGTCGTCGAATACGTCCGCACTAAGCCTTTCGGAGAGGCGGAATACTGCTGGCTCTCCTATGATCCAGATAATCAGAAGGCCAGGAAACTGTATAACAGCTTTGGGTTCATGGAGACGGGCGAGATGGACGGCGAAGAGGCCATCGCGGCGCTCAAGCTGTGAGCGGGGGACGGACAATGAAAATCTTGCGAGCTCTGCTGGCGCTGGCGCTCCTGCTGACGCCCATGCGCGCGCTGGCGCAGGAAGCTAAAGCGCTGACGGCGGATTGCGTCATCACCTCCGGAAAGGTCAAGACCGCGGCCGCGCACGACGGCGATTACACGACGGCGTGGCGCAGCGAACGGGTCAGAAGGCCGTATCTGGAATTTGAGCTGCCGGAGGGCGAAACGGCGGGCTATCTGTACGTCTGCTTTACCGAAATGCCACAGTCGTGGGCGGTGGAGGAGCGCGTGGACGGCAAATGGCGGGTCGTCGCCGAGGGCGGCACGGATTACATGCACGCGCTGGTCGAGCTGAACGGACAGAACCATTTCCGCATCGTGGAAAACTCGGGTGTGACCACGCGGCTCAAATTCAACGAGGTCTTCGTCTTCGGCGCGGGCGAGCTGCCGGACTGGGTGCAGCGCTGGCAGCCGACGGCTGAAAAGGCCGATCTGCTCGTGCTGGCGACGCACCCGGACGATGAGCTGATCTTCTTCGGCGGCACGATTCCGACCTATGCGGTCGAGCGGGAGAAAAGCGTCGTCGTGGCCTACATGAGCGGCGCAAGCGCGGCGCGGCGGAGCGAGCTGCTCAACGGCCTGTGGCACATGGGCGTTCGCCAATACCCCGTGATCGGCCCGTTCGGCGACGCATATTCCACCAACATGGCCGTGATATACGACCAATGGGGCAGGGAAAGAGTGCGCAAATACGTCATGGGGCTGATTCGCCGGTATAAGCCGGACGTGGTCGTGACCCACGACAGGGGCGGCGAATACGGCCACGGCGCGCACAAAGTCACCGCCGACGCGAGCGTTTACTGCGTGGAGAACGCGGCGAATCCCTCCGTGCTCCCCGCGCTCTGCGAGGCATACGGCGCGTGGACGGTCAAAAAGCTCTATTTGCACATGGGCGAGGAGAACGTGATCCGCATGGATTGGAACGTTCCGCTGTCCGCCATGGGCGGCAAGACGGGCGAACAGCTCGCGCAGGAAGCCTTCCTGCTGCACGTCACCCAGCAAAAGACGCGCTATGTCGTCACCGACGAGGGCAAGACGGGCAACGCCAAATTTTCGCTCGTTTATACGACCGTCGGGCCGGATATCGTCGGCGGGGATTTCTTTGAGAACGTCGAATAATACTAATTCTTGTTAAAATGGCTTAATCCGCGCACCATCTTTTTCGCTCTGACTTTGCCTCGTTCCGTTCAACGTACCTCCAGTACGCCTCACTTCACTTGGCTTCGTCAGAACAAAAAATCTGATGCGCTCTGTTAAGCATTTTAACTGCGAATTAGTATAAACAGGCGAAGGGCTGCTGCAAAGGCGGCTTTCCGAACAAAGAGAGCTTCCACCGAAAAACGGAGAATACAAAAAGACCTCCCGTTGCGGCGTGAAAATGCGCTGTAACGGGAGGTTTTGCCCAATATCGGAAACTGCGCGAAATCGCCCGCGTGAGCAGGCGTTTGACGCTTTGCAGCCTTCGGCGGAGGGGCAGGCAGAAATATATGGGAAGAAATGGAGCGGGTCGGTCGTTTTATATAAAGAATGTTCCTGAAAAGGAAGAAAAAAACGGGAGGAAGAACGGAATGAAACGAACGATGCTGCTGTTGATGGCGCTGCTTGCTTTTGCGCACGCGGCGCTGGCCGAGGATTTTTCCGCTTATGCGGTGAAGACCAACGGGTTTGCGGTTTTTGCGCCGAATCCGATTTTGGAAAACGGCGATATGTTTTTCAAAACATGGAGCGACCGGGTGGGAACGGTCGGCGACGGATATTTTTGGCATTTCGAATGGATGCGCGGCGGCAGCGTGTATCGCGATCTGCCGTATGAGGTCGCAGTCGATCAGAGTTGGAGTCCCCTCGAATTTATGCCGGTTGGCGGCGAATGCTATGTGATTGCGCAGACCGTTTTGCGGGAGGGCGAAGAAGGGACAGAACGCGCGGTCACGGCCGCGGTGTATCGCTGGACGGACGCGGGCGTGGAGCAAATCGCGGCGATTCCGGATTACGGAGAGCGCACAGAGATCACGGTGCTTGGCGATGCGTTTTCCGTCTATAAAAGGGAAACCGGCATGATGCAAATCTACCGGTATGACGGTACGCCGCTACAAACCTATCGGTTTGAGCCGGAAAGCGCTGTCATGTCGGTTTTAAGGGCAAAGGACGATACGCTGTATGTGGTGAACAGCCGACGCTACGCCGGAGGTGACGGCGTATCTACCGTTTACGCGCTAAGGAACGGGGACGTCCTTTGGCAACGCGAATATCGGCAATATATCGGGATACGCTGTCCGGGGGACGGATATCTCTATGTCCTCCAAAAGGAAAGTGGAAAGAAATACAGCCCCATTCACATCGAACGTGTGGATGCGGACGGCAACGTGCTGCTCAGCCGCACGTTGTCTGCGGACAGACTGGTGCTTTCCTGCGGCTTCGCTTTCCAGCCGGGCAGCGGCCGGCTGATGATCTTCGGGCATGGCGTTGCGGTTTCGCGCGATCAATACAACGTGTTTGTCATGGAACTGGATCAGAATATGCAGGAAGTATCGACGGATGTGCGAAGATTCTATTATCATGGGGATTACGGCTTCAGCATCTGCCCGATGTCGGACGGACGTTTTATGGTGTTCAGTAATGGCACCGATATCCATCCGCAGGAATCGTCCGGCGAACCCGTTTTGGTTCCGTTTGATGTGCTGGAAAAGACGGATCGAAACGGTTTGACGCTGCGCTGACAAAACGCGCGGCCGAAGGAAGATAGGACAAGGGGTCTGTTGCAGAAAAACGATTCGGCAACAGACCCCTTGCGTATATGCTTTTTCAGCTCGCCTTACCGCTCGTCATACGGCTTAAAGACGACCTCATGCTTTTCAAAATCAATGAAAAGCTGATAGGCGTAATTATCCAGACTGGTATCCCAGATTTCCACAAACTTCGGCGTGACCTCGATCAAAATTTCCGTGTCCTCGTGGGAATACTTGTTGTAGCTGCCCCAGAGGTATTTCTTATAGAGGGTTTCGAACGTGCGCCCCGGCTCGTCAACGACGAGCCCCTTGTTTTCCGCGACGCCTTCGACCTGAACGCCGCTCCAGCAGAGCGCGACGTTCGGATTTTCGAAAAGCTGCTGGGTCTTGCGGAAATTCTTATCCGTCTTGAAGTAGATCTTGTTGTTGTAGAACAGGCAGCTCACGTTGCGCACCATCACGTGGGTGCCGACCGCGCTGGCGAGCGCCATGATTTTGCTGTCGCCGAGCTTTTCAAACATCTTTTCGACGGCCTGTTCGAAGGTCAGGTTTTGTTCTTTGCTGAACTGCATATGATTTGCTCCTTTGCAATATAAATATTTTTTTATTTTAGATGACGCTTGAAGGGGACGCGCTCCGCTGGGCTTAGGGGATTAGGGGGCGATTTCAACGGATGAGCTGTTCCGATAAAACTAAGCGAAATCAACCGATCATGGCGAATTTCTTGAGCGGGACGCTGATCTTTTTATACAGCAGCATCGCCAGAATCGAGGTCACGCCGAAGGAGATCACGTTGAACGGCACGATGGAGAACGCCACCATCGTCGGCACGTTGGTGATCCACGGGTTCACGGCGGTGCACATCTGCACAATCGCCGCCCAATCCATGCCGTAGAGCGCCATATAGGCCGGGAAGATCAGGAACACGTTGGTCAGAATCGCGACGATCACGCCGGCGACGGAGCCCAGCAGCAGGCCGACGGCCGCGCCGCGCTTGGTTCTGTGCTTCTGATAATACAGCACGGCGGGCAGGGCGTAGGCCGTGCAGAGCAGGAATTTCTGAATTTCGCCGGTAAACATGGACGACGTGCCCTTGAACACCAGCTTGAGCAGCACCTTGACCGCGATGATTTCCACCGCGCCGACCGGACCGAGCACAAAGCCGCCGATCAGATCCGGCAGGGCGGAAAGGTCGAAGCTCGCAAACGGCGAGAGCACCGGCACGGAGAAGCTGAAATACATCAGCACGAAGGAGACTGCGCCCATCATGGCGGCGAGGGTGAGGCGGCGGGTTTGGTTGCGTTTCATGGTTGTTTCCTCCCGAATGTAAAAAATTCCCGAAGCCAAAGAAGAAATTGGCCTCGGGAAATCCTTTCATTTCGGAACGGCATATGACCGCGCCGCAAAAAACGGATAACACAAACGTCTTTTCCCATCCGGACTGTCACCGTCGGTTCTGGAATCGCACCAGATCGGCCCCCGATCGCTCGAGGGTTCATGGACTATACCATCGGTAGGGATTTTCACCCTGCCCCAAAGACCATTCAGTTTTGAACTTCGTCTATACTGTACGCCCGTGTGAGAATTTTGTCAAGCCCATTTTTTGCGGGAAGATGCAGTTTTTGGATGGCATCTTTATGAAGGAACTATTTTTAGCGGGCGTCTTTTTGAAGGGAGAGGCGCGTCTTATCGATGCTCCGGCGCGCCCGTTTTACCACGAAATGACCTCGTGTCCCGTTTCCGTCACCAGCACCTGAATCTCCCACTGCGCGGAAGGCATGCCGTCCTCCGTGTAGATCGTCCAGTCGTTGTCGGCGTCAACGTAGATGTCGTCCGTGCCCATGTTCACCATCGGCTCGATGGTGAACATCATCCCCGGCGCCATCACCATCTCCTGTCCGCGCTTGGTGACGTAGCTGACCCACGGCTCCTCGTGGAAGCGAACGCCGACGCCGTGGCCGCCCACGTCGCGCACGACGCTGTAACCGTTCTTCTTCGCCAGATCGTGCACGGCCTGCCCCATGTCGCCCAAAAAGCCCCACGGCTTGACCTGCTCCAGCCCCGCCATCACGCACTCGCGCGCAACCTCGACGAGCTTCTTCTTTTCCGGCGTGGTCTCGCCGATGATGAACATGCGGGAGGAATCGGAATAGAAGCCCTTGTAGATCGTCGAGCAATCGACGTTGATGATGTCGCCGTTGCAGAGAATATCGTCCTCGGAGGGGATGCCGTGGCAAACCTGATCGTCGATGGACGTGCAGACGCTCTTGGGGAAGCCCTCGTAATTCAGCGGCGCGGGAATACCGCCCATCGCGGTTGTCTGCTCGTATACCCAGCGGTCGATCTCCGCCGTGGAAATGCCCGCGCGGATGTGCGCCGCCACGTAATCCAGCACCGCGACGTTGATCTTCGCACTCTCACGAATGCCCGCAATCTGCGCTTCGGTCTTAATCATGTCGTGGGTGGGCACGACCGCGCCGCGGCGGTGCATGTCGTCGAGCTTCTCGTCAAAATCGAAATGGCAATGCTTGTATTTTTTGCCGCTGCCGCACCAGCAGGGCATGTTGCGATCCAGCTTATGCATGGGTAAGCCCCCTTTAGATTGTGTTTCGTTCGCTGACTATTGTATCACGCTTTTCGGGTCTGGGAAAGAGCGGAAATGGGCGCGCGCCGCAAAATGAGCGATAAAATGCCGCAATCGCCGGGGAACACTGGCGAAATCCGCGCGAATATGCTATACTGAACCCGTTATCGACAAAAAGATGAAAAACAGGGAAAAAACAGGAAGAATCCGGCATGCTCGTTCGTCTTGTATGCACAGGATAAAAGGGTTGGTGAAATGAAGTGAGGAAAACGAACAAATTGCTGGCGGCGCTGACGCTGCTGCTCACGCTGCCCGCGCTGGCGCTGGCGGCGGATTTCGCGGTGGTGCGCGGCGGCCGGCTCAACCTGCGCCAATATCCCAGCAGCTCGAGCCAGAGCCTCGGCAAGTACGACAGCGGCTCCTGGGTGGATGTGCAGGGGCAGGGCGCTTCCGGCTGGTATGCCGTGCGCACGATGGATGGCAAGACCGGCTACATGGCGGGCAACTATCTCACCTTCGCGCAGAGCGGGAGCATCGGCACGGTGGCCTATGCCAACGGCGGCTATGTCAACCTGCGGCGCGGCCCGTCGCTGGATTACGCGGTGGTGACGCGCGTGACCAGCGGAACAACCATCAGTATTCTGGATGCATCCTACGAGTGGAACTACGTCAGCGCGACGGTGAACGGCGCGACGTACACCGGCTACATGCACGATTCGCTGATTATCAAGAGCACGACGACGGCGACGGTCTCCACGCGGAACGGCGGCAAGGTGAACGTGCGGCGCGGCCCGTCCTCCGCCTACGGCAGCATCGGCTCGCTCAAATCCGGCACGCGCGTGACCGTGCTGCTCAAGGGCAACGGCTGGTATCAGATCACCGGCGGCGGGCTGACGGGCTTCATGTCCGCCGGGTACCTGAGCAACATGGGCACCACGGGCGGCGGTTCGAGCGGCGGCTCGGGCACGGTGACGACCCGCACGGCCTACGTCAACAACCCGAGGAGCACGCAGGTGCTGTATCTGCGCGAAACGCCGTCGCAGCGGGCGCGTGCGCTCGGCCAATACAAGAACGGCACGCAGGTGAAGGTCGTCTCCTACGGCGCGACGTGGTGCGAGGTCTATGTCGGCACGCGCCACGGCTATATGATGACCCGCTACCTCAGCTTTAACAGCCATTACGTCACGCCGACTCCGGAGGTCATCTATGTCACGCCTGCGCCGACCCCGCAGATCGTCTATGTCACGCCGACCCCGACGCCGCTGGTGCAGTATATCACGCCCAAGCCCGCCGTGCCCGGCGCGCCCGAATCCGGCACGACGATCACCCTTGCGGCGGCCTACGGCAGCGCCAGCAACACGATCAACGTCTATTACGATCAGGGGATGACCTCGGTGAGGGCGACGTACACCGGCGGTAAGCAAGCGACGCTGCTCAAATATGACACGAACGTCTGCATGATTCTGGTGGATGGCGTTGTTGCGTATGTCTCGACGTGGAACGTGAACTATTAAAATCAGGCCGCCGGGGCGACAACCGGCGCATATCTCAGCCATTCCCGCGCATATTATCCCCCGGAGGGATGATATGAAGCGAGGATGGCTGATTTTTTTCTGCGCGCTCTGCCTGTGTCTGTTCGGCTGCGCGGCGCAGAGCGGCGGCGGGGACAAGCCTGCCCTGCCCCAGCCGGAGAGCACCCCGAGCCGGATGCAGGGGACGAGCGCGGCGCAGCTCGTGCCGGAGCGGCTGAGCAAAAACGAATCCGGCGTGCCGATGCTCAGGGTCTACGACGTGAAAAGCGAGACGCTGGAAACCCTGTCCGTCGAGGATTATCTGCCCGCCGTGCTGGCCGGGGAAATGGCGGGGGATTGGCCGCTGGAAGCGCTCAAGGCGCAGGCGATTTTGGCGCGAACGTTCGTGCTGCAATTCGTCTCCCAAAAGGAATCTATGTACGACGGCGCGGATATCTCCACGGACATCAAGGAGGCGCAGGCGTATGACGCGGCGGGCGTGAACGCGCGCATCCGCGAGGCGGTGAAGGAGACGCGCGGCGAGGTGCTCAACGCGGGCGGCGAGCTGCCCTATGCGTGGTTCCACGCCCATTCCGGCGGGCTGACGGCGCGCGCTAAGGAGGGGCTGGATTACGAAAAGGCCGAGCCGAGCTACACCCAGTGCGTCAAGGGCATGGAAAATGACGAAGCCCCGGCAGAGGCGGCGCACTGGCAGGCCGATTTTTCCGCGGACGAGGTGATGGCGGCGGCGAACGCCTCCGGCGCGAAGGTCGATGCGCTGGAAAGCATCGCCGTCGGCAGGCGCGGCGAATCCGGCCGCGCCGAAACGCTGCTGATTTCCGGGCAGGAGGTTTCCGCCCCGGCGTTCCGAATCGCCATCGGCTCAACCAAGATGCGCTCCTGCCTGCTGGAAAGCCTGCGCGTGGAGGACGGGCGGGTGAAGATGAGCGGCAAGGGATACGGCCACGGCGTGGGCATGAGCCAATGGGGCGCGTATGCGATGGCCAAGGCGGGGAAAACCGCCGAGGAGATCGTCATGCATTATTTCCGGGGCGTGAGCATCGACCGGGCGTGGGAATAAACAAACGGCATATCCAATCAGCAAAAACAGATTGCGCGCAAAAAAGGCGGACGCGCCATGCGCCCCCTGCAACGGGTTGTCGCTTTCCCGGATTGCAGGGGGCTGTTTGTGCGAATGATCGGTTTTATCCGTTCATCATGTTTTCAGGCTCTCCAGCGTTTTATCCAGCATCGTCTGCCACTTTTCAAAATCCATATTCGGCACATAGAAGGATTCCAGCTCGTCGTGGAGCTGCTTGGCCTGCGACAGCGCGGCGCTTGCGCGGTGCAGGTGAAGCTGAATCCCCGCGCGCCCCTGTTCGAGCGCACATTCGTGGCGCAGCAGCGCGCCCTGTGGGAGACAGGCGGCAAAATCGAAGCTCTGTTCGGCGGAAAGCTGTTCGCCGGTGGTGATGAGCGTGGCGAGCGCGGGGATGGTCAGGTGCAGCAGCCGCCCCGGAACGAGGGGGCACAGGTGCTCCTCGACGCTGTAACCGGCGGCCTGAACGGCGGCGCTCAGCCGACGCAGAACGGGCGTGCCATCCATGCCCCAATGGAACAGCAGGCGGATCACGCGCGGCGGGGCGTTTTCGCCGATGAGGCTGATTTCGCCCTTGGGCGTGAGCGCGTCGGTGATGACGGGGCGGACGGCAGGCGCGGCTTCCTTCGGCGCGTCGCGGGAGAGGACGGCCTGAACGAGCGCCTGCGTCATCGCCCAAAGGCGCGCCTGATCCGTGGCGGCGAGCAGCGTGGCGGCGTTCGCCTTTGCCAGCGCGGCGGCGGCGGCCAGACAGGCGCGGGCGCGGCGCGAACAGGCGGCGTGATCGCCCATACAGGCGCGGATATGCGGCAGGCGCGGCCGCATGGCCGGTTCGTTCAGACATTCGCCCAGGTTGATGATGCTGTCCCGCGCGCCGGGAATTTCGGGATCGACGATATGCGGTGCGGTGCCATCCAGAATCAGCAGCCCCGCATGCGGAACGGCCACGCCGTCGAGGCTGTCCGGGTCGCCGGAACAGAAGTAGAGCGTCGAGGACTCGCCGTTTGCGCAGAGCGCGGCATGCACCCGCCGCATGAACGTCGATTTGCCCACGCCCGGCCCGCCCTTGAGAATCAGCTTGCGCCGCAGAATCGAATCGTCGAGCAGGTGGTCAAAGCAGGAGATAAAGCCGTCCGGCCCCATTGCGCCGGGGAAAAGGGTTCTGGCGGTATTCAAAAGCATCCCTCCGATTTGGCAGACTTCCCTACACCTTATGCGCGGCCAAAAGAAAAAAATTCGCCTCCCGCGAAAAACGGGAGGCGAAAGCGGATCAGTCGCGCTTCTTGCGAACCACGGCGATCAGCATCGCGATCACGATGAGAATCAGCGCCAGCAGCAGGAACAGGATGCTCAGCGGCACACCGTTGATCGTTCTGGCCATCAGCGGCGTGGGCGTCGGGGTGGCCGTGGGTTCAGGTGTGTCAGTCGGTGCCGGGGTCGGGGTGGCCGTGGGTTCCGGGGTGTCGGTCGGAACCGGGGTGGGCGTAGCCGTGGGCTTCGGCGTGTCCGTCGGAACTGGAGTCGGCGTGGCCGTGGGTTCCGGGGTCGGCGTAGGCGTAGGAGTAGGAGTAGGAGTAGGAGTAGGCGTGGGGGTCGGCGTCGGAGTCGGGGTCGGCGTCGGGGTCGGAGTCGGCGTCGGGGTCGGAGTCGGCGTGGCGTGAAGCGTCTTGAGCAGATGCTCCAACTGCTTTTCCAGCAGCGCGACGCTGCCCGGCTGCACGATCATCAGCGTGTCGCCATCCAGCTTGGCGATGGAAACACTGGCCGCGTCCGCGTTTTCCGGCGTATAATGCAGCGCGCTTTCCGTGTCGGTCAGGCCGAAATGCTCGACGCTCTCGCCGAAGAGCTTTTCATAAACGTCGCTGTCCTGCCGCGCCTGCGCGAGCGAATGGGCGATGTTTGAAAGCGCTTCGCCGGTCGCCGTCGTGCCCGGCACGAGCGCGATGGACTCAACGCCGCTGTCGCCGTAGAGCACGATGGCCTGCGCGTTCTGCGATTCCTTGGCCGCCGCGGAGAGATAGGCGGGCGTTTGGGTCGGGGTCGGGGTGTTGCCGTCGGCGAGCATCTGCCGGAGCTGGCTGTAGGTCATGGCCTGCGGTTCGGGCGTGGCGGGCGCGTCGAGCGAGATTTCGCCCGCGTCCACCGCCTCCTGAAGCGAGGCGACGCTGACCGCCTGGCCGGAGGCCGCGCTGATGAGCAGCGACAGCGCGTCGTCGGAGAGGTTCGCGTCGGGCGCGAGGTAGAGCGTCGCGCTCCGCTTGTCGGCCGTCAGAGCGGAAACGATGGAAGCGCCGCTCGCCGCGTCGGCCTTCGCGGCCTCCGTCGCGGTGCGGATCAGCGAAATCATTTCATCCAGCGTCAGCCCGCTGTCCGGCAGGAAGCGAACCAGCAGAGAGCCGTCGCCCTGCGCCTCGGCGGAGAAGAGGATATCGCCTTCCGAGCCGGAGGGCGAGGCGAACACGGGCAGAACCTCGGATACCTTGCGCGGAATCCGGTCGATCTCGTTGCCCAGCGGATCGTAAAGCACGGTATCGCCGCTGGCCTCCACCAGCATTTTGCCCGGCATGGCGGTGTAGGTGTAGCTGACGCACACATCGGCGTAGCCCTGCAGCTCCTTCGCATCCAGTTTCACGGTGCGCGTCGCGCCGGCGATTGCCGTGCGCGGGAAGGGGATGCGGAACACCCACGCCCCGGTGCTGCGCACGCGCAGAACGCGCGCTTTGCTGGCGTAGACGGAGGCGTAGACGTAAAAAGAGCTGGTCGGGTTCACCGTCGCTGAGGTCAGCGACAGGCGCGCGCTGCCCGCCCCGGGCACGAGCGCGGGCATGCCGGAGAGCGCGTAATCCGCGTGGGCATTCGAGCCGCTCGCGGCGCGGGTCACATCGACGGAAAAGGTATGCGGCTGGGAAAGCGCCTCGATCATGTCGATCGGCTTCAGGTCGGAGAGCGCTTCGGCGTTGGTGGAGACCGCCGCCGGGCCGAGCGCGTCGAGGGCTTTTTGCGTGACGCTCACATCGGTGAGCTGCCAGTAGCAGGGCTGCGCCGTCTCGCCCAGCGCCAGCGCCGCCGTCAGGCACAGCGCAAGCAGCAGCCAGAGGGTAACAAGTCGCTTCATAGAGGAAAAGTCGCTCCTTTCACCACGCGGCACGCCGCGCGCTTTAATCCCATTTGTATGCGGCCGGATTTGGAATGATTGCCCGTCATCCGGCCTCCTCTTTTTGGAAGAGTTGTATGAAATATTTATAGCATGCCTGACGGAAAAAAGCAAGATAAACCAACAAAAAAGACAAATTTATCCGCTGACCTTGCGCTTTTTTCGGCGAAAAAAGAAATTTAGGGGCTATGCAGAAGGGGTGTTTTAAGCTATAATGTGGGTAATCAGAAAACAAGAAAGGGAGGGATTGACCGTGATCCAGGTTATCTTTGGCAAGAAGGGTTCCGGCAAGACCAAGCGCATTTTGGATATGGCGAACGCTTCCGTGAAGGAAGCGAAGGGCAACGTTCTGTTCATCGACGATGACAAGAGCTATACGCTTAGCCTCAAGCCGCAGATCCGCTTCATCGACGCGAGCGAGTACGCCGTCAAGGGCAAGGCGCCGTTCTACGGCTTCCTGGCCGGTATTCTCGCGGGCAATTACGATATCAGCGTGATCTATGTCGATGCGTTCCTCAAGCTGGTGAAGGCCGAACCGGCCGAGCTGGTGGATTTCTTCGCGCAGCTTGAGCGTCTGGTGGCCAACGCCCAGTGCGATCTGGTCATCAGCTTCAGCGAGGACGCGGAGAATGTGCCGGAGAGCATCCGCAAGTACCAGATCTGATTCCCGTTTTTCTGACGCCGCTTCCTGCCGTTTATCGGGAAGCGGTTTCTTTGTTTTCAAGGAGTGATCGTCATGTCGATGCTTTCTACCCGCGGCGCGGCCGCTGTCTCCGAATCCATGGCCATCCTGCGCGGTCTTGCGCCGGACGGCGGGCTGTACGTGCCCAAGGATTTTCCGCATTTTTCGATGGAAGAAATCGCCGCGCTCGGCGCGCTTGATTATCAGGCGCGGGCGCTGGCGATTCTGCAAAAATTTCTGCCCGATTTCACGGCGGACGAGCTGAAAAACGCCATTGCCGGGGCTTACGGCACGGGCTTTGACGACGCGGACATCGCGCCGGTGCGCCCCGTCGGCGATTGGGCGCACGCGCTGGAGCTTTGGCACGGGCCGACGCTCGCCTTTAAGGATATGGCGCTCCAGCTTCTGCCGCACCTGCTGACGCTCAGCGCGAAGAAGCACGGCGAGCAGCGCGAAATCTTCATCCTTGTGGCGACCAGCGGCGACACGGGCAAGGCCGCGCTGGAGGGCTTCCTCGACGTGCCGGGGACGCGCTGCTGCGTGTTTTACCCGCGCGAGGGCGTGAGCCAGGCGCAGCGCCTGCAAATGGTCACGACCGGCGGCGCGAACACCCATGTGATCGCCGTGAACGGCAACTTTGACGACGCGCAGACCGGCGTGAAGCGCATCTTTGCGGATCGCGCCTTTGCCGAAACGATGGCCGCGCAGGGGCGCGTGCTCTCCTCCGCGAACTCCATCAATTTTGGCCGCCTTGTGCCGCAGGTGGTGTATTATTTCTCCGCCTACGCCGATCTGCTGAAGGCGGGCGCGATCAAGCCGGGCGACGAGGTGAATTTCTGCGTGCCGACGGGCAACTTCGGCGACATTCTGGCGGCGGATTACGCGGGCAAGGCCGGTCTGCCGGTGGGCAGGCTGATCTGCGCCAGCAACGAAAACAATGTGCTGACCGACTTTATCAACACCGGCGTATACGATGTGGAAAACCGTCCGTTCTACAAGACCATCACGCCGTCGATGGATATCCTCGTCTCCTCGAATCTGGAGCGGCTGCTGTTTGATTTGAGCGGCTGCGACGGCGCGCGCGTCGCGCGGTTCATGGGCGATTTGGCGGACAGGAAGCGCTACGCCATCGACGAGGCGATGAAGGCGGCGCTGCAAAAGCGCTACTTTGCGGGCTGCGTTGACGAGGCGGGCGTCCGCGCGGAGATTCGCCGCACATGGGAAGAGGATCATTACCTGATGGATACGCACACGGCCGTGGCCAGCGCCGTTCTGCGCGCCTATCAAAGGGAAACCGGCGACACGCGCCGAAGCGTGATCGTCTCCACCGCCAGCCCGTATAAGTTCGGCGCGTCCGTGCTGGGCGCGGTCGCGGGGCAGGCGGCCTGCGCGGGGCTGGATGATTTCGCCTGCTGCCGCGCGCTGGCCGAGCGGACGGGCACGAAGGAACCGGAACAGATCCGGGCGCTCCCGAATCTGCCGATTCGCCACACGGCCGTCTGCGAAAAGGACGCGATGGAGCAGGCGGTGCTCGAACAGATCAGGGCGTGAGCGAATCGGACGTATGATATTTAATTCGTATGCGTTTCTCGCGTTCTTCCCGATCGTCACGCTGGCCTATTACCGGATGCCCATGCGGGCGCGCAGGCCGTGGCTGCTCGCGGCCAGCTACTATTTCTACATGTGCTGGAATGCGCAGTATGCGCTGCTGATTGCCGCAAGCACGCTTGTGACGTATCTCTGCGCGCTGGCGCTGGGGCGGATGGAGGCCAAAGCGGGGCGGCGCGCGGTTTTGGCGCTCGGCCTTGCGATCAATCTGGGCATTTTGTGTTTTTTCAAATATTTTGGATTTTTTACCGATATATTCGCGCGAATTGCCGCGCGTCTGGGGGTGCGGCTGGCGATTCCGGCGTTTGACGTGCTGCTGCCGGTGGGCATCAGCTTTTACACGTTTCAGGCGCTGGGGTATATGATCGACGTCTATCGCGGAAAGCTCCCGCCGGAGCGCAGCCTGATGCGCTATGCGCTGTTCGTCTCCTTCTTTCCGCAGTTGGTCGCCGGGCCGATTGAGCGCTCGGAAAACCTGCTTCGTCAGGTCAACGAGGATCATCCGCTGGATGAAAAGGCCGTTCGGGACGGTTTGCTGGTGATGCTGCTGGGCTTTTTTGAAAAGCTGGTCATCGCCGACCGGGCGAGCCTGTATGTCGATGCGGTATACGGCAACTGGCAGCAGGCCTCCGGGCTGCAAATTCTGCTGGCGACGGTCGCCTTTGCCTTTCAGATTTACGGCGATTTCGGCGGGTACAGCCACATCGCCATCGGCGCGGCGAAGGTGCTGGGCTACGACCTGATGGAGAATTTCCGCCAGCCGTATTTCGCCGTCTCCGTTCGGGATTTCTGGCGGCGGTGGCACATCAGCCTGTCCACATGGTTCAGGGATTACGTCTATATTCCGCTGGGCGGCAGCCGCGTCGGCGCGTTTAGGCGCGCGCTGAACGTCATGGTGACGTTTACGATCAGCGGCCTTTGGCATGGCGCGGCCATGAATTACGTCGCATGGGGTGCGGCGAACGGCGCTTTGCAGGTCGCGGAGAGCTTTCTGCCGCGCCGGTTTAACGAGCCGCGCGGCAGGCTGGGGCGATGCGCGAAGGCGCTGCTGACGTTTATCGTCATCGACGCGACGTGGCTGCTCTTCCGGGCGCATGCGCTGAGCACGGCGCTGCATATGGCCGAGCGCATGGTTCGCTGTGCGGCAGGCGCGCCGATGGCGACGGGCTTCACGTTTCCGCAGGCGCTTGTGCTGGTCGTTGGTCTGGCAGCGCTGGGCGCGCTGGATGCGCTGCACGAGCGCGGACGCACGCTGACCGCGTGGCTGGATCGCCACCCGGCCGCCCTGCGCATGGCGCTGATGCTGCTGGGCGTGCTGCTGGTGGTGATTTTCGGCGTGTGGGGAACGAATTACGACGCGCAGGCGTTTATCTATTTCCAATTCTGACGCGGGAGGCAGCGAATGAAAAAGAGATTCTGTCTGTTTGCGCTGGCGTTGGCGCTGTCCCTGCTGGCGCTGAACCGCGTCATGCTCCGCGAGGACAGCGAAAAGAAATACGGCGCGTTTTACGACGAAAAGCAGCCCATCGACGTCTTCTTTCTGGGGACGAGCCACGTCATGGACGCGGTGTATCCCACCGAGCTGTACGACCGGGCGGGGATAACCGGTTACAATCTGGCGAACCCGGCTGAAACGTTGGAGGCGACGGCGTGGACGCTGAAGCTGGCGCTCCAAAGGCAGAAGCCGAAGGTTGTCGTCGTGGATGTGTGCTACATCGACAAGGCGCAGCGCGACGCGGTATACAGCCTCGAACACCTGTTTTTGGACGCCGTTCCGCTCTCCCTGACGAAATGGCAGGCCGTTTGGGCGCTCTTTCCGGAGGCGCGGCGCGCGGAATACATCTTTCCGCTGGCGGCCTATCACACCCGATGGGAGGAAATGCTCTTTGGCGGCGGCGAGCGGATGACCGATTCCGAGCCGTTTATGAAGGGCGCGGAGCTTCGCGTCGGGCGCGCGCATCCGGCGGCCTTTACGCGCACGACGGAGATGGATTTGACCGAAACCGAGGGCAAGCGGGCGCTGGCGCAGATTATCGAGCTTTGCCGCGAGGAGGGGATCGAGGCGGCGCTGCTGGCCGTGCCCTATCCCGCCGACGAGGCGAAACAGCGGATGATGAACAGCGCGCAGGCGATTGCCGATCAATACGGCGTGCCCTTTTACAACCTGTTTGACGGGAGCGCGGGGGTGGATTTTGAAACGGATTGCTACGACGAGGCTTCCCACCTCAACCCGGACGGCGCGGTGAAGGTGAGCGCTTATCTGAGCGAGCGCCTTGCCGCGGATTTTGACCTGCCCGACCATCGGCAGGACGCGGCGTTCAGCGCGTGGGACGACGCGGTGAGCGCGTATCGTCAGGCGCTCAAGGCTCGCTGGACGGAGCCCTATGGCCTGCGCGAAGGCGAAGCGCCGAGATTTGAC
>OMBQ01001680.1_pt1 | contig 16959 bp, 20 predicted proteins | sample 1674311 | NCBI WGS metagenome assembly OMBQ01 (sample SAMEA103958160, study PRJEB25191) | human gut metagenome | biome: human-associated habitat [ENVO:00009003]; feature: intestine environment [ENVO:2100002]; material: feces | place: Germany | collected 2013/2015 | reverse complement strand
GAAAGTGAGTATGATGTCCATATTTTTTGTGTTGCACTTGATATTATAATCTACCTAACAATAGGAAAGACAGTCCTTTTCTGTCATTCCCCATTCTACAAGCGGGTAATTTTTATCCTTGATTCGCTTTGTTTCATCGGCGGCGATCCCCACATACTCAATGAGCGTGTAATCCTCCCGTAATTCTTTCAGATAGGCGTTGATAACACGGGTTTTGAGAATCCCCGTACACCAGCGGTTGCGCGGGCCTGCCCAGCTCATACCGCTGTACTGCTCCAATGCAGGATTTTTCCGCTTCGGCGTGTAATGCAGGAAGTAGTATTCAAAATCGTGCTTCGCTTTCAGCCGGATAATGGGTCTGCCGATATATGCCTCCAACCGGGCAAGATGCTCGTACATCTGTGGAAATTCAAGCCCCGTATCGCAAAAGAGGATTAAGTCAACAGGGCGTTTTTCTTCCAGCAGGCGCAGGAGCATCGCCGTAGAATCCTTGCCGCCCGAAAGAGAGAGGACATATTTTTCAGGCTTCATTTTCGCCCACCTCCAAAGAGGGCGAAACAATCTTTTTCGCTACAACGACCATGCGGCCGTTTTGCCTGCTGTATTCGCAGGTGGAAAGGGTTATCAGCCTGTCGCCGTATTCCGCAGTCACACCCATAATCACAGGGTATCTACGGTCACAAATGCCGATTTTACGTTGTTTATGCAGAACAGCATCACAGGATTATGTGGTGCTGTTCTGCTTTTTCGGTGTTCGGTTAATAAGAATCTGCAAGATTATATATATATCAACACCATTATTCTTGGCATACCGAACCGCTTTATAAGCTCCGCCACTATTATGCTGAATATAGCATACAATGAGGTTTGAACGGTTAACCATGTTCGTATTACGAATTAATATAGCTGATATATAATGTGCTGATTAAGACTCGGCACACACTTCAACTTCGTCATAATAGTAAATATAGTTCTGTTTATTATCCCTATATATCGTCTGCATCATATATTTTTTTAGTCAGAGATATTTGCCTAATAGAAACGCATCGCTTTACTGAGATCATAACAAAAGCGAGCTGCCGTTTATCAGCAGCTCGCTAAAAAATTATATACGAATATTAGGCTGTATTACCAGTATTGTAAATATGTTATCATTAAAGAATCTTCCTCTGCATTTTTTTAAAACACTCCGACACCTCAGCTCCATTTCTCACAAACGCAATAAATTCGTCTATCTCCGCATGGCAAGTCAGCCACCTGTCGCCTGAGTAAAGCTGTCCGTCAGTAGTTCTTATCCACTCGCCCTCGGGAAGATATACCTGCCGTTCTGTGGAGTTCTGCACCAGTATAGGCGCAAAGAGAATATCTCTGCCGAACATATATTGGTCTTTTAGCGAGTAGCAGATATCGTCATCGGGAAAGTCGAAGAACATCGGGCGCATTATCGGTTCACCAGTCTTAGATGAGCATCTTGCGCACTCGGTTATGTATGGCTTCAGCCGTTCACGAAGCTTAACAAGTTCTGTTAGTATCTCGTAGTTCCTTTTGCCGAACGACCACAGCTCGTTGTCACCGCCGCTGGGTTCTTTTACATTCGGGTGGCGGAGCTTGTAGCCGCTCTGACGGTTGCGTGTTCCGTGCAGTCTCATAACGGGACAGAACAGCCCGAACTGAAACCACCGCACGATAAGCTCCCTGAACCAGTCGCTTTCAATGTCACCGCCAAAGAAACCGCCGATATCGGAATTCCACCACGGTATGCCGCTCATAGACATCGACAGTCCCGAAACCACACTCTGCCTCAGTGCATCGAAATTTGAGGGAATATCGCCGTTCCAGACAATTGTGCCGTATTTCTGGCTTCCGGGATAGGCGCACCTTGTCAGCAGAACTATATCATTTATACCCTCGTTCTTCAGACCGTCATAGAATGTCTTTGCGTAATAATAGGGATAAGCAAGCGCAGTCTGTGCGCCGTTTCCAATGTGAAATTTCAGATTGCCAAACTGCTGCGGGTGAACCTCGGGCTCTGCCTGATCGAGCCAGAAGGTCTTGATGCCGAGGTCAAAATATCCCTTTTTCACTTGCTGCCACATGTATTCTCTTGCTTCGGGTGATGTCACATCAACATAAGTTTGCTGACCGTGAAAATCGAATATCCCAAACTGTCCGTTCTCGGTTCGAACAATCATATTGCCGTCTTTCATCATTTCCCAGTTGCGGCTGTCTGGATTGATAGTCGGCCATATAGACACAACAGGCTCGATACCCATAGCTTTAAGATCATCACACATCGCCTTCGGGTCGGGCCAGTATTCGGGGTCGAACTCCCAGTTGCCCTGCTCCGTCCAATGGAAAAAGTCGATAACTATTGCATCTATCGGTATGCCTTCCGCTTTGTATCTGCGGGCGACCTCCAGTACCTCGTCCTGGCTTTCATATCTTAATTTGCACTGCCAGAAGCCTGCCGCCCAGTCGGGCATTTCCGGAGCAAAGCCTGTCACTCTTGCATAACCGTTCATGACCTCGGCAGGCGTTTTTCCTGCGATAACAAGAAAGTCTGCCTGATAGCAGCTTTCTTCCGACCAGATAGTATGATTCTTTGCAAACTCGGCTCTGCCTATTCCGGGGTTGTTCCACAGGAAGCCGTAGCCCAGCGAGGAATAGACAAAGGGCAGACTCGACTTCGTGTTCCAGTGTTTCAGGTCAAAGGAACAGTATTTCTTATCAAAGTTTTCCTGCTGCTCTTGCCCAAGCCCGTAAAAATGCTCGTCATCTCTTGCGTCAAAGATGATGCGTGTACGGTAGTTTTGACCGTCGATGTGTTCAAATTTTGAGGTATATTCGCCCTCTTCATGAGTGCGGAGAATAAGGCTGCAGTTTTTGTAAAAAGAAAGCATATATGCTCCCCACGGCAGGTCGCAGATCTCCGATCTTAGAATGCCGCTTGTTACAGAGGCTTTCCCCTCTGTAATCTCTGTCTCGAAGGAACAGTCCTCCACATCAAGCAGAGTCCATTTTTCATCTGAAAGCGTACTGTTTCTCGTAATCCGCACACGGATAATATCCCTGCCGTACGCTTCGATGCAGACAAGCTCGTCTTTGAGCTTATATATAATGCCGTTATCTGTTTTAGTTATAATGCTCATGGTGTTTCTCCTATAGTTATATTATTGCATCCTTTGCAAAAGCACTCGGCTTCTCCCCGAAGTGCTTTACATATGCCTTATAGAAAACCGAATAATCGTTGAAACCGCAAACTTCTGCGGCTCTTTTTGCGCTCTCACCGCTTTGTAGAAGTTCTCTCGCCCTGACAAGCCGCTTGGCGGTTATGTACGCCCAAGGCGCAGCCCCTGTCGCTTCCTTGAACAGCCGGGTGAACTGGGATGCACTTAAAAAGAAATGCTCCGCCAGTCTCTCTACAGTTATTTCCTCGCACAGCATATCGTTGACATACCATACCAACTGTTCGGAGATCGTGGGCTCGGCTGTTGGATTGTGTGAGCTTTGCTTTCCCAGCATATCCATGACCCCGGCAAGTTTTGTTGTAAATAAAAGCGTCCTACTGTAGTCGTCGCCTTCAAAGTAAGCAAGCTCACTCAGGGTATCTTTGATTCCTGGAATATAATAGTGATTCCGATGTCCGAGCGGTCGGTCTGTAAAGGGATTCATAAGTCTCCGCTCCGGGTCAAAGCTGTCAAACAGCGACAACGGGAAATTAACTGCGTACCTCTCATATTGCTCTGCACTTAGAAAGCGAGTACAATGCGCCTCGCCCGGTCGCATTATCAGCAGGCTGTCGTGCTCCAGCGGATAGACCGAGCCCTCAACAAGATACTGTGCGTTGCCTGAAATAAAATAGAACAACTCGCAGCGATCGTGTATGTGAAAGTAAAAGCCGTTACTGTCAGGCTGCTCGTCAATTGCGTGACGGATATTGATGCCGCCCCGGTCGGTCTCTTTTAGGAAGTCCATGATCTCATTCCCTTATATACCATACCACATCATGCGTGAAATTGCAATATGTAATGATGATTTTTGCAATTGTGCTATCATAGTTTCAATAAAACAGCTTGGAGATGTTGCCATGAGATTTCGACTTGTAGCTTTCGCAGACGAAGCCGCTCCCGACCTTGCTGGGCAGATCGAAGCCATGCAGGAAAACGGAGTTGAGCTTCTGGAGATCAGGGGCGTTGACGGACAGAACATCGACGGCATATCCGCCACAAAAGCAAAGGTCATACGAAAGATGCTCGGCTTTTCGGGGCTTGCTGTCTGGTCGCTTGGCTCTCCCTTCGGCAAGATAGGAATAAACGATGACTTTGCACCTCACCTTGACAGCTTTAAGCACAGTTTAGAGCTTGCGGATATCTTAGGGGCAAAGCATATCTGCCTGTTCAGCTTTTACGGAACATCGGATATCGACCCTGCGCTTGAACGGCTGAACGCCTTTATTGAAGCCGCAAAGGGTACGGACATTGTCCTCTGCCACGAAAACGAAAAAGGCATCTACGGCGATACGGCGGCAAAGTGCTTGGAGATATACAAGGCTTTGCCGCAGCTTCGGGCAGTGTTTGACCCCGCAAACTTTATCCAGTGTGGGCAGGACACTATTGAAGCGTGGGAGAGCTCTCGCCCTATGTTGAGTATATGCACATCAAGGACGCTCTTCCCGATGGCTAAGTAGTTCCTGCAGGCAAAGGCGCAGGCGAGCTGCCATATCTCCTTTCGCAGTATAAAGGCGAGGTGCTTACCGTAGAGCCGCTCCTATCTGTATTCGAGGGCTTTGACAAGCTGGAAACAGATCAGAAAACCAAAATGCGATATACCTACCCCAACTCACGGACAGCATTCACTGCGGCGGTAGATGCGCTCAAAGACATTATACGAGGAGGACAGCAAAATGGATAAGCTAAGACTTGGCATCATCGGAATTGGCAATATGGGCAGCGGACACCTTGGGTATGTTCTTAACGGCGAGTGCCCGAGTGCAAAGCTCTGCCATAGTTTAACTTTCAAATTGATTTATATTCTGTCACTAATTTCAGATAGGTTTTTGGAGGACCGTAAGAAAACGCAGACGATTATAAGGCAAAGTTAAAATCAGCCGAAAAGAAATCCGCAGAGAAGTTAGATCTAATAAAATTCGATATGGCTCTTGACAATGCCCTTTCCGTCTGCATTTTTTACTGCGTTATGTAGCTTCACACATTACAATATTTTTTAGCTTTCTTACGAGAACACCGGTATCACCGCCAATGCGCTGAACACCCATAAGAACGGTTATTCCATAAGCAGGCTCATTTGAAAAATAAGTACCGAGCCAGCCGTTCCAGCCATATTCGCCCTTTGCGGACAGAACAACAGCCTTGCTTTCGTCCTCACAGACACGGAGCATATTTCCGTAGGTATAGCCGTAAAGGTCACCCCAGCCTGCCTGAAGGTCTGCCTTCTGAATATCGGTAAGTCCGCCGCTTATCATATATTTCACGGCTTTCTCGGGAATGATCTGCCTTCCTCGGAAATTGCCGTTTCCAAGCAGCATTTCCGCAAATTTTGAATAATCATCGAGCGTTGAGCATATTCCCGCACCGCCTGATTCAAATGCAGGGGGAATATCAAGTGTATATTTTATTCCGAGATGATTTGTCTTGACCTCGGATAAATGGCCGTCAATAAAATCATAAACCTTTGCTGTTCTGTCTGCTTTTTCGGCAGGAACATAAAATCCCGTATCATTCATTTCAAGCGGTTCAAAAAGCTCTTTCTGCATAAATTCGCCCAGCTTCATATCCGTTGTTCGCTCAATCAATGCACCGAGAATATCAGCTGAAACGCCGTACATAAAATGCTCATCCGGGTCAAAACACAGATCGTTTTCCGCAATCAGCTCGGAAAATTCTTTTGTGGTCATAGGCTTATCCGTGTACAGCCTGTTGTCCAGATTCCAAAAGACCGTGCTGCATTGTCTTCCACCAGCAGTGTTTTCGTCGGGATATGGCAGTCCGGAAGTCATATTCAGCAGATTCTTAACGGTTATGGGTCTTTGAACGGGAACTCTTCTTCCGTTTTTATTGACGTGCATATTTTTAAATTCCGGAAGATACGCCGAAATATCCTCCCCAATATCTACTATTCCTCTTGAAACAAGAAGCATAGCAGCTGCAGCGGTAACAGGCTTTGATGTGGAATACATTCGCAGAATAGTATTCCTTGTCATAGGCTTTTGGTTTTCAATATCTCTGTATCCGTATTGGCAGCTAATTATCTCCCTGCCGTTTTTCAAAGCAAGGAAATTCACACCCGAAGCAACGCCGCTGTCAACGGCTTTTTTTATTGCATTATAAATTTTATCGTACATATTATTCATCTTACCGATATTACAGTATTTCTTTTATCCATTTTATACAGTGCGGTACCCAGTCTGAGCAATATTTAACAGCATCTGAAATATCTTCCTTTTTGCTTACAGTTTCATCACAAAGAGATAAACCGTGATGACCCTTTGGATATATGTGCATTTCCACATCAATGCCCTTTTCGTGAAGTGCCTCTGCAATGTATAAGGAATTTTCAAGGGGTACCAGCCCGTCTTCGCTTGTGTGCCAAATAAAAGCATGAGGAGCATTTTCTGTGACCTGCTTTTCAAGGGACATTTTCTCTAAAAGCTCAGGGTCGGGATCATCACCCAGCAGACATTTCATACTGCCGCTGTGAGTATATTTGCCTGATGTGATAACGGGATAGCATAATATCATACCGTTGGGCTTATCCTCTCCGTGTTCAATACCGAGTGCTTCCTCGGCAATCTTTTCCTGCCAGAAAAGCCCCGCTGTACAAGCTGCGTGACCTCCTGCCGAGAAGCCCATTACAGCGATTTTTTCGGGATCAATGTGCAGCCTTTCGCTGTTTCGGCGGATATATGTAATTGCAGCCAGAATCTCAAGCATCTGCAGCGGATAATGCTGATATTCGCAGGCATAATTCACCACCGCTGCTGCAATTCCGTTTCCTATCATTCTCAGAGCAACAGGCTCTGCTTCACGTTCCGAGCACCACCAATAACTGCCTCCGGGACAAATTACAGTACAAGGGAAGGTCTGTTCGGTATCGATCTCCTTCCATACATCGGGAATATATAGTGTGACCTGTGTTTTTTCCTTCGCCCTTGGCAAATTTGGAAAATGCTCTTCAAGATAAATTTTTTCGCAGTTCATTCTTATTTTCCTTTCCTAATTATTGGACCTTATAAGATAATAATACCATTTGTTATACCGAAAGTCAATTATAAATTCTGAAAGTGCAGTTTCAAAAAAATTATACTTTATTTCAAAAAATCTTGATTTATCAAATTAATTCGATATGTGTTCACTAAAAAAATCTATAGTATTCTACATCAAACAAGCTTTTACTCTCCTTTTTGCAATATGGTATATATCCAATATCTATATTATATACCACACATACGAAAATGTCAAGAAATAATTTTGAAAATATCGCTTTAAAGTGTTGAAATGTGAAGTCGATTATGCTATAAGAGATAACAACGTATAATCGGCTTTCATTATGGAGGTTGATTACAATGAAAACAAAATACACAGCAATATACGTCCGCCGTTCCGTCAGCGATAAGGATAAGGGAAACAATTCTCTGTCCATAGCGGCGCAGAGGGAGGAATGTATCAGATTTGTGGGAGAGGGGGCATCCCGTTGATCTTGCTTTCTTCATTGCACACTATGCAGACCTGTTCCTCAAAGGGATAGAACGGCTCGATTAAACCGCCCACCGTTTTCTGCATTCCGGCGAGGGACGCATCGATCTCGGCGGTGCGGGCGAGCTTGCCCGGCTCCAGCATTACCACTTTGATTTTCTTTTCATTTTCCATTGCAAATGCTCCTTTCGTTGTTTTGCGTGATCGTGACCGTCAGCCCGTACTCGTCCTCCAGCGCAAGCAGTAGCTGATTCAGCACCTCACGGCTCTTGATACATGGAATGTCCAGCGCTGAGGGCGAAACGCCCAACGCCTCCGCCAGCGTACAGAGTAGAGCGTGTCACTTGCGGCCGCCGCAGGGATTCCAAAGGAATAGTGCTTGTCGCTGCCGTTGGCGTCCCCGATGAAGTCCGAGCCGATCCCTCGCTGGTTGGCGTAGCGGGGCTTGCCGTCTGCATCCATGCCGACGAACACTACATTGTGATAGGGATAGCTCTCGTAAAGGCGGCCAGTCTGGATGCAGAAGTCGATCAGCTCATAATCAATCCCTCTGCGGTGCAGGTATTCAACGGCATGGGTGGCGCTGCAGTTGACCTGCGGCAAAAGAAGTACCTTTTCTTTCGGCACTTTCGGAGCCGGGGCAAAGGCGGGCGGTGCCGCTGACAGATTCCCCATGATGGTTTCGACCGCCTGCGTAAATGGTATCTCTTTGACCTTGATGAGATAGTCCAGCGCAGAATAGCCGCCGATCCCACGGGAAAACCAGCACCATTTGCCGTTGGAGATTTTTAAGCTGTCGTGCTCACGGGTGCAATAGGTGCTGCCGCCGAAATGCACCAACTCCTGCGGTTCATAAGTCCGCAGATAAGTCAGCAAATCCATCTCACGGGCCTGCGCCACTACCTCCGGCGGGATATATGGCATATGTTTCACCTCCGTTCTGACATAAAAATAGCCGAGGGGCTTTCCAAATGAAAACCTCTCGGCTATGTAAATTTTATTTTTTATATTTGCAACGGTCGCATGCTGATCTAATATTTAACTTTCCAGAAAAGAAACTTTGATCTGTATGGTAACTTCTTCCAAGTTCATAATACATTCTCTGTAATAAATCTCCCTCGAAAAGCGGACCAGAAGAAATTGTTATCTCATCAAGTACACTATCAGGTATTTTAATCGCAACGCGCCGAAATCCAAATGTATTTTCAAATTCCGCTTTGAGTCTAACTTCCTTTTCATAGTCCCACGCATCATCCTTTATATAACCCGTTAGCTCTGAAATTTGTTGGCAATTAGGAATTTTAGTGTTTTTCTTATTACTCCACATGAGTGTTTCGGTATTGCTATTTGAATCACAACTTGTAGCATTCGAGTATGCAACAGAGGATATATGAATGGCATTCCGCTCATTTATGGGAATGGAGTTTCCAGTCAACTCATAGTTGGTCGGAGATACTTCAAGTATTTCATCAACACTTTTTAGCCACGCTTTCATTGTTGACATAGGAATTGCAATTTTTACACCATCCACCCAAGGTTGTGCATACATACTCCACATAGCAATACTCTCTTTATTTTCTGCCATAAATGAAGCAAAGAAAATATTATTCCACCGATGCGAGTCCCCGTTGCGATATTCGACCTTATCATTCATATCATGTGGATTTCCGAGGTGCCAAGTTTTGCTCTTAAATATTTTAATTGCTTTTTCGATTGTTGTATAGTGATATAAAAATTTTCTGCTTTTCAATCGTTCTGAACTATCCAAATATGCAATCAATTCCGTGGGTGTCGTAATTTCGGAAAACGGAAGCGATTTTCCTGTTACTTTCGATGATTCATCATTCATTGCTATTCCACCTGTTCTTTTTATTACGCTTTAATATATCTCGTCATCCGTCCTGCACCGATCCGCTTTACCGAACCGGTCTTGACCATGGCACCGAGGACGGCTTCAACGGTTGTGGGGCTGACATCGGGGAGAATCTTGCAAATTTCCGCTTTGGAAAGTGGTGTCAGGCTGTTCAGGACGGTTGCCTCCACACGGGCTTTCTTCGTGATCTTCTTGCCGTGTACCACCGCAAACCGCTTGTCCAATTCCTTATAGCACATATAAAGTGTGGACAGGAAATTTTCGATAAAGGGAAAATAGGAGTTTTCATTTGTTTCCCATCCTGCCGAGGACTGCCGCAAGGCTTCGTAATAATATGCCTTGTAGTTGTTGATCTGCTCCTCAAAGGACACATATTTACCGGCGTCAAAGCCGTTTTTGTATAGCAGCAGCAGCGAGAGCAGGCGGGACATTCTGCCGTTGCCGTCCCGGAACGGGTGGATGCAGAGGAAGTCCAGAATCACGCAGGGGATCAAAAGAAGCTGATTGATGTTCGCATCGCTTCGGGCATCCAGATAGGCAAGCTCCAACTGCTCCATTGCCTTTGGGGTTTCGCTTGCAGGTGTGGGACGGAAACGGACACGGCGGTTTCCGTCTGCGTCAATTTCCAAAATCACATTGTCGTCCGTCTTGTACTGCCCGCCGTACTCATAGCCCGCAAAGCTCATCATCATTTCGTGCAGCCGCAGAATGTCGCTCTGCCGGAAGTCAATGTGTTCATAGCCCAAGTGGATCTCATTCAGCGCATCTCTGTACCCGGCGATTTCCGCCTCGTTGTGGTTCAGCGGAGCGCTGTTCTGATTGACAATGGCGGCGATACGCTCGTCGCTGGTTACAATGCCCTCAATGGCGTTGGAGCTTTTAATGGACTGCACCTTTGCGACAGCTTCCAGCTCCGTAAAAATCTGCGTGTATTCGTCCTTGCGCACGCCTGCCATGGTTTTGAGCGCCGCAATATTGGAAGTGAGGTTCACAAGGTTTGCAGGCAGCAAACCGTTATTCAAAAAGGAATAATCAAATTTTCTCATACTGCACCAACCTTTCTGCACATAATTATAGCATATTATGTGCAGAAAAGCAACCCGCTATCCCAATTATCTGCATATACTTCTTTGAGATATATGCAGATAGAGCATCCGAATAGGCAGTAATATGAGAAAACGGCACGGGGTTTCCGTGCCGTCTGCGTCAGATCGCTTTGATTTTTTTAGATACGCCACGGCATCGGTATGACCGCGGAAGTAAATGTGCTGCCGTTCCATGTCCTCCATTTGGCGGACATGGCTCAGATAGGCCACATACGCCCGATGCTCCTCTGCGGTCATGCGGATCTCGCCGCTGCCCTCGTTCACTTTTTCAATGACGGGGTACTGCGTTTTCAGCTTGTCCATACGGTCGGAAAGCGCGGCATAGTCCTCGTCGGTATTCAGCAGATCCATCACAATATCGCTGTCGATCTCGGCAAAATCGTCCTCGATGCGGGACGGCAGGTCAAAATAGCTGTCGCTCACGGTGTTCACTTCCTTCTCGTTTTTATTATACTATACCCAAACCGCAAGGCAATATCAAAGGTGCAAATTTTATCGTTCGGGCTGTTCGGCCTGCCGCGGCAATGCGGAACGAACAGGAACGGCAGGTGAACTGATCCGATATTCTTCCGGGATATTCTCGATGTCACCGTCGTAGATGTCCACAAAGCGGCCACCGTTTGAGCGCACATATCCGTTGTCACCGAAAATGCCGCCTTCCTCCAAGCGAACATCTCGCCCAAAGCCCTCATAGTCGATATAGTTTGCCAGCGAGCCGAGCTTGTCCGTATCATAGCAGCCGCTTTTCTCGATCCAATAATAGCCGAGGTCATAGTCGCTGCACACGCCGGGCAGGTAATCAAAGCAGTCCAAATTCTCGGTCAGGTTGATCAGCTCCTGCACACTGCCGGTGTTCTCACCCAAGTCCAAGACTGCCTGCCAGAAATCGTCGCTCTCCCGCAGCTCCATGATCTGCCCGGCAAGGTAGTTCAGCTTGCTCAGGCTTTCGTATTCGCCCAGCACCTTGCTGATGGCCGTGTCCGGGCAGTCGTAATCGGTGATGAACCATTCTTCATAGCGGCGGCCGATGCCGATGCGACGGAAAACCTCCTGCATTTCTTCATTTGTCACGGGCAACTTGATATTATAATCTACCCATCGCCCTGCGGCAGACCCGTTTCGGCATCGCTCTTGGTGGCGATGACATTCCACTTTTTCAGAATGTTCGTAAAGCTCTTGTTCGTGACGGCGTTCCATTCCACCGCCGACGTCTGATTTTCGGGAACGACATAGCGGATCGCCGTATCGACTTCTTCCAGCGTGTAGCCTGTGCCGATCAGCACATCGGAAAACACGGCTTTGCCCGTGTTGTCGGTCACGGCGTATTCATCTACCGCAAGCCCCGAAAGCGAAGTGCCGTAGAGGTGGAATTTCACGCCCTCGTTCAAGCCGTCCTCGGAGGTCTTGGTCACGATGAGGGTTCCTCGCTTCAAGGTGTTATTGAAATTGACCGTTGCCACCTGACCGCTGACAACGGTCACACGGCGCACTTCCTGCGGCTCGTATTTGTCGTAGCTCTGCTCGGTGACGGTGTAAACGCCGGGAGTAAGGTTGTTGATCTGAATGACACCGCCCGCGCCCGTCACAACGGTCTTGTTCACGCCGTTGCCCGTAACGGTAAAGGAAATGCCCTCGACCTTGCCGTCCTCGGAAGTCTTGACGATCTTGGTGCTGCCGTAGGACACTTTCAGGTTAAGATAGGCTTTGACGGGATCGCTGATCGTGGCACTGTAAGTGACCACATCCTGCATTGTGCCGTCAGGGCCGTAATGCCCATCGCTCCATACCACGACACCCTTACGGGTATTGTTTTTGGTGGCGGAGATCGTCACCGTTTCCGCTGGGGCTGCTTCGGCAGTGATGGTCAGCGTATTGCCGCTGGTTGCAAAGGTGATCCCTGCCTGCTCGGAGGAAAAGGTGTAATCACTCAGCACACCGTTGGTATCGGTCAGCGTAGCCGCATAACGACTTCCATCCCAGTTCAGTTCGACCGTTTGTGCCTTGCCGGTGCTTCGGGCCATGAAGCTGGGGACGATGGTGTGCTTCTTCACGCTGGCTTCCATACTGTCATAATAGGCAGAAAAACGGCTGTACAGCGGATGGCTTGTCCGATAAACGGATTTCACGGCATCAGCTCTGCCGGGGTCAACATGGTTAAAGTTTGCATCACGCTCACTGACAACGGTTTCCCATACCAAAACCTGTGTTGCCATCATGTGGGCCAGCTTGTCGGCATCCGCATCATTCTGAGAACGCCAGCCGAGAGACAGATTCCCCTGATAGCCGTACTGCATGATCCGCCCAAGCAGAGTCTTGATGGTGTCAGCGTCGATGGTGCTGTTGCACTCGGAGGGATAGTCCTTCCAGCAATCTTCGCCGTAGCGAGCGTAGGTTCTTTCCAGCAGACGGGGTACCCCCGGTTCGATGCAGTAACAGGCCGGGCCGTTAAAGTCCCCGATGGTGTGCAGCGTCGTCATCCAAGTCTTTTCACCGGATGTCCAGCCGTTCATATAATGAAGTTCATCATGTCCCCATGTGCCGCTGGTGTCCAGATTTGCATCTCCGTTTCTGGGAAATGCCACAGAATAGGACTTTGCTGTTTCCGTCGGAACCGATGTGGCAAGGGCAGTCACACTGCTTCCCAGAATAGTAGTGAAGCAGATCAATAGAGCCAAAAGCCCCGAAATGCTCCTGCGATAAAACTTTTTCATTTGTTTACCTCCTTGTTGACATGAAAAAAAGCACCGCATTACTGCGATGCTTCCTTCTGTGTGTGAAATTACGCGTACCCGATATAGAGCAGATAGCTGTTGGTGCCGACTGCTTCGCACCATACCCAAATATCCGTGATGGTTTCATCTGCGGCATAGCGATTCAGACGGGAACAAATATCCCGTTCAAGATAGATACAGTCCGCATCTGCATCAATAGGTGTATCCCAGCAATCGACCGCCGTGCTTTCCGGCCGCAGTCCCACGCTTTCGGCATAGGCTTTGGTGTAGTCGATCCAAGTCTGAATATCAAACTTCGGCTCGGCAGGTTCTTCTGCGGCAGGCGGTTCGGTTTCCTGCATCGGCGGATCGGTGGGTACTGCCGGTGGCGGCTCGGATGCTTTCGGCGGCGCAGGTTCCGTAGTGCCGCTCTCGGTCGGCAACTGAGCATTGTCCACGGTTGGTGTTGAAACCTCCGGCGGTATTTCCACCATTTCGGATTCTGCGGCATTTTCAGTAGCAATCTCTGTACTTTCCGAAACAGAAACGGTTGTGTGCTCCTGCGGCGCAATGCTCTGCACAGGCTCGGTCATGGCCGTTTCCTCCGAAGATGGCGTCCCCTCGGAATAGTCTGCATTTGCACAGCCCGAAACAGAAAGTGCCAGCAGCACCAAAGCGGCGATCATCCACGCTTTTCTCATGTTCGCAAACCTCCTTTGCCGTTTCATTGTACGGTCTGCCGCAGAAAATGGCAAAGCTGCAAGAACTGCCGCCCTTGTAAATTCTCTTTTTCGGGAAGTACAGGTAGTTTTGAGGGGGAGAGGTGTGGAGAGGGGGGACACACAAGCACCGCTGTACACTCATCAGAAATGGGTATGGCTGTCCCTTGGTAGTGAAATTCTACCGTTCGGCTTCACGGTCACGCTGCCGTTTGCGGTATAGCTCCAACGCTTTAATAATGGTATCTTCGATTTTCTGTGCGGGCGTCCCCGGCGCAAAATATTTGCTGATACGCTCTTTCGACATTTTGAACTGCTCTTTCTGATTTGGCTTTTCCTCCTGCATGATGGAGAGGATGACTTCCTCGGTCAGCTTGCCGTCCTTGCTAAACTCCTTCATTTTGATGGCCTGTGCCAAAGACGTCGTGCAGTCCTCACATTCCATGGTGCTGTACAGGGCTTCCTGCTGCTTTGAAGAAAGGTAGGAAAGCTCCACGGCAGGGCGGAAAGCGATTTTCCCGTCGTCCACCATTTGCAGGATGGAGGGGATCAGCTCGGTCAGACGGATATAGCGTTGGATTTGGGTATTGCTATCCGGCGATTTAGCCGCCAGCAGCTCCCTTGATGTTTTACCATCGAAATTCTGTCCCACTGGGACAGAATTTTCCTTGCTTGGTCTGTCTACTTGCCGTTTCATCGCATCCAGCTTCATTTTATAGGCAAATGCCTTTTCGGACGGCAGGATCGTTTCCCGTTGCAGGTTGCTGTCCACCATGATAATGGTCGCTTCATCATCGGTGAGATCACGGACGATACAGGGAATCTCCGGCAGCTCTGCCAAGGTTGCCGCAAACTTGCGCCTGTGACCTGCCACCATTTCATAGCCGCCGTCCGCTTTGGGGCGGACAAGAGCAGGTACCAGCACGCCGTACTGCTTCACGCTGTCCACCATCTCCGTCATAGCCTCGTCCTGCTTAACCTTGAACGGGTGGTTGGGAAAGTCGGAGATGTCGGCGGAATTCAGTGTAACGACCTTTTCAAGTTGCGCTTCCGCACGGCTCTCGTCGGTGGAGAACAGGTCATCGAGCGGTGTCATCCCTAAATCTCTCGGTTTTGCGCTCAAGTTCCAACACCTCCTTCGTCAGCGAGCGGTATGCGGCGGCGACATTGCCGTTCTTGTCATGGGTAAAAATGCTCTTGCCCCGTCCGCTGGTTTCTGCGGCCCGGACGGAAAAGGGGATCTCCGTCCCGAATACCCGGATCTTTTCGCCGTAATGGGCGCGCAGAGAGGCGATGATCTCCTTAGCCTCGTTGGTGCGGCTGTCCACCATTGTAAACAGGATGCCGTCGATTTTCAGCTTCGGGTTGATCTGCCGCTTGACCTTTGCGATGGACTGCATCAGCAGGTCAAGCCCCTTTGCCGAGAGAAATGACGGCTGGGATGGGATGATCACGCTGTCCGCTGCGGCCAGAGAGTTGATCGGCATCATACCGAGCGACGGCATACAGTCAATGAGGACATAGTCGTAATGTGGTTTGACCGCATTGATATATGTCCGCAGCACGCTTTCCCGGCTCATGGCGTTGATCAGCCGAATCTCCATGCCGGACAGTTCAATGTTCGCCGGGAGCAGGTCAACGCCCTCACCGTGATGCAGAATACCGCAGCCGTCCGGGATAGGGGTATCGTCGATCACATTCTGCATGATATCCGCCAGCGTAACAGGCAGCTCATCCGGCTTCGGGTAGCCGAGGGAGAGGGTCAAAGAGCCTTGCGCATCTGCGTCAATGAGCAGTACCCGTTTGTTTTGCTGGGCAAGTCCGATGCAGAGGTTAGCGGTGGTCGTGGTTTTACCCACGCCGCCCTTTTGGTTCGTCACCGCGATCACTTTGCAATTCGCCATATGGGGTTCCTCCTTTACATAGATTTAGCCGCCTGCGGCGAAGCAGACGGCTATGTACGGGTATGAAAAAAGCCACCTGCATTTCTGCAAATGGCTTAATGGTTAAACCCTCGCTTTGAGTGTTTTACTGTATTTGGCATAATCTTTGCTCAATACATAATCTATCACACAGGCTTTGGGTATAAGATAGGTACATCTTATGTAGAAGTGCTTGACCTTGTTCGCCCGTATAAGTTTTCGGGCTGTGCTGTCGCCGATACCGCCGAGCATATTACAAAACTCCGGCAAAGTTACAACATCAGGATAGGGATCAAAAAGTTTTTCATAATGTTTCCTTGATTTCATTTTTCGCCTCCATATATCTTTACCAAGTCGTCAATTTTCGGTGCGTCTTTGCCATAGATATATTGGAGCAAATAGACTTTGGGAACGAGTGTCTTTCTTGCCACACTAAAAGCTTTTATTTCGCCCTCGTGGATCATTTTGCAAACCGTTTTTGTGCTTATCCGCAGAATTTCGCCTACCTCTTTGGTGTTTAGCAAATCGGGGTATTGCTTTAGAAAATAATCGTTAGGTTTGAATTTCATAATTTACGATCTCCTTAATAAAATTTGTCAATGGCAGAGAAATACGCTATAATATGTTTGTGGTTTATGAATCTATTGCGTGTGCTGTTGTACTCCGTTTGGGGGTAACATCCCTCCGATGCCCCTCCAAAATCCAAAATTTCCGTCAAAATTGAAAAGTACGGAAATGGCAGACGAAACGGAGCTTTTTTACACACCAGTTTCAAAAGTAGTACTGTTTGCAACGCTTTTGGTGTCCGTTAGCGACCTCCATAAGGGGTTGAGTTCGTTTGTATTCCGTGTGAAGCAAATAACTCAAAATCCGTTGGTAGCAATACCGTGCGGGTTCGACCCCCGCCATCGGCACC
>OMBQ01001672.1_pt1 | contig 17058 bp, 9 predicted proteins | sample 1674311 | NCBI WGS metagenome assembly OMBQ01 (sample SAMEA103958160, study PRJEB25191) | human gut metagenome | biome: human-associated habitat [ENVO:00009003]; feature: intestine environment [ENVO:2100002]; material: feces | place: Germany | collected 2013/2015 | reverse complement strand
AAAGTGACCGGCCGGTCAGCCCGCTTATAGCCGCGTGTATAGGCTGAGCCTACCCGCTTGGGGCTGCTGTTCTCCGAGTCCTTATCCTTTACTTCTCCTGTTTTATCTCTTCACATTCATCTCTTTTTTCGAACTTCCATGCTTCCCTCCTCTCCCTACCGTATCTTGGTCATCAATCCGGGTTCCACCTCGACCAAAGTTGCTGTTTACCACGACGACCAACCCTACCTGGTAAGTAACATCAGCCATTCGCCTGAAGAACTTCGCCCCTTTCGCGAAGCCATGGCACAACGCGACTTCCGTAAACAGCTGATACTAGACTGGCTCGAAAAGAACGGAATCACAGAACCTTTCGATGCGATTATTGGCAGAGGCGGACTGGCAAAGCCTGTTCCGGGCGGCGTCTACCGCGTCAACCGACAGATGTGTGAAGACACTTACTCGGCCATGCGCAAACATGCTTGCAACTTGGGTTGCATCATTGCCTACGAGCTGGCTCTGCAACAACCCAATCGGTGCCCTGCCTTCATTGCCGACCCGGGCGTAGTCGATGAGATGGTACCCGAAGCCCGCATCAGCGGCTCTCCGCTCATGCCTCGCGTGTGCATCTGGCATGCGCTGAACCAACGTGCCACTGCCCGACGCTTTGCCCGCAGTCAGGGAAAGCACTATGAAGACTTCAACCTCATTATCTGTCACCTGGGCGGTGGCATTTCCGTGGCGGCTCACGAACACGGAAAGGCGATTGACGCCAACAATGCCCTGGATGGTGAGGGGCCTTTCTCTCCCGAGCGCGCCGGTACCTTGCCTGCAGCCGACCTCATCCACCTTTGCTTTAGTGGAAAATATACAGAGGAGCAGCTGAAACGCCGTGTAGCTGGACAAGCCGGACTGATGGCTCACATGGGAACAACCGATGTGCTCTCGATTATGAAGAAAATTGAAGCCGGAGATGCCCACGCCAAACTTCTCATTGATGCCATGATCTTCCAGGTGGCCAAATCGATTGCTGCTGAAGGGGCAGTACTGAAGGGCAAAGTCGATGCCATTCTCCTCACCGGCGGCATTGCTTACTCTGAATACATTACAGCCCAACTCAAGGAACGGGTGGGCTTTATCGCTCCCATCCACATCTTCCCAGGGGAAAACGAAATGGAAGCCTTGGCACTCAACGCACTGGCGGTGCTTCGCGGTGAACGCGAGGCGAAGGATTACGCCTAAGCTTGCTGTACTTGCCCATGGGGAGCAAAGCCGATTTCCGAAGCCAATCGGAATCGTTACAAATTACACGGAAGTGCTCACAGACCGACCTTCCGATTGCGCATAATAAAGCCCGTTGAAGTTTATCCTTCAACGGGCTTTACGTTTGTTACGGGTCATACGCCCCGAGCCTTTATCGGGCCAACAGTTTACAGCTACCCTTCGCCGTACGGGCTACATAGATACCGGCGGCAGGCACTTCTACCCGACCCCGACCCGTCGCAACCTGACGGCCATCGGCTGTGTAAAGTGTGATGAGCGTCTGACTGTCGGCAGCTACTACCTGGCGACCCTCAATGCGCAAACCTGCATCCACTGCCTTCGCTTCTTCGATGCCTTCGGCGGTCGGGAATATCTGCAAGGTAGTGTAGTAGAAGTGGTGTACGAACTCGCTTGTATCGTCATTTTCCTGGTTTTTGTCAACTGCCTTCACCAGTCTGCCTCGCTCATCATAGGAGTAAGCCTGCGTCCGACGATATTCTTCCCCGTCCTTCAATTCAGCTTCACTCTTCACCAGCAAGCGATGCTTCGCGTCTACTTGATACAGATACTCCTTGCGCTTTTCGCCCTCATCCCACTCACGCGTAACGAATTGATAAGTGTTTGCGTCGGGTTGAGTGAAAGTCAAAGCTTCTTCCGGTTTCGGATGGTCGGTCTTCCATTGCTTCGTCGCTGCGTCCCACTCATAAGAGATGGTTACACCGTGTTGAATGCTGCTGAAGCCTGCTGAGGCAACCATTTTCTCCGGTTTGAGATACCAATACTCATCGTCATAATAGGAATAAGCCTCCAGAGAAGGTTCGATGTAAGCATTGGCTACCTCCACGTCCATGGTAAGGTTCTTGTACTCACCCTCCCAGCTCTGGCTGTCGGCATTCCAACGATAGGCTGCATCGATCGTAGTACGTACATTCCCATCCTTAGTCACCTTGTTTTCGGTCTTACGCGTCGGCACTGCCTTGTCACCCTCTTGCTGGAACTCCGTCTGCACGCTCGTACCATCGGGCAAGGTCTCGCTGACCGTTCCCACACGACTTTCCTGCAAGACGAAAGTCTTTTGCTTGAGGTCGTACTTATAGGTTCTAATCCAGCCATCGGGCGTTGTTTCCGTACGTCTACCTCCTTCTATCTTATCCGCTGAGCCATCCAGCTCCCACTGAGTATGCTGCTGGGTGCCGTCTGCCAGTTTCTCGTAGACGTTTTGGTAATAGAGGTAACGATTGCCTTTACTATTCATTTCGTACATCGTAGACACCACCTTATGGTCGCTGTACACGTATTCCTCGCCTTCGTCCACCTTGCCCTTGATTATATTTTCCTTCGACACCAACGCCCCTTCCTCATTATAGGTATAACGAATGAATTCACAATCTCCATCGGTATCCATGATGTCGGCCACTTTAAGCTTAACGTCTTCGCCTTCCTTCAATTCATAGAAAGCAGGAAATGCAAAGGTAAAGCCGCTGCCCGGGTGCGTGTAGTGGGGCAGTGTCTTGTAAACCAGCTTTTCGACTTGATAGTCGGGGGTAATGTAGGCATAGGTCGTTCCATAGGTATCTTCGTCATACCAGTCCTTATATTCTTGCGGAGCAGATTCGATTTCAGCCATGCAAGAGCCATCCCCGTTCGTTTGGGTAAAGCTCCATTCCAGCTCGCCTTCAACTGTGCGGTAGGAGAACTCCACGTCTGTACCCTTCTCCTTGCCTGCTTCATCGTATCGCGTTACCGTCCATACACCGTTGGGATACGATTTACCTACGCGCTTCTCACCAAACTGCCAGGTGCCGTCGGCCTTGTTTCTGTAATAATAGGTATAGCTGCCCTCAAAGCCCTTATCGTTGCCATAAAGGTTGTGGATTAAATTCGTCGACAATTTGCCTTCGGTTACGACATACTTGCTTCCCACCGTTTCTTTCAAGTTTCCATCCTGATCCTGCTGGTAATCATAGCGGGTCAAAGTAAACTGTCCGGCGGCGGGCTTGTCCTTTTCATAAGCAAGACGGTAGCCATATACATAATCCAACTCGCCATTGCTGTAATCAAAATAACAGTGACCCAAATCCACCCCTTCGGCCCAGAAATACTGGCTCTTATCTGAGATTACCCACTTGTCGTTCTCGTCTTTATTGTACTCGATTTTCGAGTAAGAATCAGCACCCAGCTCTACCACAGTCTTGTGATACTCGCCCTCACTCCCCTGCTCAATATACTGGCGGGCCGGTTCAAACCACTGGTAGCGAGATTCTCCGTCATACGAACTTACTTCCTTGACCACATGACCTCGGCGCAACTCCCCGTCAGCGTCTACAAAGAGATGGCTGTAGTCATAGGTACGCTCATACTCCCGCTCCCATTTCGATTCGGCGGAATTATAGGAATAGCTTGCCTCCGATTCTACCTGCAAGTCAGCATTGATACGACGTACGACCTTGGTAGACGGCGTAAACTCCAACCCCGTCAGGTTTTCATCGGGAAAGTTCTCTGAGCTGTTGTAAGCTTCCTCTACCACACGCTCCGTCCACATGTTCTGCGGTCCTACTTGATACGTATAACGCACGCAAGTACCCGATTTGCGCAATTCCAGTTTCCGGCGTCCGTATTCATCGTAGACAAAGCGGACACTGTCCCTCAGTTCCGCCTGATTGTCGCGGATTTCATATTGGCTCATTCCCGTAGCCAGCGAGCTGTCCCGACGTGCAGCCGATACATCCGCCCGAAGCACCGGCGCATACAGACTGCGCTGTGCCGCGCGGCGAACCTCAGCCTTTTCCACCTTCGTTGCTTTTGCTTCTCCGCGTCCGTTGGCCGTGGCGGGACGCTGAGCCTGCAGTGTGAGAGCCAGCAAGAAGCCGGCTACAAGCGTAAAATTCTTTTTCATAATCTCAATGATTTATAGAGTACATAATCAGTTCACCCCACTCCCACCCCAACCGCATCGCTGGCTCGGAGTACGAGTGAGTAAGAGAAGCTTCCAGTCTCTTCACTAAGAGCAAGTTTCCCTTGTCTTGGATGCTCCAAAGTTATCGATTCTCTCTAAATCATTTTTGCCATATAGTGACACTGGTGCATAAGTGGTAAGAAATTGCGCATAGGTGGTTGAAATTCGTACATAAGTGGTCGAAAATTTTTCCGCATCCCCCTTCAGCCCATCCATTTTATTAACACGCCCTAAGACTCTCCTCTTCCAAACTTTCATGGGGATTTCGTGAGTTTGTAATCCATACAGCTACAACCTGTGAAGGCATCGATTCAGCCAATAAGTCCACAGCCTGATACTAAACCCTAGAAACCATGACCGCACAAAAAAAAGGAGGCAGCCTTGAAGGCTGTCCTCCTTAATTCAATAACCCGGACGCTACCACTTGCTGCCCGAAAGAGTCGTTTCCCCACCCTGCTCCGTACTATTTCAGAGCGGATAGAAAGTAGTTGATTTCCGGCAGCGCATTTATGACATCCATGCCCCCCGATTAGCTCTTGACGGGATGTCTGTCAAGCACTTATCGGGCCAATAGCTTACAGCTACCCTTCGCCGTTCGAGCCACGTAAACACCCGAGGCTGGAACTTCGACCCTTCCGTGCCCCGTGGCCACCTGCCGGCCATCGACCGTATAGAGCCTAATGAGCGTCTGACTGTCGGCAGCTACCACTTGACGACCCTCTACGCGCAATCCGGCATCGGCCGCCTTCGCCTCTTCGATGCCTTCAGCAGTGGGGAATATCTGCAAGGTAGTGTAGTAAAAGTGTTGTACCTTCTCAAGCTTACTCCAACGATCGAAATCTTCTTCCACCGTCTTTATCAAGTGACCTTGCACATCGTAAGCAGCCGTCCACTTTTTACCACTCGTTTCACCCGAGACATATTTCAATTCATGGCGGGCTAAAAGGCGGCGCGCGTCATCTATCTGGTAAATGTAGTCCTTATGTTCCACAAATTGGTCACTCTTGTTCCATTGACGAATCACAATATGATACGTATGCGCATCGGGCTGAGACAGGGTCATGGCATTGTCCAAATCGGTCAATCCCGTGTCCCAACGCTGCGTTTCCTCATTCCATGCCCATTCATAATAGGCACCGTGACTGATGTTGTAGGAACTGGACAGCTCATCCACTTCCTCGCGCGTAAGGTCCCAATACTCATCGTCATAACTCAAGTAGCCGGTAGGGTCAGGATTGAAGTAGGCGTTTTCCACCTCGACCTCCGCATTGAGCGTCTTGGTGTGATTCACCCAGGTCTGAGTAGCTGCGTCCCATAAAGCTGACTCTTCGAAGGTCTTTTTCATATACCCCTGCTGCTCCGTCCAAGTCTTTCTCTTTTTTGTGGGTACAACCACCTCGCCTTGCTGCTCAAACTCTGTGGTAACGGTGATGCCATCGGCCAGAAAGTCCTTCCAAGTGCCCGGTTGGGAATACTTCAGGACAAAGTCTTTCAGCTGGTTATCGTAGGTATATTGTCTGACCCAGCCGTCGGGAGTCTGGTCAACACGGGCAGCCATTTCGATACGGTCAGTCGAGCCGTTGCAGGCAATGCGTGTTTCGCGCCTCGTACCGTCGGGAAGTTGCTCATAACTTTCTTGATAAGTGAGTGCTTCTCCCTTGTATCGATTTTCCTCGAAGCGATTCTCACCATACACGTAGGCCGTACGCTCTGCCACCTGGTCTCCAGTCATCCAGTCGACCGTCAGGGGGCGTCCTTCCTCATTATAGGTATAACGGATGAAGTCACAAGTTCCATATTGATCCATGACCTCAGCCTGTCGTAACTTCACGTCCTTACCTTCTTTGATTTCATAGAATTCAGGGAAGGATACGACGTGAGCACTTCCCGCATGATAAAACTCACCATTCGACTTGTAGAAGACCTTCTCACGCCGATAGTCTGCCGTAAAACGGGCATACGTCTCAAAATACTTGTCCTGATCATACCACCCGTCAAACTCCTGGGGTGTTCTTTCCATGCGGACTACATACGATTTGTCTGGCAAGCGTTTCACAACACCGTAATCCCAAACACCCGAACGAGTCAAGTAAGTCAGTTGAGCATATTCCTCGATTTCTTGGCCAGCTTCGTCATACCGCTTTGCACTCCAGAAACCATGCTCGTAAGCCTGGACCACCTCACGGAAACGGAAATCCCATTGTCCCGTTTGCTCATTGAGTCCCCAGCTGGTACGGCTTCCCGCTATGCCTAAACGGCCCAAATCAATCCACTTCACGACATCATTCGTCAGCTGACAGCCTCGAAAATCATGCTTGTACGTAGCCTTTTCCTTTACTCCGTCAGCACCGTCTTTCTGAATCGCATACTTGGTCAAGGTAAAAGCATGGGCGGCTGATTGATCCTTTTCATACGCATAACGTTCACCCTCAACCCTGTCCACTTTTCCGTCAGAATAATCGATGTAGTATTTACCCAGCCTTACCCCTTCGGCGAAAAAGAATTGTGCCTTGTCATTGATATTCCAAGCCCCTTCGGGAGAATCTCGGTAATACGTGGTCGAAGTGTAACTGTCCGTTCCCAACTCGACAACGCGCTTGCTGGTAGCACTTTCTTGCCCCATGTCGATGTATTGGCGAGCAGCTTCAAGCCATTCGTAACGGAGGTCGGCAAGCACTTCATTCCGATACACAGCCTTCACCACATGACCGCGACGCAACTGGTTGTCGTCGTCCACAAAGAGGTGTGCATAGTCATAAGTCAACTCATACTCCATCTGCCATTCGTTCTTCTCTGTATCGAAGAAGTAGGCCGCCTCCTTCTCTACATTCAGCTCACTATTGATGTGACGAACGACCTTCGTATGATACATAAACTGCAGTCCGGTCAGACTTTCATCAGGAAATACTCCCGATGTATTGTCAGCATATTCAAGCACACGCTCCGTCCACATATTTTCTGGTCCGACCTGATAGGTGTAGCGAATGCATTCACCCTGCCTGCGCAACAGCAACTTACGACGTCCGTACTCATCATACACGATACGCACACTGTCAACCAGTTCGCTGTTCTCGTTTGAGTTACGATACGCACTCATTCCCGTGGCAAGCGACGTGTCGCGACGTGCGGCTTCTGCCTCGGCGCGAAGATTGGGCGCGTAAAGACGATGAGGAGATACACGGGGAGTCTGGTGCACATCCACGCTGCTGTCGGATGGAGAAGGCAAAGCATGCTTACTCCTGACAGGCAGACCCTCCAATTTTCCTTTAAGAAGCTTTTCTGAATGCTCCTTCCAACGACTGTTTTCAACCACAGCTTGCTGTGCTTGAAGCGATAAAGCCAGTACGAAACTGGCTACGAGCGTGAATTTCTTCTTCATAGTTGTAGAGATGTTTATAAATTACAGTTCCGGAGTTGAGGAGCTTAAAAGTTTACTCATCCAACCCATGACTTTCAACCTGAACTAACCCTTAACAGAACCAGTCTGTAATGATCAGCGTGTAACTGTGTTCATCAGCGGCCAACAGATTGCGCAACAGGCTGTATCAGCCCGATGCTCAATGCGCACAAACGAAGTCATCCGCTTAAAACGGAAAATAGTTTTGACTTCCCGACGCGACAAAAGTAAATATTTTTAGTCTCTTAGGTAGAGTTGCCATATTTATTTTGTAGAAATAAAAAAAGAAATCCGCCATGTTAAAAGATTTCCTTCGGTAAGGGTCAATTGGCCGACTGCGGGAAAGGTTCTTACGGGTCACCGCATGCCGTTACGCATGAGTCAGCCTGTCCGTTTCCAGGTGATAAAGTTAGTTCTGCTTTGGGTCGCGGCATGCCGCGACCGTACTGCCTCCATACTCCCTGGGTAAGCCTGCCTGTTTCACGACTGAAAAAGTAGCTTCCACTTCGCAACCCCAGTTTTTATCGAGCGGAAGAAAGACCCGGCACGGCAATGAGCAGATTTTTTCCAAGGAAAAAAAGACCCGACACGGCGGTGAGCGGGATTTTTCCATGGAAAAAAAGCCCCGACATGGTGGTGAGCGGAATTTTTCCGAGGGAAAACAGCGGGGGAACAAGACTAACGGTCGTTTTTCCATCCGCTTGGAGCGAGCCGAAGCCAGGCGGGAAGGAAAGTTGCCAGTAGCCGATACGAACGGAAACAAACAAAGCCGCACGGCTTCCTATCGGAGGAAACCGTGCGGCTGAATCTATAAGGATATGAAAGGCAAGTAAGGTCTGCGAGAACTTACTTGTTGTAGTTCTTCAAACCTGCCTGGAGGAAGTCTACAAAGTTCTCTACACTTTCGTCGTAAGAGTAAGAACCGTTGAGGGGCTTTCCTTCATTGTCTATCAAGACGTAGAAGGGCTGGGCATTGGCGCCAAACTTCGAACGTTGCAGGTAACTCCACTTGTCACCCACGGTGCGAAGTGTCGTTGTCTGACCGTTCTCCTGTACCTCGATGGATTCGGGGAGCGGAGTCTTCTCGTCTACGTAGAGCGAAATCAGTACGTAGTCCTTCGTCAAGAGGTCGCGTACCTTGGGGTCGTGCCATACGGCCAGCTCCATCTTACGGCAGTTCACACAACCGTGACCCGTGAAGTCTACGACTACAGGCTTACCGGTCTGCTTGGCATAAGCCATACCGGCTTCGTAGTCACGGAACTTGGCTTCGATGTGCACCGGAGCAAGGTTGAAATCCTGGGTAGACATAGGAGGAGCAAAGGCACTCACGGCCTTTAAGGGAGCACCCCAAAGACCAGGCACCATGTATACGGCAAATGCCAAGGAACAGAGGGCGAGGAAGAAGCGGGGAACTGAAGTATTACGCTCGTCGGGATCATCGTGAGGGAACTTCAACGCGCCCAACAGGTAGATACCGAGAAGGGTAAAGATGACAATCCAAAGGGCCAGGAAGGTTTCACGATCGAGCAGGTGCCAACCGTAAGCCAAGTCGGCTACAGAAAGGAACTTGAGGGCGAAGGCCAATTCGAGGAAACCGAGTACTACCTTCACGCAGTTCAACCAGCCGCCACTTTTGGGGGCACTCTTCAACCACGTGGGGAAGAGAGCAAAAAGGGTAAAGGGAAGGGCGAGAGCTACAGCAAAGCCGAGCATACCGATGGTCGGTGCCATGGCTGAACCGCCACTGGTGCTCACTTCGACAAGCAGGAAGCCAATGATAGGACCGGTGCAGGAGAAGCTGACAAGTGAAAGGGTAAACGCCATGAGGAAGATGCTCAAGAGACCCGTTGTCTTCTCTGCCTTGTTGTCGACAGCTGCTCCCCATGATGAGGGCAACGTGATTTCAAATCCACCAAAGAAGCTGGCTGCGAATACGACCAACATCAGGAAGAAGAGGATGTTGAAAACAGCATTGGTAGAAAGGTCATTGAGGGCACTTGCACCAAAGATAGTCGTGATTACCAAACCTAAAGTTACATAGATAACCACGATAGAGATACCGTAGGTGATGGCATCGCGGAGTCCCTTCTTGCGATCGCCCGAACGCTTCAGGAAGAAGCTGACGGTCATGGGGATGATAGGCCATACACAAGGAGTTACTAAGGCTACCAAACCGCCGATGAAGCCCAGGAAGAAGATGTAGTACCAGGCCTTACCGCTCATGTCGCTGCCATCGGTACCGAAGCTCTTTAACTCGTCGATAACGGGAGTCCACAACTTCTGAATGGCACTGCTGTCTGTCGGGACTGCAACCACGGGAGCGGCGGCAGAATCAACAGCTGCCGGTTGCTGCACCGTGTCTGCGGGCACTGCTTCTTCTTTGGCGAGCTCTTCGGCCTTCTTATCTTCTGACTTCTCGGCTGCCTTATCGGGACCATCGCTACCCGTTACCTTGGCATCAACGCTCGTCGGGGGGAGGCAATTCTCATCGTTGCAGGCACCATATTTCAGATAACCCTTGAGTTCGTAATTTTTTTCCGTAAGCTCAACCCGCTGGGTAAACGTTGCGGTTCCTTCAAAATAGCTGACAGGCATTTCAAAGATGGGGTCATTCATCTTCTTGACACCCGGACCGGGCTTCAGACCGCCCTTGAGCTTGGCACCTTTCATTTTATCAATGCCGAACGAAGCTGCTGTAGGTCCGCCTTCAGCAATGTCAGTTGAATAAATATGCCAACCCGCATCGGCCTTGCCTGTAAAGACAATGTCAATCGTCGTGGCATTCACGCGTTTGTAGTTCACGCTGAAACTTACTTGTGCCTGGAGAGCTGTAAATGCCGTCACAAGCAACAAGAGGCTTAGAGTTAAGAACTTCTTCATTGTGTGATTGTTGGGATATGTTTGAATGATTGATTTTCGTCTGACTCATGCCCTCAACCGCCTTTTGGATGGGTAAAGGCCCAAAAGTGCGTGGAATAGGGCAGAAAAACCGCGCAAAATTACACATTTTGCTCGATTTTCAGTGCTTTCAGCACCATTCTTCTTGTCTTAACCGGAGGGAACGACTTGCAGAAACCTTATTTGGCTGTCTGCTCCTGGAAGCTCTCTTTACCCGACCGAACGACGAGCTGAGGCTAAGCGGCTCTTCCATTCTTTATCAATCCCTTTACTCGATTCTTTCCCTTCTTCGCGCTTTTGTCTAACTTCGCGCCCGTTATGAGTATTACATCTATCATTCGCCCCTTCTTCGGCGGCAGAGTACGTGCCATCGAACAATTCGACAGTCAGGCTGAAGCCATTCAGCGCGGTGTGTTGTCGAAACTCATCAGCCGTGCGGCTGATACGGAATGGGGCAATCGTTATCAATATGCCTCCTTGCGCGACTACGAAGACTTTGCTGCCAAGGTGCCTGTCAACACATATGAAGAGCTCAAAGGCTACATTGACCGCATGCGCCACGGCGAACGCCACATTCTGTGGCCCGGACAGGTAAAGTGGTATGCCAAATCATCGGGTACGACCAACGACAAGAGTAAGTTTATCCCGGTCAGCCAAGAGGGACTGCACGACACGCATTATGCCGGCGGTACGGATGCAGTAGCTCTTTACTTACATAATAACCCGCTGAGCCGCCTCTTTGACGGCAAGGCGTTGATTCTGGGTGGAAGCCACGCGCCCAACTACAACCTGCCGCACTCGCTGGTAGGCGACTTGAGTGCCATCTTGATTGAGAATATCAACCCGCTGGTCAACCTGGTACGCATTCCGCCCAAGCACATTGCCCTGCTTTCGGACTTTGAACAGAAGCGCGACGAGATAGCCCGCATCGCGATGAAGAAGAATGTCACCAACCTTTCGGGTGTTCCTTCCTGGATGATGGCGGTAATCAACAGGGTGTTGGAGCTCTCGGGCAAGGACAACTTGAGCGAGGTTTGGCCCAATCTGGAAGTTTTCTTCCACGGTGGGGTGGCATTTACGCCTTACCGCGAACAATATCACCGCCTGGTGCCTTCGTCCAAGATGCACTACATGGAAACGTATAATGCTTCGGAGGGCTTCTTCGGACTGCAAAACGATCCGCTCGACCCGGCTATGCTCCTGATGCTGGACTACGGTGTGTTCTATGAGTTCATTCCCCTCGAAGAGGTGGGCAAGCCCGACCCTGTGGTGCTCCCGCTGTGGGAAGTAGAAAAGAACAAGAACTACGCCATTGTGATTTCGACCAGTTGCGGCCTGTGGCGTTACCAGATTGGCGATACGGTGCGCTTCACCTCGACGCACCCCTATAAGTTTGTCATCAGCGGCCGTACAAAGAGCTTTATCAATGCGTTTGGCGAAGAGCTCATTGTCGACAATGCCGAGAAGGGACTCTGCGAAGCTTGTCGCCAAACGGGGGCTATCGTCAACGAATACACGGCAGCCCCGGTCTTTATGAATGCCGAAGGCAAGTGCCGCCACCAATGGGTCATCGAATTTGAGAAACAACCGGAAGATGTCGAACGGTTTGCTGAGATTCTGGACCAGGCATTACAACAAATCAACTCGGACTACGAAGCCAAACGATTTAAAGATATCACCCTGCAACGCCTCGAGCTTGTGGTGGCACGCAAGGGACTCTTCAATGACTGGCTTAAAAGCCGAGGTAAATTGGGCGGACAGCACAAGGTGCCCCGCTTGAGCAACCAGCGCGACCTGATCGAACAGGTGCTGGCTATGAACAGCCCGACTGCTTAGTTGAGGCGTTCTGGAGTTTATGACGCTGTAGGAAAAAGCAATAATAGGCTGAGCGAAGGCCTTCGATGTCCGAAACCGATTCTACGGCAGGAGGTAGTTGCTCGGCGTTGCGCTTCTCAGACTCCTCAACTGGTAAACTCTTGCCCCCTTCAACTCCTCCACTTTTCATCTCCTCAACTCTCTCCTTCCCCATGAAGTTTTCTTCCTTTCTCCTCTTCTTCCTTACCTTCTTGATGCTGACTGGCTGCGCCAATCCGGGCAGCGGACCGGACGGTGGCCCCTTCGACGAAACGCCGCCGCGCATCATTGGCATGTCACCGGCTCTCGGGGCAACGGGCGAGAAGTCTAAAAAGGTGTCGATCTATTTCGATGAAATCATTAAGGTGGAGAATCCGCAGGAGAAAATCACCATCTCCCCGCCGCAGATCGAGATGCCCGAGATCAAGACGTTCAACCGGAAGATTATGGTCAACCTCGCAGACTCACTGAAGCCTAATACAACTTACACCATCGACTTTAGTGACGCGATTGTAGACAACAACGAGGGAAACCCGCTGGGCAACTTTACTTACTTCTTCTCTACCGGAAGCCAGGTGGACACGATGGAGGTGGGCGGTTACGTGCTTTCGGCTGACGACTTGGAACCGATTAAGGGTATCTTGGTGGGCTTACACAGCAACTTGGCTGACTCTGCCTTTACCACCCTGCCCTTTGACCGCGTGGCACGCACGGACGATTCGGGCCATTTCTCGATCAAGGGCGTTGCTCCGGGCACCTACCGCATCTATGCGCTCAAGGATATGGACAACGACTTTCGTTATACCCGTGGCGAAATGATGGCGTTCTTGCGTGAACAGGTGGTACCCAGTTCGTTTCGCGATGTGCGACAGGATACGCTTTGGGCAGACACGGTCCATGTAGACACCATCCTGCAAGTGCCCTACACACACTTCTTGCCTGACGACTTGACACTACTGGCTTTTACGGAACTGAACCGTACGCGCCAGCTGTTGAAGACGGAACGCGAACCCAACTACTTCCGCATGTTCTTTACCGCCCCGTCGGCTCACGTGCCGACTGTCGAGCCGTTGGACTTTGAGAAGGAGGGTGCCTGGATGGAAGAACGCTCGAAGGGCAACGACACCATCACTTATTGGCTTTGCGACACGACCCTCTTCAACCGCGACTCGCTCACAATAAAATATACCTACGAGGCGACCAACGACTCAACGGGTATCAACTATCTGCGGACGGATACGCTCACACTGATCCCTCGCCTTACCTACGAACGACGAAAGAAGTTGGAGGCGGAGGCTATGGAAAAATGGCAGAAGGCTTTGGAGAAACGTCACCGACGGGGAGATTACTCGCAGGAAGTTCCCCCGAAGAGTTTCCTGGAGATTAAATACCATTTCCGTTCGAGCCTGGCTCCTGACGGCAACCCGACGTTTACCCTGCCGGAACCTGCGGCTAAACTGGACACCAACGCGCTACACCTCTTCCTCAAGGTGGACTCGGCGAACTATCGACTCGCTCCCTACCGGTTGGAACGCGACTCTTTCTCGCTGTGTAACTACCGTTTACGCGGGGAATGGCGACCGGGACAAGAATACCTGCTCAATGTGGACTCGGCTTTTGTGACGGGACTGTCGGGCAAGGTGAACCGCACCTACGACACGAAGTTTAGCGTTACGCCGTTGGAAAGCTTTGGTGCCTTGTTCCTCTTGATTCCCGATGCCGACGCTACGGCGGTCGCCCAATTATTGAATGGCTCGGGCCGCGTCCGTAAACAGCTTCCGGTGGTCAACGGGCGGGTGGACTTCTTCTACCTCGATCCGGGCGATTACTATATGCGCCTCTTTAATGACCGCAATGGCAATGGCCAATGGGACGAGGGATGTTATGCGGAGGGCAGACAGGCGGAAGAGGTGTATTACTTCCCCCAAACCTTCTCAATCCGTGCCAATTGGGACGTAGAGCAGACGTGGCGCCTCAACGAACTGCCGCTGATTGAACAGAAACCTCGCGAACTGATCAAACAAAAGGCGAAAGAAAAGGAAACACCCCGAAGCCGAAACGCGGAACGCGAACGGCAGAAACGGTAGTTGACTCCCACTCACCCTTTCGTACAATCCATTTAATACTTCATACGATGAAACGAATGCTCATCCTCTTGCTGGTTCTCCTAGGGGGAATCCAGGCAAACGCTCAATGCTCGGCTCCTAACACGGCATTCAAAAGCGGCGAAACCTTGATATACGACCTTTACTTTAACTGGAAGTTCGTGTGGATCAAGGTAGGTACGGCTTCTATGAACACAACTCAAAGCACTTACGGCGGCCACCCGGCTTATCGTTCGTACTTGATTACGCGAGGCTCGAAGCGGGCTGACAAAATCTTTGTGATGCGCGACACGCTGATGGCTTACACCGGCATGGATCTCGTGCCTCGTTACTACGCCAAGCGTGCTTTCGAAGGTGATACCTACCGCAAGAACGAGGTGTGGTATTCTTACCCCAAAGGACAATGTGCGGTTAAAATGCGCTACCAGCGTGATAACAACGAACCACAATGGAACAACCACTCCAGTAAATACTGTGCGTTTGACATGATCAGTATGTTGATGCGTGCTCGCTCGTTTGACGCTACGAATTGGAAGGTGGGTCACCGCCTCAGATTCTTGATGGCGGACGGTAAGAACTGCACCTGGCAGAACATTGTGTACCGAGGAAAGAAGAAATTTAAGATGGAGAACTCCACCACAACGTACCGTTGCTTGGTCTTCTCCTTTGTAGAACAGGAAGACGGCAAGGAAAAGGAAGTGGTGACGTTCTACATCACGGACGATAAGAACCACTTGCCCGTTCGTCTGGACATGAATCTCAACTTCGGTACGGCTAAGGCCTTCCTGACGGGCGCACGCGGTCTGCGTAACCCGCAAACAGCTAAACTGAAATAGTAAACTGACCCACCCTACTCGAAGAGAGTTGAAGAGTGGAGGCGCGAACCGATGTGCCCCCACTCCTCAACTCTCTTATTCTATAGAAGAGGGATGGAACGGGAGACCCCGGCAACACCTTAACCTGCACGGTTTCCTGTTTCCCCTCGCTACTTGATTAACTTCTCAACCTACCCTATTCTTACTTTCCATGCTCAAACTCCTGATAGACTCTAAGATTCCCTACATGCGCGGTTTTGCCGAACGATTGGGCGAAGTGCGCTACCTGCCTGGCAATGAAATTACGGCTGACGATGTGCGCGAGGTCGATGCACTCATCATTCGTACCCGCACCCGCTGTGACCGCAACTTACTGGAAGGTTCGCGCGTTCGCTTCATTGCTACTGCCACCATTGGCTTTGATCACCTCGATACGACTTACCTTGCCGAGGCGGGCATTGCATGGACGAACTGTCCGGGCTGTAATGCCGACAGTGTGGCGCAATACGTGAAATGTGCCTTGCTGCTTCTGTCGGCTCACGGATGGGACGGCGCCATACCAACACCTCCAGTTTCCCTCCCCTCACTGGGAACTGCCACCGATGCAGCCACACGGCAACAACCTGACCGCACGCTCTTCCAAGGGCTGACGTTGGGGATTGTCGGAGTGGGAAATGTAGGTAAACGGGTGGAAGCCATGGCACAGCGTTTGGGATTCGGACGCATTTTGCGCTGTGACCCTCCGCGCGCGGAAAAGGAAGGAACCTCGGGCTTTGTCAGCCTGAAAGAAATCGCTGCAGAAGCAGATGTCATTACCTTCCACACGCCCTTGACCCAAGCTCCTGCCGCCCATCCGACCTTTCACCTGGCCGATGCTGCCTTTTTCCAATCGCTCAACCGTTGTCCGATAGTCCTCAACAGTGCGCGTGGGGAAGTGGTAGACACGGAGGCTTTGAAAAAGGCTTTGGCTACACACAAGGTGCGCGCTGCGGTGATTGATACGTGGGAGAACGAACCGCAGATTGACTGCGAATTGCTAAACCAAGTCTTTCTCGGTACGCCACACATTGCGGGCTACAGTGCCGATGGCAAAGCGAATGGCACGCGCATGGCGTTGCAAGCCGTGGCCAAGTTCTTTGGTTTGGACAGCTCATTCTGCTCGGAAATCCAAGCTCCCGCACTTCCCCAGGGCTTTGCTTATTATCCGGAAGGCGAAGGACACCGTCTGGCTCCTGAACTCCGACTTTACGACCCTACGCGTGATTACGAAGCCCTCCGTTCGGACCCTACGCAGTTCGAATCTTTACGCGGTAACTACCCGCTGCGAAGGGAAAAGGAATAGCCGGGACTCCTGCGCAAACGGGCTGTTGAAAGCAAGCGTTCGTAAGGATTGGGCAACGAAGACAGGACTTGCCCTACCCTACACCTGTCAACCAAAAGAACAGGGGTTACATCCCGATGGAATGTAACCCCTGTTTGCTTTATAGGCTGATTCTATTCACGATTAGTTGAGAAGTGGAAGGTCGAAGCGTTTAGGCGGAAAGCCATTGGCTTGATGAATCAACCGATAAACGCATGAACTCCTAAACTGTAATCTATAGAACCTTTCTATCAATAAGGAATAGAAATAAGCGGAAAATAGTCAGCGACGGAGGACTTAGATGCCCAATACGACGCGCTGCAAATAGTAAGCGAGAATACCGATGAAGTAACCTACGAAGGCTACCCATGTGATGTGCTTCATGTACCAGCCGAAGGTGATTTTCTCTAAGCCCATCACAACGACAC
>OMBQ01001667.1_pt1 | contig 17101 bp, 15 predicted proteins | sample 1674311 | NCBI WGS metagenome assembly OMBQ01 (sample SAMEA103958160, study PRJEB25191) | human gut metagenome | biome: human-associated habitat [ENVO:00009003]; feature: intestine environment [ENVO:2100002]; material: feces | place: Germany | collected 2013/2015 | reverse complement strand
CGGAACGGCTCTCGGGGACTTCCCGAAGGCATTCCGACCCTCGGAACGGCTCTCGGGGACTTCCCGAAGGCATTCCGACCCTCGGAACGGCTCTCGGGGACTTCCCGAAGGCATATATATTTATGATAGACCATCGTGGTCAATAACTAATCTTCTAAATTTAATCCTTATGGTATTAAAACCTTCTGCTGACATTCGCAAAAATCTGCGCTCAGCCCAGTACCTCATGTACATGCAGACTTTTTTGGCCCGTGCCAAGAAGTTAGAAACCGAGAACACGCTGTTTACGGACGGTTTGAAGGCATTCGAAGCCGCCGTGGCAGAAGTCGATGCCAGTGTGCGCATTGCTACAAAGAGCAAGATGACCATCAACGTGACCGAGGCCGACGCCGTGCGCGATCGCCTCTACTCCCTGCTCAAGTCTGTAGTCGTTGGTTGGGCCACCATGCCCGCCCTCAGCGGCTCGTCCGCCCAGCTCCTGCCCTTCGTTTCAGAGTATGCGGAGGCAGCCCGTCCCTTGGCCGACGTCATTGCCCTCTACAACCTGCAGACCAATACCCAGCTTGATGACGAATCGGGTAAACTGCAGAGCATCCTGCGCGACATGCGCCGCGACGGAGCCGAAAGCATCACGAAGTTGCAGCTGACCGAACTCCTCTCGCAGCTCGAAACCGCCAACAAGGCCGTCATCGAAGGCATCAACCAGCGCGCCGAAGAGCGCGGAGCCAAAGTGGCCGGAGCTCTCAAGGTCGCTCGCCTGACCTGCGACGAGGCTTACCTCAAGCTCGAACAGGTCGTCAACGCCCTCTCCGTACTCATGCCCTCAGAGCCTCTCACGGCATTCATCCGTACCCAAAACGACGAAATCGACCGCCTCGACCGCGCCCTTGCTTCGGGCAATAAGGACGAGGAGGAAAAGAATCCGACGGAGGGGAAGCCCGGTGAAGGCAAACCCGGTGAAGGTTCTTCTGACCAGCCTGCCGACCAACCCGCTGACAAGCCCACCCCCGACCAACCTGCCCCCGACAAGGATCAGCCTTCAGGTGGCGACTCGCAAACGGGCGTGGTGACTCCGGTACAGCCGGAGAAGTAAGAGTCTCGCTTGGGATTGTGTAATAAGAAATCAGATATATATCTTTAAACAACGCATGGAAGCTGTTTGAGTAAGCTTCCATGCGTGTTAATTCTGCGCAGTTTATAATATTTCTTTTTCTCCAATTGAAAAATGAAGCGTCCAATAATTTCCATAATAATTCCAGTATATAAGGTTGAACATTGTTTGGTAAAATGCTTAGATAGTATTAGAGCGCAATCATTTTCTGATTGGGAATGTTTACTCATTGATGATGGCTCTCCTGACTCTTCGGGTGATATTTGTGAACGATATGCTCAAGTTGACTCTAGGTTTCATGTGTATCATAAAGAGAATGGAGGAGCAAGTTCTGCTAGAAATGTAGGACTGGATCATGCAAGCGGATGTTGGATTTGTTTTTGTGATAGTGATGACTGGGTGGGCAATCATTGGTTGTCAGACTTTCATAGTGCACCCGAGTCGGATATTATAATAGCTGGATTTACTGCTATCAATTGGAATGGAGAGAAAAATCCAACCGTCATAAAGCAACGTTCTTTATCTGGTTGTTTCCCACAAGACAAGAAAGCTTGTTATGATGAGTTGTTGCGTACCTTAAATTTAGGTTATACTCCATTCCGAATGTTTCGGAAAAGTATCATCGATCAGATGAATCTAAGGTTTAATACAGCTTATAAACTTAGGGAGGATGAAGCCTTTATAAGTCATTATATGACAGCTGTCCAATCGTTTACATTTATTGCGAGTGCAGAATACCATTACATTGCGCCCGACTTCGGTGCAAAGTATAATCAATTAGACATAAACTCATTGTTTGAGTGTAATAAAGAAATCGCAGCGTGTACGTACTCTACTTTACAATCATATGCCCATCCTATATATTCGCTATATGTCAGTCATTGTATATCTTATATAAGGCGGAGTGCAGCTTGCAAGCAAAATGTACGGTTAATGTTAGATTGGCTAGTTCCTTTATTTTATTCCATTCCTAAGGACATAAGGGGAGCAACTCCCAATTGTATACGCTTGAATCGCTTCAGAGGATTTTATACCAATATATTGAATTACATTATCTATGGCATTTTATCAAAGAAATAGTCAAAGGGGAGTTTTATCCTTTTCAACACTTCTATTATTCTTTCTGTGGTTTTGCTACCCAACTGCTTCAAACACTTGGATCGCACTGTCTATACTTTTTATTCTAACCATTCTGAATCCTCAGATATTTCAGAATTTGAAGAGTAAGTATTTTCTGAAATTCAATATTCATATAGCGTTATTTTGTGTTGTAATTTTCGCTTCTTGGTATATTAGTAAATCTTATATAGCTCAATACACTCTTCCTACAGTTCCTACGACAAAGCTTGTTAGAGTTCTCTTTATCAGTATTTCCTTATTTATCTCGATTCTATTCTTACAATATCATGCTAAGAAAGGACGGGGGGAGTATATTCTTGGTAATCTCATTAAGATATTATTTGTTTATACCGTTCTGATAGACTTGCAGTCTTTAACGGTAAGTGCTCGTGCTATAGAAGAACAAATATATTGGGCCGGAAACAAGTTTAGCCTTACTTATTCAAACTTATGGCTAGCTTTCTTGTATTTTCTCAAGAACCCTGATTTACGAGGTCAGAAGCGCACAGTGTACTATTCCATGTTGGTTGTAACGCTTTTCATATCGATTCATTCTGATTGCAGCACTTCGGTAATAGCAACTTTTGTTATGTTTCTACTCACTTGGCTGAGATATTCGAAACTTTCGAAAGTATTATGTCAACCTTCGTTCTTTATCATCAGTATAGTTCTTTCTGCATCGTTGATGGTATTCTTTTCAGCCGTAGTGTTTCAAATTCCCTTTTTCAATTATGTCTTAGTCAAAATTCTTGGAGAGTCTGAAGATATGACCGGACGCTTGCTCCTTTATGAGAGACTAACAACGATTCTATTAGATCATCCTCTTTGGGGGTATGGCATACGAAATGTTGCAAGTATAATTGAACCATTGATTCCAACGATTAAGAACTCTCAAAATGGAGTTCTGCAGCTTTATCTCGAAATGGGTATTATGGGAGTTGTGACTTACTTTGCTTATTTGATACGAATTGTACTTCATGCGCAAGGACGTAAGATGCTATATCCTGTAATCGTTCTTTTATATATGTATTTAGTGATAGGACTAGTGGAAATACCTTTTACTCCTACTGCTTTATTCTTGGCAAGCTTCATCTTTTTAAAACAAGAATTTTATGAAAGAACTCACTATTGTAGGTTATGAACAATTTGGATATCTGACTGATACGCTGATGTATTGCAGATATTTAGATGGATATCGTATTCATTATTACTGTATTGATCAAGGATTGGAACACATTGAATTGGCAAATGTCGAAGTTCATTATTTCCGTCCATACAAGAACCCTAAAATCACCAAGGTCGCTTTTCTGCTGAACATATTTCTACAGCATCTCTTTGCATCACATCCTGTTTTTATAGTCTATTTTCCTCAGTGCCATATTCTACGCTATCTGTTAGGTAACCAAAGAGTACATTTGGATATTCGTACGCTTTGTATTTCTGATGACGAAGAAATGAAGCGGTTGGATTTACTGAAGGCACAGAAAGCATTTCGATTATTCAGAAGTGTTTCAGCCATATCTGAAGGATTGGCGCAAAAGCTTCATTTGAAGAATTACCAGATACTTCCATTAGGAGCCGATGCACTTTCGACTCAGGAAAAAGACTATTCACAGCTTCGTTTGCTTTATGTCGGAACCTTAAGTAACAGGAATATTGAGCAGACCATTGAAGGATTCTCAATGTACCTGGATGAAACAGGAGATAAGACAGCATCTTATGATATCATAGGATATGGGGTGAATGATGAGGATGAAGTGATTCGCTCCTGTATCAGCAGACATAAGCTTCAGGACAGGGTGCGCTTTCATGGTAGAAAAAAATACGCGGAATTAGTTCCCTATTTTGAAAAGTGTAATATTGGTGTGTCCTACATCCCCATAGTAGACCATTTCCAAAATCAGCCTCCGACTAAGACTTTTGAATACATTATGTCCGGACTTTATTGTATTGCAACCCAGACCAATGAAAACGCTAAAATCGTTAATGAGGAAAACGGTGTGTTGATTCAAGATTCGGCCGCAAGCTTTAATGAAGCACTTAAACTTACATGTCAACAAAGCCATTCGTTCGATGCGGATAGAATTAGAAGTACGGTCAATGACTTTAGCTGGAAGAAGATTGTAGAGCAAAAACTCAAACCCATCATAGACAAGTTATGAATCTGAATTCTATAAAAGTCAAACTGCTAAAAGCTTGGTATAAGCATAAGAGTAAGACATCGCATAAGGCTTTCTGTAAATTCTTAAGGTTGTGCGGATTCCAGATAGGAGATAATGTTTTTATGCATACCTAGTCTTTTGTAAAAAATATATTACGTATTGCATAAACCCATAAGCTTGACAAAAGTCACGCACAAGAATAAAATAAAAATGTTCAGAAAGATAGATTCCATACTTGAGAAGTTCAAATATTTCTACCATCGTCGGAATGGTAGAGCGTTCGTAGCTTACCTTCGCTCATTAGGTATAACGATTGGTGAGAATTGCATCTTTCGCGATCCGTTACATACACGTATCGATATTACCCGCCCGGCACTCATCAGTATAGGTGACAATGTGGACATTAATATGCATTTTCAGATTCTTACTCACGATTGGACCTCGCATGTTTTTAAAGAGGTGTATCATGATTTTGTGAATTCATCGGGTAAAGTTGAAATCGGAAATAATGTTTACATCGCAACAAATGTCAGTGTCTTTAAGGGAGTGAGAATAGGAAATAATTGCATCATCGGTGGAGGCAGTGTGGTAACGCGTGATATTCCTGATAACAGTGTAGCAGCCGGAGTACCTTGTAAGGTGATTTGTTCATTAGAAGAGTATTACCAGAAGCGTAAGAAGCAAGGATTGGCTGAGGCAGTGGAATATGTCAATTGCTTCATAGAACGTTTTGGCAGACAGCCAGAGCCTCATGAAATGACCGAAGAGTTCATCTATTTTGTCAATGCAGACAATGTGGAGGAATATGAAAAAATGGGTGTCCCCGTACGGAAACAATTAGGAACTAGTTATGCTTCGTTCTTAAATTGCCCCCCCCCTATTCCAGTCTTTTAACGAATTTATTGCGTATTGCGTAAGTCATAAGAATTATGAATCATAATCCTCCGAAACTGTCTATTGTTGTTCCTGTATATAAGGTAGAACGATTTCTTCCTCGTTGCATGGACTCACTGCTTCGTCAAACCTTTCAGGACTTTGAAATCATCTTGGTGGATGACGAAAGTCCAGACGATTCCGCACAAATGTGCGACAGGTATGCTGCGCTGGATGAGCGTATAAAGGTCATTCATAAGAAGAATGCCGGATTGGGAATGGCGCGAAATTCGGGTATGGAGATTGCCCAAGGAGAATATATAGCCTTTCCTGATTCGGATGATTACCTTGAACCCGAAACCTATGAGGTGGCTTACAGGGCTGCCAAAGAGGTCGAAGCTGATGCCTTGTACTATGAATTTAATACTTCTGATTATCCGGGCTTTCACTCCATAGCCTATCCTTCAGGTGTATACGCAGGCAAGGAGGCGTTAGAAAAGGTCATGCTTGACATGATTGGCTCTGAACCTGAATGGGACAGCGACGTGAAGTTTCAGCTTTCGGCCTGTAAGGTTATTTACAAGTTGGATGTTATCAAAAAAAATCGGTTGCAATTCGTCTCGGAACGCGAACTGATTTCAGAAGACTTGGTGTGGAATTTGGACTTCCTCAAGCATGCTGCTTGTATACGAACAATCCCCAACAGGTTTTACCATTATTGTTTGAACGAAGCCTCGCTTTCACATACAGTTTCTTCGGACCGTTCCCAACGCATCAAGGACTTTTACCGATATGTAGAAAAGCGTATCAGTGACTTTACGGATAAGGAAGCATTTAAACAACGCTTGGTTCGTACAAGATTGTTTCAGGTGCGTTCTGAAATCGAATCTGTCATATCTGATACGGATAAGGACTTTCAGGCTAAACGGCAGGCATTGAAGGCTATCGTAAATAATAGCGAAACCGTTAGGATGCTGAAGGAATATCCCTGGCAGCGCATGCGCTTGCGGTATCGTGTCTTATATTTTCTAGCTCGTTGGAAAGCGTATGCGCTGATTTTATGGATGGGGGTTTTGAAAAAACGCTCTTAAAAGTATAATTTGCTTGCTAACTCCATGTATACTTGTTTTCATAGTTTATTGGACTCAGTGGAATTATTTTTACTGTAAGTGTTTTAACGTTTGGTATCTTTCAATTTTAGCAGATAATGAATATTCTATTTGTTCTCAAGACATTAAGCATTGGGGGGGTGGAAGTTGTTACTTCTGTTCTAGCCAATAAGTTTGTAGAAGAAGGACATGGTGTTTCTGTTTTTTCCTTTTTGGAGGGTAACGGAAAATGCAAGGCTAGATTTGATAGTCAGGTCGCTTTCTGTATAGGGGATGGTTTTGTTTTCAACCAAGCGAATGTCGAATCTATGCGGACAATAATCAGTGAAAACAAGATTGATGTAATCATTAACCAATGGGGGTTACCCCTGGTACCCATAAAAACCATTCAGAAAGCCATCAGGGGAACAGCGGTTAAGGTCATTACCATGTATCATAGCGACCCGTTGTTTAACGGTCGTATTGCTGGGGTTGATATGCAAATAGTTCGCACTCGTAATTGGACGAAGCGATTGCTGTTACAGATGAAGAAGTCTGTGTTCAGATTTATTACCAGTCGAGCCATGCGCTATAATTATCAGAATAGTGACTGGTTTATGGTATTGTCGGCTTCGTTTATCCCCCATTTCAAGCAGTTTACTAAAGTCAGTCATCCCACTCACTTAGGGGTTCAGACCAACCCGATAACTATCCCTGAGGGAGGTTATACTTATCAAGCTGAGGGTAAAATAAAAGAAGTAATATATGTCGGTAGGCTTGAGAATAGTGCAAAACGTCCACATCGGGTTATTGATACTTGGAAGCTTTTAGAAACTGAATTCCCTGATTGGACACTCACTTTTGTTGGGGATGGAGACGAATTAGCTAATCTCCAAAGGCATGTAAATGACCTGGCGTTAAAGAATGTACGGTTTGTTGGCTATGCTGACCCAGTGGCTTACTATGAGCGTGCAAGCATTATCATCCAAACTTCGGAATTTGAAGGTTTCCCTTTGATACTTCCAGAGTCTATGAGTCGGGGAGTCATACCCTGTGTTTATGGAAGTTTTCCAGCAGTGTATGATATCTTGGATGATGGAAAGAATGGATACGTTATTCGTCCAGGCAATAATGGGTTTGAAGCAACGAAGATGGCTGATAAATTGCGGAATCTCATGTCAAATGCTCAGCTTCGGAATGAAATGGCTGAGCTGGCTCTTGAAAAGAGTAAGCTGTTCTCCATAGATATTATATATAATCAATGGCTAAATACATTTAGAAATTTAGGAATCAAATGAATAGATACGAATTTACCAATAACGTCAGAAGTATTCTTGGGATTAAAAGCTTTACTGCACTTCAGTCACGTTTGAAGTTCTTTTTGAACTTCCGACATGATTACAATAGAAAATTCCCCTCTCTCCTGTCACAGAAGAATAAGAGTCTTTATGTATTTATGGTAGACGGCAAGACATTGCATGGCGGCTTGAGTGATAGGCTGAGGGGGTTGCTCTCTACCTATTATTATGCTAAAGAAACTGGTAAGGATTTCAAGATATGTTGGTCACATCCGTTTGAATTGTCTGATTATCTGGTAGCTAAAAAACATGATTTATACATCACAAAAGAGGATATGTGCTTTAATAGTAAAGATGTAGATTTCAAGTATTTCAATAGCTACTGTGACTTGGATGACAGAGAAGCCTTGTTCTTTGATATCATGCAGTCTGACCGTAAACAGGTGCATGTTTATTCAAATGTTACTCAAAGAGAAGATCTGTTTAGTCAGTTGTTTGATGAACTCTTTACGCTTGATTCGCGTTTGCAAAAATCAATTGATAAGGCACTTCATGTAACCGAAGGAAATTCCTATGTTTCGATTACATTTCGGTTTATTGGTTTATTGGGTGATTTTGTAGATCATGCGGGCTTTGGCGGTGATATTTCAGCAGAAGAACAAGAAGAATATATCCAAAAGGCAATACGCGCAATAGAACAGTTGCATAGAAAACATCGAGATCAAATGATACTGGTAACCTCAGACAGCAATATATTCCAAGATAGAGTCAAGTCTATTCCTTATGTATTTATAGCTGATGGTAAGATTGCGCATATGGATCATAGTCCGAAAAGCAATTATGAAGTCTATCTTAAAAACTTTGTAGACATGTTTCTTATAGCCCGTGCTTCTGCGAGCTACTCTTATTCAACGGGACTGATGTTTAAGGCTACAAGATTTGCGAAAACTGCAGCTTTGCTGGGAAATCATAGTATTCAGATGATTGAAGAATAAAAGATTGGATTTTGAAAATAAAAAGTTTTATGAAAAAGATAATGTTAGTCTTCGGTACTCGTCCCGAAGCCATCAAAATGTGTCCGCTGGTCAAAGCTTTGCAGGAGCGGGCAGACGAGTTTCAGACAATAGTCTGCGTTACGGGACAGCATCGCGAAATGCTCGACCAGGTGCTTAGTATCTTTGAAGTAAAACCAGACTATGACTTGAATATCATGAAGCAGGGACAGGATCTGACGGATGTGACGGCGCGCGTACTGACAGGTATGCGCAATGTACTGAAGGAGGTGATGCCCGACGTGGTGCTGGTACACGGCGATACAACTACTTCTACGGCTGCGGCACTGGCTGCTTTCTATCAGCAGATTCCTGTAGGACATGTGGAAGCTGGACTGCGTACACACAATATCTATAGTCCCTGGCCTGAAGAAATGAACCGGCAGCTGACGGGACGCATCGCTACCTATAACTTTGCCCCAACGCCGTTGAGTAAAAGTAACTTGGAGGCAGAGAAGGCTATGGGCGAAATCTTTGTGACGGGCAATACGGTGATTGATGCGTTGCATGTCATCACGCACAAGATGGAAACGGATGCTTCGCTTGGTGAAACGTGTCAGAAAAAACTGGCTGAAAACGGTTATGATGTGAAGCGTCTGGAAACAGGCAGACGCATGGTCTTGATTACGGGACATCGTCGTGAAAACTTTGGCGAGGGATTTATGCACATCTGCCATGCGATAAAGGATCTGGGCGCAAAATATCCCGAAGTAGACTTCGTTTATCCGATGCACCTCAATCCGAATGTGCGTAAGCCTATACATGAGGTGTTTGGCGAGGACTTGACACAATTGGGCAATATCTTCTTTATCGAACCACTGCAGTACGTAGAGTTCGTTTACATCATGGCGAAGTCGGACATCGTACTGACCGATTCGGGGGGCATTCAGGAAGAAGCACCTGGACTGGGAAAACCAGTACTCGTTATGCGCGATACGACCGAACGTCCCGAGGCACTCGAAGCAGGTACGGTTAAGTTGGTCGGTACGGATTACGAAGCGATTGTAGATAACGTGAGTCGCTTGCTTGATGATGCGCAGGCTTACGAGGCGATGTCGAAGGCTGTTAATCCTTATGGTGACGGCAAGGCATGCGGACGTATTGCTGAGGCTCTTCGTTAAACATAGGCTTCGAACTAAAACCGAATATGGAGAAGAGAGTATGACTTTTCTTAGAGAAGAGTCTCTCTCCTTTCTTCTTATTCTGTCAGATTGGTAAATAAAAGAAACATGTTCTTTGTTTAATTCTTCTCTTATCTCTTTATTATGCTTACAAAAGAAGATCGTATTACGCTGAAAAACGGTATTAAGATATTTCCCTTTCGTGACGAGGAAGAACTTCTCGAATACGTAGTGGCACAGCCTTCGATGCTGGTATCGACCAATGCAGAAATCATACAGCTTGCTACGCCTGAAACGAAAAAGATTATCAATGACAACGTAGGCTACTGTGATGGCGAAGGAGCCGTACGTGCCTTGAAACGCCATGGAGCAAAGCACGTTAATCGTATTCCAGGGTGTGAGCTTTGGCTTAATTTGGTTCGTCGGAAGTGGAAGAGTGGTACAAGCTTTTATCTCGTAGGTACGACACAGGAAATCATAGAGGATACAGTTAAGAAATTGAAAGAGGATTTTCCTGGGATAAACATCGTAAACTATCGCAACGGTTTCTTGAAAAGCGATGAAGAACGTCAGGCTTTGCTGGCTGATGTAGCTGAAAAGCAGCCCGAAGTGGTCTTTGTAGCTATGGGCTTTCCAAAACAGGAATTGTTGATGGCAGAAATGCAAAAGGTCAATCCTCGTGCCATTTATCTCGGACTGGGTGGTTCCTTCAATGTATACACGGGTCACACGGCTCGTGCTCCGCAGTGGTGGCAGGATCATGGACTAGAATTTGCTTACCGCTTGATTTTCGAGAAGTCAAGAAGAGGACGCTACATTAATTATCTGCGTTATTTCATCAGCTTGTATACAGGGAAAATTTAGTATGCTTTGATAAGAGTATATGAATGAACTGTTGTTGACAAGTACCTCTTTTTTCGTTTAAATCATGAGCATGATATCTACTTTACAGGTTCGAAACTTCGGGCCGATTACTGCTGCAGAAGTGGTTTTTGACAAGTTTACCGTGTTGATTGGTCAACAAGGTACGGGTAAAAGTACTTTGGCGAAATTGTATGCACTCTTTACTTGGATGGAAAAGTCGCTGGCACGGCGGCTGGTGACGGTGAAGTATCTGACGCAATATAATCGATTTGTCAAACGATATTGTGCGTATCACCGACTGGAGGACTATTTCAAGGAGGACAGTTATCTATACTTTGAAGGAAAACATTACAACTTTTGTTTCAATGAGGGAAACTTCATGGTTGAAACGAAGGGAGGCGAGAACGGCATATTTCAAATGGCTAAGGTGATGTATGTTCCTGCTGAACGAAATGTGGTCGGGGCAATGGAGAATTTGAAACAGACCAAGGACGTTTCGCCCGCATTGCAAACCTTCTTGTTGGAGTATGATGCGGCACGAAAGGCATTGAAGGGAGAGGGCTACGACCTGCCTTTTAATAACGCCCGCTTCGAATATGATGTGCTCAATGATATTGGCTGGATCAGGGGGCATGATTACAAGGTGAGGCTGACGGCTGCGTCCAGCGGTTTCCAATCGGCTTTGCCTATGATTTTGGTATCGGCTTACTTAAGTCGAATCGTACGGGCGAAAAATCAAGAAGGGCAGTTGAGTTCGTCGGAGATTAGCCAGATTCAGAAGGAAATCGACAGAATCATGAATGAAGAGTCGCTGACCGAGGATGTGAAAATGGCTATGGCCAAGAATATTTCTTCGCGATTTAAGTATGCGCACTTTGTCAATATCGTTGAGGAACTGGAGCAAAATCTCTATCCAGAGTCGCAAAGGGCTACGCTCTTCGAATTGATACGGCACGCTAATGGCTTGGATGACAACCAGTTGATATTGACTACACACAGTCCTTACCTGATCAATTATCTTTCACTCTGTACGAAGGCTTGGATGTTGGGCAACCGTCCGCAAGCGACAGCCTGTCACTGCCAGGCTGTTGACCGGGTTGTACCCCAGTGCAGTCGGGTGAATCCTGTAAGTTTGCATATCTATGAATTGCAAAACGGCACAGCACGGCTGCTTGAACTGAAGGATGGCATACCCTCGGATTATAATTTTCTGAACCAACAATTGGGAGTGACCAATGAATGGTTTGACCAGTTGCTGGAAGTTGAGGAATCGATGGACTATGAACAAGGAAACTGAAAATAAGAAGGTGGACTTCTTTGCGCCCAAACATTGTCAGACGGAGAATGTGCAACACGTTCTTTTCGGTATTTGTGACGATGAGGACCAATCGGTTAAAACGCAGGCCTACATTGATACAGGTGCGGAAGAAAAGTGGGTTGCTATTGTCAAAAACGAGTCGGGTAAATCGTTGCATTTTACGGCTGTGGATAACTGTATCGATATTCGTCGGGAAAATGGTGATTTGGAGAATCGCTGTGATGCGCTTCTTACCAACGATGAACATATCGTGTTTGTTGAACTGAAAAATCAGCGTACACCTGGTTGGGTAGCTCATGCCGTTAACGAGCAGTTGCAGACGACTATTGATTATTTCAGAGCTTCACACGACTTGACTCGGTATCGGCATAAGCGTGCATTTGTTTGTAATAAGAGGCATCCGCAATTTAACGTGGGGCATAAGGAACTGATGAATGCTTTCTATCAACGCAATAAAATACGACTGAATATTGAACAGGTTATAACCTTTAAATAGCATTCTAAATTACATCAATGAAATACGATTTCTTCTTTGAACTCTTGCAAATCAGCATAGGTCGTCGTGATTTTTTTAGTCAAAATATGACGGCAACTGAGTGGGCGAATCTGTTTCAGATGGCTAAAAAGCAGGCGCTGGTGGGGGTGACGGCTTCGGCTATCGAACGGCTACCGCAGGAACAACGGCCGCCGAAACCGTTGATGCAGCAATGGGCTATATTGACGGTGCAGGTGGAACAGCAAAACCAGTGGCTGAACGCGAAGTGTGCGGAGGTGACGGAGTTCTTGCAGCAGGAGGGCTTTGATACGTGCATTTTGAAGGGGCAGGGGATGGCGCAACTCTATCCGAATCCGCTCAGAAGGCAGAGTGGGGATATTGATGTGTGGGTGAAGCGTGAGGGTTTTCGTACAGAGGACTATGTAAGCTATGGGCGACGTACGGAAGAGGATGCAGAAGCTACGTATCATCATATTCATATCCGTCTGAAACTAAAACGGAATACGGAGGGGAAGGTGGTGAAAACCGATGAGCCGACGGAACGACCCATTGATATGGAGATTCATTACCGGGCTTCTTGGCTCTTCGATCCGTGGTTGAACAAGCGTTTGCAGCGTTGGTTTGAGGCTCATCATCCATGGCAGAAAGATAGAGCGCATCATTCAGAGTTTACTTCGCCCACGGTTTACTTCAATATGGTTTACCAATTGGTTCATATCTTTCGCCATCTGTACGATGAAGGTATCGGACTACGCCAATTAATGGATTATTATTTTACTTGCCAGGCATTCTTACAAAACGAAAGAGAACGGAAAGTAGAATTGGTTAAGGACTTCGAGAATTTGGGGTTAAAACGATTGGCTGGAGCGGTGATGTATGTGCTCCACCAAGTGTTTGGGATGACGGAGGAGGAAATGGTGCTGCCGATGGATGCAAAGGAAGGTGCTTTCCTGCTGGACGAAATCATGTTGGCGGGTAATTTCGGTCGATATGATCCACGGTCTACATACCAACAAGGTGAATCGAAGCCCCGTCGTTTTTATCGTCATTGCCGGCGCAATCTACAATTCTTGATACACTATCCCCGAGAAACTTTTTTCTATCCTATTTGGACTATAGGACACCGCGTTTGGCGATGGCACAAAGGTTATCTTTAAGTTTCCTATCTATTCATAGAAACTTTCTTATTCAGGCAAACAGCCGCAGCTACTTCTATCGGAAGTGGTTGCGGCTGTTTGCATTTTACGGGATTTGATCCGTTATGCCAATCGCTTTTCCAATCGTTGGCGGATGGCTTGTAGGAATCCCAAGGAGTTGACTGCTCGTGGAGTGATACCTTCCATGAGGCTGACTAAGTCTTTAGTCACGATGCCTTCATTGAGGGTGTCGAGACAGGCGGCTTCGAGGGATTCGGCGAAGTGGATGAGGGCGGGGAGCTGATCTAGTTCCCCGCGCTTTTTTAATGCGCCCGACCAGGCAAAGATGGTTGCCATGGGGTTGGTGGAGGTTTCTTCACCCTGGAGGTATTTGTAATAGTGGCGGGTGACGGTACCGTGGGCGGCTTCATATTCGTACTTGCCATCGGGAGAAACCAGTACGGAGGTCATCATGGCGAGGGAGCCAAAGGCGGTGGAAACCATGTCGCTCATTACGTCTCCGTCGTAGTTCTTACATGCCCAAATGAAACCACCTTGGCTGCGAATGACGCGTGCTACGGCATCGTCGATGAGGGTGTAGAAGTAGGTGATGCTGAGTTGTTCGAAGGTGGATCGGTATTGTTCAAAGACTTCATCGAAGACTTCGCGGAAGCGGGCATCGTACTTTTTTGAAATGGTATCTTTGGTTGAAAACCATAGATCTTGCTTGGTATCAATCGCATATTTAAAGCAGGAATGCGCAAAGGAACGGATGGAACGGTCGGTGTTGTGGATACCCTGTACGACACCGGGTTCCGTGAACTCGTGAATGAGTACTTCTTCGGTCAATCCGTCTGTTCCCTCAAAGACCAGTTTGGCACGTCCGGCTTGGGGTATGCGGATTTCTACATTCTTGTAAACATCACCATAGGCGTGACGGGCAATGGTAATCGGGGCTTGCCAGTTGCGTACGGCGGGACGGATGGAGGGTAAGGTTATCGGGGTACGAAAAACCGTACCATCGAGCATGGAGCGAATGGTACCGTTGGGACTTTTCCACATCTGGTGGAGGTTGTATTCCGTCATGCGTTGTGCATTGGGAGTTATGGTCGCACACTTCACAGCTACGCCTAATCGTTTGGTGGCTTCTGCCGCTTCAAGTGTAATCTGGTCTTCGGTCTCATCACGTTTAACGAGTCCTAAGTCGTAATATTCAGTTTGGAGTTCGACGAAGGGAAGAATCAATTCGTCTTTAATCATCTTCCAAAGGATGCGCGTCATTTCGTCGCCATCCATCTCCACAAGGGGAGTGGTCATTTTTATCTTGGTCATTGATTAGGGGTATGAGGTTATGTGCTTATACTTTCCTGTTCTTCGCATAATGATTTATCAAGCAGCCGTCTGCGAGGATGGTTCGTTCGTCCGCAGTCAGTCCGGCAAAGTGCAGGGTTAATGGGGTTTGGGTGCCGTTGGCGGTAATAACCAGCGCTTCGATGCTTTCTTTTCCGTTGAGAATAGCTTGTCGGATGCCAGGCACAAAGATGAAGTCACCCGGTTGCCAGTGGAACTTCACGTTTGCGTCAAGGGTGTAAGGCACAATGCCCCAGTTAATGCAATTGCTGCGGTAACGTTTGGTGGCATATTCGTAGCAGATGTTGGCATCGCCGCCCAATACCTTTTGGCAACTTGCTGCTTGTTCACGAGCAGAACCATCACCTGGTCGGTTGGCAAAGACACAGGAACCATAGGACGTGTTAGCTGGTGAAGCACCCACTTGCTGTAAGAGTCTCGTCAAGGTCTCGGGACATTTGTTTGCACGGCGAGCTAGGTCATTTGCATGGATGCGTTGGCTGTGTGCCACGTATTCGGGAATCCGGCGTGACAGTGCAAACTCTGCAAGCTTCAGCGGATTGGAACGATAGCTTGACGTTTCGCCCGAGGGAATTAGTTCGTCTGTGGTGGTCACCGGGTCGTGAATCACAGCAGCCAGTTCGAGCAACTGGTTTTCTTCCATGGGAAACAGTTCTGGCCAGTCCTTGATATTGGGACCATAACGCAACTCCTCTGTGGGTTGAGGCCGATTGTAGCCATTGTACACACGGCGTTCGTAAATACGCGGTTCGTAAGTATACGCTTCGTGCGTATCCGTATATTCTATATCTGTTGCCGCAGTCAGTTTTCCTCCGTTAGCGGCTGTTGCGGCAATCGAACGGGCATCCATGAGAGCGATGAGGGAAAGTTGTCCTTGACTGGGTTTCGAGCCTTCGCGGTTTGGAAAATTGCGTGTCGTATGACGAATAGAGAAACCATTGTTGGCAGGTACGTCACCCGCACCGAAGCAGGGGCCGCAGAAGGCTGGTTTGATAACAGCTCCAGCTTCGAGCAACTCCTCGTTGATGCCGTTGCGCGTAGTGGCAACCGAAACGGGGATGGATTGTGGAAAGACCGAAAGGTTGAAGTAGTCATTGCCACATGATTGATCTTGAAGGATTGCTGCCGCTTGACTCAGGTTTTCGTACGTACCGCCTGAACAGCCCGCAATGATGCCTTGGTCTGCCCAAACACCGCCGTCGTGAATTTTGCTGAGCAAATCCACTTTTACTTTTTCTCCATAGCGTGCCCGTGCTTCTTCCTCTACCTTGCGTAGAATCGATTCGGGCTGGGCTTGAAGTTCATGAATGGTGTAAGCATTTGAAGGGTGGAAGGGCAAGGCAATCATGGATTCCTGTGTACTGAGATCAATGCGAATCATGGCGTCGTAGTAAGCTACTTTTCCTGGTTGCAAAGTTCGGTATCCTTCAGGGCGGCGATGCAGTTCGTAATGCTCGCGTACCTTTTCGTCAGTCACCCAAATAGAGGTAAGGCAAGTTGTTTCTGTAGTCATCACGTCAATGCCGTTACGGAAATCCACAGAGAGTCCGGCTACGCCTGGTCCTGCAAACTCCAGTACTTTGTTCTTGACAAAGCCACTTTCAAATACCGCCTTGGTTAGTGAGATTGCCACATCGTGTGGACCGATGCCTCGGCGCGGTGTACCTTCGAGCCACACCAAGACGACTTCGGGAGCTGAAATATCCCATGTGTTGCGTAGTAACTGCTTGACCAGTTCGCCTCCGCCTTCACCAACTCCCATCGTGCCGAGTGCACCATAACGCGTATGAGAGTCTGAGCCTAAAATCATGCTGCCACATTTCACCACCATTTCTCGGGCATACTGGTGAATTACTGCCAGATTGGTGGGCACGTAGATGCCGCCATATTTCTTAGCGGCCGAGAGGCCAAACACATGGTCGTCTTCGTTGATGGTTCCGCCCACAGCACACAGCGAATTGTGGCAGTTTGTCAGGACATAAGGAAGGGGAAATTCCTTTAATCCCGACGCGCGCGCAGTTTGGATGATGCCCACGTATGTAATATCGTGGCTCATCATCGCATCGAAATGAATGCGGAATTGGTTAGGGGT
>OMBQ01001649.1_pt1 | contig 17275 bp, 7 predicted proteins | sample 1674311 | NCBI WGS metagenome assembly OMBQ01 (sample SAMEA103958160, study PRJEB25191) | human gut metagenome | biome: human-associated habitat [ENVO:00009003]; feature: intestine environment [ENVO:2100002]; material: feces | place: Germany | collected 2013/2015 | reverse complement strand
AGTGGATGTTTCATGGTTGTCCGTTCGTTTTCAACAGTCGTTTTTCCGCCGCGGCGCGGTTTCCGCAAGTGCGGCTCCGCTCATTCGGCTTGACGAAAACGGCTCTTTTTTTCGTGTTTCCCTTTTAAACGGCGAAGCCCTTCTCTCGGGGGAGAAAGGCTTCGTCTATTCATATACATATAAACCACCCTTCTCCCGTCATGATTCCGTGACGACGAGCAGCAAATTAATGACGTGGATATATGTATGGTTCAACGTGTGCATGTACCGTATCCGGTTGCTGGTTACGAAGCAAAAGTAGGAATATAAAATTACATTACCAAGCTAATTCGTAAAAAAATATAATAACATAACAATCAATCGGAAAGTTTTCGACGGAGGTTTTTATTTTATTCCGATTCCGCGCGTTTGGTTACAATCCGTAACCGGCGTACAGAACCGGTTAAACCCTTTTTAGGCCGATCGTGCCGCACGGGAACTCCGCCGGTTCCGATTCTGGGATTACGATCCGTCGTCCGGTCGCTGCCGGAAGGGGCGCTCATATCTGCGCGGCGATGAAATCCCCGACTGCCGACGTGCGGTAGCTGCGTTGGCCCGGGGCGGTGAGGTCCTCGGTGACGACACCCGCGGCGAGGGTGCGGTCGATCGCCTTGCGCACGGCCCTGCCTTCGGCTCCGAGGCCCAGGTGTTCCAGCAGCAGGGCGGCCGAGAGGACGGCGGCCATCGGGTTGGCGATGTCCTTGCCTGCCGCCTGCGGATACGATCCGTGGACGGGTTCGAACAGAGCGCACTTCGCGCCGATGCTCGCCGACGAGAGCATTCCCAGCGAACCGCTGATGACGCTGGCTTCGTCGGTCAGGATGTCGCCGAACATGTTCTCGGTCACGATCACGTCGAAATCGGTCGGCCGGCGGATGATCTGCATCGCGGCGTTGTCCACGAACATGAATTCCAGCTCCACTTCGGGGTATTGGGGTGCGAGCTGCTGGGCGATCTCGCGCCAGAAGCGCGAGGTTTCGAGGACGTTGGCCTTGTCGACTACCGTCAGGTGACGGCGGCGGCTCATGGCCAGCCGGAACGCCACGTGCAGCACGCGCTCGATCTCCTGCCGCGAGTAGGTGCAGGTGTCCACGGCCCGGTCGCCCCCTTCGTCGCGGCCCTGCGGCCGTCCGAAATAGATGCCGCCCGTCAGTTCGCGGACGCAGACGAAGTCGGTGCCCCGCACCACCTCGGCCTTGAGCGGCGAGCGGTCGGCCAGCGTGTCGAAGAGCGCGATGGGGCGCAGGTTGGCGAACAGTCCCAGCGATTTGCGCATGCGCAGCAGTCCCTGTTCGGGACGTACCGGGGCCTTGGGGTCGTTGTCGTACTTGGGGTCGCCGATGGCACCGAACAATACGGCGTCGGCAGCCTGGCAGATGGCGTGCGTCTCGTCGGGATAGGGGTCGCCCGTGGCGTCGATGGCGCAGGCGCCCACTAACGCCTCGCGGTAGTCGAATCGGTGTCCGAATTTCGCCGCCACGCGGTCGAGTACTTTCGTGGCCTCGGCAATGATCTCGGGGCCGATGCCGTCGCCGGCTAAAAGGGCTATGTTAACATCCATGGTCGTTGTATGTTGGTTCGATTATGTTCAGCATTTTGATCGTCGCCTTGATGGCGGCTTCGGTTTGGTCGGCATCCAGCCCGCGGGTCTTGAACTCCTTGCCGCCCGTCTCCCACGTGATGATCGTCTGCACGAAGGCATCGGTTCGTCCGCCGGGCGGGATCGAGACGGTGTAGTTGCGCAGCATCGGGAACTCGCGGCCGAGCTGGTGCTTGTAGATCTGCCTGAGCGCCCGCATGAAGGCGTCGTACTGGCCGTCGCCGACCGAGGTCTGCTCGTATTCGCAGCCGTTGATCTCGATCTTGAGCGTAGCGGCCGGGTGCAGCCCCTGTGCCAGCGACAGGCTGTAATTGAGTATCCGCACGGGGTTTTCGACCTGGTCGTAGCGCAGTACGTCGGCGATGATGTAGGGCAGGTCTTCGGCCGTCACCAGCTCCTTCTTGTCGCTCAGCTCGACCACCCGTTCGGTTACCTTGCGCATCGAGGCTTCGTCGAGCTCGATGCCCAGCGCTTCGAGGTTCTTCAGGATGTTGGCCTTGCCCGAGGTCTTGCCCAGGGCGTATTCGCGTACGCGTCCGAAGCGTTCGGGCAGCAGCTCGTTGAAATAGAGGTTGTTCTTGTTGTCGCCGTCGGCATGGATGCCGGCACACTGCGTAAAGACGTTCTCGCCGACGATCGGGCGGTTGCCCGGGATCCGGATGCCCGTGTAGGTCTCGACCATGCGGCTGACGTGGTTGATCTTCGTTTCGTCGATGCCCGTGAGGCAGTGCAGCCGGTCGTGCAGCACGGCCACCGTGCTCGACAGGGGTGCGTTTCCTGCGCGTTCGCCCAGCCCGTTTATGGTTACGTGAACCCCGTGGAACCCGGCTTTGACCGCAGCTGCGGTGTTGGCCACGGCCAGGTCGTAATCGTTATGGGCATGGAAGTCGAACCTAAGCTGCGGATAGCGTGTCACCATGTCGCGGCAAAACCGTTCGGTGGCATAGGGGTCGAGGATGCCCAGCGTGTCGGGGCACATGAAGCGCTGCACGGGGGCGTCGGCCAGCCCGTCGAGTATCGTGTAGACGTACCCGGGCGAATGCAGCATACCGTTCGACCAGTCTTCGAGGTAGACGTTCACCTTCATGCCCCGCGCGATGGCCCCGCCGATCGTGGCGCGGATGTCGCAGAGGTGCTCCTGCGGGGTGCGGCGCAACTGTTCGCGGCAGTGTTTGAGCGACCCCTTTGCCAGCAGGTTCACCACGCGACACCCGGCCTGGCCGAGCCAGTCGAGCGACACGCCGCCGTCGATGAATCCCAACGCCTCGATGCGGTCGGTATAACCCTTCGCGGCAGCCCATTCGGCGATGCGGCGCACGGCCTCCTGCTCGCCCTGCGAAACCCGCGCCGAGGCTATCTCGATGCGGCTCACACGCAGTTCTTCCAGCAACAGCCGGGCGATGGAGAGTTTTTCGCGGGCGTTGAACGAAACCCCCGACGTCTGCTCGCCGTCGCGCAGCGTGGTATCCATTATCTCTACGCGGGGATACATCGCGCTGCTATTTATGCGCCTGTTCGAACGCTTCGATCTGGGGCGCGATGCTGCGCAGGTAGTCCACGTCGTCGTAGCCGTTCTGCAGACAGCGCTTCTTGTATGCGTCGATCTCGAAGCGCTCGCTGCGGCCCGTGGCGCAGATCGTCAGCGTCTGGTTGTCCAGGTCTACGGTGAATTGCGTCGCAGGGTCGCCGTCGATCGCCGCGAAGACCGCCGCGAGGAACTCCCCGCTCACGGTGATCGGCAGCAGCCCGTTGTTGAGGGCATTGTTGCGGAAGATGTCGGCGAAGAAGCTCGACACCACGACGCGGAACCCGTAGTCGGCGATCGCCCACGCGGCGTGCTCGCGCGAACTGCCGCACCCGAAATTGCGGCCTGCGACGAGGATTTTGCCCCCATAACGGCTGTCGTTGAGCGGGAACGAGGCGATCCGTTGCCCCCGGGCGTCGTAGCGCCAGTCGCGGAAGAGGTTGTCGCCGAATCCTTTGCGCTGGGTGGCTTTCAGGAAACGTGCCGGGATGATCTGGTCGGTATCTATGTTCTCCGTGCTCACGGGCACGGCCCCCGAGGTGAAGGTTTCGAATTTGGGTATGGACATATTGGTTTTGTTTTTTCCGGCATTCGGCAGCGGCCATTTTGCTGCAAAGCGGCATGTAAGCCCCTGCCTGAGGCGGGGGGTTGGGGGTGGGCCGGAATTATAAACGACGCCGAAGGCGGCGGCAACGACCGGCCGATCCAAACCGAAGTTAAAAATTTTTACATTTCAAACACCTTGCGCGGATCCTCGATCCTGCCGCATACCGCGGCCGCGGCGGCTACCGCAATGCCTGCGAGCATGGTGCGCGCACCGGGCCCCTGGCGCCCTTCGAAGTTGCGGTTCGAGGTCGAAACGCTGTATTTGCCTGCCGGGATCTTGTCGGCGTTCATCGCCAGACACGCCGAGCAGCCCGGCTGCCGGAGCTCGAACCCGGCGGCGGCGAGCACTTTGTCGAGCCCTTCGGCCCGTGCGGCGGCTTCGACGCCTTTCGAACCGGGGACGATCCATGCCGTTACGCCCTGGGCCTTGCGCCGGCCTTCGACCAGCTTGGCGAAGCGCCGCAGGTCTTCGATGCGGCCGTTGGTGCAGCTGCCCACGAAGACATAGTCGACAGGTTTGCCGAGCAGCTTTTCCCCGGCTTTGAATCCCATGTACTCCAATGCCTTGGGGTCGGCCTCGGCCGGGATCTGCGCATCGACGGCCATGCCCATGCCGGGGTTGGTGCCGTAGGTAATCATCGGGGCGATGTCGGCGGCATCGAACCGGTACTCCTTGTCGAATACGGCGTCGGCATCGCTGTAAAGCGTTTCCCAGCGGGCGACGGCCTGGTCGAACGCCGCTCCCTGCGGCGCACGTTCGCGCCCGCGCAGGTAGTCGAACGTCGTCCGGTCGGGTGCGATCATGCCGCCCCGCGCCCCGCACTCGATGCTCATGTTGCAGACGGTCATGCGCCCTTCCATCGAGAGCGAACGGATCGCTTCGCCGGCGAACTCGATGAAATAGCCCGTGCCGCCCGAGGCGGTGAGTTGCGAGATGATGTAGAGCACGACATCCTTGGCTTCGACGCCCGGGCGCAGTGTCCCGTCGACCGTGATGCGCATGCTCCGCGGCTTGGACTGGATGATGCACTGGCTGGCGAAGACCATCTCGACCTCTGAGGTGCCGACGCCGAATGCCACGGCGCCCAGTGCCCCGTGCGTCGAGGTGTGGCTGTCGCCGCAGACGATGGTCATGCCCGGCTGTGTGAATCCCAGTTCGGGGCCGATGATGTGCACGATGCCCTGGCGCGGGTTTCCCACGCCGAAATGTTCGATGCCGAATTTGGCGCAGTTGGCCTCCAGCGCCTCGACCTGGCGCCGCGATTCGGTCTCGGCGATCGGCAGGTGCTGGTCGACGGTCGGGATGTTGTGGTCGGCCGTGGCGGTGATTTGTGCCGGGCGTGCCACGCCGATGCCGCGCCGTTCCAGGCCTGCGAAAGCCACGGGCGACGTCACCTCGTGGATGTACTGGCGGTCGATGTAGAGCACCGAGCGTCCGCCGTCTTCGGTGCGCACGGTGTGCGCATCCCATATCTTGTCCAGAAGTGTCCTGCCCATCTTACTCCTCCTTTTCCTTGCGTTCGGTTACGTTCAGTACGCGCAGCGCGTCGAGGAACGCCTCGATCGACGCCCGTGTGGTGTCGGTGTGTGCGGCGAAGCCGTGGACGGTGCGGCTGCCGCACTGTACCTGTACGTGTACGCGCCCCACGTCGTTCGAACCGCGGGTGATGGCCTGCATGAGGAACTCCATGAGCACGACCTTCTCGTTGATCAGGGTCTTGATCGCCGACACGGCGGCATCCACCGGGCCGTTGCCCGTGGCGATGGCCATGCGCTCGTGGTCGCCGAACTTCAGCACCACGGTCGCCGTCGGGACGAGCGTGCCGGTGGTCACCTGCAGGAATTTGAGCGATACGGACTGCTGTTTCATGCGGTCGATGTCGCCTACCAGGTATAACAGGTCGTAGTCGTGGATCTCCTTTTTCTTGTCGGCAAGCTCGAGGAACTTGGCGTAGGTTGCGTCCAGCTCTTCCTGCGTGAGGTCGTAGCCGAGCAGTTCGAGCCTGTGTACGAGCGCCGCGCGGCCGCTGCGGGCCGTCAGGGCGATGACCGACTCGTTGAGGCCGATGTCCTGCGGGTCGATGATCTCGTAGGTCTGGCGGTCTTTCAGCACGCCGTCCTGGTGGATGCCCGACGAGTGGGCGAAGGCGTTGCGGCCGACGATCGCCTTGTTGGGCTGCACGGGCATGTTCATTAGGCTCGACACTAGGTGCGATGCTTTGGTGATCAGGCGTGCGTCAATGCCGGTGTCGACGGCGATCTCCTTGTGGCAGCGCAGCGTCATCACCACCTCTTCGAGCGAGGTGTTGCCTGCGCGTTCGCCGATGCCGTTGATTGTCACCTCGGCCTGCCGCGCACCGTTGAGGATGCCGCTCAGGGTGTTGGCCGTAGCCATGCCCAGGTCGTTGTGGCAGTGGGTCGAGATGATCGCCTTGTCGATGTTGGATACGTGGTCGACCAGGTATTTGATCTTCGCGCCGTATTCGTGGGGCAGGCAGTAGCCCGTGGTGTCGGGAATGTTGACCACCGTAGCCCCGGCCGCAATGGCGGCCTCGACCACGCGGGCGAGGTATTGAGGATCGGCGCGCCCGGCGTCTTCGGCGTAGAACTCCACGTCCTCGACATAGCTTTTGGCGTATTTCACGGCTTCGACGGCCTGTTCGAGGATTTTCTCGGGCGTCGAGCGCAGTTTGTCGTAAATGTGCTGGGGCGAAACGCCTATACCCGTGTGGATGCGCTTGTGCCTGGCCAGTCGCAGGGCATCGGCGGCCACGTCGATGTCTTTTTTCACGGCGCGGGTCAGCGCACAAATCGTCGGGGCCGAAACGGCCTTCGAAATCTCGAGTACGGAGTTGAAGTCTCCGGGGCTGGAAATCGGGAACCCCGCTTCGATGACGTCCACGCCGAGGCTTTCCAGCAACTTGGCGACTTCGATCTTCTCGGTGGTGTTCAATTGGCAGCCCGGCACCTGCTCGCCATCACGGAGCGTGGTGTCGAAAATAAACAGTTTCTCGCACATAATATGACTAATCTAACTAACCTTGGCAACAAATATATTAAAAATATTTTCCAAATTCCTATTTTACCGGAGGAAAGTGCCTCTTATACCCGAATTTAGCGGCGTTTTCCCTCCGGGAGTACGAATCCGGAAATAAAAACGGCTCCGGATGCCCGAAGCCGTTTTGCCATAATATTTTCAGGTGTTGCCGGAACCTGTTGCCGGTTGCGCTGTGTTTTCCCGGCTGACGAAGCGGCATTAATCGACCACCTCGACCCACTGTCCCTTTTTCAGGGCGCGGACGGCGTTGTCGTACATCGCTTCGCAGTAGACCGAAGGCAGGTAGTAGCGCCCCTTGTAGGTTGCCGTCAGCTTGACGGGGATCTCCTTGCTTTCGCCCCGGCTCAGGTCGAAGTAGCTCAGCACCCGGTCGTCGCGGATATCCTGGTAGGTGAGCGACGACAAGTCCCGTTCGGAGGTGATCTCCCATCCTGCCGGGAAGATGTGGGTCAGCGCAAGGTCGGCGTACCGTTCGTGGCCGCTGGTGTTAGAGACGGTCACGATGGCGTAGAAATCGGTCGATACCCGGATCGAGGCCGGGTCGATGGCGGCACCGTCCATATTCGTGTAACGCACGTCGATCCGGATGCCGTTCGCAGCTTCGGTTTCCTCGCCCTTGCCGGGGGTATAACTCTGGCTGACGACCGCATAGAGGCTGCCCGAACCATTGTTCCTCACCTCGGTCGGTGCGGCCAGGGGCATGCTCGCGATGGATTTGTCGGTCTTGACGAGCTCCCTGCCCGCAGTGGCGTCGATGCCGTTCTGTCCCGCTACGGCGAAATTGGAAAGGGTGCTGAGCATCCATGCCGTCGACTGGGTGCTGAGCCACCTGTCCTTCTTGAGGATGTCCGACATCTTCAGCGCCATGCGGAAAGCCTCTTCGCGGCGTCCGAGTATCGTGAGCGTCATGAGCGAGATCGACATCCGGCGTTCGTCGCTGTTGTAGGTGCCGTCGTAGGGGTTGGCCTTTTCCGCGTTGTCCACGCAGAGCGAGATCAGCCCTTCGGCGACTTTCCTGTTGCCGTCCAAAGCGTATGCCGCCGCCAGCAGCCACTTGGCGTCGCTACTTAGCGAGGCGGCCTTTTCCCGGAGCTGGTTCATGGCACCCCGGGTCGGAGTCCCGTTCAGCGCCAGCACATACTGGGTATAGGCCTGGGTCAGGTAGTAGTCCGAGGGGTTGCTGCGCAGGTATTTGAGCGCCCGGTCGAGCATCGCCCTGTCCACGCCGTAGCCGTGTTTCGCAGCCTCGATCAGGAAGTGCGTCGCGTAAACCGTCCCCCATTCTGATCTCGACGTATTGCCGCTCCAGTAGGCGAATGCGCCGTCGGAGAGCTGGTAGCTGCCCAGGCGCGAAAGCACGCTCTTGACGTTGCGGTCGATGTCCTGCAACATGTTCGCGTCGCACTCCACGACCGAAGGCAGGTAGAGTTGCGGGAAGGCGCCCGAGGTGATCTGCTCGATGCAGCCGTGGGGATATCTCACCAGGTATTCGAGGCGCCGAGAAAGGTCTATGGGCGGGATCGACGAAAGTTCCAGCTTCGCCTTGCCGTTCTCCTTGAGCGGTTTTACCGCCATTGTCTTGCCCGGGTCGATGACATAGTCCTTCGACAGGGTCACATAGGGGTTCGGTTCCCGGACGTCCAGCTCGATTTCCGACGCGGAGCTGTCGCCCGACGACGCAGCCGTGACCCGTACCTTCCCGATGCCGGTTCGCTTGTTGACCTTCAGGCGGAACGATACGACCTCCTCGCCGCTCCGGCCGAGCGTGATGCTCTTGCTGGACGGCCCGACGGGCGAGAACGATTCGTTCGCGGCGATTTTCACGTCGACTTTCCCGACCCCGTCTTCGAGGGCAAAGACCGTGACCGGAACCTCGACCTCTTCGTCGGTGGAAACTACGCGGGGCATGGTGGCCTGCACCAGCAGCGGTTTTTTCACCGCGACATCCTTCTCCGCGGCGCCGAACGCCCGGCCGTTCGAGGCGATGACCATCACCCGAACCTCGCCGAAGTAGGGCGGAAGCGTGATTTTGTGCGTGTTCGTCTTCCCGGTGCCCAGTTTCTGTGCGTCGATGAACCGTACGACGGGCTTGAACCGCTGTGCCTTGAGCGCCCCCGTGTTCGGCTGCTCGGCGTCGCCGCCGATGGCGAACATCTGTTCGATCCTGCCGCCGTAGGCGCCGATGACATAGTCGAACATGTCCCACGTGCGGACGCCCAGTGCCTCGGTCGCGTTGAAATAACCGTAGGGATCGGGGGTCTTGAAGCGTGTCAGCCCCAGCAGTCCCTCGTCGACGAGCGCCAGCACGTAGCTCATTTTCCGGCCGTTTTTCTCCCGGACTTTTATCGTCACCTCCGATTCGGGTTTTACTGTTTCGGGCATCTCGACCACGGGGGTGAGCCTTCGCGCGGCATCCTCGACGTCGAGCCGCGTTACGCCGAACAGGCGGATCGGTGCGTCGTTGAGCGTCGAGTTGTGGGGCTGGACGAGTGTTACCGAGACATAGATGTTGGGGGCCATCCCCTCCTTGACGGGGATTTCGATGTCGGTTTGCTTGCCGGTGCACTCCACCCAGAAGCTTTCCCGCACGACGCTGCCGCTTTCGATGCCGACCAGCGCCCGTGCGCCCGGCGACGAGGGGATGGTGACCCTGGCCTTGTCCCCCGGGACGTATTTGGCTTTGTCGCGGGTGAGGGCGAGCCGCGTGGCGGCATCCGTCACCGAAGTGACGTCGCCCCGCCAGTCGGACGAGGACACGCATACGATCCGGGTCGCCGAGTGTGCCCGGTTCGGGCTCGTGACGCGGATCATGTAATAGCCGTAATCGCCCGTGCTCCAGCGCATCGTGGCCTGTCCCGTGCCGTTCGAAAGGGTTGCCTGGAGGGTCTTGTAATTCGAATTGAGCGCATTTTTGGCGTAGTGCGCCTGGGAATTGGGCGTTGAGGCGTCCCACCACCAGTAGGAATCCATTTTGTAGACCGATACGAGCACGTTTTCGCTGCCGGGTTCGGGCTTGCCCTTCGAGTCGAGCATCACGACCTTTATGATATGCTCCTTCCTGCTGTCGAGGTATTCGTCGCCCCAGTCGCTTTTCTGGGTGGCGACTCCGATCCCGAAGTAGGTGTCATAGGGCGATATGGTCGCAACCTGCTGGTCGACGCTGAAGTCGCCGCTCTTTTCGAAGACCTTTACCGTGAATCTGCCGCTCAGCATACCGGGGCTCAACCCCTCCAGCGAGGAGAGCTCGTCGGTCGAAAGTGCCAGTGACCCTTGGGCGTCGGTGGTGCCGGTGACGATTTCCCGCTCCTCGGTGCCAAAGTATTTCGAGGCGTCGTCGAACGAATAGCCCTCGTAGCCCTTGAAGCGTGTGGCAATTTGCGACAACTGTGCCTGGAGCACCGCCTTGGCGTCGGCCGCAGGGGTGCCGTGCAGCCACCGGGCGGTCAGGCTGCCCGTGAAATGCGCGGCGTCGACCAGTTGCCCGTCCCCGAGTTTTAGCTCGATTTTCATCCGGTTGGGCTTGATCGCGTCCACCCGGACGGATTTTTCGAACTGTGCGCCGCCGAAGGTGATCTTGGCCCGCCATAGCCCTGTCGGCGACGCCGGCGTCGTCCCCAGGCTGAACGTGTAGATGCCGTCCGAGGAGCTGTTGTTTACGAGCGACTGCACCAGCTGCCCGTTCGGGTTGAAGAATTCCAGCGATGCCGGGTGGCTTTCGGGCAGCGGATTATCCGAGGTGACGATGAACGTGAGGTGTATGTCGTCGCCCGGGCGCCATACGCCGCGTTCGCCGAAGATATAGCCTTTTATCCCCTTGGGATTTGCCGTGCCGCCCACGTCGAAATTACTCAGCGACAGGGCCGTGCCCGGTTCTACCTTCACGAAGGTGACGTCCCCTCCGGCTTCGGCCGTGACGATGTAAGGTTCGTCCTTCGTCCTCAGCACGGCCCGCCCTTCGGAATCGGTGCTCGCTTCGGCCAGCATCTGGTTCTGCCGGTCGTAGGTCCTGACTTTGCAGCCCCCTTTGGGGCGGGCGGAGACCAGGTCGGTCGTGTAGACGACGTACTGGTCGCTGCCGCTGCTCTTGCAGATGAGGCCGATGTCGGACTGCACGACCACTTTCGACCGCTCCTTGTAGGTCCTGTAATCCCCGAAATAATAGTCGTAGTCGTATTCGTCGTCGACGGGCGTAAGCGGGTCGACACCCCGGATTTCGAGCAGGTACATCGACTTGCGGCTGTCGGTGATCAGGCGGCTCAGGTCGAGCGAATAGGTGTTGCTCTGGTCGAGCCTGGTCGAAGACCTGGCCCCCAGGTCGATGGTCGTGTCGCGGACGACGCGCGACACGTAATCCATGGATGAATAGTATTGGTCGTCGTAGTAGTTCTGCTGGAAGAATTGCAGCAGGTTGTTGGCGAATATCTTTCGTACCCGCACCCGGGCTTTCTGGTAATTCACCGCCTCGAACAGTAGCGACATGTCGTTCGACGAGGGAAGGATCGAGCCTTTGCCCGTGAAGCGGATCGAGGGGGTGCGCGACGGCAGCGTGATCGTGAACGAATAGCTCTCCTTGAGCTTCTGCCCGTTCTTGCTCACTACGTCGCGGCCGATCGTGACACTATGCGCTCCCGTGGGGCGTGCTTCGGGATAGATGTAGAGCCTGTTTTTGTCGACCGAAGTCCGGAACTTGGTGTCGAAGCGGATCAGGTTTTTCAGATCCTGGTTCTGCCGGATGGGTTCGGAGAAGGTGACTACGATGGCGAGCGGATCCGGATTCACGCTGTGGTCGATGACCGCGTATTCGTCCTTGCGGGGGACTTCCACCTGGAGGGTCTGCTTTTCGTCGTAATTGAAATCGAGCGTCAGCGTATAGCCCTCATCGCCCCGCGGGACGATGTTGCCCACGGTGTATTGGTGCGTGAGCCCGTCTTCCGAATGCGTCCATTTGACGTCGGTACCCGCCGCGCCGCTTATTTTGAGGTTCCGTTCCATGTAGCTGCCCTCGGCATAGTCCGACGAGACGATCTCGCCGATGAGCACATAGCCGGTCATCTCGTCGTTCTGCTGCAGCCAGCTGTCGTTGTAGGTAAACCGCAGTTTGGGGGTCGCAAACCTGAACTCCGCGATGCCCTTGTGCTGCCGGCCGGTGAGTTTCGCGGCGTCGATGGCCACCTTGTACTGCGTGTCGTATTGCAGCGGGGATTTGGGGACGATGCGGATCATGCGCATCCCCGACAGGTAGGCGTCGAAACCGACGGCCGGGGTGATCGATATGGCATCCTGCATGGCGCTTTCCTCGACTTGTACGTTTTCGACGAACGTCACGTGGAGAGGCATCCTGACGCCCGTCACTCCGTTGGTCGACCATTCGATGATGTCGGACGTCTGCTTGCTGCACGAGGCGATGAGCAGGGCGGACAGCGCAAACAAAGCATGGCATATTGTTTTCATAATGGGGGATTTTAGGTAACTTTGCCAAAGATACGTAAAAATATGGCAAAAAAAACGGCTAAAAAGAGAATATGTTTTTTCGCGATGCTGGTCGTTGCCATGCTCGCCGCGGGGTATTGTTTGTTCCTGCCCCGGACGCTCTTCGACGAGCCTTTTTCGGCGACCGTGTGGAGCCGCGACGGCCGCCTGATGTCGGCCAAGGTCGCCTCCGACGGCCAGTGGCGTTTCTTTCCCACGGACAGCGTCCCCGAAAAGTTCCGGGTCGCCATCACGACCTACGAGGACAAACGTTTTTACCGCCATTTCGGGGTGGATCCGCTGGCGCTGGGGCGTGCCGTGCGGCAGAACCTTGCGGCCGGGCGGATCACGAGCGGGGCGAGTACGCTCACCATGCAGACCATCCGCCTGAGCCGCGGCGGGAAACCCCGCACGTTCCGGGAAAAGTTCGTCGAGATGGTGCTCGCCACGCGCCTCGAACTGCGTTGCAGCAAGGATGAAATCCTGGCCCTCTATGCCTCCCATGCGCCTTTCGGAGGTAATGTGGTCGGGCTGGAAAGTGCCGCGTGGTACTATTTCGGCCGCAGTGCGGCACAGCTTTCGTGGGCCGAATGCGCCATGCTCGCCGTGTTGCCCAACTCCCCTTCGCTGATCCATATCCGCCGCAACCGCGAACGGCTGCGGGAGAAACGCGACGGGCTGCTCGACCGGATTTGGCACGACGGTCGTATCGACTCGCTGACATGCGCCCTCGCCAAACAGGAGCATCTGCCCGACGCCCCAGAACCGATGCCGATGGAGGCGATGTACCTGCTGGGCAAAATGCGCGAGGGGTCGCTCCGCTCGACGCTCGACTACGACCTGCAAAGCCGAGTCAACGACCTTGCCCGGCGCTACAACAAGCGTTACCGGGGTAATAAGATCAACAACATGGCCATCGTCGTCATGGACGTGGAAAGCGGCGAAGTGCTCGCCTACGTAGGGAACGTGTACGACCCCGCCGACCGCACCGAGGGTACGAGCGTCGATGTGATTCCCGCCCCGCGCAGCAGCGGCAGCGTGCTCAAGCCCCTGCTCTACGCTGCGATGCTGGACAACGGGACGACATTGCCCGCGATGCTTTTCCCCGACGTGCCGACCTATTACAGGGACTTCACACCCCATAATTACAACCGAACCTTCGACGGGGCGGTGCCTGCCAACCGGGTGGTCGAGCGTTCGCTCAACGTCCCTTCGGTGAGGATGCTCGACAAGTACGGACGGGAGAATTTTCTCGCGCTGGTGCGTGCCCTGGGCTTCGGGACGATCAACCGCAGCGCCGGCCACTACGGGCTTTCGCTGATTCTGGGTGGTGCAGAGATTTCGTTGTGGGATCTGACCTCGGCCTACATGAAGATGGCGGCCAAACTCAACGGCCGGCAGACGATACGCACCCCGCATTACGACCCCGGCGGCGGCACGGCGGTCGATGCCGGGGATATTCCCCTCTCGCGGGGCGCGATATGGCTGATGGCCAATTCGATAAGCCACGTGGCCCGTCCTGAGGAGGAGGGCGAATGGCAGTATTTCTCGTCGTCGAAGAAGATCGGCTGGAAGACGGGTACCAGCTACGGCAACCGCGATGCGTGGGCCGTAGGTATGACCCCGGACTATGCCGTCGGGGTCTGGGTCGGGAACTGCACGGGTGAGGGGCGCCCGCTGATGACGGGCGTGGGGTATGCCGCGCCTGTCCTGTTCGAGGTCTTCGGCCTGCTGCCCAAAGGGGAGTGGTTCGCGGAGCCCGTCGGCGACCTGGAACCCGCTGTGGTCTGCCGCCAGAGCGGCTATCTGGCTTCGCATATCTGTCCCGACCGCGATACGGTGATGATTCCCCGTGCGGCCGCCGTCGGGGAGGTGTGCCCCTACCACCGGATCGTCAACCTGAGCGCCGACCTGAAATACCGTGTGACGGCGGATTGCTACGACCCGGCCAGGATCGTCCGCATGCCGATGTTTATCCTCCCGCCTGCGCAGGAGTGGTATTACCGCCGGCAGCATCCCGACTACCGTCCGCTGCCCCCGCTGCATCCCGGCCTGCCGGGTAACCAAGCCGAAAACAACCCCATCGACATCATCTATCCGCAGCCGGGGCGTGTGCTGGTCGCCCCGAGGTCGCTCGAAGGGGAGCAGCAGAGCCTTGTCTTTGCGGCCGTGCACCGCGACCGCAATGCCGTGCTGTTCTGGCATATCGACTACTACTACGTCGGTTCGACCTCTTTCGAACACAAAATCTCCGTCCGTCCGGCGCCGGGGAAGCACCGCCTGACCGTGATCGACGAACACGGCGCTTCGCAGAGCGTCGTGTTCAGTTGCCGCTGACCCCTCCCGGCGCCGGATTGCCCGGGCTTGCCCTTGTCCGGCTGCTTTCCCGTCTATCCGTAGCCGTATATCCGGGGCGCATCCCGCATTCCTGTTTTTGTATCCCGGACATGGTGTCCCCGTTTTTGCCGGATGCCCCGCAACCCCGTTTTTGTGCCGGGAGGACGAAATATCCGGGTTATTCGTGTTTTTTTACGAATTATGTCAAAAGATCATACTAATATGTCATTTAAAAATATTTTTTGCGGGGCGTTTCCGGCTAATTTTGAAACCCGATACGGATATAAATTCTTTAACCCAGAAATAGTCTAATCCAACCAGCCCATGAAACGAATTTTATTATTGTTCCTGTTTGTGCTGATCTCAGCACATGTCTTTTCACAGGATAGCCCCAAAGCTTATTTAGTCTCGAACGCGCATTTTGATTCCCAGTGGAACTGGGACGTGCAGCGTTCGATCCGGGAGTACATCCCGAAGACGCTGGATCAAAACCTGTTTCTCCTTGGCACCTACCCCGATTACGTGTTCAACTTCGAGGGCGGCATCAAGTACCAGTGGATGAAGGAGTACTACCCGCACCAGTACGAACTGATCAAGCGTTACATCCGCGAGGGGCGCTGGCATGTCACGGGCAGCACGTGGGACGCCACCGACCCGAATATCCCGTCCGCGGAGTCCTTCACGCGCAATATCCTGTACGGACAGCACTTCTACCGCCGCGAATTCGGGGTCGAAGGCACGGACATCTTCCTGCCGGACTGCTTCGGTTTCGGGTGGACGCTTCCGACGATCGCCGCCCACAGCGGTCTTATCGGTTTCTCGACGCAGAAACTCATGTGGCGCCACCGTCCGTTCCATGGTGCGAGCAAGATTCCGTTCGAGATCGGCTTGTGGCAGGGCGTGGACGGTTCGCGTATCATGGCCGTGATGGACGCCCACAACTATACGACCAAGTGGCGTTACGAAGACCTCAGCCATAGCAAGTACCTGCAAGGCATCGCCGAGGGCAATCCTCTGAATGCCGTTTACCATTACTATGGTACGGGCGACACGGGCGGCGCCCCGACCATCGAGTCGGTGCGGGCTTTGGAACTGGGCCTGCAGGGCGACGGGCCCGTGAAGATCATCAGCGCCACGAGCGACCGCCTCTACAAGGACTACCTTCCCTATTCCTCCCACCCGGAGCTTCCGGTGTGGAACGGGGAGTTGCTGATGGACGTGCATGCCACGGGTTGCTATACCTCGCAGGCTGCGATGAAGCTCTATAACCGCCGTAACGAGCAGCTTGCCGACGCTGCCGAACGCAGCGCCGTTGCCGCCGACTGGCTCGGGGCCGTGCCCTACCCGCGCGAGGTTCTCACCGAGGCCTGGAAACGCTTTATCTGGCACCAGTTCCACGACGACCTTACGGGTACGAGCATCCCCCGTGCCTACGAGTTTTCGTGGAACGACGAGCTGATCTCGCTCAAACAGTTCGCGGACGTGCTCACGACCTCGGTTGGCGCGGTTTCGCGGGGTCTGGATACCGATGTCAAAGGCCTCCCCGTGGTACTCTACAACGCTGCGGGGTTCGAGGTCTCGGACGTTGTGGAGGTTACGCTGCCGCTCGAAGGGAGCAAATTCACGGTCTACGACCACAAGGGCGTCCGGGTTCCCTCGCAGGTGCTCGGCACGCAGCAGGGGCAGACGCGGCTGCTGATCGAGGCCACCGTCCCGGCTGCGGGGTATGCCGTCTACGACATCCGCAAGGGCGGGCAGCCGAAGGCCCCGGCGATAACGGCCACTACTTCGGGGCTGGAGAACAGCGTCTATAAACTTACGCTGGACGCCAACGGCGACATCTCGTCGATCGTCGACAAGCGTCATGGCCGCGAGCTGGTGGCCGCCGGCAAGTCCATCCGCCTTGCGTTCTTCCCGCAGAACGAGTCTTACAGCTGGCCGGCCTGGGAGATCCTCAAGAAGACCGTGGACGCATCGCCGCAGGCCATCACGGGCGAGGTGAAGGTCACCGTGGCCGAAGAGGGGCCCCTGCGCGCCTCGGTATGCGTGGAACGTACGCTGGGGGATTCCCGCTTCCGGCAGTGGATCACGCTGCGCGAAGGCGCCCAGGCCGACAGGATCGACCTTGTGAACGACATCGACTGGCAGTCGTCCGATGCCCTGCTGAAGGCCGAGTTCCCGCTTTCGGTCTCGAACCCCGAGGCGGTCTATGACCTTGGCGTGGGCTCCGTGGCGCGGGGCAACAACACCGCGACCGCCTACGAGGTCTATGCGCAGCAGTGGGCCGACCTCACCGACGCGGACGGCAGCTACGGGGTCTCGGTGCTCAACGACAGCAAGTACGGCTGGGACAAACCCGCGGACAACACGCTGCGCCTTACGCTGCTGCATACGCCTGCGACCAAGGGCGGCTACGCATACCAGAACAAGCAGGACTTCGGACACCATACGTTCACCTACTCGATCGTAGGGCACGCGGGCGATTACCGCGCGGGAGGTGCCGTGCGCAAGGCCGAGGTGCTCAACCAGCCGCTTCGGGCATTCGTCGCGCCCCGCCACGGCGGGGTGCTGGGCCGCAGCTTCTCGCTGGTCGCCTCGCAGAACCCCAATGTGGCGCTGCGGGCGCTCAAACAGGCCGAGG
>OMBQ01001633.1_pt1 | contig 17397 bp, 24 predicted proteins | sample 1674311 | NCBI WGS metagenome assembly OMBQ01 (sample SAMEA103958160, study PRJEB25191) | human gut metagenome | biome: human-associated habitat [ENVO:00009003]; feature: intestine environment [ENVO:2100002]; material: feces | place: Germany | collected 2013/2015 | reverse complement strand
TGGCTTTACGGCGTACAAGCGTACATCCCCTGCATTCATCCAGTCTGCCTTTGTACTTCCGGCATTTGTGCAGGGAGATGCGCCCGCATGGAGCGAATTTCTCGCAGTCGAATCTAGGTTCTGTATGATAGATGTTCATACGGCACTGTCCATCAAATCAAACAATGTGGGTGCGCTAACTTCCATCTCCGCCTCATACAGATATGAAAGACTGTCTTTCCAATAGTCATAATTTAGTTCAGTAGATAATCCCTTACGTTTCAGTCTGATGGCACAATAAGGTACTGTGCCGATACCTCCGAAGGGGTCAAACACCAACTCACCCTTGTTTGAATACCGTTCAATCAGTCTTTCAACGATATCGAGCTGTAAAGGGCAGATGTGGTTCTGCCGTTTCTTCTGTGACTGCTTGGTATTGAGCGTGCGCATACGGGTGACATCATCCCATATCCAATCTTTCTTGCTTACAGGGTCAACGGCCATAAATGTTTTAGGCAGCTTTCCGTATATTTCCAATTCTTCAGCGAATGATACATGTTCCTCGTAGTTATATATATGTTCACGTTCGTAGTTCCTGAACAGATGGCGTATCTTATCTATTCCGGCTCCTTTCATGTCCTCATAGCTCAATAGAGAGTTACCAGAAGATTTCCAACTTGCATGGGCATCTATCTGCCAACGGGCAAGCGAGTATTCACTCTTATTCTTTGTCACCGGCAAATCAGCATAGGCTCGTGAGGTATCAGAAGGCAACTTTCGGAAGAGAAGAACATATTCCGGGCAACCGATACCCATCTTTGAACCGTCCTTGCACATCTCTGTATATCCAAGCCGATAAGTCTGGTTGTTCTCCCTCACCACATCCGTATCCACTGTAATACGCCCCATGTAGCGGAACCCGTGCTTCAGATAATGGAACACTGTCATTTCGCTGAACGGGTCGATGGTGGGCATACCGTCACCCGTAGCGTTGCCGAACAGTACACGGTCCTTTACATGGATGCAGGCCAACCGGCCGGGCTTTAAAATACGCATAAGCTCCGGGGTGAGATAGTCCATCTGCTCAAAGAACTTGCCGTTGTCTTCATTATGCCCGAAGTCGTTGTAGGTAGGCGTATATTCGTAGTGGTTGGAGAACGGGATACTGGTTACAATCAGGTCTACCGAATTATCTTCCATCTTCTGACATTCAAGTACATTGTCATTATTGATAGCTTTCCACAGTTTGCCGGACTTTTCTTCCCTGCTGGCAAACATCCACCGCATCATCTTTTCCTCTGCCTGCAAACCGAACAAACCGTTCTTGCGGACTATATCGGTCATCTTGGCTACCATCTGGCGGTGTTGCGCCCACTTCTGCATGAATGATTTGAATATTTCACCTTCGCTTTCGGCATACACCAAGTAAAGCTCTACGGGATGCTGCTGCATGAAACGGTAGATACGGGCTATCGCTTGGAACTTGTCGTTGAAACGGTAGTCAATAAACATGATTGCCTTGTGGCAGTGGTACTGGAAGTTCAAACCCTCACCAAGCATTTCAGGTTTGGCGGCCAGATATTTCAGACGGCCGTCTTTGAAATCCGCTATCACCCTGTCGGCTTCATCATCATCTTGCGAGCCATACACAGCCTTACATCCGGGAATTGCCTTGCAGAGTGCCTCACGTTCAGCCTCCAAGTCATGCCATAAAAGGAAATGGTCATCCTTGTTTTCCGGGCGATTGATTATCTCCACCACACGGGCAATCTTTTCCTGCATGTTGTCCCGGCGTTCCTTTGCAGCATCAGCCAGACCGAGAGCAGCCTCACGGAACATTTTCACCTGCCCGTCACGGTCGGCTCCGGCAGTGGAATTATCCACACTCACGACTTCTTCATGTACCCGTAACTCTGGTAACTCATATCCTGTATCGGGATAACCTAAATCAGACGGTTTGGTGAGGAACAACGCCCATGTACTTACCCATAACCAGAATTCCTTCTCCTTGTGGGGATAGAGGGTAAGATTGTTCGCCTTCGTGCTGTCACGCTGGAAGAACCTTGTAAGTGCCTGCCCGGTATCCATCACTCCAAGGTAGCCGGCATAGTGTATCAGCTCCTTGTATCTGTTGGGTGACGGTGTGGCAGTGGCAACAAACCTGTACGGAACTTCTGCAAACATAGGAAGAAACTCCTGATAGGTCTTGGTTCCGAATCCACGTAACACGCTCGCTTCATCCAATGAGGTAACGGTAAAGTAAGAAGGTTCTATTCTTACTCCGTCCTCGCCGTCACGGACACGCTCATAGTTTGTCACCATGATATTGGTCGGACATTGCTTCACCTCCTGCATAGTACGTACATAGGTCACTTTCATGCCCAGATGCTTTTCGGCCTGTGTCAGGAACTCCACTACTACACGCTTGGGGCAAACTATCAACCCTTTGCCTCCTGTGCGGTTCAGGATTATCCGCAGTATCTCCAACTGGGTTACGGTCTTCTGCATACCGAAGCTGGAGAATATCGCCCTGCAACCGCCGCAAACAGCCCAACGTACCGTATCTTTCACATGGGGATATAAGTACGGGGTAAGTTCATCAGCCTTAACTTCAAATCCTGTCTGATGGCTGATTGCCATCTTGTCTTTTAAAAATTCTATATAATCTTTCATTATGCTATTCTTTTTTTGATTAAACTCATGTTCTTCTCCACCAGCCGGATAATGCGGTCATGATACTCTGATGTTCCGTTGCATACGGCTCTTGACTGTACTATCTGAAACGATTTAAGATTCACTTCGATGGTTTCCACATGTTTTTCTCCGACTATGGCTGTCATGATCAGACATTCACTGCGTCTGTAATACCTGTTGGCGTATACACAATGGTGCATGACTTTGCCCTCCTTGTAGAACTGGGTTACGCTTTCAAGCGGACGGATGGTTATACCGTCGCCTTTGATTTCCATGCCGAAGAATCTTTCCATCCGGTTGTAGAATGATGCTATATCCTCCTTGAGCTGCTTTTCTTTTTGGATAGCCTTTATTCTGTCCCTTTCCCTTCTTTGCCTTGCCTCAATTTCATTTTTCTTTCTTAGTAATCTGTCGTGCTCGGCTTTTAAATTTTTGGGACATACGTATTTGGCGTTATGCAGATCCTTGTGGAAATAGGACAGCAGGCTTATATGGTCATTCCACATGCTTGCATCTCTGATTATATAACGGTTGCGGTTGCAGATGTTGAAGGACGGTTTATATCGGAGTTGGTAATAGCCCGTTTTGTACATGTGCTTTAACATATCCGTCTGTCCGGTCTTGATACATAATTCCGCATCATTGCCACCTTTCAGAAGGTCTCGTACAAGTTTTGAGGGGGGTACATCGGGGAACCGTTTCCCGATTCCCCGCTTTCTCAATTCCGGGATCAGTTTCTTTCTTGGATATATCCATCCCCATATCGCATATAGGTCTCCACGATAATTCCAGCTGTAACTGCCGTATTCACCCTTTATGCTCAGTGGTTCCGAATATATCCATCCGCTGCTTCCCATATTCATCGGTTTTGCCATGATGGTGCGTTTCCCCTCGACGGTGATCCATTCCTGAACCACTTCAAAGAAAGCATAGTGAATATAATCCTGTCTGCTGTTCAAATCAAAATTCCTTTTTCTGGCGTACTTGCAGCATAGTATATGTCTTATGATCTGGAACTCTCCGGCGGTCTGTAAGATGGACATGTACTTTTTTTCGTTTCCGGCTGACCTTTACGTCCAGTTTGTGGTGGCAGTACGGGCATTCGGTCGTATCACCGAGCAGGGTGGTTCCCAGCTCGCTATTGCTTGTGTCTATCCATGTTCCGCCGCACTCGGAACACCATAGCTCATCCTTGCACCTATATGCTTCGTGGGTGAATATATGTTCTTTCGCCCATTCTTTTTGTACTTCGGTAACGGCGGACAGTTTACCGCTTAGTCCGGTTACACGTTTCTCAAGTTTCGTTCTCGGTTTCATGATTAGAACAGGCTCATTTGTTGGACATTATCATCCGCTTTCTTTCGGACGTTTTTCTTCCTGAGTGTCTGGTATTGTTCTTCCGCTAGCTGTGCGATTGCTTTGTCACGTGCCGCTTTCTTATCTTCTTCGGTGAGTTCCACAGGTTTGGCGGAGGATGATACGGACGTTTTCTCTCCGGCAGGCAGCCGGTTTATTTTGATATCGTCCTCATCATAGTAGTGCACTGCCATCCCGTAGACCTCCTCGTCTGAAATCGCTATGGCGTTACCACGCTTCCTGGCCTCACCCATGATATAACTACAGCATTCATCAATACTTTTCTTCTCATTCGCATATTTGGGGGCGAACAGTGAATCTTCTTCCGCCCGTTTGTCCAGATAGGCTTTGATTGCCTGTTTGAAACTTTCATTACTTGCCATGGTTACTTAATTTTGAAGTGGTTGATAATATTTATTTGTGATTGATTCTGATGTTATACTCGCATAAGAATTTTCCTATATCGTCGCTTGCTATATTGGGAGGTGGTGCATTATCTCCGTATATAGCCCGTATTGCATCCTCATTTCCCCCGTATGCCTTCCAATAGGTGTAGGCAGTATGGTTATTGGGAACGTTAGGAAAAAGTTCTGTGAAGGCGCTGAAATCGTTTTTAGCCTTTTTTTTGAGCTCCTGAATGTTTTTTACTCCCTCAATCATGGCGCACGCTGCATCTTCTATCCGGGTGAAACCTTTTTGGGATTGTTTCATGGCGGTTTCATTGGACAGTTTGACGTGCTCGTCTCTTCTATCCCTGCAAAAGTCCGATAGGGCTACTATAATGGACTGGTTGTTTATCCTGTTTCCCCAGACGAACTGTCCACGGCTCCCGTTTTTAAGCTGTGTGAAGAATATGCAAAGCTCGGCCAGATTGAGAAAATAATAGCTGGCCAATATGCTTAGCGCCGTTTCGGCAAGTTGTTGAGGTGCGATATCAATGCCTGCGTATCGGAGGATTGATTGCAGGTGCTCTGTGATAATCCTGACTGATGTGGCGTTGCCGAAGACAACATTGATGTCCGCAAGGGTGGGAATACCCTCAATCCTGATTGCTTGTGCTAATGTCAGGTTACAATTCAGCTGGGCTTGCGTGCCGGACCAGTTGTCAACCAATTGGGAGGCTGTTGATCCATTTCTCAAGGTCTGCTGGAGCGGTGTCAGTGTCTCCGGCTTTTTCCTGGATTGAGGTATCTGTCCTGGGGACATTATCACAGTGATCTGTTTTTGAAGTCTTGTTTCCATTTTGAAGTCTTTTTTCGATTATCCAAAGGTTAGCCCGGCTGTCCCATCGTTCAATTTTAGCCCCGTTGGTGTTTTTCCAGCTTAGCGCATCGAAGTGGTAGAAGAATATCTCCGCCTGCTGTTCCCAGTCCGGGAGCTTGTCACGGAAGTAATCTTTCACCTGTTCCAGGGTAGGGGCTATAAATTCGGTTTTTGGTTTTGAAGGCTTCTTTTTAGGTTTTTCCTGCTCGGGCTTAAATAACTCGCTAGAGTTATTATTATCTTTACTCTTAAGTCTTATATTAATGTTAGCCTTTTTACTTAAAGGTTTACTTAAGTCATTACTTAAGAGTTTACTTAAGGGTTTACTTAAATCATTTAAGTAATAAACGGGCGATTTCGCATTTTTCTTACCTGACTCAAACTGTAGTAAACCTTTTTGCTGTAATCTGTTCCTGACTTCAATTACGGTTGGTTCTGATATACCGGTTGCGAGGACGATTCGTCTGTTGGGACACTCAAACGGATTCTCCCAACCCCGACTATTGCACTCGTTCAAAAGGAAGAAGTACAAATAAACTTCGTTCGAGGAAAATGCTACACTCTGATGTGTCTTCCAAAATTGGTTTACGTAATCTATATAAGTCATTGTAGGTAAGAATTTACTTCGTTTATGAACTCCTGTAGTGAATGGCAGATAACATACTTGTTTTGGTATCTCTCTGCTTCTGTCTGCCACGTTCGTTGGTGCTCGCTCTGTGTACCCTTCGGTGTCTTCATCTCTATACAGAGGGAAGCCCATCCCTTTTTGGGTATGAGCAAAATCAAGTCTGCTACACCTCTCACTGCTCCTTCATACTTCATCCGTGCTCCTGTCTTGGCATCACGTTTGCCACCGTTGGGCACTGTAAAAAGCATACGAGCCAGTTTGGGATATTGTAACCGGAACCATACCAAACAATCATGTTGTATTTGGCTTTCTGATAATGGTGTTGTCTGTTTCCTCATATTCTTCCGTTGAATAGGTTCATTGCCATATCTACCACATTCTCCTTAACCACATCATCCGTCCCTGTCACTCCGTTGGCTATTCCTTTTTTGGTCTGAATGACATCATACATATATTTGTCGATAGTATCCTTTCCAAGATAGTAGTAACAGTTTACGTTGTTCTTCTGTCCGTTCCGATGCGCTCGGTCTTCTGCCTGCTCACAATCGGAGAAAGTCCATGGGAACTCGATAAACGCCACACGGCTGGAAGCTGTCAATGTAAGACCTGTACCTCCTGATTTGTAGTTAAGGATGATCAGCTTGCAAGAAGGGTCGTTTTGGAAGCGGTCTACCGCTGTCTGTTTTTGAGTAGCATTGTCTTCGCCTGTAACGGTGACAGCTTCAGGGAATATCTTCTTTAATTCCTGTACTACTTCTTTCAGGTAAGCAAAGACTATCAGTTTCTCACCTCCGTCAATCACGTCATGGATGAATTCGGAAAAGACTTTGATTTTTCCCCTGGCTGATATGGCTTTCAATATTCCCATTTTCACCATTACTTCGCCTCTTAATGCCTTGGCCACCTTTTCATCGTCCGCATTCTTGTAAGTTCGGAGATACTGTATCAGGTCGGCTTCCGCTTTGTCGTATTCTTTGCGATTGGATATGTCCACCTCTATATATTGGCGTGACTTGTCCGGCAACTGAGTGAGTACCTTGGCCTTTTCGCGCCGGAAGAAGCAGGTCGATGATAACCTCCAGTTCAGTTCTTTCACATTGCTTGACTGTTTAGGTCCATCGCAGAACCTCTCTACGAAATACTTGTATCCTCCGAAATCCTCTAATCGTCCCATTATCTTGAGTTGTTGTATAAGGTCTGTATTGTTGTTCACTACTGGGGTTCCCGTCAGTTCCAAGATATATTCTTTGCCTTTACATATTCCTTCTACGAACTTGGATTGCTGGGTCTTGGTGGATTTGCACTTGTGTGATTCGTCAATGACTACGGATTTGAATAACGATATTCGTGGATCAAACTCAATGGATTTCATGGTAAACCGTGCATCCTCCTTTACTTTAAGTACAAAAAACTTTTTCAGTGATTCATAATTTGTTATGAATATGTTGCAGCATTTAGTCTCAAAGAAACGGTGCCAACTGGCTTTATTGCGATCATCCAGAATCATGGCATTTTTTCCGGCAAATTTCTTAAATTCACGTTGCCAGTTTATTTTCAATGCGGCCGGACAAATGACAAGGCACGGATACGCTTTTGCTATCGTAACCGTGCCTATTGCCTGTAATGTCTTTCCCAGTCCCGGTTGGTCCCCGAATATGCACCGCTTGTGCTGTAGCGCATAAGCGATGCCTTCTTTCTGATATTCGTACGGTTCCAACAGCAATCCGTGTGGAACCGTAAGTTTTGGAAGGTCGGGAATAGTATAGTCATTATACTCTCTTGTTGTCACTTTGTGCTGTACCCGGCTGCATATCCTTGTCTGTACCGCCCAATCTGCCATCATCCTCACGTATTCCTTATCTTGTAGAGATACCTTCCAAGCTTTTTCGTCAGCGATATAGGCTGCCCGGATATTCTGTTTTACACTTGGAATCCGTTTGACTAGCTCCACTAATCTTGGATGGTATGGGAAGGCTAGTTTGAAGCAGTTGGGGGTAGTAGTTACGCAAAATGGGGACGGCGGTATCATGATGCAAGTTGTTTGACTTTACGTGGTTTACGTGATTTAATTTTCTTTCCGTTCATTATTATGTCAACCCCTGCATCATTCATAGCCTGCTGGAATTCCGCAACCTCTTGATTGAAGTCTGTACCGGCTTCTGGAATGGCGTCCGGTTGTACGTCTGCGTTCGCCGTGTCTTCCTCAAACGGAAGTTCCTGTTGTACAATTCGCCATTTTTTGTTGAACAGATACTCTTTGACTTCGAACTCACAGGATTGGATTTCCTGCTCCAGCTCGAAGGCATTGATATACGATTCATTCTCATTATTGAACATGGTGAACGGAGCGCATAGGTTTAGAACTTTTCCTGTTTTGAGAAAACGTTTGGCTACCAGAGTAACCCCTTCATTATCTCCATCTCCGCCAATGGAATACCCTGTAACGTCAAGCACCTGTCCTATGATATCAGGCACTTCATCTACTGATTCTATACCGTCCACTTCTTTCTGTTCTGTAAGCAAAGCGGCGTGGGGATTCAGCTTGCTGAATGCATTGATAAGGTCTGATGTTACCAGGTTCTTGCCTTCTACGGTGGTTGTACCATTCTCATCCTTGTAGGTGGCCACCAAGGTACTGTCCTTGGTGATTTTAGCTTTTATGATCTTCATTATCTTCTATATTTATATTCGTTGACAAATTCGTTATAATAACGGTCTTCCGGAAGGGGAAGTGTTATTCCCAGTTCCGTGGCTGCATCTGCTTTGACCTTATTCAAAAAGTCCGTCATTTGCAGTGTGTTCAGTTTCGATGTGCTTCCGGCTATGACCGTTTCTTTTCCTTTGATAATGGTTGTCCTTCGTAGATATAGGTTGCAGTAATAATCGTGTACGTCCTGTTTGTCCGTTCCTGTTTCCTGTTCGATACAGGTAAACCAAAGCCACATTAGGGCGTTTTGACTTAATGTGCGCGGCTCTGTGTAACGTTCGATAATTAACCTGTAACGACCGTTACGGAGCTGCGAGCACATGAAATCAAAGGACTTGTTCAGTGTTACCACACCTTTTTCTTTTATAAGGATAGCTTCTTGTGCCATTATTCCAGTCCGAAAATCTTCTTGTCCGTGATAGATTCTCTATTAGCTTCCAAAAACTCTATGAAATGTTCTACGTGTGCCGTGAGCAGTTTCACTGTCTGTTCGTGATTGTAAGTATAATATTCCGGATATTGCGTACCACTGATAAGCGGTGTGCGGCTGGTACCGCCTTTCAGCGCATAAGCCGTAAACTCAAATGCCTTTATGCTTTCCATCTGACCGGAAGCAATTAGGCAATAAGGGTAGACATGGCGCTGCCACCCGTGGGCGTATTTGCCGAACTCGTATTTAGATGTGGATTTTATGTCATAAACAACATCCTTTCGGAGTTCGTCGATAAATCCGTATAACTCCACATTTCCGTACTGGGTAGGAAGAATGGCGGATACATAGACCTGACTTAATGAGCCTTTGAAATACTCTGCCTGTTCGATACACCATTGTCTGTCGAAAAGGAAATGCCGTGCAGGTGCGATATCCGTTGCTGGAAAAGCTACTTGTATGGTATTGGTTTCCTTATCGCCAATGATGGAGTAGGGGGAACGCTCTGTCGGCACGTGATTTTCGCAATGGACATAGCAGTCAATGATAGCATTGAAGGCTGTTCCTTTGTCGGCTGCTTCACTCTCAAACGGTACACGATTGATAGCATCCAGAAGGTCTTGCTTCAGGCTCTCTTCGATTTCTTCCGGAGAGCGTTTATACTCTCCGGTTTCATTATCAATGTTCCAGAAGTTTTCCACTTCTTCATCAGCTCTCAGATACTTGTCGAATTTGTCAAGTAATGAGGGATAGATTCTATAACTAGGCTGCTTCATATATTTTTTTTACTTTGTCGAATTTCAACCCTAATTCCTTGCATCTTTTATTCAGTAGCATACCTGCTTGTAATTTGCTGTCGAAGATATGCTGCAGGCTCTCCAGTGATTGTTTCACTTCGTTGGCCGTGTCCGCATCCGCTACCATGGCTATCTGTTCCTTGATAACTTCCATAAGACCTTCATATTCGGAGGACAGTTCTGCCTGTTTTTCCTGATAGGTCTGATAAGTGTTTACAATCTTTGTCATAAAGTCGTTCGGTCCGGTGATTGTACCTTCTGCATTAATGATAACTGGTATCTTTATGCGTGCCGGAAGATTGCAGGTATTCTTACCGTAGAATTTCTCGCACGGATCAAAAGAGATGGTTCTGTCTTTACCTATGGCTTCCATATAGCCTACAAGATCAAGCTCTTTAATCAGGTCACCGGCAGAAGAACCTCCGATTTCCGGGCGTATCTGTTTGTCCTCTCCGTTCTTTTCCTCGCGTTCATGGGCTACGAATATTACTGATTTACCCATTAGTGTGACTTGGTTTACGAAGTTGATGAACATATTCTTTCGTACTCCATATCCTTGCAGGGACAGTGTGCCATCCGCTTTCTTCATTTTGGGATTGTTTTTCATTATATATTTATCCATGAAGGATAACATTTTTCCTGCCGTATCAATAACGATGGTCTTGTATTCGGCAATTTCTCCGCTCGTAAGAACTTCATCCACCTCTTCCCATTTGGAAATTTGTACGGTGTCTACACGGTGGGCTGCATTCACACGGTGAACGCCACCGTCAAAGTCCAGGAGTAGTGGCTGGGGAGAGCTTAACGCCAGTGTGGTCTTTCCCATACCAGGTTGTCCGTAGATTAATGCCGACAGGGCATTCTTAACTGTCAGTTCGTTAGGTTTTTTGATAAGTCCCATAATCAATAATTTTTAGTGGTTAATAAATGAGTTAAAAAAAAATAGTTCCCGGATAGTCGGCCAGGACACACCGGGATAAATAAGGATATAGAATATAACATATAAAGAGGGCTCTCACCTCACGCTGTCCTTTCCAGCGGCTTTGGGTTAAATTATTATCTAACAAATTGCTCTCTGCTTCACTGCCTTGAAGTCTCTAACATGGCTACGTTTATAAGGGTGTACGGCTCCCTCTCTTTGGGTGTGGGTAATACAGGATTCGAACCTGTATCTGTATTCCTCCTGAAAACAATCACAAACCGTCTGAACGTAAAGAAAAAAGTGAATACCGCTTTTCCATTAAGCTAATTACCCGTGTGGCTTATGCCACTTTCTTTTTTAATTTTCTAGGCTTCCTTGGCATTTTGACCTGTGCATAACGCAGGACATCACTGGCATTGCAGAACCATTTCCCGTTTTGTGCGCATGTAGGCTTGTCGGAACGTATTTTGTTTTCTTCGATCAGTCTGATAAGCCTTCCTATGCCTCCAACTATTTTGGCCGCTTCTCTTTTACCGAATGTATGGGTGTCCATGATGGCTAGGATGTCTGCTAGCCGTGCTTCTGCCGTTCCATCAAATAAGATGGATGTCCGTAGTTGGTTGTTAACTGTATAGTTCATAATCTGAATCTGTTTTTGTTCGTCTTGTTCTTGATACTTGGGTGGTTCTTGTCTTTGCTCTGCTGCATTGTCTCATGTCGGGATGAAAATCCAATGCGGCAATGACAAGGAACAGGATGGAGAAGAATAGCTCAAGCCCGTGTTTACGTATCTCTTTTATATCGAAGTTGATCTTCATGCGCTCACAGAACATGTATAATACAAGCTCGGTATCTTTGGAAATACCCAGCTTTTTGTATATATCCCGCTTCTGTGCTTTGATGGTCCATTCCGAGCGTTGCAGACTGTCGGCTACTTCCTTGTCGGCCAAACCCTTGCAATATTGTTCGGCGACAAGATGCTCGCGCTCTGATAGCGTAATCATGACACACGCTGGATTTTGAACTCTCCGCGCTTGCGGTCAACCTCTCCTGTTCGTTTCCAATCGGCATTTTCTACACACATCTCCAATCTTAGTCTGGAAATGGTTGTGTTGACGGAAGATATCGCACGCACAGGGAACACAACGATATCACCTACCTTCATCGCTCTCAATGTGGCCGCCCAATTTTCTGTTACTTTTACCATATTACTTCAATTTAGCGAGTTTAACGATGTTGTCTAGAGCATTAATGCTGCTTTCGTGTCGTGCCTGTAGGCGGGTGAACGAATCGAACCACATGTCGCTCTGTTCCTTGACTTCTTTAAGGTCTTGTTCCAGTTCTTGCACACGTCTTACAAGGTCTTCGTGTGTCATGCTTTGTAATTCTTCTACTGTTGTCATAGCTTTATTTTTTTTGATTTTCAATATTGTCAAGTTCGTTGCTTATCACTAGTAATGTGGCGGTGAATGATGCTGCCGCCACCCAAAACCATGCGTCCATGTTCTGCATGGTAAGAAGGAGCACTAGAAAGGATGCTCCACAGATGGAAATCATTGTTTTCATTTATAAGTATATAGATCTTGCAAAATCATTCTTTGCTATTTTATCATACCAATAATCCTCTTCATTTTCATCATAGGATTGGGGCTCTATTGTCACGTTCCTTTTAATCTTGTCTTTGTGACTTATTACATCATCCAGTGCTCTAATTGCTTTCCTCAACATTTCCGCATTGGATATCCTTCTACGCTTCATGAGTTTCATTAGATAGTACATCTCTCTTTCACCTTTGATCTCAACTAATAATGCCCTGTTGTTAGGATTTGCCGTAAAAGGATATGCTGGCTGTTTTATCAGTCTATAAAGGTTGAACACTTTTCCTATCATGGAGTCGTCCAAAGCTCTTTCTTTTTTCGAAACACAAGACGCTCTCAGCGTAATCCTTATCAAATCACATACATTCATACCGTTTTGGATCTCGTAACTATTTATCATTTGGTATATTTCTTCCGGGATAACAGTTTGTAACCTAACGGCTCTGTCATACTTTGCTTTTGGATTTTTCATATATGCTATCCTTTTGCACATTCTGTCCAACAGTCTGTCAGGAGCATTATAGAAATGCTGTAACTGCATGGTAATATATTTCGTTTCTGAACCGATAACCACTCTTGTTCATGTTGAGGGCAATGGCGTTTTTCAAGTCTACAGGTATTGCCCCGATAGAATAATATACATACTTATTAGGGGTATTGTATTCTTTACCATATTTCCAGACTTTCATTGCAATACTTTCACAAGGTTTTCCGCATATATGAGCGATGTAATTAGATAATAGGTAGCACATTATTTCAACTCTGTAGGCTTTGTTACGGTATAAAGAGAATTTTAACATGATTTTTTCTCTTTCTTCTTTTGTCATGTAAAGAGTCAGACATGAAATTTGATTTTCCTTTCCGCCCTTCCAGCCTTTCGGCATTATCGAAAGGTTGATTTCTTTGTTTAATCTAATTAGGTTTCTCATAAGTAGATATTATTAGTTTGTGCCCCGATAACCTCTCTCTGGTCTTCCCACCGGAGTTGTCAGCTACTGTTCTTCACTGCATAACCGTTCGGGGCATGATCGCCCTTACTTCGCCCGGCTGCTTGCATCGACCTTGTTACAGGCTGCTTGCTTCGACCGTTAGTTCTCGCGTCCTCTATGCTGGGATTGAGGGTAAGCGCCAGTATCGCTTTCTGGAACGGATTGCTAAGGGCAATCACTCCATGTAGTTCCTGCCATACCTTTTACGGATTGTTTCCGGTATCGAGACCGGACAGGATAATCCTGATTAATGTCCTTATTAATCTCCGCAGTACTGGGAGCCTAAATATCCACGGCTGTTGGAATTGTAGCAGTCTGACCATTCGGCTTTGAAAGTGACTTTTTCTGCTTTGACCGGAGTGAACATCTTGTTATTTCTTTCTTCCTGTTGTCTTGCCAGCTCTTCCTGCATTGTAACATTCAGTTTTGCCAGTTTCCATGTTGATTTCAGAACTTCACCGAAGGTCTTGCCTTGTTTCTTGCCTACATACTTGTAAGTTCTGTGGGCATCTCTCATAATCTGTCGTAAATCGAATCTTTTCATTGTCTTACCTCTTTTTAGTTAGTCAATATTTTTGCACTTCCGAACTATTTTTCGTTCCTTTGTGCTGTTGTTTATTGTTTGATGTTGCAAAGATACTAACATCACTGATATATCAATGATATTAGCCTATAAATATCACTGATATTAACTTTAATTATCATTATAGGCTTAATATATTAGTGATATGTACGATTTGAAAGGATTTAGACAGGCTTTTAATCTTACTCAAAAGCAATTGGCAGAGATTCTAAAATGTCAGCAGTCAAATATCTCTGGAATGGAAAAGACTATGAGAGACTTAGAACCGATACAGAAAAAAAGGCTGGAAGAAGCATACGGTTCTGAGTCCGTGGCTAAATTTGTTGTATCTTCTTTTTTGGAAAGTACGATAAATGATAGTCGAAACAAAGGGGATATGGGAGGCTACACTACATATCTTCTTCCCATGTCAGCTATGGGAGGAACGCTTACGGGTTTTGCGGCTCCAGGCGCAATGCTCCAAAATTGTGAGGCTATAATTTCACCCATTGAAGATGTAGACTTTGCCATTACAGTATATGGAGATAGTATGGCACCTGAATACCCCTCAGGTTCCCGTATTTTGATAAAGAAGATAAACCCCAATATTTTTATAGACTGGGGTAAAACATACGTTTTGGACACTGCAAATGGGGTTATAGTAAAGGAACTCCATGAATGCAAGGGTAAGGAAGGTTATGTGAAATGCCATTCGGTTAACCCGGACCCGAAATTCTCGGACTTTGACGTTCCTTTGTCAGAGGTGTACGGCGTATATCGAGTACTTATGTGTATGTCGGCAAAATAAGAAAAATATGCTCAACTGGAAAAATCTGAACGGAAAGAAATATCTTCATTTTGTTCCGGATGAAGAATGCACATGTATATATGTAGATGTTCCTATACGCGCTATCTTATATGAAGGATATAAGACATGCTTGATTAGCTCAGGAGACTTCATCATTTTAAAGCCGATTGGTCAAAAATCTTTTTCACTAAAGTCTGAATATTCAGGCGTCTTGACTTATATGGCTAAAGAATGGGAGATGCATGGAGTGCTATTTTCTGATACTGAATCTGATTTATTGTATATTGATACGTCTGAATCTAGTATTATGGAGTATAAAAAATGGATTGATGAGTTGGAAAACAGGAGAGCAATAAATAAAATAAAAGAGAAGCTTCTTGCAAAGAAACGAAAGCAAGACTTAGAAAAGGCTGCACTGCAAGAGTTAATGGATGAGGGAGAAATCTTTCCGGAAGCAAATAAGCGACCTCCTATACCTAAAGAAGTCGTTGATGTAGTTTGGAGAAGGGATGGAGGAAAATGTGTTTATTGCGGTTCTACTGAAAACCTGCAGCTTGACCATATTATTCCCTTTTCCAAAGGTGGTGCGACTACAGTGGAGAATCTTCAATTATTATGTCAAAAATGTAATTTGCAAAAATCAAATAAAATAGGATGATTATGAAGAAATTATTTATGAAATTAGCTGTGTTAACATTTGTTTTACTCTTGTCTTTGACGGCATTCTCTCAAGACAAATATGGTCCAGGAGCTGTACCTGTAAAAGATGGAGTGGTAACTTTTACAATGATTAATCAAGTGGAGGGAAAAACAAAGTCTCAGTTGTATTCTTCTGCAAAAATAATTATCGCTGATGTGTTTAGGTCAGCAAAAGATGTTATTCAGTCGGATGATAAGGAATCTGGAATTATGATTTGCAAGGGAAATACGAAAATTCAAAATGCATTAACAACTGATTTGATGGAATTTACCCTAAAGATAGCTTGTAAAGACGGAAGATATAAAATAGATCTTTATAATATTACTTTGACACTTGGGTATGGTGACGATTCTCCTATATTTCAAGATTGCAATGAAACCATTATAGACGATGTTGCATTGAAAAATGGTAAGGTTAAGAAAATGGGAGGCGGAAAGCAAAGACGGATGGTTATTGATGAAAAAGATAAAATTTTCGCTTTGATTACTGACAGAATGGCTAAAAGTACCCAAGAAGATGAAGACTGGTAACAAACTTGATATTTCTTGCTTTATTGAAACTTGAAAAGAAGAATAATATTATGAATCCGTTGATATGTGATTGTTCGTGTCAGTGGAAAAATCAAGGCCACTGCCAGCTTTCACCTTCATGCAAAGGGTGGGGATGTCGATTTCTGTCTACGCCCATTGAAGAGATTCCAGCAACAATCCAGGAGAAAGCAAAGCTCTTTTCCAGAGTGTATCGGGAAGCGAAGCAAAAGGGAGTGCTGGAATGCCCGCACTACCGATCAATTTTCATAGATGAGGTGCTGGCCAATTTGCCGAAGGGTGAAGTGTGTTAAATAAATGGTTTATGTTATTGTTTATTGTTTGATTTTCGTATATTTGCAATAAATCTTAATTTGAATGGGAAGTTGGAGTGAACAACAGGAAGTAAAGAAAGAAGTCAAGGAAAAGGACAAGGTAAGACGGGAAAAACTTGCCGGGTTGTTTTTTGATTTAGCAAAACTTTCATTTGCCGGACTTGTTGTAGGTGGAATAGTTTCCATGAAGCCTGATGTAGATATAACTCTTGACATATACAGGGTTATTATAGGTGGAATCTCTACCATCATTTTTATTAGAATAGGAAATACAATTTTAAAATAAAGTGGATTATGGACATGTTAAGTTTAGTATATACAATAAGTGCTGTTGTAGGTGGTGGATTTTTGGTGTGGCTTAACACAAAATCCGGGAAAAAATGGCTCGCAAATCTATAGTGTACTTCTCATTGGAAATTGAGGGTATTATGGATGCATTAGGTTTTAGTCTAGCAACAAAAAGTGGTTGGCTGGTCTGTGCTCTCTGATGCCTTACAATTTTGGTTAATGTATGAAAAGGAAATCCCTTGAATGTTTATGGTCGTTCAATTATAGTAGTGAGTTGAACGGCTTTTTAGTATTTGGACGTTAGAACAGGGAAAATAATGAATAAAATAAAATAGAAAATCAAGATGATTTTTACTAAAACGAATCTTGGAGGATTTTGAATGGGTAGATAACCTTCTGCTTGTCAGTATAGTAAGCGCAGATCAGAGTTCATACTGGCAGTCTAAAGGTGGCGAGTTCGAGTCTCGCATGCTCCACTTTTTAATGAGAAAATGAAGGTCTGCGGAGCAGGTCTTTTTTAACTTAAAGACTATAAATATGTTAATTTATAATACAACTTATCAAACAGGTATTGACGATGCGCGTAATTTTGTCATTTGGCTTAGTGAAAGCTACATTCCCGAAGTGGAAAAAACGGGAATATTGCAAAATCCCCGTCTTACGCACATCCTTAGTCATAAAGAGCAGGATTCAGAATGTTTTTCATTGCAATGGGAGGTGGAAGATACAGCGACCTTACACCGCTGGCATACTCAGCAGGGGATGCATCTGAATGAGGAAATGATGAAGATATTTAAAGATAAGGTGGTTGGCT
>OMBQ01001573.1_pt1 | contig 17939 bp, 9 predicted proteins | sample 1674311 | NCBI WGS metagenome assembly OMBQ01 (sample SAMEA103958160, study PRJEB25191) | human gut metagenome | biome: human-associated habitat [ENVO:00009003]; feature: intestine environment [ENVO:2100002]; material: feces | place: Germany | collected 2013/2015 | reverse complement strand
CCGTTCCCCCTTTTTCGGACACGGGAGGGGGAACGGTACCTGTCCCGCTGTTCGCCGTTCGTTATTGTTGATTAGGACATGGGCTTAATCATCGACTCAATAAAAGCTATTTCTTCTTGTGTTAAACTGTATTTGGCATAAAGCTGACGGTTTATGTCTGCAACAGGTTGTAACCAATTGATATCGCTTTTGGCAGTGAAGTCCTGAAGGGGAACATGAGCCCAAGTAGCAGCCGGATTGTGTTGTGTGGCTTTTAATGTACCTAATAGACAGCGAGCAAATTTTGACTGAACGTATTTCAAACACGCGGTCGCCTCTTCTTGAGAAGAAAATTTGCCAATACTAAGAAAAGTATCTGTATGACCGATAACAGGCGTACCGATAACAGGCGTACTGAGTACTTCTCCGATAGCCCCTGTGCCATTGGCTTCCGGAACAAGCACTTTCCAATAATCCAGACTTTCAACTGGCTGGATATAATCACGTCGTATCCACCTGTACCCGCGCTGGTTGTTTATTCTGCCAAGAATCTGAATATAATCAGAGGCATCAGCTGGCTTGTCAGCTAAAAAGACTGTCGGAAGTTTTTCAACCGAGCTAGATACAATCTTGGCAGCAGTCCCTTTTCCTTGTACTTTTAAAATAAGCGGCTGTTCACGAAGTGCCAATTCGGAAAAACGATAAATGCCTTGCGATGAAATGATGTCGGCAAGCCCTCCGTCAATAAAAGATTCGTGGCTCAACACTTTCTTGACAATGGATTTAAGTTCAGCGTATTCAGAAAAGAAGCCTATGGGACCGAAATCAGAATTAGCATCATAATAACCTATTGCTACGCCCCCCTTGATGTCTACGTTGTCAAATACTTCAGAGGACTTTTGATAAAAGCGTACCACCTTGAAGTGAGGATTAGACAGCATTTTTTCCATCCAGTCTTTAGGTGTTTGTCCGACACGGAATAGATAGCGTGCCGGAGTGATGAGAGTGGCATAATCGGTTAGCTGAAAAGCTATGTCATAGAACAGATGGTATATAGGTGGTTTTCTTGTACTTATCCCTTCTTCCTGATACGGCGGATTGCTTACAACTGCATTGAATTTCATATTCCTGATTTGATTTGCTTTCCAGTAATCTTTGCCATTCGTTACGTCCTCCACGAAGTGTTCACGATGGTGCTTGAATGTTTCGATGATGTCGGCACCGTTGTTGCGCACATCCTGATAACACTTTGCGTTGACTTTAATCTTTGCCAATCCCACCAGCGTTCGTCTGGTGATTTTTTCCGCCATGGGTGTTTTACAGATGACAAAGATGTTCTTTTCGATGACGCGCTTCCAAACCTCGGCTTTCGTCTGGGGTGTCAGCTCTGCGCCGAAGCCCTGCAGGCTTTGGCACTGCACGCGGTAGAGCGTGTAAGCCATGTACAAGGGGTAAAGCCCCGTTTTGGAGTTGAGCTCCAGAATCTTCGGATCGGGAGCATAGAACACACGCTGCGTCACCTCGCTGTCCTTGCCGACCAGCCGCGGACGGGCCAGGAGGCTCTCCTCTTTGTGGTCTTCGCCATAGAAGTCGTAGCCGCCCACCGTCTCGCTCAGGTGCATATTGACCACGCGCCAGGGCGTAAGTACGGTCTCCTTGTCGGGATAGCGAAATTGAGAGATGACATGAGCGATGCCGTTGACGCGCTCATCAACGGGAAGGTCTTCCAGCCGCTGAACTTCGTCGTAGATTGACTCTGACCAGGCTATGAACCGCTCGTTCCGGATGAGGTGTGCCACCTTGATGAAGTCGGCTTTGGTCAACCCGTGCGGCATAAATTCGTTCCACGAGGCATTGTCGATACTGGCCACAAACTTGTCGATGGTAAACGAATCGCTCAGCTTGTCAACCGTGCCGTAAATAAGCATGGGGAAACGGATGATGATTTTTTCAAGAATGTCGTATGCCTGGTCGCCCCTGGTCTTGTTCTTCTTTGCCTTGGGTTGTTCCCCGGGTGCGTGGGGGGCTTGGGGCGAAGCTGCCGGACGGCTTCCCGCTGCGGCTCCCTCACCCGTCACCCCTTCGTCGGTCACCTTTATCTTTCCCCGGCTGCTCTTACCCGACGATGCAATACGCATCTTGGCGTCAATGTCCTTGAGAAGGGAAAACACTTCGTCGCTCATGTCATCCAGGTTGTCAAAGAGCTTGCGCGTGCGTCCGCTCGTAAACTCATCGGAGTAGGCCCGGTTGACCTGCTTCATGAAGCTGCGCGTGTCAAAATCAACCGTCTTGCTGCCGTCAATGCTTATCACGGGGCAGAATCTCAGGAACTTTTCGGTCTCCTCGGCCTTCTTCCTGCCGGGATTCTTGCTTCGGCTGCTTATTTCGGTAAGGTATTGGTCAATCACGGTGAGGGTGCGGTCGGGTGCGAAGTCAAAGGCGTAACACTCGCGCTTGGTCTTTCCCTTGAATGGCGTCTGGCTGCGGAATATAGTCTGCAGATAGCGCGCCGCCTTCGTAGTATAGGAACCTGAAAGCATCAAGACCGCCGTCCATTCGGGCACACTGACCCCGGTGGTGCATCTGCCGCATGTGAGCGTAATGGTCTTCGCGTGATGCTTTACGGCATTGAGCACCTTGGCCAGTGCTTCGTCTTCCTTCTTGCTTCGTGTTTCGTTGTCTTCCTTTTCCAGTTCGCTCTCGCTGTCTCCCTTGCCGGCGATGTTTACGATTTCATAATCGCGGAAATAATTGTCGGGTGTGTTTTCGCGCAACAGGGCACTCAGGCAACGAGCCACGTCAACTCCCGGAACAGACCATAGGGTGTGCTGAAAGTAGTCACGATATTCAGGCGTAGCAAAGGGGTAGTTGAGTTCTTTGTTGTCTCCATCCTTGGTCATGAGTTTCAAGAATGCGCGTACATCGTGCTCGTGTACGAACGAATCGGTTGCGAGGTCAACGCGGAAGAACTCCTTGAAGTTAAAGTAATCATTTTCGTCATGACTAAAGTCTTGCAGCACGTCACCGAGACGGTAGGTGCAGATGTTAAGCCGCGCCAGCCCCTCGTATGGATTTTTCTCACCGGGGTGTGTCTGCGACCAACGCTCCTTGGCTTCCTGCTCCATGTTGTAGTCCCAACGGTATATTTCTTTCTCGCTGAAAAGCTTGAGAATATTGTACGGGGTTCCCGAAAGGTAGAGAGTTTTCATCTGCTTGTTCTTCTGGAACTCGGCAACCACCGCTTTTCCCTGGTCTGTACGGATGCCTTCATGAGCCTCATCAATGATGAGGAGGTCCCAGCTTTCCTTGAAAAGCTCGTTGTTTTTGTCAAACTTGCTTTTCTTGTTTACCGCTTTCGACCCGCGTATGTCTTGTATGGAGGCAAAGTAGATGTATTTATAGTCAGGGTCTTGCTCCGTATATTGTTTCAACACTTCAAGTCCGCCGGCTACTTTTTGACCATCGATATGCAACTTGCCCTTAAAGCGGGTGATATAGTGAAATCCGGGCAGTTGCAAGAGTTCGAAATCCTTGTGCCAGCCGTCACGCACGGCAGGGCGGTGAGTGAGAATCAGCACGCGGTTGAAAGGTTTGCGCTTGACCACCTCAAGGGCACACAAGGTCTTGCCAAAACGCATTTTGGCATCCCACAGCATTTTGGAACCGTATGTAAACTGGGCAAGCGTCTGGTTGACGGCTGCTTCCTGCTCCTCTCTCAATACAATTTCAATCTTCTTTTCTCCTATAGGCACAACCTTCCAGTCTTCTTTATTAAGGAGTGACTGATTATGCTTCACCGCACTGATGGCCTTTACGATCAGTTCTTTCGTGACGGGATACCATTCACGTGGATTGTATTGGAGGTTGGGAAATTCGACGGCACCGTAACCGCTGTTTTCCAACACTTCGTGCACCTCGTGGTCATCAAATCCGACTTCCTCACCATCCATGTCATAAATGGCAATTTCGGCATATTCAAGTTTGTATTCAATAGCAGCCGTACCCGTTTCCTGGTCAATTCTTGCTTTGGCCGCATTTCTCAGCAGCTCGCCATCAGGTTCGAGGGCGCGCCAGTCCTTAAAGTAGTTGATGGTGGCTTTCCCCACTTTAAGCATATGGTCGTGCTTTCCGTCATCAATGCTGAAAGCATAGATGAGCGTGTAGTCATAGGTAGGTTTATGTTTTGCCATATTATTTACTGTTGATGAGATCGACAAATCGGATGTTCTTTCCTTCGGGAGGCTCTTGTTTGTGCCACTCCTTTATGATGCAAAGTGTTTCGTCCTTAAACAAGCCATCGCCATTCGTGACTCTCTGTAAAAGGGGGATGCCCTTGGCACCGGGTAGCGTGCCTTGAAGTCCGTCCATCTGCCAGATGTTCCAAGAAATAACCTCAACGGGTTTTTCCAGAGCTTCCTTCAGGGGTAATTTTCCCCACTTATCTACATAGAAATCAATGTAAGTAAGCAGCAGTGCTTCGCGTGCAAGAAGTACATTGTCACCTTGCCAATCGAAGCCGTAAACTGACTGTAAAGCTTTCAGTGCCCATCTCCGCCATTCTCTTTTATTCAGCTTTGTCGGCTCATTTCTTGTGAATTGGTTGATGAGTTTCAGTTTCCGGTCGAGCAGCCCGATACGATCGGGGACAGGTATGATTTGTCCTGTAGTTACATCGTATCGACTCACGAGGTAGGGAGCTTCACCACATGACATTTCTAACCGTAGAAGTTTTACATATTCCTTCCAACTGCGGTTTTCAGGAATTCGTATTTCTCCTTTCGGAACGGAAGTCCATGTTTTGTCCTTGTTCTCTGTGTTGAAAACATCCTTGACTCCAAACCATGCGTTGTCTACCAAATTGTTTTGGGCATTGCATATCCAAGCTGGGGTAAAGACTTCGGCCTTTTCATCAGTTCTTGTTTTGCGCAACACTTCATCCTTCAATATGCGAGGCTTGATTATCCCATTGTTTTCACCAGTTATCAGCTCTTCGGTTATCGGCTTTTCTTTGGTGTAGGCTTCTCCCTTGGAGGCATAATCATCTGTTCCCCAAATAATATAAGAGGTTATGCCTGAATAATGACTTCGGGTTCTATCAGTCAACAATGAATTTAGCAACCCTGGGTAAAGGTTGCTAATTTCATCCTCGGATATATCGATTCGGTTGAGATCAATGATAAGTGGCATAGTTCCAATTTACATAGATTACTGATGTCCATTTTTTAGGAGGGAATAATTAGGGTTCACGAAATCATGTCCATCATCCTGATTGCACGATTCCGCATGAAGTTTTCAGCCCAGCTTCAAGCCGACAGTTCCGGAAAAATCACAATAATCGAGGACGTAGTTCATAAAAGAGACAAAGTGAACGAAACGAGATTGAAAAGCAAAGAATCCAGCAAGTTTTTATAAGGACTGTAATGCGTCCTCACTCAAACCTGTCAAAGCGGCAATACGATGAAGCGACCAGCCTTCTTCTTTTAAAGTCTTCGCCATGCGCAGAGCCATCTTTTTTTCGCCTTGCTCTAGTCCTTGCTCTAGTCCTTGTTCTAACCCTTGCTCTATACCCGCAGCCATACCTGCAGCATAGCCCTTCTCATGTCCACGTATCTCGGCAGTTTCTACTACACTGTAGATATCGCGAAAGACCTTGAGGGAAGCTTCATAGTCAATGCGCTCCTGCGGATTGAACTGAGCGATTTCTGCCGCTTGAAACAATTGGGTAAAAACTTGTTCTTGCAGCGTGGCAGGACGTTGCATAAGACGAGAAAGGTTCTTGATGGCATAGAGCCACTTGTCGAACAACGTATTCAACTCCTGCTCTTGCTTGGTAAACTTGGGCATTTCGAGATAAACATACGTCAGTTTATCGTAGAACACTTCCTTTGTCTGAGTGTCAAGCAGCTTGACTTCATGATGAAAGTAATCGGGATTGGTATCATCGAAACAAAAGTTGAGAATGCCAATCGTATAAACGGCTGTCAGCTGATAATTCCACTCGTGCCCTTTGACTGCTTGGTCACGAATAGGGAAAGTGGAATAGAAAATGCTTCGATCTTTAAAGTATTGCTGTTCAGCCTTCTGCATTTCTACCAAAATCTTGGACCCGTCAACTGTCTCACAGTACACATCAAAGACAGCCTTGCGGTCATATTCCTGACCACCCAGATGCTCCGTATTCAAATAGGTCAAATCACGGATTTCTTCTTTCCCATGAAGCAAGGCATTCAAAAAGCTGATAAGCAACTCTTTATTGGCCTCTGTTCCAAACAGCTTCTTAAAAGCGAAGTCTGTATAGAAATTGACATAACGTTCATAGTTTATCATAATCAACGGAATTTAGTCGGATGACAAAAATATTGAAAAGGATTTCTCCTTATCGCCCGAACCAAACACAGCCGTTACACATTGGCCACGCGCATGATGTCTGCAAAGACACCGGCTGCCGTAACTTCGGCTCCGGCACCATAGCCTTGAATCAACATCGGGTATTCGCGGTAACGCTCGGTAGTGAGAAGGAGAATATTATTTGAACCTTCAAGCTCGTAGAAGGGGTGATTGTTGGGAATTTCCTGCAGTCCGACACTTCCCTTGCCTTCACTCCAACGAGCCACAAATCGCCAGCACTTGCCTTCGGCTTGCAAGCGTTTTCTTTCCGTTTCGAAGTGAGCATCGAAATCGGGCAGACGTTGCCAAAAGGCCTCCAAACTGCCATCGAAGAGTTCCTGAGGAATAAAGAGATGACGCTCGATCTCGTCGAACTCCACGCGATACCCACTCTCACGAGCCAAAATCAAAAGTTTACGCACCACGTCCTTGCCCGACAGGTCGATACGCGGATCGGGTTCACTATAACCTTTTTCCTTCGCCAACCGCACTGCTTCACTGAACGGAACGGTCTCGGAGAGGGTATTGAAAACAAAGTTCAACGTGCCACTCAACACAGCTTCGATGCGCAAGATGCGGTCGCCTGAGTTACAGAGGTCATTGATGGTATTGATGATGGGAAGACCCGCTCCCACATTCGTTTCGAAGAGGTATTTCACCCCCTTTTCACGGGCTATTTGCTTGAGCAAACGGTAATGGTCGTAGGAAGAAGATGCTCCGATTTTATTGGCTGCCACAATATTGACGTTGTGACGGAGCAAACGTTCGTACTGAGCGGCGACTTCATCACCGGCTGTACAGTCTACAAAGACGGAATTGAAGATGTTCATCTCCTCAATCTCACGCATCATGCGTTCGATGCCGCCCTCTCCACCTTGCTCCATGGCCTCACGGTAATGATGTGGGTCAATGCCATTGCGGTCGTAGACGGCATGTGAACGCCCGCTGATACCCACGATATTAAGTTTCAAACCGCGTTCTTCAAAGAGCTTGTCACGCTGGGCTGCAATCTGCTCAATGAGACTTCCCCCAACCGTACCTGTACCGCAGATAAAGAGGTTGAGGTCTTCGTGTTCGCTGAGGAAAAGGCTGTCGTGAAGCACATTGAGCGTCTTGCGCAATTGAGCTCGTTCGACAACAAAGGAAAGGTTCATTTCCTGTCCGCCCATAGCAACTGCCGAGATGCTGATACCGTTGCGTCCAAGCACCGAAAAGAGTTTACCAGCTATACCGGGCAACTTACGCATGCGTTCACCCACGACAGCCACACTCGAAAGTCCGTCGGCGAGGGTGGCACGGTTCATCGCTCCGTCGGCTATCTCGGCTGCAAATTCTGCATCGAGCAATTCGCAGGCCCGTCGGGCGTCAGCCGGTGTCATACCTATGGAAGTACTCGTCTCGGAAGAGTTCTGTGCTACCATAAACACACTGATTCCCCCTGCTGCCAAAGTAGCGAAAATACGGCGGTTGACACCGATGACACCGACCATTGACAAACCACTGACAGTAACCATGCTTGTTTCCTGTACAGAAGAGATACCACGTATGGGACGTTCACTACGAGCTGCGTCGCGACGAATGACACTACCTGCAGCTTCCGGATGGAAGGTATTCTTGATGTAAATCGGAATATTCTTCTGGCAAACGGGATAGATGGTAGGCGGATAGACGACCTTCGCACCGAAATTGCACAATTCCATGGCTTCGGCATAGGAAAGCTGGTCGATGGTGTAAGCCGTAGGAATAATGCGCGGATCTGCCGTCATAAAGCCGTCTACATCGGTCCATATTTCCAAACATTCTGCATCGAGAGCGGCGGCTAAAATCGAAGCGGTATAGTCGGAACCACCCCGACCGAGATTGGTCGTTACGCCCGTACTGCCATCGGAAGCAATGAAACCACCTGTCACAATGCGATGTGGACGATGAGCAAAGTGTTCCCGAATGAGACGATTAGTCTGTTCGAAATCGACTACATGGCGATTGCCCTGCTTCATGGTCTTCATAAATTGGCGGGCATCCAAGTGACTGGCACCGGCTATCAAGGCTGTGACAATCAAAGAGGAAAGCCGTTCGCCGTAAGCGACAATCGCATCCGCCGTCTTGGGGGTCAGGTCTTGAATGAGACTGATGCCGTGAAGGATGCTTCGCAATTCGGTAAAGAGGGCATCGAGCTGTTGCAGCAAAGCTCCTTGCCCTTCGGAAGGAATGACTTCTGCCACCAAAGCATGGTGACGTTGTACCAATGCTTCCAGTTGCTCCTGGTATGCAGCTTCGCCCGCTGCTGCCTGTTGGGTGAGTGCTATGAGTCCGTCGGTCACACCACCTAAGGCGGAAACGACTACAATCACATCGTCGGCATTGTCCTCGACAATGCGCTTGACGCTCAGTATACTTGCAGCGGTTCCAACAGAGGAACCGCCGAATTTTAGAACTTTCATTAGAAGAAAATGATAAGGGAAGAATGTAAACGGAAAGATGAGTTCACTCCAAGCTAAGGGAGGTAATCTCTGCTGATGGGTGCCGTCCTCTCTTGATTCAATTGACTATTTACGAAACGAAGCCTTACAGCTTTACCTTTTCCTTGACAGGCTTCGACTCATTATGCAAGCGATCGAGCGCTGTCACTATATATGTATATTTTTCCTTGCCTCCCTGGTAAGGCAAACGATAGAACGTTTGAGGCGTAATGGCCAAAATGTGCGAAGCATCATTGAGGTCGATTCTTTCACCCTTACGGAAACGGTAAACTACATAATTACAAGCACGATCCATTTCCTTTTTAGCCTTGGGAGCTGTCCAGAAGAGGTAATAACCATCGGGCATCCAAAGTGCCTTGACCTTACGCGGTTTCTTGGGAGCCTCATCGTCCATAAAGGGGAAGAGCGGTTGAAGCGCAGGAGTGCGGTGGTACTTATCCTTCAAGAGCGTGGCGTAGTTTCCATCATTACGAACCACAGCCGCTGAATACCATAAGCAAGAACCCTGGGTGCGCAATCCACGTTGCAGGGCAAACTTCGCTTCCATCTGGTGACGGGTGGGTTGCTGACGGTCTGCTGCACGAACGGTACGCTCAACGTCCTGACCAATAATCAAGGGACGGTTGCCAGCAAAACGGCTCCACCACTTGATGAGTTCCTCGTAGTCTGCAGTACGGTGACCGATTTCCCAATAAATCTGCGGCACGGTATAATCTACCCAGCCTTTGTTAATCCAATAAAGTACATCGGCATACAAGTCATCATAGTTTTGCAAGCCAGCCGTCTTTGAACCTGGTAAGTTACTGCCCGGCTTGGCATTGTGATAGATACCAAAGGGACTGACACCAAACTTTACCCAAGGCTTGACTGCTCGGATGGAGTCATGGAGCATCTCGATAAAGAGATTGACATTATAACGACGCCAATCGCCTAAATCATTGATTCCATTATGATTGGCACGATAGGTCGCCTGATCGGGAATGGTTACACCCGCTACAGGATAAGGATAGAAGTAGTCATCAATATGAAGTCCGTCGACATCGTAACGGCGCACAATGTCGGCAGCAATCTTACACACGTATTTGCGGTTTTCATGAAGTCCGGGATCGAAAATATAGAGTCCATCATACTCAAAAAAGCGTTGCGGATTTTTTACATAAGGATGGGTTACAGCCAATTCGCGGGTTCCCTTTGTTTTGGCACGGAAAGGATTGATCCAAGCATGGAGTTCCATTCCTCGGGCATGACATTCCTGGACCATCCAGCTCAGAGGGTCCCAATAAGGCGCGGGGGCTTTTCCCTGCTGTCCCGTAAGAAAGCGGCTCCAGGGTTCGTAAGGCGACTGGTAAAGCGCATCGGCCTCACCACGGACTTGGAATATCACCGTATTAACTCCACAGGCTTTCAACACATTGAGTTGCTTGGTCAAATTGGCTTGCATGACATCACGACTCATGCCCATAAACTGACCGTTAATCATTTGAATCCAAGCTCCGCGAAATTCGCGTTTGGGAAGAGGAAGTTGCTGTGCGACTACCGGAAGGAGATAACACAGACTGAGAAGGAGTGTAAAGAGGTATTTCATGAAACTGTTCATTAATGAGCATTCTACGTAGCCCTGTTTTAGCCTTACAAGATTGGAGAATGAAACAGAATTGGACTTTAGGAAGATAAGCAACGTGCCGCTCTGATGCGCCACCCCGCAACTCCTCGTACTTCTCAACTCACATCTTTTCAACCTTCCACGCTTCAACGACTCTTAATCAGGACCTATCATAATAAAGGAGATGAGAGCTCACGGCGCATCTCATCTCCTTGTGATTTCGGCTGTAAAGGTAGTGTTTTTTCGGAGGAGAAAGGAAGTTAGAAGGGGACTTCTCAAAGGGAAGCAGGTTCTAAGGGGATGAGCTCCCCATATTATCAAGAAAAACGTAACTTTGCGGCACTGTTCTCTAACAAAAAGTGCCCGATTTCCGCTTTTAGCTAAACGATGAATTTCCTGTAAGCTTGCTTTCGCAGGCTAAACCGGGATAACGCATTTGTGAAAAACGGAAACACACGATTCCTTCTGCTTCTCTCACCCTGCAAGCAGAACATTCAGCTTTTACCCTACCGCTAACTCCTATGTCAACAAACGTAGCCATCATTCTTGCCGGTGGAAAAGGAAACCGAATGGGAACGGAATGTCCCAAACAGTTTCTAGAACTTCGAGGCAAGACCATTCTTGAATATAGTATCCACGCTTTTGAGCAAAATCCGCACATCGATGAGATTGCGGTTGTTGTTGCCCCCGAATACCATCACCGTTTGGAGGACATGAAGCTCCTCAACGGTTGGACAAAACTGACCAAGGTTTTGGAAGGCGGGAAGGAACGCTCTGATTCGAGTTTGGCAGCCATTCGTGCCTACGAGGGACAAGAGGTTAACCTCCTCTTTCACGACGCTGCACGTCCCTTGGTTACGCAAGCCATCATTGACCAAGTTTGTGAGGCCTTACTCACCCAGGAGGCTGTCGGCGTAGGCATTCCCTCGGTAGATACCATTATGCAGGTGGAAGCCGATTGCATTACCCAAGTACCTGACCGCACGACCTTGCAACGAATGCAAACACCGCAGGCTTTTCGGGCTACAACCATTACTGAAGCCTATCACCGTGCTTTGGCTGATCCCAACTTCCGTGCCACTGACGATTGCGGCGTAGTGCTCCACTATTTACCCGAAGTTCCCATCTACGTGGTGAAAGGCGATGAGCGCAACTTGAAGTTGACCTATGCAGCGGACCTTGACACATTAGACCGTCTGTTGGCCGACGAGGCAGAAATGCCCACGCCTCACGCTGAAGCCTTTCTGCCTCAGCCTGATAATGAAACCCCTGCGGGCAGAATGCGCTACATGAAGGCTTTTCACAAACAGAACCTTCGCGACATGCAGTTGGCAGAATTGGACATTCTGCGCCACGTGGCACGCGTCTGCGAACGCCATGATATTCCCTACTGGCTCGACAGTGGCACATTGCTTGGTGCTGTGCGTCACGGTGGCTTTATCCCCTGGGATGACGATATCGACATTTGCATGCCTCTGGAAGAAATTCCTCGCTTCGTAGAAGTAGCTAAAAAGGAGCTTCCGGAAAATCTCTTTGTACAAACACCAGAGACGGAACCCGAAATGCGCCTGCCTATCTGCAAAGTGCGCAACTTGAATTCACTCATCGTAGAGGGAGCAGACGATTTCTCTAAGACGTATGCGAAAGGCTTGTATATCGATATCTTTCCGATGCATCCCTGGCCTACCTTCCCGAAGATGTTTTCCAAGAAAGTGGCACGCGGTTACTGCCGTGCCAATGCCATTCTCCATGCCCAACATACATACAGTTGGCGCTCGGTAGCCGAACTCTTTTACTTCGGTGCCAAACGGGCTCTATTAGGAACACTTTGGCATACGGCGGCACTTTTTACAAGCAAAAACAAATATTATTCGAATACACTCAATAACAGCGGAAACGGAAACCGTCACTTGCAAAGCACCATCTTCCCACTTACAACTATCGAGTTTGAAGGGGAGAAATTTTCCGCTCCTGCTGACGCTGATACTTACCTACGCGATCTTTTTGGCGAATACATGACGTTACCACCTGAAGATCAACGCGAAGGACATGCAACATTTTATTTGACGGAATTGGTAGAATTATAAAGTCCTTCTGAAGTTTTTAAAGAAACTTATTCCCTACCAGAAACTGTCTCAAGATACATCATTATGCAAGCCATTATCTTAGCAGCAGGTATGGGTCGTCGATTAGGCGAACTTACCAAAGACAATACCAAATGTATGGTGGAAGTAAACGGTGTCAGACTGATTGACCGTTTGCTGAACCAACTTGCTCCACTGGGGCTTAACCGCGTAGTTATAGTAGTGGGCTATGAGGGACAAAAGTTACGCGACTACATCGGTGACCGTTATGCCGACCGTTTGCACATCGAGTATGTCAACAACCCGGTTTATGACAAGACGAACAATATCTACTCGTTGGCACTTGCTAAGGAACAATTGCAGGAGGACGACACCTTGCTTATCGAAAGTGACTTGATCTTTGACGACGCAATGTTCTCTCTGATTCTTAATGACCAGCGACCGAACTTGGCTCTCGTAGCCAAATACCAAACTTGGATGGACGGTACGATGGTCTGCATTGACGATGATTGTAACATTGTCAACTTCGTTCCCAAGCAGGCTTTCAACTATGCTGATACGAACCGCTACTACAAGACGGTCAACATCTATAAGTTTAGCCGCGACTTCTCACGCCACAAGTATGTTCCCTTCCTCGAAGCTTACTCAAAGGCTATGGGGAACAACGAATATTACGAGCAGGTACTTCGCGTGATAACCTTCCTCGACAAGAGTGATCTCAAGGCTTTACCTATCACGAACGAGAAGTGGTATGAAATTGATGACATCCAAGATCTCGACATCGCGTCAACCATCTTTGCTGATGATGAATCACGCAAGCAGCTCTACATGCGTCGCTATGGTGGCTATTGGCGTTTCCCCGAGATGTTGGACTTTTGCTACCTGGTCAACCCGTATTTCCCGACCCAACGAATGCGTGACGAAATGCGCGCGAACTTTGACACTTTACTGACGGAATATCCCTCGGGCATGTATGTCAATTCGCTTTTGGCTAGCAAATGCTTCAACGTTCGTCAGGAATACATGGCAGTCGGCAACGGAGCTGCTGAATTGATTAAAGGACTGATGGAAAGCGAAACGGGCAAAGTCGGTGTGGTCTACCCTACCTTTGAAGAGTATCCACACCGCCTCCAAAAAGAACAAATCGTTCCCTTCTTCCCTGCCAACAAGGATTGCCGCTACACAGCAGACGACCTCAAGGCTTTCTATGCCGACAAGGAGTTGAGTACGCTGTTGCTGATTAACCCCGACAATCCCAGTGGTAACTTTATACCAGTCCCTGATGTTCTCATGCTTGCCGCATGGTGCCAGGATCATGGCATTCGCTTGATTCTCGATGAAAGTTTTGTAGACTTCAGCCAAGACTGGGAAACCAGCAGCTTGCTTGACAATGGCATTCTTCAGGCTTACCCCAACTTGATCGTAGTAAAAAGTATTTCGAAAAGCTTTGGTGTACCAGGACTTCGTTTGGGAATCTTAGCCTCAGCCAATAAGGAACTGATTGCCCAAATCAAGAAGGAGGTCAGCATCTGGAACTTGAACTCATTTGCTGAGTTCTTCATGCAGATTTACACGAAGTACGAAAAGGACTACAAGCGTGCCTGTGAGAAATTCCAAATGGAACGCACGCGTTTCTATCACGCACTTAGTGCTGTACCCTTCCTTCGTGTAATTCCTTCTGAAGCAAACTACTTCCTGTGTGAAGTGACCGACCGTTTCTCTTCTACCGAATTGACGGAACGTCTGCTCAAAGACTACAACATTCTCATCAAAGATTGCGACACGAAGAATGGACTTCAAGACAAGAACTACATTCGCGTTGCAGTGCGCAACACAGCGGACAATAACCGACTGGTTGAGGTGCTGATGAGTTTGTAAGCCAAAACCACAAGCAAGTTCTTCGTGAACTTGCCTAACCCTAATCCAATCCTTTATGCTAAATATCTGCATCTGCGGAGGAGGTTCTCTAGGACACGTCTGTGCAGGCGTATTGGGAGCCAACGCCAATGTCCGACTCCGTATCCACAGTCGCCGTCCCGAAGCTTGGAATAAGACGATACACGTAACTGACCCTAATGACAAAGTATATTTAGGTAAGTTAGACTGCGTGACTTCCTCTTATGAAGAAGCATTAGAAGGATGCCAGCTACTGTTACTTTGCCTACCAGGTCCATCTATAGCTGAAACCCTGAAAGCACTGCGTCCCTATCTACCTACTGACTGTGCTGTTGGATCTATTGTCGGAAGCACGGGCTTTTTCTTCCATGCCCACGAATTGCTCGCCCCCACAACACCGCTCTACACTTATCAACGTGTGCCTTTTATTGCCCGAACCTCGCACTATGGTGAAGAGGCTAAACTATTGGGATACAAGTCTGAGGTGCATCTAGCTGTAGAAAACATGGAAGACGTAGAGTCGTTTCGCCAAATGATGGAGGAACTTTTTCTGACACCAACCACCCTGCTTCACAACTTCTACGAAGCAAGCTTGACAAACAGTAACCCAATTCTGCATACGGGACGATTGTATACCATGTGGAAGGACTGGAACGGTACACCTTACACACAGCGAAGCTATTTCTACAAAGAATGGACGGACGAAGCCTCGGAGTGCATCTTGGCTATGGATCAGGAGTTTTTCCATGTATTGGAACACTTACCCATTGAGGGGCACAGCATACCTACACTACTGGAGTATTACGAAAGTACGGATGCATCCTCTCTAACTCGCAAGATCTCTTCAATAAAAGCTTTTGAACCCATACAATCCCCAATGGTTGAAACGGCTGAAGGATGGATTCCAGACTTCACCAGCCGTTACTTTACGGAAGATTTTCCCTGCGGACTGACATTTATCAAACAATTGGCAGTAAAACATCAGGTAAAGACCCCCCTTATAGACCAAGTACTCGAATGGGGATTAAGTAAAGTAGAGCACTCCTAATATTCTTCATGCTTCGCTTCACCCATCTTACAACCGGCTACGGTCGGAAAACCATTGGAAACGACCTTTCGGCTCACTTGCCGAAAGGTCGTTTAGTCGCGTTGTTAGGGGGCAATGGAGCCGGAAAAAGTACTTTGCTACGCACCTTGGCTGGTTTTCAACCACCGCTCACCACTCCTTCCGTTTCAGAAACTGGGATTTGGTTAGACGGGAAGGATTTGAAAAACTACTCAGCTCGTGAATTGGCACGCAAACTAAGTGTAGTATTGACATTTAAACCTGAAGCTGATGCACTTACAGTTTGGGACGTGGTACAGGCCGGGCGCATTCCTCACCAAAAGTTGTTGACTGGTACAAACAAAGCAGATGTGCAAGCGGTAGAACAGGCTTTGGCTTTGACTAATACCCAACACTTTGCTCAACGCGAACTTCGTACGCTCAGCGACGGGGAACGTCAACGAGTCTTTATAGCCAAGGCCTTGGCACAGGAAACACCCGTCATTTTGCTTGACGAGCCCTCCGCTTTTCTAGATTTTCCCTCGAAAATTCAGCTATTCCGCTTGCTATTATCGTTAGCTCACGAAGCAGGTAAATCCATTCTCCTTTCTACCCACGATGTGGAAATGGCATTGGAGTTTGCGGACCAACTGTGGCTGCTCTCTTCCCACGGCATTCAGGCTGGTACAACAGCCGAACTTGCTCAACAAGGTGCACTCGACCGTTGCTTTGCAGCGGCTGATGTCCGATTTGATACAAAGAGCGGCAGATTCATCTATGAACGGGAAAAAACAACACGCTCCCATGTAACATCGTCCCAACAACCTGATAACTCTTTTATAACAACACCCTAACATGATCGTCTGCATCGCCGAAAAGCCCAGTGTGGCAAAGGATATCGCTAAAGTACTCGGAGCCTATGAATCCCACGACGGATATATCGAAGGCAACGGCTACCAGGTGACTTGGACTTATGGCCACCTCTGCGAACTGAAATACCCCGAAGACTATACGCCCATGTGGAAAAGATGGTCACTCGGTTCCCTGCCGATGGTTCCTGCCCGCTTTGGTATCCGACTGAAAGAAGACGAAGGGGTGAAACGACAATTTCGTATCATTGAGAGTTTGATGGCAAAGGCTGACCGCATTATCAACTGCGGTGATGCCGGACAAGAAGGTGAACTCATTCAGCGTTGGGTTATGCAGAAAGCGCAAGCACACTGTCCAGTAGACCGACTTTGGATTTCTTCGTTGACAGAAGAAAGTATTCGTGAAGGCTTTGCCACACTTCGCCCTCAAGAAGAGTACAAGTCGCTTTACGAGGCTGGACTCTGTCGTGCCATCGGCGACTGGCTCTTAGGAATGAATGCTACTCGCCTGTACACCATCAAGTACGGAGGACAACGAGGTCCAGGAGTACCCCCTCTCTCCATCGGCAGAGTACAAACACCGACATTAGCCCTCATTGTACGCCGGCAGGAAGAAATGGATAACTTCAAGCCTGAACCTTACTGGGTGCTGACGACCATCTACCGCGACACGACCTTCAACGCACTCATGGCTGATCCTAATGAAGACGAAGGAGCGGAAACGGAAGACGAAAACGATAAGGAAAAGAACGACAAGCGAAAAGCGCAACCGACCTTACGCGGATTCAGCACAGAGGAAGAAGGGCGCGCGGCCTTGGAGCGCATTCAGTCGGAACCGTTCCAGGTAACGGAAATGGAAAAGAAGCGCGGAACGGAAATGCCGCCCCGACTCTTTGACTTGACTTCACTGCAGGTAGACTGCAACAAGAAATTCGGCTATTCGGCTGACCAGACTTTGCAACTCATCCAGTCACTCTACGAGAAGAAAGTGACCACCTATCCACGTGTGGACACGACCTTCCTCTCTGATGATATTTATCCCAAATGTCCAAATATTCTCAAGGGCATCCGACCACTGTACGATGAATTGCTTGCCCCCTTACGCGGAGCCCCTTTGTTGAAGCGCAAAAAGGTTTTTGACTCCTCGAAGGTAACCGATCACCATGCCATCATTCCTACGGGCGTAGCTCCGCAGAATTTGACGGACATGGAACGCAACGTATACGACCTCGTAGCTCGCCGCTTCATTACCGTCTTCTACCCCGACTGTAAATTTGCTACGACAACCGTACTGGGACAAGCTGCCGACGTTTCATTTAAAACGACAGGTAAGGTCATTCTCGAACCAGGATGGCGTGCCGTACCAGCCTCAGCCGCACGCCTCATGAGCAATGCAGATGAAGACGAGAAGCAAACGGAAACGGACAAAGTACTTCCTGACTTTGTAAAGGGGGAAAGCGGACCACACCAACCCGACTTGGCTGAAAAAATGACGACTCCTCCCCGTCCCTATACCGAAGCGACCTTGCTCCGTGCAATGGAAACTGCAGGCAAGACGGTGGAAGACGATGAGTTACGCGATGCACTGAAGGAAAA
>OMBQ01001567.1_pt1 | contig 17981 bp, 14 predicted proteins | sample 1674311 | NCBI WGS metagenome assembly OMBQ01 (sample SAMEA103958160, study PRJEB25191) | human gut metagenome | biome: human-associated habitat [ENVO:00009003]; feature: intestine environment [ENVO:2100002]; material: feces | place: Germany | collected 2013/2015 | reverse complement strand
GTATATTGATTGGTATTCATAAAGTCAAGCCTCCATTCATACCGGAAGGTTTATTTTAGCGGACGGATAAGTTCTGTGCTAACAGCTCCATGCCCGGCGGCGGCAGAGCCTTGCGTTGATTGTATCGATATTCTTCTTCATGGTCTTGCACACCTCCTGCGGGGCAGTTCGTTTTGTTTTTAGCACTCTATCTGCTCGACTGCTAAAAATATACTCCTGTCCACCTGCTTTGTCAATAGGGTTCACAAAAAGTTTGCAGAATAGACGCAAAACCATGCTTTTCTGCCCAGCGGGATAAAACAAAAAAGCACCGGCAGCCTTCGCCGCTGAATTTCAGAAACTCAGCGAATTGGTTGCCGATGCTTTATTTTTAGCGTCCTCGCCCTCTCAGTCATCGCTGCGCGATGCCAGATTCCCCCTTTTGTCGCTGCGCGACATCTTCCCCCGGCCGGGGGAAGTCGGCCCTCAAAGTGGGAGCCCTTGGCAGTCCACGCAAACTTCATCTCTTTGCCAAGGCCTCTCCCTTTGGGAGAGGTGGATGCGAACAAAGTGAGCAGACGGAGAGGGCGAGCCCGCTGCCCTTTTCCGTCTTATTTCAGCGCTTCTTCCAGCACCTTCAGCAGGTGCGGGATATCCAGCGGCTTTGCGATGTGGCCGTTCATGCCCGCATTCAAGGCGTTCTGCTTATCCTCCTCAAAAGCGTTGGCGGTCATGGCAAAAATGGGGATGCCCGCCTTGCGGGGGTCGGACAGGGCGCGAATGCGCCGGGTGGCTTCGTAGCCGTCCATGCGGGGCATCTGGATGTCCATCAGGATCAGATCGTACTGCCCGGGCGCGGACTGCTCCATCTTTTCCACCGCTTCAACGCCGTCCTCGGCGGTGTCCACAAGGAAGCCCGCTTCCTTTAAGATCTCCATGGCGATCTCCCGGTTCAGGGCGTTATCCTCCACCAGCAGCAGGTGCTTGCCGTCAAAGCTTGCCTTGGGCTGCGGGGCGGGCGTCTGCTCCGGCTGCACCCGGAAGGGTTCTGCCAGCACCTTGCGCAGCTCCGAGAGGAACAGCGGCTTTTCGCAGAAGGCGGTCACACCGGCGGCGCGCGCTTCTTCCTCGATATCCGCCCAGTCGTAGGCGGTCAGGATGATGATGGGGCAGCTGTCCCCGATGACCTTGCGGATCTGCCGCACGATCTCGATGCCGTTCATATCCGGGATGAGCCAGTCGATGATATACACGCTGAAAGCATCGCCCTGCTCCACAGCGTACTTGGTGCGGATGACCGCTTCCTTGCCGGAGATGGTCCACTCCGGGCGCATCCCGATCTTGGAAAGCATGGTGCTGACGCTCAGACAGGTGTTGGTGTCGTCATCTGCCACCAGCGCCCGCAGCCCTTCCAGCTGGGGCAGCTGCTTGATCTCCGCCTTCTGCCCGCTGAGGGGGAAGCAGAGATTCACAATGAACTCGCTGCCCTTGCCCGGCTCGCTTTCAAGGGTGATGGTGCCGCCCATCAGGTCTACGATATTCTTGGTGATGGAAAGGCCCAGACCCGTGCCCTGAATGCCGCTGACAGTAGAATTCTCCTCCCGGGCGAACTCTTCAAAGATGTGCTTCTGGAACTCCTTGTTGATGCCGATGCCGTTATCCTTGATGCGGAACTCGTAGTTGCCGCAGCCCTTGGGCGCACCGGGCTTCTGGGCGATGCGGATGCTCACCATGCCGCCGGTGGGGGTGAACTTGATGGCATTGGAAAGGATGTTCAGCAGTACCTGATTCAGCCGCAGCGGGTCGGTGATGATGTCCTCGTCCACCACGTCCATGGTGTCGATGAACAGCGACAGGCGCTTGGAGCTGATGTTGGGCTGGATGATGGAGCGCACATCGTGCACAAGATCCGGCAGGTGCACTGCCTTTTCCTCGATCTTTACTTTTCCGCTCTCAATGCGGCTCATATCCAGCACATCGTTGATGAGGGAGAGCAGGTGCTGGCTGGAAGTGGAGATCTTTTTCAGGTAGTCCAGCACCTGTTCCTTATTATCAATATGGGTTGCCGCCAGCGAGGTGAAGCCGATGATGGCGTTCATCGGGGTGCGGATGTCGTGGCTCATGTTGAACAAGAACTCCCGCTTGGCGCGGTTTGCCGCTGCCTCGTGCCGGACAGCCTTTTCCAGCTTGCGGTTCTGCTCCTCCAGCTGGGCATGGTATTTCTGCTCCTGCTCCCGCTTTTGCTGCTCCGCAGCCTTTATGGAGCGATGGCGCAGCGTTTGCAGCACCGCCACAAAGATCAGATAAAGGATCAGCGCAGCCAGCAGTGTACTGCTGGAATTACGGAACACCGCTTTTTCGTTGATATAGATATACAGATCAAAATTCTGTCCGTTGCTGTACATCCCGAAATAACAGCCGGAATTTGCCCAGTCGTGGGTATGGGTCAAGATATCGGGCGCACCGGCCTTGCGGATGCCCTGCACCAGCGGGCTGTTCGTGGTGTACAGTCCGATGAGACTCGGGTCGTTTGCGGCGATCACCTTGTTATCCTGCACGATAAAGATGGTGCCGCTGATGTCCTGCGGGTAGCCGTCCAGCACGCTCTGGATGGACAGGGCTGTGCCCTCCACAAACTCCGGCGGGGTCACCCGGTAAGCCAGCAGTATGGCATCCCCTGCTGCGGCGCAGTGGGTGGCAACATCCACCGCCGTGCCATCCTGTAACAGAATGCGCTTGAGATAGGTCTTTTGCGGGTTTTGCAGCACGTTCAGCGCGGCTTTCTCCCGCAGCGACTCCGCAAACTGCGCATAGCCAACATTACCACTTGTATATTCACACAGTGCTTTTCCGTTTTCGTCCAGTACGGCAATGCCGGTAAGCCAGAGGGACTCCGTTTCTGCCCGGAGACTTTCGGGGTCGTAGAGGTCTAAGGCATCATTTTCAGCCAGCTGCCGCACCGCCACCGCCATCCGGCGCAGCGCCTTTGCGGTGATGGTGTCGTTATTTTTTTCGAAGCTGGTGGACTGCACCTTTACAAAGCTGATGGTGCGGGCAAAGTAATCCTCGGTAGCACGTATGGACTCCTGCCCGGAGAAGAGGGTCACTGTCAGCAAAAGCAGCACGCCCATCAGCAGATAGAGCGCCGCCATCCGCATATTGGGAGTGAACGTTTTCTTTTTACGGTTCAAGGGCGTCCACCTCCAGATATTTTTCCGGGTCCGGCAGATACCTGCCTACGATCTGCTTCATCGTGCCGTCGGCGCGCATGGCGGCAAAGGTCTTGGTCAGCTGTTCGTCCAGCCCGCGGGTGTCGTTCAGCGCAAAAGCCACGCCGATGCCGGTGACCAGCAGCGGCTCTTCCAGAATGCGGAAGTTGGCATTACAATCCTGCATATACTGCAAAATGGCAGTCTCGTGGGCGGCAACGGCGTCCACATAGCCGCAGTTCAGCATAGCGTACTGCACGCTGCGGTCCTCGGTGCTCAGCACTTCGCCCAGCTGCGGGATGCGGGGGTCGGTACCGGCAAGGAAAATTTCCTCCGGCTTGGTGGTGCTTTGCACCATCATGGTCTTGCCCGCAAGGTCGGCAAGCGTTTCAATGCCGCTGTCCGCATTGACCGCCACCACCTGACGGCTAGTCATATACGGCCCTGCCCAGCGGTACAGCTGCTCCCGCCCGTCCATGGAAAAGCAGCCCCAGATGCAGTCGATGGCGCCGCTTTCCACCAGATTGGTTTTCTGCTCCCAGTCAATGATCTCGATCTGCACCGCATACCCCATGCGGGCAAAGGCTTCGGTGGCAATGTCCACATCAATGCCGGTGGGGGTGCTGTCATTGCTCAGGTAGACAAAAGGCGGGTAGGAATCGCTGCCCACCGTAAGTTCGGGCAGCGCTTCCGCCGCCTGCGTTTTGCCGCAGGCGGTCAGCCCGGCTGCCGCTGCCGCCGCGCACACTTTTAAAAAGGTGCGGCGGGGTATTTTATGGTTGGATCTCTGTTTTGTCACGCGTAATTTTCCTCACATTACCATTGTAAAATATCCTGCTTCAGTTCCCCCTGCACATCCAGCAGGCACTGGATCAGCAGCGGGTTGAACGCCCCGCACGCGCCGTTTGTGATCATCTGGACAGCAGTCTCGTGCGGGAACGCCTTTTTGTAGCACCGCTCGCTGGTCAGCGCATCGTACACATCCGCCATGGAGACCAGCTGCGCACTGATGGGGATATCGTCCCCTTTCAGCCCGTCCGGGTAGCCCTTGCCGTCCCAGCGCTCGTGGTGCCAGCGGGCGATCTCGTAGGCAGTCTACAAAAGCGGCTGGTCTGCAAAGCTTTCGGTCTTTTGCAGCATCTCTGCGCCCAGCATACTGTGGGTCTTGATCACCGCAAATTCCTCTGCGGTCAGCCTGCCGGGCTTGTTTAGAATGGCTTCGTCAATGCCTATTTTGCCAATATCGTGCAGCGCCGACGCAAGCGGGATATCATCCTGCTGCTCAGGGGTCAGGTCGTAGCGGCTGGTCAGCTCCATCAGCCGGTGCAGCAGCGTCTCGGTGATGACGCGGATGTGCCGCACATGAGAGCCGGACTCGCCGTTGCGGAACTCCACGATCTGGCTCAGCACGCCTACCAGCGCATCGGTGTTCTTTTCCCGCGCGCGGATCTGGTCGGACACCATCTGCACCAGCCGCCGCTGCTTGGCATACAGCTTGATGGTGTTGACCACCCGGCGGTAGACGATCTTGGCGTCAAAGGGGCGGCTGACGTAATCGCTTGCGCCCAGCTCATACGCCTTGCGGATGGCTTCTTCCGAGTCGTCGCTGGAGATCATGATCACCGGCACATCCTCGATGGTGTGGTTGGTGTTCATGGTGCGCAGCACCTCAAAGCCGTCCATGACCGGCATATTGATATCCAGCAGCACCAGCGAGATCTGCCCCGCCTTTTCCCGCAGCAGCTCCAGACACTGTTTGCCGTTCCCGGCTTCCAGAATACGGTAGTCCCCGCCCAGAATGCCGGCAAGCATCATGCGGTTCATCATGGCATCGTCCACCAGCAGGATGACGGGCTTTTCCTCCAAGACTTGCTCCTGAGCCGCCAACCGGCTGTCCTGTGTGTCCACCGCTACCGCGTCCTTGTGGTTCTTGGCCTGATACATCAAAAGGTCTGCCCGGCGCACCACATTCTCCATGGGGTCGGCAAGGGTCTGCATCGCGCCGCCGATGCTCAGCGAAAGCCGGAAGTGAGGGTAGCCCGGCACCACAGCCTTTTGCACGGCATCGCGGATCTGCTCCAGCTTTGTCTTGAGGTAATCTGCCGGGATGCCGGACAGCACCAGCAAAAACTCATCGCCGCCGTAGCGGATCAGCAGATCCGTCTCCCGGATACAGCTGCGGATGGCCTTTGCAACGGTTTCCAGTGCCAGATCTCCGGCGTGGTGGCCGTAGGTATCGTTGCAGATCTTGAAATCGTCGATATCCATCAGGGCGATGCCCGCCGGGCCGAGGTTATTGCGCACCACATCCTCGTAATAGCGGCGGTTGTAGGTGCCGGTCAAAGCGTCATGGTTCAGCCGCTGCCGGTAGCGCTCTTCTTTTTCCATATTCCGAGCGGTGGTCTGGGCAAACTGAGTCTTTTGCTCCTCCATCTGCTGCATCATCCGCAGCAGGTTGCGGTTGGCGGTTTCCAGTGCTTCCCGCTGGGTGCGGTTCTGCTGTTCCAGCTTTTCCCGCAGCTCCATATAGGGGGTGATATCCGTGATAGTGCCCACGATATAGCCATCGCCGTGCCATTCCACCCGGTTGGCAGCACTGGAGACCCAGCGGTAGCCGTTTTTGCCCAACATCCGGAAGATGTTGTCGCCCTCCTGTGCGTAAGTCGCGCTGTTTTCTGCGTTCCGGTAGCGCAGCCCGTCCGCCAGATCATCCGGGTGTACCAGCGCTGTATAGCGGTTATCGAACCTTGCCGCAAATTCTGCCCGCTCCCAGCCCAGTATCTCCAGAAAACGGTCGCTGATATAAGCAAACGGATAGCCGTTTTCCGGGTCCTCTGCGCAGCAGTGAAAACCACCCGGTATATTCTGTGCATAGCGTTCCAGCCGCAGAAGTCCTTTTTTTATCGTCTCGTCTATTTCCATCTGGTTTTCCCTGTCTCTTTCTCTGTGTACCGCACCTTGACAGCACGCGGTACACCCTGTTGCCGCAATTTACAAATTTACCTTCCTATGATGCCCCGATTTTGGGCGTACTGTAACAGTGTAATTTTATCATCAAAACCGCCTAGATGCAAGCATTTTTTGCCAATTTTGCCAGTGGGGTGGCAAGTAAAATGTATCAGAAAAAGTTACAAGGGCGAGCCTAGTGAAATCGTTCCGCGCAGCAAAAAAGCCGCCGCACAAAAAGTGCAGCGGCTTTGCGGGGTGTCACCTCACAGCCAGCGCTCTGCGATGATCCACCACATACCGGGCAGATTGATCCGACCCAGCAGATGCTCCAATACGATCAGCATGGTATTCTCCTTTCAGACCGTCCGTTTCAGCCGAACAGCCCCTTCAGTAAAAACAGAAGCAGCTTAGTCAAGCTGCCGCCGCCCAAAAGGTTGAGCAGCGGCCCAAGGCCTTGAAACATGGAAGGTTTGCTCCTTTCGTTTTTCGCAAGTCAAGAAATCAATGCAACATTCAAACAGCATATTTGCGCCATGCAATTCAACGCTGTTGCCGTTGCATTAAAAAGTTGAATTGCTATCATTCCGTCCCGGCTGCTGCCGGGTGCCGGTCTGCCTTATATACGAACCAGCCCGCCGCAGGATTGCAAATACCACGGTGGTAAATATTGGGAAGAATCAATTCAAATCGTTTCTATTGCACAAGGTCAGCATCCTCGCCCTCTCAGTCATCGCTGCGCGATGCCAGCTCCCCCAAAGTGGGAGCCCTTGGCAGTCCACGCAAACTTCATCTCTTTGCCAAGGCCTCTCCCTTTGGGAGAGGTGTCACCGTAGGTGACGGAGAGGGCGAGCCCGCTGAAATTATTCGCAGCTGCCGTATGCCTTTACGACCCCTTCCCGTGAAAAAAGTTGCTCAGAAACGCCCGCAGGCGTTTCTGAGCAACAAATCAAAAATACTATTTCCGCTGAAAATGCCCAAAGCAGCGCGGAGGGCATTCCCAATCGTCTTACTTAAAACGCCGCCATGCCGGGGTAGACGGCGCTTTCGCCCAGCTGCTCCTCAATGCGCAGCAGCTGGTTGTACTTTGCCACACGCTCGGTGCGGCTGGGTGCACCGGTCTTGATCTGGCAGGTGTTCAGCGCCACAGCCAAGTCCGCAATGGTGGTGTCCTCGGTCTCGCCGGAGCGGTGGGAGCTGATGGCATTGTAACCGGCCTTGTGCGCCATCTTGATGGCCTCCAGGGTCTCGGAGACAGAGCCGATCTGGTTCAGCTTGATCAGGATGGCATTGCCCGCACCCAGCTGAATGCCCTTTGCCAGACGCTCGGTGTTGGTCACGAACAGATCATCGCCCACCAGCTGCACCTTGCCGCCCAGCTCGCGGGTCATCTGCTGCCAGCCTTCCCAGTCCTCTTCGTCCAGACCGTCCTCGATGGAGATAATGGGGTACTTTTCCACAAGGCTCTTCCAGTGTGCGATCAGCTCGGCAGAGGTGAACTCGGTGCCCGCCTTGGGCAGCTTGTAGAAGCCCTTGCCCTTGGGGCTCTTCCACTCGGAAGCGGCGGCATCCATCGCCAGCATAAAGTCCTTGCCCGGCACATATCCCGCCTTTTCGATGGCTGCCAGAATGGTCTCGATGGTCTCCTCATCGCTGGAAAGGTTGGGCGCAAAGCCGCCCTCGTCGCCCACGGAGGTAGCCAGACCCTTGGACTTCAGGATAGCAGCCAGCGCATGGAACACCTCGGCGCACCAGCGCAGCGCTTCCTTAAAGGAGGTTGCGCCCACCGGCATGATCATGAACTCCTGCGTGTCCACGGTGTTGGCAGCGTGCGCGCCGCCGTTCAGGATGTTCATCATGGGCACGGGCAGGCGGTTGCCGTTTACGCCGCCCAGAAAACGGTACAGCGGCATTTCCAGCGAAGCGGCAGCTGCGCGGCAGGCTGCAATGGACACCGCCAGAATGGCGTTTGCGCCCAGATTGGACTTATCCTTGGTGCCGTCTGCCTTGATCATGGCGGCGTCCACGGCGTAAATGTCGGAAGCATCCATGCCCACAACCGCGTCCGCAATGACCGTGTTGATGTTCTCCACCGCCTTGGTCACGCCCTTGCCCAAGTAGCGGCTCTTGTCGCCGTCCCGCAGCTCCAGCGCCTCAAACTCGCCGGTGGATGCACCGGAAGGGGCGCAGCCGCGCGCCACAGTGCCGTCCGCCAGCGTGATCTCGGCTTCCACGGTGGGGTTGCCGCGGGAGTCCAGAATCTCGCGGCCTACAACAGATTCAATTTCCAGATAATTCATCTTGAAACCCTCCTGAATATCATTTTTCCTCCCGTGCCGCCCGGGCGGGCAGACGGGGAACTGCTCCATTTAGATAGTTATATATAACTAACTGTCAATATCCTACCACGCTTTGCGCCCCGGTGCAAGAGCCGGTGCGTATGTTTGCCGGCCTAAATTTTTAACAGGAGCGCAAACCGCCGTGGAAAACCCGTTTACAGTCTGCCCCTTTGCGCCAGTGGGGATACGCTATGACCGCCATGTAAATTTCGTATGGCAGATATACCAAAAATTCTCTTTACTTTTTGGCAGTTCGGTTCTATACTGGTTGCGGCATTTACGCTGTTTTCCCATTTATAGTCGTTATAGAGGAGGATTTTTGCAATGAATAAGGATCTGACGGTGGGCAAGCCGTCACAGGTATTGTGGCAATTCTGTCTGCCCATGTTCGGCAGCATCATTTTCCAGCAGTTGTACAACATCGCCGACAGTCTGGTGGCGGGCAAGTTCATCGGCGAGAATGCGCTGGCTGCGGTGGGCAACAGCTACGAGATCACCCTGATCTTCATCGCCTTTGCCTTTGGCTGCAACATCGGCTGCTCGGTCATCGTGTCCCGCTACTTCGGCGCAAAGGAATACGGCGAGATGAAGACCTCGGTCTACACCTCCCTTATCGGCTCTGCGGTGCTGTGCGCGGTGCTGATGGGCATTGGTCTGCTGGGCTGCGATGCCCTGCTGGAGCTCATCAATACCCCGGAGGAGATCCTTGCAGATTCCGCGCTGTATCTGGACATCTACGTTCTGGGTCTGCCCTTCATGTTCTTCTACAACATTGCCACCGGCATCTTCTCTGCCCTTGGCGACAGTAAGACCCCCTTCTACTTCCTTGCCGTCTCTTCTTTGTCCAACATCGGCGTGGACATCCTGTTCGTGGCAGGTTTCAAGATGGGCATTGCCGGTGTGGCATGGGCTACCTTCCTGTGTCAGGGTGTCAGCTGTGTGCTGGCCATGGTGGTGGTGTTCCGCCGCATCCGCGCCTTCCACACCACGGGTCATGTACAGCTGTTCTCGTGGAATATGCTGGGCAAGGTGGCCGTGGTGGCTATACCCAGCATCCTGCAGCAGAGCTTTGTCTCGGTGGGCAACATCATCCTGCAGAGCATCATCAACACCTTTGGCGCCAGCGTCATTGCCGGCTACTCTGCCGCCGTCAAGCTGAACAACATGGTCATCACCTCCTTTACCACCCTGGGCAACGGCATCTCCAACTACACCTCCCAGAACATGGGTGCCGGTAAGATGGACCGCGTCAAGGAAGGTTTTGGCGCAGGCCGCAATCTGGTGTGGCTGCTGTGCGTGCCGCTGGTGGTGCTGTACTTCTTCTTTGGCCGCTTCCTGCTGCTGCTGTTCATGAACGACCCGCAGGGCCCTGCCATTGACACCGGTATGCTGTTTTTGCGCATCCTTTCCCCCTTCTACTTTGTGGTGTCGGTCAAGCTGGTGGCAGACGGCATCCTGCGCGGCTGCGGCCTGATGGTGCGGTTCATGATTGCCACCTTCACCGACCTGATTTTGCGCGTGGGCATTGCCGCCGTGCTCAGCGCCACCGCGCTGGGCTCCACCGGCATCTGGATGGCATGGCCTGTGGGCTGGTGCATCGGTACGGCGCTTTCCATGGTGTTCTACGTCACCGCCATCCGCAAGGCACTGGCAGAGCCGTTGGCTGTTGCCGAGGCTGAGGGACAAGCCGCAGAGATCCGCGCCGAGGCCGAATTTGCCGCCGACGCCGAGATGGAGACCCTGTAACCTTTTTGCAACCCGTGAATCTGTTTCATGTCACAGATAAACAAAATGAACAATTTGAAATAGTGCACAAAATCGTGCTTTAATTTTTGTATAAAGTATCAACAAAGCCGAGAAAATGCGCCCAAAAGTATGGACGGTTTGTGAATTGCGGATTTGAACCCAGATAGCTATAATAACAGACAAGGACAGGAGCAAGGCCGCTTTAGAGGGGAAGGGCCTTGCTTCCGTTTTTATCAATTTACTTTATAGAACACTCCGAAGGAGGAGATTTTTATGAAAAAGATGATCACTCGTCGTCAGTTCATGGCTGCTGCCGGTGTTGTTGCCGCAGCAAGCGCTCTGACTGCCTGCGGCGGTTCTTCCGCAAGCACTGCCGCTCCTTCTGCTGCCGGTTCTACCGCCGGTTCCGCTGCTGCTTCCGGCAGCACTATCAAGGTGGGTGTGATGGGCCCCTTGACCGGTGACGCTTCCGTTTACGGTCAGGCTGTTGTAAACGGTGCCAGCCTGTACATGAAGCAGGTCAATGCCGATGGCGGTGTCAACGGCAAGCAGCTGGAGATCATCACCATGGACGAGCAGGGCGATGCTACGCAGGCTGTTACCTGCTTTACCAAGATGGTGGATCAGGGCATCACCGCTCTGGTGGGCGATGTTACCACCACCCCGACGCTGGCTGTCGCCGCTGAGAGCGCCGATTACAATATGCCCATGGTCACCGCTTCCGCTACTGCCGAGGCTGTTACCTACGATGCCGAGACCGACACCGTGAACGCCAACGTGTTCCGTGCAACCTTCACCGACCCGTTCCAGGGCATCAAGATGGCTGACTACGCTTACAAGAAGCTGGGCTACACCAAGGCAGCCGTTATCTTCCAGAAGGGCGCTGACTACAACGAGGGTCTGGCCGAGAATTTCGTGACCGAGTTCGAGAGCCTGGGCGGCACTGTCGTGGATCAGGAGAGCTACTCCGAGGGCGATGTGGACTACAAGACCCAGCTGACCACCATTCTGGGCAAGGGTCCCGAGGTAGTGTTCTGCCCCAACTACTATCAGGAAATTGGTCAGATCCTTGCGCAGGCCGAGAGCGTTGGCCTGAACGTTCCCTTCCTGGGCGGCGACGGCTGGGATGGTCTGGAGGGCTATGCTACCGCCGACCAGCTGAAGGATGCTTACTTCTGCGCCAACTACGCAAAGGGCTCCAACCCCGACTTTGAGAACGCCTACAAGGCTGAGTACGGCGAGGAGTACCCCAACGGCTTTGCACCTCTGGGCTACGATGCAGCCATGACCGTTGTGTACGGCATCAAGGCAGCTGAGGAGCAGGGTCTCGAGGCTGGCTCTGACGAGTACAAGCAGGCCGTCATCGACGCCATTGCCGGCGGCACCATCGAGGGCATCACCGGCACCTTTACCTTCGACGAGCACCACAACCCCGTCAAGCAGACCGCTATCCTGTGCTTCGACGGCGCAACCCCCGTGCTGAAGGAAATGTTCTGATCTGCGCCGTTCCATCCACCGGTGATGGAGCCACCCGCACAGAGCAAACCCCATGATTTTCTGGAGAACGCCGGAACAGCTTTTTTCTGGTCAGGCGTTCTCCGTTTTTTATATCAAAAAGTGTAAACGCCGCAAAGAAAGGAAGTATCCAACCATGACAGTGTTCTTTAGCCAGCTGATCAACGGCTTGTCCCTTGGCAGCATCTATGCACTGATCGCACTGGGCTACAGCATGGTGTACGGCATTATCCTGCTGCTGAACTTTGCCCACGGCGATGTCATCATGGTGGGCGCATACATGTCTTGGTTCGTCATGAACCAGCTGGGTCTCGGCCCGGTCACCGCTGTGTGCGCCACCATCATCACCTGTACGCTGCTGGGCGTGGTGATCGAAAAAATCGCCTACACCCCCCTGCGCAGCGCCCCCCGCATCTCGCTGCTGATCACCGCCATTGGTGTCTCCTTCTTTCTGGAGTACACGGCAGAACTGATCCTCGGCTCGGGTGCAAAGGTGATCCCCGCCTACTACACCAACCAGACCTTCCGTCTGGGTAAGGTGCCGCTGGGCCTTACCTCCATCATCACGCTGGTGGTCACCGTGCTGTCCATGCTGGTGCTCACCTTTCTGGTGCAAAAGACTAAGCTTGGCAAGGCCATGCGCGCCGTCTCGGAGGATATGGATGCTGCCCGCCTGATGGGCATCAACGTCAACAGCACCATTTCCTTTACCTTTGCCGTTGGCTCGGCGCTGGCGGGCATCGGCAGCGTGCTGTACTGCTGCTCCTACCCGCAGGCCACCCCCACCATGGGCTCCATGCTGGGTCTGAAAGCTTTCGTTGCCGCCGTGCTGGGCGGCATCGGTTCCATCCCGGGTGCCATGATCGGCGGCATTGCCATCGGCCTGTGCGAGTGCTTTGTTTCCGCCATCGGCCTTTCCGCCTGGAAGGACGCTGTTACGTTTGCAATTCTGATCATCGTGCTGCTGGTCAAGCCCACGGGCTTCCTTGGCCGCAAGGTGCAGGAAAAGGTGTAAGGGGGCATAACGATGAAAACCAACCGTAAAACCATCAAAATGCCCGTGCGCTACCTGATGAACGCCGTGCTGGTGGCGCTGCTGTTCGTGGGGCTTTCCTTCCTCACCCAGAATGTGCTGTCCACCTACCAGAACAAGGTGCTGCTGACCGTGGGCATCAACATCATTCTGGCTGTCTCGCTGAACGTTGCCACCGGTTATCTGGGGCAGCTGCCGCTGGGTCACGCCGGTTTTATGGCCGTGGGTGCCTATACCTGCGCGCTGTTTACGAAGTATTCCAACTTGCCCAAGGGCGTTGCCTTTGTTATCGGTCTGGTGCTGGCATGGATCATGGCCGGGCTGTTCGGGGTGCTCATCGGCATCCCCGCCCTGCGCCTGACCGGCGACTATCTGGCCATCCTGACGCTGGGCTTTGGCGAGATCATCCGCATCACCTTGAACAACATTGATGATGTGCTGGGCTTCAAGCTGTTCTACGGCGCAAAGGGCCTGAAGAACATCCCCAAGTACTCCAACTACTGGAACGTGTTCCTGTGCGTGGTCATCACCTGCTTCCTCATCCACGCCATGATGAAGAGCCGCCACGGCCGTGCTGTGCTGGCCATCCGCGACAACGAGATCGCCGCCGAAAGCTGCGGCATCCAGACTACCTATTATAAGGTGATGGCCTTTGCCTTCTCCGCCGCCTTTGCAGGTCTGGCCGGCGGCCTGTACGCCTGCTATCTGGGCGTGCTGGACCCCTCCACCTTCGGCTTTATGAAGTCCATCGAAATTCTGGTCATGGTGGTGCTGGGCGGCATGGGCTCCATGCTGGGCTCCATCCTGTCCGCTACCGTGCTGACCATCCTGCCCGAGGCTACCCGCAGCTTTGAGAGCTACCGCATGGTGGTCTACTCGCTGGTGCTGGTGCTGATGATGATCTTCCGCCCGGGCGGACTGCTGGGCAGCTACGATTTCTCCCTGAGCCGCATCGTGGAAAAGGCCGTGAACGGCGAACTGTTCCGCAAACATACCAAAAAGGAGGCCGCTGACCATGAGTGAGTTCAAGACCAGACTGCACAGTGTTCCCTCCGGCGGTTTTCTGACCGATCGCGACAAGGACAAAAAGCCCATTCTGGACGTGCGTGAGCTGGGCATCGACTTCGGCGGCCTGACCGCCGTGGACAACTTTAACCTGATGATCGGCCGCAACGAGATCGCCGGCCTGATCGGCCCCAACGGCGCAGGCAAGACCACCGTGTTCAACCTGCTCACCAACGTCTACCAGCCCACCCGCGGCTCCATCCTGATCGATGGGATGCCTACCGCCGGGAAAAAGACCTATCAGGTCAACCGCATGGGCGTGGCGCGCACCTTCCAGAACATCCGTCTGTTCAAGGAGCTGAGCGTCATCGACAACATCAAGGTGGGTCTGCACGAGTCCATGAAGTATAATCTGGCGTCCTCCCTGCTGCGGATGCCGAACTACTGGAAAGAGGAAAAAAAGTGCACCGAGCGTGCGCTGGAACTGCTGGACATCTTCCACATGGCAGACCTTGCCAATACACAGGCCGGCAGCCTGCCCTACGGCGCACAGCGCCGGTTGGAGATCATGCGCGCACTGGCTACCGGCCCGAAGCTTCTGCTGCTGGACGAGCCTGCCGCCGGTATGAACCCCTCCGAGACGGCGGAGCTGACCGAGACCATCCGCCGCATCCGCGACGAGTTCAACATTGCCGTGCTGCTCATTGAGCACGACATGAGCCTTGTCATGGGCATCTGCGAGGGCATCGCGGTGCTGAACTTTGGCCGCATCATCGCCAAGGGCACCCCGGACGAGATCCGCGATAACCCGCAGGTCATCGAGGCCTATCTGGGCAAAAAGGAGGGCTGAGCCATGGCTGATACATTACTGAAGGTGGACGGCATCAACGTCTACTACGGCAACATCCACGCCGTAAAGGATATCTCCTTCACCGTCAATGCGGGCGAGATCGTCACCCTGATCGGTGCCAACGGCGCGGGCAAATCCACCACCCTGAAAACCATTTCCGGCCTTCTGAAGCCCCGCACCGGCGATGTGCTGTACAAGGGCAAAAGCATCAAGGGCGTGCGCGCCCACAAGATCGTGGAAAGCGGCCTTGCACAGGTGCCGGAGGGACGCCATGTGTTCCTGCACATGACGGTGGACGAGAACCTTGATATGGGCGCGTACACCCAGCCCGCTTCCACCATTGCCGCCAACAAGGAAAAGGTGTTCACCCTGTTCCCCCGCCTGAAGGAGCGCCGCAAGCAGCTGGCGGGCACCATGTCCGGCGGCGAGCAGCAGATGCTGGCCATGGGGCGTGCGCTCATGAGCAACGCTTCCATGCTGATGCTGGACGAGCCTTCCATGGGTCTTTCGCCGCTGCTGGTGCAGGAGATCTTTGACATCATCCGCGACATCCACAAGGAGGGCATGACCATCCTGCTGGTGGAGCAGAATGCGCAGATGGCGCTTTCGGTGGCCGACCGCGCCTATGTGCTGGAGACCGGCCGCGTGGTCATGGACGGCACCGGTGCCGAGCTGCTGACCAACGAGCGCGTCCGCAGCGCCTATCTGGGCGGGTAAATGGAAAAATAGTTTGATTTGCAGTTTCGAAACGCCCTTGGGCGTTTCGGAACTGCTTTTTCCTGCTATCACTTTACTTTCGTAAAAAATTGTGCCATAATGGGTGCAGTATTCCGGCTTTGCAAAAGCCACGCCCCGGCTCGGGAAAGCGGGGCGCAAACCACACAGAATGAGGGGTAAACGTTATGAGCAAGATCATCATCCCGGCAAACTACAAACCCGCGCTGAACCTGTACGACACCCAGCGCGCCATCGGCACGGTAAAGCGGCTGTTTGCCGATACCCTGTGCGCTACGCTGAACCTGTACCGCGTATCTGCACCGCTGTTTCTGGAGGCTTCCACCGGCCTGAACGACGACCTGAACGGCGTGGAGCGCAAGGTGACCTTTGACATCAAGGACAGCGGCACCGAAGCACAGGTGGTGCAGTCGCTGGCAAAGTGGAAGCGTCAGGCACTGAAGGACTACGATTTCCGCGTGGGCAAGGGTCTGTACTGCGACATGAACGCCATCCGCCGGGACGAGGAGCTGGACAACCTCCACTCGGTCTATGTGGACCAGTGGGACTGGGAAAAGATCATCACGGTGGAGGACCGCAACGAGACCTACCTGAAAAACGTAGTGCGCTGCATCGTGTCTGCGGTGTGCGCCACCGAGATGAACCTGCACGCCATGTTCCCCCAGCTGCAGGATCTGCCCCTGCACACCCCCAACGTGACCTTTGTCACCACGCAGGAGCTGGAGGACAAGTACCCCGATCTGACCCCGAAGGAGCGGGAGAACGCCTTTGTCAAGGAGAACGGCACCACCTTCCTGATGAAGATCGGTGCACCGCTGCGCAGCGGCAAGCCCCACGACGGCCGCGCCCCGGACTACGATGACTGGGATCTGAACGGCGACCTGCTGTTCTGGAACGACCCGCTGCAGTGCAGCTACGAGCTGAGCAGCATGGGCATCCGCGTCAGCCCGGAGAGCATGGACAGGCAGCTGACCATGGCAGGCTGCGACGACCGCCGCGCCCTGCCCTTCCACAAGGCAGTGCTGGCTGGCGAACTGCCCTACACCATTGGCGGCGGCATCGGCCAGAGCCGCCTGTGTATGCTGCTGCTGGGCAGCGTTCACATCGGCGAGGTTCAGGCCAGCGTGTGGGACAAGGCCACCCGCGAAGCCTGCGCCAAGGCCGGCATCCCGCTGCTGTAAGCGGAACGATTTTAAATATCCTCCGCTTACGCTCTGGATATTTTCAGCGGAAAAATATTTTTATTTTGAAATACAGCCAAGCCTGCGGGCTTGGCTGTATTTCGTTTTCACGAGAAGGGTCGTAAAGATAAGCTGCATCTCTCCCGTGAAAAGAAAATCGGGAAGATCCGCAGATCTTCCCGATTTTCAAATATAAAAATAGAGTTCCTTGAATCATGCCCAGAGCAACGCGGAGGGCATTTTAAATCGTCCTCCGGCGGGCATTCCTGCTTATCAATTTTGCTTTTTCCAGCGGCGCATGACGCCCATGCCCAGTGCATAGGGGCCGGTGTGCACCGCAATGGTGCAGCCGATCTGCAACAGCCCTACCTCACACTGTGCGCCGGGGTACTTGGCGCGCAGGGCGGCGCGGGTCTGCATCCACAGACGCTTGCCTTCGTCGGCATCGTAACCGTAGCCCACCGTGATGCGGTAGTCGTCCGGGGTGCCGCCGTGGGCATCCAGATAGTTCATCAGCTGTTCCAGTGCCTTTTCAAAGCTCTTCTGGCGGCCGCGGGCCACGCCGCCGGAGAAGATCTCGCCCTCCTTGAACAGGATCATGGGCTTCAGCCCCAGCATATTGGCGGCGCGGCCGGTCACCTTGCCGATGCGCCCGCCCTTGATGAGGTAGTCCAGATCACCCACGGTGAAGAAGATCTGGTTGGTGGATTTTTCGGCTTCCAGCCAAGTCACAGTCTCGTCCAGCGTACAGCCTGCGTCCCGCATGGCCACAGCGTTTTCCACCATGGTGGATTCGGTCACCGTGGCGGCGGCAGAGTCGATGACCTCGATGCGGGCATCGGGGTAGTCCTCCAGCACCAGATCCCGGGCGTTACGGGCGCTGCCCACGCAGCCGCTCATCTTGCCGGTGAACACCAGACACAGTACATCCCGACCCGTCTCGGCGTGTGCGCGGAAGGTCTTTTCAAAGTCCTCGATGGAGGCCAGACTGGTCTTGGGATAGGCCGCCGGGTTATCTACCATGAACTGATAGAAGTCCCGCACGGGGATCTCCAGCCCTTCCTTGCGGTAATGCTCGCCGTCCAGCGATACATAAAAGGGCACGACCTCGATGCCAAGCTGCTTGGCGGTGTCCAGCGTCAGGTCGCAGGCGCTGTCGGTAATGATATCAAACATCTGTGACGCTTCCTTTTCTGAAACTCAGGGGCTGCTTTTGGCGGCAGCTCAGCCGCGGTGGATGTAGGCTTCGCGCTCTGCGCCCACCGAGATATAGGTGATCTTGCAGCCCACAGCCTTTTCCAGATACTCCACATAATCGCGGGTCTGCTGGGGCAGATCCTCCCACTTGCGGGCTGCGGTGATATCGCAGTGCCAGCCGGGCAGGTACTCCACCACAGGCTGTGCGGTATCCAGTGCTTCACCCATGGGGAAGCGGGTGGTGGT
>OMBQ01001565.1_pt1 | contig 18029 bp, 18 predicted proteins | sample 1674311 | NCBI WGS metagenome assembly OMBQ01 (sample SAMEA103958160, study PRJEB25191) | human gut metagenome | biome: human-associated habitat [ENVO:00009003]; feature: intestine environment [ENVO:2100002]; material: feces | place: Germany | collected 2013/2015 | reverse complement strand
AATGTTTCTTTTACGAAAGAACGTATCTCGAAGATACAGTCCCTAATGGTTGGTATTTCCCAAAATGAAGAATATGCACAGACAATGCTTCAGTTTGCATTATCTGATGAGTCAACAAAGGAAGCACTTGTTAAAGAACTTGTAAGCAATCATTTTGATCAGATTCAAAACAGAATAACCGAGTTTTCTGCTGTACAAGAGCGCTTGTCTGAACTAAAGTCACAGGAAGTTTCCATGGAGAAGCATATTCAAGAATTACAATCTGAGGCAGAGAACTCAAAGCAACCAACTTCTGAGGATGACCAAAATAAAATCGATAAATTAACAAAGGCCATCGATGATCTGCAAAAAGAAAATGAAGGATTGGCCGCAATAATTGGCACTCAGAAGGAAATTGAGGCATTAAGAGCAGAACGCGATTCTTTGAAAAAAGAGCGGGATATCGAACGCGAGAAACGAGATCAGCAACTATTAGACAATAAAGAACTTGAAAAGCAGTTCAATGCTACGCTAGAAGCATTTAATGACCAAGCCAAGCAAACTGCCCGAATTTTGGACAGCAAACTACTTGATAAGATTTTGCGTGGTGTAGGAGAAGAACCAGCTACAGAAGAAATTGCACCGTTCGATTGTTCGCTACTTCATACCGATTCCATGAATTGCGTTGACATTATTAAGCGTGTAACTGAGTTTGTTCATGACAAAGCACATAGAGATGTAACATTTAACGATGTTGCGAATTATCTCATCTGCATTACGCAGGGATTTATTACAACATTCGCGGGAGAGCCTGGAACGGGAAAAACCTCGCTCTGCAATATCCTTGCTAAAGCGTTGGGCTTAGTGGCAAATGCTCCGCAAAGACGTTTTGTTGATATTTCTGTTGAGCGAGGTTGGTCTTCTCATAAGGACTTCATTGGATATTACAATCCACTATCCAAGAAAATGGAACGCAGTAATGGGGAAGTTTTTAATGCTTTCGAATTAATGGATAAGGAGTGCGACTGTGATATAGCAGAAATAGCTCCCTTTGTTATCCTTCTTGATGAAGCAAATCTTAGCCCCATAGAGCACTACTGGGCGGCATTTCTTAGAAATTGCGACTTTGGATCAGTCTCTAATCGAACTATTCCACTCGGCGGTTCAAAGAGTTTCAAACTGCCTGACCATCTTCGTTTCCTTGCAACGGTAAATTTTGATCACACGACCGAAGAACTTTCTCCGAGATTCTTAGATAGAAGTTGGGTTATTATGCTGGAACCGACGAGGATTGATGACGAAGTAGATGAAGATATTGAGAATTGCGAAGATATGATATCCTTCGCCGCCATGAAAGCAGCATTCTGTATTGGGAAAAATGATGTAATTGATGAAGCAATTCAAAACAAGTGGAACGCTGTTCAGAAAATTTTCCGAGACCATTCGCTCCAAATTATGCCTCGCAATCAAAAGATGGTCAAGAATTATTGCGCAGTTGGATGTAGATGTATGGAGCGTGATACTCCAGCAACAAAATATGCACCGTTGGATTATGCTTTTTCTCAAAAAATTCTCCCGACTATCAACGGTAATGGCGAAAACTATCGCTTGTTGATCGAAGATTTGCTGAAGGAGTGTACCATACAGAATATGCCTATAAGCGCTAAACATCTCGAAAGGATGAAACGCATAGCCGAAAGCAATATGGGCTTCTACCAGTTCTTCTCCCACTAAAGGCAACCATACAAAAGGAGGACATATCTATGGTGCAGTGTATTCTATCATGCCAAATCATGCAACAAAGGACTACGCTTGATTTGTCTGACCGTCTCATGGATATGTCCTCCGTTGATTTCTCAAAGTGCAAGGCAGTTTATGAGGACGGAAGCTACGATATATACTTTCAAAGTGACAAGTACCGAAAAAATGACATCGAATCAATTGATGTATGCGTTAACGGAGAACGCGTAGGAGGCATTGCTTTGAATCCTGACACTGAAACAGTTGAGGGATATACAAAGTATAACGAAAGTCTATTTGCTAAGCAGCCATTTTTGCCCTTTCATTTATTATGAATTTTACTAACGGGGCATCAAAGGAACTCTTTTCTGAGTTCTTATTGTGTATGAGCAAGAACCAAGAAGATACTTCAAATGTACAAAAAATTCTTCAAGAGCTAATTGCGTTTGATGATACACAAGTAGGAGAGTGGATTTTTTCCAATGCAGACCGAGGCACAAACAATAGCTTGTATGCAGGAAAGTGGAATAAGCATGCGTATAAATCTCTCAGTTCTTATATTCAATTATTGGAACAAGTAATTGCATGTTATAAGAACAACTTTGCATACTTCAAAACACAAGGCAAGCATACAATAAAGCGTACCGAAGTGCTTGTACCATATGAAAAAGTGAAGCAAGTTTCTCGTGATAGTTTTAATTGGATATTGCAGAACGCAGATCAGTTAGCTGCTGTTCCATATACAAGCGGGATTCAGTTTCACGGTAAAAACTTCTTACCATATCAAGTCAGAACAGATGCAAGCCGAAAAAGCTGGAATGTTTATGAAAACAGAGTTATCATCGGCTTTTTGAACACAGCATTGCTAAACGCAAAGCAGGTTTCTGCAGAATTTGATAGAGACGTTTTGAATGAGGAGCGCGTTATTTCAAGAATTCACGGTAGTTTTCCAAAAGAGTACCGTGCACCAATTATTACGATCAAGTCCTTGCAAATTTCATTTTGCAGGCTACTATTGAAAAAGCTTGATTGCTTAATCGACACACTTCAGAGTGTGGGCAAACAGTATTCATCATTATTTGATGTCCAACCGTTAGTACTGAATACCTTGCCGCGAAAAACAAACACTTTTTGCGAGATTAAGCCTTATGCACAAGTGTTCGAAATTATAGTTCGTTGGTTCCGGTACGGGGAGTATAGCTTAGAAAAAGAGCGGCTAATTCTGCAAGTAAAGACTTTGGATAAACTCTTTGAGTATTATTGCCTGCTACGGCTTCTGAAACTTTTAGCTGACAACGGATACCAAAAGGCAAATGTCAAAGAACCTGTTTTCAAATTTGACTATGTCTCAGCGGATGAGCATTATCAAAACGAAAAGGATGTTGCAAATACTTATCTACTTAGCAATGGTGAAGTAACTGCCACACTGTACTATCAACCGGTTATAAGTGCGGTTCAATTTGAAAACGATCTCACGCTTTTTAGAACAACGAAACCACCTGCAGGAAATCCGGACTATTACACACCGGACTTTGTGTTGAAATTTGCTTCTTCTGAGGATGACGAAGAGTATGCGATATTTGATGCAAAGTTCTCATCCAGAGCAAATATCAAAAAGCATAGTTTGCCCGAGGTTATTCGTAAATACTCCTGTGAAATAAGCGCTGCCTCTCGAAGTAGCGCCCCCAAAATGGTTTGGGTCCTGCAAGGGAGAGTTAATGGTAGCGAAAACGCAATTTGGAAGTATCATAATTCACAATTAGCTTCTACATATCGACCAATAACTTCATTCGGAATTGTCTCAATAAATACAGCGGTTGAGATTAGGCAACGATTGTGGAATGAAATAAGAAGTAGTATTTCACTCTTGCAATGAGCGTAGACAAAAAACTGAGAACCACTTACGTTGATAGCATCCCCTGATAGCTTTTTGATAGCAGAAAGTCGGATACCCCATAGGATTGGGATAATTGATATCAAATAAAGCCAAATGGAATCAAACGGTCTATACAAAAAAGCTTAGGATGCATTTCCACTTGGCGAGTGGGAATGAATATTTAGTGTTTTTGGAATCCTGAAAAGCGTTGGTAATACAGCGTTTTTCAGGATTTTTCTTTTTTAGCGGCTACAAATTGGCTACATTTGCAGCGATTTTTGTAGCCAGAGGCTCACGGCATAATGCCGTCAAGCTGTCTGGCTACCTCCACCTGCTTGTTGGGGTACAGGTGGCTGTACGTGTCCATCGTGGTCTGCACTTTCTCGTGTCCGAGATGCTCCGCGATCAGCAGCGGGGAGAAGCCCATCTCCACCAACAGGCTGGCGTGGCTGTGACGAATGTCATGCACCCGTATCCGCTTCACGCCCGAAGCCTTGCAGCCATACTCCATTTCGTGGTATAGAAAGCTCTTGGTGTAGGGAAAGAGCCTGTCGTCCTTTTGCAGCCCGTAGCAATGGGACATATACTCCTGCAAACAGTTGCAAAGGCCGTCGGGAATAGGGATAGTACGGATGCTTTTCGGTGTTTTCGGAGTGGTGATAATATCCTCTTTGCCGAGGCGCTGATAGCTCTTGTTCACCGTCAGGGTCTTCTTCTCGAAGTCGATGTCCGACGGCGTGAGCGCCAGCAGCTCTCCCTCCCGAATCCCCGTGTAGTACATGGTCATGAATACCGTGTAGCTGGCGGGACGGTCTTTCATGCTCTCGATAAAGGTCTGGAACTCGTCCTTTGTCCAGAACAGCATCTCGTCGGCTTTCTTCTTGCCCATGCTCCCCGCCTTGTGGCAGGGGGTTTCTTTCAAGCCATAGTATTTGACTGCGTAGTTGAAAATCGCCGTGAGCTGGTTGTTGATACACTTGAGATAGGTCTGGGCGTAAGGCTTGCCGTTTTCATCCCGATAGCTGCTCAGTGAGTTCTGCCATTGGCGCACATGAGTGGGCTTGATCTCGTTCAGCGGGATTTTCTTGAAGAAAGGCGTTACCTTCAGGTCAATCAGCCATTTCTTACTGGCAACGGTTGAGGGCTTGAGGCGGTGCTCCATATCCTTGACATACAGGGCGATGAAGTCGCCGAAGGTCATGCCGAGGCTGCCTGTGGATTGGCTGATGAAGTCACGTTCCCATTGAAGGGCTTCCTTCTTGGTGGCAAAGCCACGCTTCTTCTTGTGGATGGTCTTGCCCGTCCAGTCCGTCACGCGGATCTGGGACATCCAGCGACCGGTGTCGCCGTCTTTTGTTACTGACATTTTTACCTCCTTCCCTCAAGAATCAGGCTTTGATGGGGTTATTTACTCATTACTCTCGTTTTTACCGTATTCCTTTTCCAAAAGCTCTGTCCGTCTTGCAATTAGTTCATCACGGTCAAGTTCTTCCGGCTCTGTGCATTTGACTGCGTTCGCGGCATAGTATGCAAGCGTCTGCTCCTTCCAGCGCTTATATGCTGCCTGCGTGGAGTTATAGGCGCGAAGCTCGCTGCGCTCGTCCTCCCACTGTTCAAGAAAGAGGCACATATCTGCGTTGAACTCCGCTGTGCTTCTGCCGTCAAAGGAAATGGAACATTAATCGCTGGTGGGGACGGTCAAGGAGACAATTCAGCAGGTCAGCATGAGCAAAAAGTGGGATTCCAAGCCCGCGCTGGATGAGCATGGGAAACCGCTGCTGAACGCAAACGGGAAAACCGTGCTCCGAAAATCCTATTCCGTTCTGCAAGATGATTTCTTCGCCGCCATGCGAAAGGCAGGGTATGATGACGTGGAGCGAGGCGAACGCGGCAGCTCCGAGGAACACCTGACGGTGACGCAGTTCAAGGTACAACAGGAACAGGCGCGGCTGGCAGAATTCACAGAGCAGAACCGTCAGCAGGAGCAGCAGGCAGCGACGCTTGGGAGCAAAATTGAAAAAATCCAGAACCAGCGGGTCAATGTGCGGTCTATCGAAAAAATCGAAGCGATGTCTATTCCCTTCTCATCCAAGGTTGCCGTGGAGCGTGAGGACTTTGACCGACTTTCCACTCTGGCAAAGAAGTACGTTACAGCAGAGAAAAAGGAATCCAAACTGCAAAAGGCGTTGGATGCGGCAAACAAACTGATTGCAAAACTCAAGGCTGAGATTGTCGGTTTGAGCAGGAGATTTCCGATTATAAGTCTGTTCGCGGCAAGCTCCGTGCGGCAGAATTGGAGATTGAAAATACAGAGCTACGCGGGAAAGTCCGCAGCTATGAGGATGTGATTCAGCGCAAAAATCTGTGGCGTTTCTTCCATCCGCTCAGAGAAAAAGCGGTCACGAGGGACGAAGCTCGCTGATGCCGTGTTGAGCTGAGAAAAACTGATTTTATCAAATGGGAGCGCGTCGGACAGGACAGACATCGTCCGGCGCGCTCCTGTTTGAAAATCGCCATTTTTCCCAAGTCAAGAGCCGAAGAAAATCCCCGAAAAACACCCCTATTGCGTGACAGAGCCGCAGAAAGGATAAGCCTATGAGAACTGGACTTACCAAGCAGGAAAAGACCACCGAAATCTATTTTGACGAGAAAGACCCCACCATCTTCATCCGCACACACAACACCGACCTCAAGAACAGGCTGACCGCCTATGCCGCAGCTCACCCCCGTGAGTGCCGCCAGACCGACGCAGACCCGGACACGGGCTGCATGGAGTTTGAGATCCGCAAGGGACGGCTTTCTTTCCGTCTGACCGCTCCATACAGCGAGGAACGCTGCAGGGCGGCAAGCGTGGCGGCGAAAAAGAGCGGCGTTCATAGAAAAGGCGCTGGACGGTAAGATAATTATGCTTGACAAGTTTACTTGGCATAGATATAATAATGACAAGAAAACTTGGAAAGGAGCGATTCTGTTCAATGAATAAAGAGAAGATTTTGGAAAGCAGCCGCAGAGAGAACAAAAACAGGGATTTGGCGGAGATGGAAGTAACCGCGCAGGCAGGAAATATTGCCGGACGTGTCGGTGCTACGGTCTGCGTTGTTCTCACTCTTATCTTTCGTATCTTCACAAAAACGTACTTTCTAAGTCCGTGGGTTGTTTATTTCAGCATCCTTGCCACCCACACTCTTGTAAAGTATGCCAGGCTAAAGAGGAAAACCGACTTGATCCTCGCTATTCTCTATTTGGCGATGTGCCTCACGTTTTTTGCCTTTTTTATCCTGCGGCTTGTGGAGGTCAAGGAATGAATGACGAGCTGAAATTGAAAAACAACCTCAAGGAAGCACGCACAGAGAAAAAGCTATCCCAAACACAACTGGCGGAAATGATCGGTGTATCGAGAAACACAATCAGTTCCATTGAAACAGGGCAATTCAACCCCACCGCAAAGCTGGCATTGATCCTCTGCATTGCTCTGGACAAGAAATTTGAAGAACTGTTTTACTTTTAAGGAGGAAGCAAATGGATAATATCGCTCTGTTGATCTTAGGCATATTCATCTCCGTTATTGGAATCGTGAATATGACTGGAAATATCAGCACAATACATTCCTACAACCGAAGAAAGGTCAAGGAAGAAGATGTACCGAAGTATGGGAGAGCCGTCGGCACAGGTACGCTTATCATCGGTGTATCTTTGATAGCGGCATTTGTCACAACTTTCTGGAGCGAAAAGGCAATGTCTTTCATTGTTATTCCGGCGCTCGTCATCGGCTTGGGCCTTATCTTGTATGCACAGTTCAAGTACAATAAGGGAATATTCTAACTCATTTTTTTGAAAAACCTATTGACTGGCACCTTGGTGGATAGCTTATCTTGTTTGTGGAGGCGTTTTCTCTAAAACTGGGTGATGTAAAAGCATTTTGACGGAGAAATTCCGACTTGTAAAAGCGCTTTGATAGACAGTGCTTTTCACATAGGGGATAATACAGATGAAGTTAATGTTAGGAGGCAGGCGCATTCCAATGGCTCGTGCTTCCGGTAGCAACGATTGTAATATCTCTTCCTTTTTTTATAATTCAATTATCAGGTTCACGGTCTTTCCCTCTCACGAGCTGGGCTTTCTCCGATCTTTTCCTGTCACGATGTAGTATTGCTTCTTGGCTTCATACATTTCCGCATCTGCGGCTTTCAGAAGCGACTCAAAATCCGTGTCCTTTGTGCCGCTTATCGTCGTACCGAGGGACGCGGTAGCACCCAGTTGGCTTTTTGCCGTTTCCAGTAGTTTCTGAAACGCCGGATGTGTGATGTTTGGCAGAACCGCAATGAACTCATCTCCGCCAAGCCGATACACATGACGCTTTCCGAACACAGATTTCAGCGTCTGTGCGGTCTGCACAATGAATTTATCACCGGCGTCATGTCCCTTTTGGTCATTTATTTCCTTTAGGCCATTTAGGTCGCACATGACAACCGCCAGGGGAAAGTACTTCTCCAGCTTTTCTGTGTACGCCCAATCCAGTGCTTTTCTGTTTTTACAATCTGTGAGCTGGTCATATAATGCACTGTGCTCCAGTGCATCTGCATTATTGCGCAGTCTTATCATAAACTCGATCATATCTATCTCATTCGAGATCTCATGCAGTTTCTCTTCGGGAGGATTGTCCACACCGTAGAATCCGACCGTCTTGCCGTTGATTTTGATTGGCCCTGTCACAAGGGTATTGACACCGTGAGGTTTCAGCCGTTCATAGATGGCTGCGCTTGTTTTTTTGCATTCTTCAATATCATGGATGATGACATTGTTGGATTCTTGATATTGTGCAAACCATGTTTCAATGATGCCTTCATACGGCACATCCTGCAAGTTATCTTTTTCTTTGGGTACGCCCGCTTTGCACCACTCGTAGGTGTTGTCAAACGTTCCGCGGTCATTCTGTTCAAAGATGTACGCTCGATCGGCGGCCACACGCTGTCCGATATACTCCACCAGTTGATTCAGTACTTTGTCCGGATTTTCTTCTGAAGCGGCATACCGAACCATGTCCGTGAGGAATCTCTCGTAATTCAGGATCCGTTCCTGCGATTCGCGCTTGCTGACTTCCAACGTTTCCATTTCCTTATGGTACAGGATCCTCTGGACCTTGCTTCGCATCATCGTGGCGGTCAGAAACATACTCAGCACCCCGTACAGAATAACATCCACTATGTTTTTGGATAGAATTGGGTTGTGCTGCGCAAAGAAAGCAAGTCCGATATAGAGCAGCATACTGCTCAGGATCAGCCCGTTCATGACCGCCGTTCTGGCGGTAAACAGCAGCGGCGCTGCCATCATGAACACAATGTAGTTGACAGTAAGCTCCTCCGGTGTAATCAGCGTTCCCGTAATAATGCCGAACAGCAGCAGTGCGGCAAAAAAGCTGTATACAACCAATTCTTTCCCCAAGAAGCTTCTAAGTTGACAACGAGAAATGCAAAAATAGGCCAAAGAAAGGAACGTATAGACCAGATACACCCATTTAAATTTTCCGATACTCAGAGAAAACACACTCACCAGCGTTATGACTCCAAAGGCAACAAGCGCCACAACAGAATACAGCCGCATGGCTTTCCAGTTTTCTTCCCATACATCCTGTTTTACTTTCTCATAATCACCACAACGAAACATAAACAACGAAACAATGTGATTCATATGTTTTTTCTCTCCAAACTCTGTTCAATTACCGCTTTGCCCGTCTCATAAGGAGCACAGATCCAACGGTACTTTCATTGTCCCAATCAAGTTCATATACGTGTCCACTTTTATTAGAGCATCACTTATTATAGCATCACGTATTTCTTTTTCAACTGATAAAAATCTTCAAGTCTCATTTGAGTCTGGCGGCCTTTAGCTTTTTAGAATTTAGTTATTTTTTTCTTCAGGGCTGTATTCCAAGATGTCTCCCGGCTGGCATTTTAGGACATCACAGATAGCTGCCAGTGTGGAAAAGCGGATGGCGCTGATATGGCCGTTCTTCATCTTGGATAAATTCACATTGGCAACGCCAACTCTTGCCGATAATTCATTCAGGCTCATTTTCCTGTCAGCCATGACACGGTCTAACCGCAAAATGATGTGTCCCATTTCTCCGCCTCCTTACAGGGTCTCATCCGATTCTTTCTGCAGCTGAACACCATACTTGAAAACAGCCACCAAGGCCATAGTTACAACAAAAGCAATCAAAACGCCCCATTGAATACTGACATTGGCGCTTTTTCCGGCGGTCAAGAAACTTCCCAGCATCGTTACACCGATGGAAGCGAACACTGCAACAGGAAGAAGAGAAAAGCCAAAGCCTCTCATCCTATTCACAACTTCACAGCAAAAGGGCGATCCACACCTCGTCAGCACCGCGAACAGCCTTCTCAGCATCCAGAGCGCCGCAGTTGCAGATGCCGAAAACAGCGTCAGAAAAATAAATACCGTTACCAAATCTTTTATGTTATATTCCTCAGGAGACGTATCCGCCTCCATGACTTTGGCGCTTTCGTCAGAGTGTATTTCCGCCGATGCGTATGACTGGTTGAAAATCTTCAGTTCGGCTTGGAACTCCTGATTTTCGGGTGGGCTGGCTTTCTTTTCGCTATCCTCAAGCATATACTCCGGGAACTCTTTTCCCGAATAGGTAAAGCTTCCGCCGAGGATACTCCACAGCGTATCAAAGCTTGCTTTGTTAAAGCGGAATTCAGCGTGTTCGACCACACGAACCGTCAGAGCATCCTCCGGGAGAGTTGCTGTAAAAGCAGTCGCAATGCAGCAGCTAACTGTTATAAGCGCTGCGATTACGGATAAAACCGTCATGACGATTTTTCCCACCTTACCAAACAGGTGGAATTTTGCAATCGTGTTGGAATTCATATTATTCCTCCTAATTTTTAGATTTCGATCGTTAGATCACTCGTTCATTGAGCACAGCCCAAATAATAACACCTGCTGTCAGCAGTACAGTCGTTACCGCCGACAGAATTCTTGTTTTCCACCTCTTCTGCATTCCCAAAATAAGAACGACAATGATCGACGCACACGAAATGACCGTCAGCAAGTGCCGAGGGAACGCACTGCACAATTTCAGAAAATAGCTTACTCCCATCAGGGCAACAATGGTATTGCCGATACCGAGAATTACCGCACCCAACACATTCTGCTTTTTGGCAAAGAAAGCGACTGCTCCGCCCGGGAGTGTGAGCAAAGAAATTGGCAGCCAAATGCGCAAGTAATAGTACAGCGCCTTGTCCCATCCGAGCGTGGGCAGCTCCACGAGGTAAATGATCGGTTGACTGATGAGAAAAAACACAAGGCATTTCATACCTGCCTCACGGGCGCTCTTGCAGTTTGACACGATCAAAACAGCAAACAGCACCCACCACTCATATGTAACGGCAATATCCCGAAAAGAAGTATCATAAAGTGTCGGAATTTGATTGATGATACCCACATAAATCCCGATGATTGCCGCAAAAGCGCAAACGACAGGCCATGTCATGGGGAGGGCTCCGAACGCAGCGGATAATTTCTTCATAGCTTACCCTCTGACGGCGGAAATCCCGCCATTCTCCTTAAAACTGACCGTTATCCGATAATCTTTGATTGAAACAGCCGCATCGCCGAGCATCAGCGAGAAGGTGAGCTTAATTTTCTCCGTGCTGGTGCCTTCGTGGGAAAACACAAATAGATAGGTGTCTCCGTTTTCCCGGCTCTCTTTCAAAACAAATGATTCCGGATCGGAGTTTTCCAAGTCGTATTTTCCGCCGAATTCATAAGGAAGCGAAATGGTGAGTTCTTTTCCGTCTCCGCTGATCTGATACTGCACATCTTTATCGAGTGCATTTTCAGATGTGGGGAAAAACGGAATATCATATCCCATTTTTGCCTGATAGATTGTAACACCGAGGGATGCGGCAAAAGTAACAACCAGAACGGCGGTCAGAATTGCAGCCACCTTTGCACCAATGCGCTTTTTTCCGTCTTCATCCCCAAAGGACCAGCCCTCTGCCCACAGTTCGTCGATCTCCGCCCGTTTTGCAGGCCGAATCAAATAAAAGGCAAGGGCAATAAACAGCAGCGAGCCGAAGACACAGAATATAATATCCATGCCGGTGGCATTGCTTTCAAATACAGCAAGGAAAGCGGAAACATCAGTCAGGGTGTGCATGAGGATCACACCCCACAGGTTTCGCGAGCGAAGGTAGATCGCACCGTCCAACATACCGATGGCGGCGGTATAGATAACTTGGATCAGCGCCGCAAAAACATCGCCTGTGGCGATTGCATTGAGTGCGTGTAGAAGACCGAAAGAAACCCCGGAAACCAGCATACAGCGAAAGATCCTGTTCGGCTTATCCTTCCAAATACGCATTAGATTGGATACGGTGAAACCCCGGCAAAAGACCTCTTCAGACACGCCCGGCCCGATTCCGTGCATGATCGCGGCAGCCACGGCAGCAGCTCCGGTAACAAGAGGAGCCTCATAAACCTTGATCTGCAACAGGTTCCATACAGGAACGATAAGTTCCGGCAGGGCAAGACAAATACCCAGCGCCAGCTTCCCGCCCTTGAATCCAAAATTGCATTTTCCCCTGAAAAAGAGCGGCATGATCAGTATTAACAGGCCGGCGATGATCAGCCTTGCAATGTCTTCGTTAATCTGATACAGAAACGACTCTTTTCCGCCAATGGACTCAAACATGATTCCAGTTATTGCTATAATGGTATCACGCAGAAGAAAAAAGCCCAGTGGAACAAACAGCGCAGTAAACAACACGCTGTTTAGAAATCTGTGCTTTACGGACTTTTCCATGCAAACTACCTCCAAGTGCTGTTAGCGTTAATTATTTAATGAAAATCGTTAAACGTAGTATATCGTCGCAGCTAAGACATGTCAAGAATAATTTTGCGATATTCGTAAATTTTTTGATTTTTAATGTCATCTGTTGGTGTGACTTTTGCAAACCGCGTTTTGGGGTTACGACTGGCTCCGGCGCTGCAGATAGATAAGGCAAAAGTCGTACCCGTTTTTTACTCCCATTCTTGTCAAAATCGAAGAACATATTCGCAAATTATAAGGAATACTGAAAAGGCGTCGCAAAAATGCGGCGCCTTTCGTGCTTTATGGATGGAATATACTTTCTAAGAGCCGCAGCAGCGTGGTTCCCGTTGCGGCCCGTCAGCCCCAGCCGCCAGTCGGTGTCCAGCTGAAAACTGACGTTTTCAAAGATGTTGTCGTAGCTGCCTTCATAGCAGAACGTAAGATCGGATACTTTCATAATGGACATGGTCATGCCTCCTATACGAAAAAATGGCTGCGGGAAACAGCTCCCACAGCCAAAAACGCACACCCCACCCGCCGATAGGCAGGCTATGACCACGCCCAGAGCTGAGAGATACACCAATTTCCCACGAAAGGCACAACAAACGGGACGGTCATCGCCGCCCGACAGGTATCGTGCCAACATTCAGCAGGAAATCAGGTTCATCCTCTCAACTCCTCTCTTGTTTTTTCTTATCCTACCACACGTGCCGCAAAAAGCAGCCCCGTCCTCTCCCCGCGCCCCTATCAGCTTTCTGGCGGACAGCGAAGAAGAACAGCACAATTACCAAAATGCGGGAGAAGGTGCAATTACCTTCTCCCGCAATGTTTGCGGTTTAAAAAGAACCCGATACAAGGCTTTCCATGAGCCTCTTTTTCGTTGCGGCAGACGGACTTTTTGTGTTTATAGCGTGAATTTCCAAAAAAACGGTTGAAAAGTTGATAAGAATATGCCATACTAAAATTATGCACTTGCGGGGGAAGGAGTTTTGTACCGTTTGTGCCGCAAAATAATTGCAGAAGGAGGACTTGATAACGGCGATGGACGAGCGGATGTTCATGTAAAAGTTAGACGATTGCCAAATTATGATTTTCGATTCATCGGACGATTGCAATTACAGCGGAACACAAAACAAGGAATAGAAAGGGGAATGTTTTATGCGAAAATTGTTGTTAAGTGTCTTACTCTGCGCTGCGTTGGTGATGGGGTTACTGCCTACTGCCGCTTTTCCGATGGAGTTGGGTAATCCTCCTGAGTCGGTGGAAGAGGCTCCGACTTCCGCATGGGAGGAACAAACCGTCAACGAGGAGCTGTTGTCCGAATATGGAGAACAGAAAAATGCGCCGAAGGCAGCGGATCCGGCAGCACAGAATGATGCTGCGGAGATCTATGTCAGCAGCACCGGTAACGACGAACAGAATACCGGCACAAAAGATCTCCCCTTCGCCACGCTGGCTAAGGCGGTGGATGCTGCGGCTGATGGTACAACGATCTATGTCATGAGCGATCTGACCATGGATCAGTGTGCCCGTTTTTACGATAAGAGTCTTAAAATCACCAGTGGAGAAGGCGGTCCTTACACTATTACACGCAGCGCTGATTTTAAGCAGCAAAGTGACACAGCCCGCAGCTGGTATAATCCCGCCATGATCGAGGTTCAGTCTTCATCGGCGAGTTCTGTCGGCCTGACTCTTTCCGACATCGTTCTGGACGATGCAGGGATGCACGAGGGTACTGTATTCGCACAGGCTGTCAGCGGTGACGGCAACGAGGGTAATACGGCTTATGTGCAGGACGCTATCATTGCCTCCAACGCCACTGTGCCCTGCACCGTGACGCTGGGTAAGGATGCTGTGCTGCGCAACTTTGGCGGCATGTCCGCTGTGCGCGCCACCGACCAGGCAAAAATCGTCATGGAAAGCGGCAGTGTGATAGAGGATACCCTGACTGGTCATACGAGAACAAAAGGCTCTGGGGCAGGCTCAGTCGGTCCGGCAGGTGCGATCTGGCTTCAGGGCGGTACACTCGTGATGGAGGAAGGCTCGAAGATCCGGAATATGGACGGTCGTGGAGTTTATGCAGACGGCGGGAAGGTTGAGATCGGCGGCGCCATCAGCAGCATTGCCGCAAACAAGAGTGCAATGTGGCAGGCGAATAGCGGCATCGTAATTCATCTGCGCAATAACGCAGAGGGAACGCTGACCTCCACCGCACTGATTGAGAAAATCTCCAGCGGCAGCATAATCTACTGTGCGGGTGGTGCCAAATCCTTCAAAATGGAAAACGGCTCCAAAATCACGGATTGCCCCAAGCTGAACGGCAATGTCATCTTTGCACAAAACTGCACCGTCGTGATTGACGGTGAAATCAGCAATGTGTATGCCACAGGCAACCATATCGTGCAAACCGACGGCGGCACAGCGGTGACAATTGGAGAAAACGGAAGGATCCTCAACAATCACGCATACTATGGCGCGGTTTATATCAATGGAACGGATGAGCACTTAGACATTTACGGGAAAATCAACGGTAATATTTGTGCGAATCGTGGCGGCGGTGTGGTGCTGTCCAATAATGGCGGAAACCACAATGCAACCATGTATGAAGGCGCTGAGATCTGCAACAACAAAGCCGAGCAAACAGGCGGCGGAGCCATGATCTCTAAAGGCGTCTTCACAATGAACGGCGGTACGATCTCCGGCAACATTTCCGGTACAAACAGTGCAAAAGGCGAAGCTGACCGGATCGGCGGCGGCGTATTTGTCCGCAGAGGCGGCCAGTTCATTATGAATGGCGGCGCAATCGAGAACAACGCCACAACAGCCTTTGGCGGCGGTGTCTGCTTTGATGCCAGTGATTATGGCGGTATGGTGCCGAAGATCGAGCTGAATGCCGGTACCGTCAGAAACAATCTCATGCAGGTCACCGTCGGTGACGAATATCAGATCACAGGCGGCATATCAAATGATCTGGCTGTCACCGGTAAAGACTATGGAAAGTGTGATCGTTACCTCTATATCTCCCGTGAGGCAGCTGTTGGAGATAAGGCAGTTTATTTCCAGACTGGCAGTAAGACCGTAACCCCGGATGACAGCAGCCTTGACATCAGGCTGGGGAACACCAGTGCTGCAAATGTGACCGCTCTAACCGATGCTTCAAAGAGCATGGGCTGGAATGATCCGTTGACGACCCTCTGGGTTCAGCGTGATGGCGCAGCTGAACTGACGATAGGCGGCCTGACAGTGAACGATCTGCCGGTCTATGTGCTGTCCTTGCCGGTGGATGAAACCGGAAAGGTTCTCGATGCTTCGGAGGTGCAGGTTTATGAAGCTCAAAAGACGGACACAGGAGATGGAGATGATATAGACATCACGCTTCCGGATGTGTCCGGAAACGGCTATGCCGTAGCCATCGTTCAACCCTCGCAGAACCACGGCACACTGGTCATAAATGGGCCTGAAACCATCGAGAGAAATAAAACCGGTGCAGACTATCCCGTGACATATACTGTAACATATGATATGTCTGAAAGCATGGAAAGCATTATTGAACAATCGGGCGGTGAGGCTGAATATGTCCTTACTATTGATCAGGATGTCCGCCTTACAGGAAATCCCGGCAGTTTCAATGGGGAAAGCATCCAGGTGACATATACTCTGCCCCGCTCCGAGTTCAAGGTAGGTGACTTCCTGCTTGCCTCTGCAAAGCTGAAAATCACTGTTGGACAGCACGACTATATCATTCCCTCTAATGTGACGAAAACGCAGAAGATCGAGACGACCTATAACCTGACAACACAGGTGAACGGCGGGCATGGAACGATTTCTGCAAGCAAAGCAGGGCTGGCGGCCGGATCGCATGAAACAGTTGTTTTTACTCCTGATAGCGGCTATGAAATTGACACTGTTACGGTGAATGGTGTTAAAGCAGAGGTTCTCTCCAATACGCTGGAAGTTATCATGGACGCCGACAAGACCGTTATTGTAACATACAAGAGTATTCCGCATACCCATAGCTATGGAGCAGATTGGAAGTCAGACGCAGATAACCATTGGCATGAATGCCCCTGCGGTGACAGGAAGGACACGGCAGCGCATAGCTTCAAGTGGGTGATCGATAAGGAAGCCACCGCAACCACGAGAGGCTCCAAGCACGAGGAATGCACCGTCTGTGGCTATAAGAAGGCCGCCGTTGAAATTCCCGCAACGGGTTCTGCGGCGAAGCCGAGCGACCAGCCCGACAAGCCCGGAAATACTACCTCGCCAAAAACCGGTGACAGCAGCAATCTCGTTTTGTGGAGCGCACTTCTGTTCATCAGCGGCGGTGCTGTTATCGGCACAACGGTTGTAAGCCGAAAGAAAAAGTACAACAGATAATAAAGCAATACAGTACCATCGATTGGCAAGGGCGTGTTTTTTCTGCCGCGGCGGCCCAGAAAGGAAAACCGTTCTCCACTTGTACCGCACCGCAGCATGTTTTGTCCATAATGATAACTAAGCGATAAACACAGAAAAAGACCGCCCCGGGGCACCCTCCGTAAGGAAGGCGCCCCGGGGCGGCTCTTGTATCACAGGTCAATCAGTTTTCGGAAACGGTGTAACCCTTGTGGTTACGCCGTTTTCTCTTTGGTACCGTCAAGAGTTATGCGCAAATTAGTTTGCAGACTCTGGCTGAACGAAGTCAGCCGGCAATAGAGGCGTCTTCCATAGCCGCCTCTAAGTGCTTCATGTTCATGTACTTCTTGTTGCCCCACTGGGTGCCGGCCACATGGCGCAGCCTGGCACAGACCAGCATCAGGGCAGAGTTGCCGTCCGGGAAGGTCCCCACCACACGGGTGCGGCGGCGGATCTCCCGGTTCAGCCGTTCAATCACGTTGTTGGTACGAATGCGGGTCCAGTGCTCATAAGGAAACTCGCAGTAGGTCAGCGTTTCCTCAACGCTGTCCTCAACCTTCTTGGCGGCCTCTTTCAGCTTCATTTCTCTCAATTGGTCCACCACAGCTTTGGCCTTCTCTCGGGACGCTTTCTTACTCTCCTGCGCGTGGATCGCCTTGAGCATTTTAGCCACCAGCTTTACTTTGGAACGAGGAACAACAGAAAACACATTGCGGTAAAAATGGACCGTGCAGCGCTGATATTTGGCCTCAGGAAACACTTCTCCCACAGCTTCCAGCATGCCAAAACACTTATCTCCAACAATGAGTCTTACACCGTCCAGACCGCGGCCGCGAAGCCATTGAAAGAAACTGACCCAGCTGGCTTTGTCCTCTTTCATCCCTTCGGCAGCCCCCAGGACCTCGCGGTATCCGTCCTCGTTCACCGCAATTGCCACCAGAATTGCAACATTTTCATACTCTCCGCCCCAGTTGCGACGCAAGTAGATACCGTCCACATAGATATACGGGTATTTGCCACCCTGTAAAGGGCGATTACGCCAATCCTCAATATGGACATAGGCTTTCTTATTCAGCTCACTGATGGTTGACGGAGATACCTTGCTGCCCCACAGGGCCTCGGTAATATCCTCCACTCTGCGGACTGAGACGCCGGCAAGGTACATTTCGATGAGGGCCTCTTCCACGCTGCTCTCCC
>OMBQ01001522.1_pt1 | contig 18552 bp, 8 predicted proteins | sample 1674311 | NCBI WGS metagenome assembly OMBQ01 (sample SAMEA103958160, study PRJEB25191) | human gut metagenome | biome: human-associated habitat [ENVO:00009003]; feature: intestine environment [ENVO:2100002]; material: feces | place: Germany | collected 2013/2015 | reverse complement strand
CTGCCGCACCTCGCTCGCCGTATCGGCACTTAGAATTATGCGGTATTGCCTTTACAACTTCACAAGTATCTCCCCCGCACCGGAATCCGATTGCCCTTCTCCCCTATCCACCAACCGCGCGTACCGTTCATCTTCATCCGCTCCCCCACCCCAAAACAAAAGGCATGTGCCCCCTTATCTCTATCATAAGGTGGGCACATGCCGTTACATTATCATGATTTTATCACGCCAAAGTCATCAGGCAATGCAGCCATCGGCAAAGCTGTTGCGCTTGGCTTTCTCTTTCTGCTGGTTGCGCTTGGCGATGATTTCTTTGCTCAGGCCAATACGGTTGGTCTTGAAGTGGAAGAACGGGCGTTCCGGTACGGTGAAAATCTCCACCGGACGCATGTAACGTTCCGGCAGGCAGGCATTGATCTTATCGCGCACATCGTCCAAGGTGTAGCCATCTTTGAGCTGGACGTACAGGTACGGCAGGAAGCAGCCCTCGTGCTCATCATCCGGCACGATAACAAAGAACTCGTCCTTGATGCCCTTGATGTCGGCATCGGCCACGATGTTCTCCAGCGGCTGCACCATCAGGTCGCCGCCGCCAAAGCGCGGGGATGCGCCGCGGGTCATCGTGTAGAGCACACCGTCCTCGGACATATAGCCAATATCGCCGGTGTGCAGCCAGGTCTTGCCGTCTGCGTGGACCTGCAGTGCCTTGGCGGTTGCTTCGGGGCGGTCATAGCCCAGCATCACGCCGGGGCCCGTGATGCAGATCTCACCGGGGGTATTGTAGGTCAGCTCTTCCTGGGTGCCGGGCTTGAAGATGCTGATGACGCTGTGGATCATCGGCACACCAACGTTGCCGTCACGCACCGGGAACGGAGCCATGGGCAGAGTGGCGTTGGAGCCGGCCTCGCTGCTGCCGTAGCCGACAGTAAAGCGCAGGTTGCAGTTATGCTGCTTGAGGAACTCCTCAACATTGCGCAGCTGCTTGTTGTTGAATGCCTCGCAGCCGGCGCCGATGGCCAGCATGTGGGACATATCATAGTCAGCCGGAAGACGCTTGCTGCGGCGGATAACCTCCACAAACATGGGGATCAGGGGCCAGTTGTTGGGGCGGTAGCGCATCATTTCCAGGTCAACATCGTACACATCCACAAACGGATCCAGAATGAGCAGCATACCGCCGGCCAGGGGCAGCAGCATCATGGAAACCACAACAGCGATCAGAGCCGGGGGCAGGATGGTCAGCAGCCAGGTGGGGCGGAATTTATCCGAAGCGCCATAAAAGTTCATCTGGGCCAGCACGCCGATGATGCTGTGTGCAGAATGGATGACCTGCTTGGAAGGGCCGGTGGAACCGCTGGTGTAGGCGCGCAGCAGCGGGCGGTCAATGTTGACAGGAGCGGGCACAAAGCCGCGAAAACGCTGGCCCATGTTACAGAAATCAGCCCACATCATGGTATCAGAGCCACGGGCGGGAACATCCGGATACAGGGCATCCAGGGAATGCTGCAGGTAAACCGGCATAGCGGCGCGGTCGCCGCTTTCCAGAGCGGGAACGATAACATAGGTATTCACGTTGGTCTGCTCACGGTAGGCTTCGATTTCGGCCTTGGAGAAGAAGTCGTGAACAAAAATCACCTTGGCATTGGCTTTCTGAACAGCTTCAATGTTTTCTTCCAGGGTGTTGTCACGGCACAGCAGCGAAGCGCCGATGCGCTCGGCTGCCAGCAGCAGATAAATGAATTCCGGCACAGAACGCAGGAACACGGGAATCTGGTCCCCCTGCTTGATGCCAAGCACCTGCAGAGCGCGGGCGGTGGTGTCCACCTTACGGAACACGGTACCCCAGGTGATATCCACGCCATAGTAGTGCATGGCAACCACGTTAGGGTCTGCAGCGCGCACGGAGAGGTACTGCTCCACGGTGCAGGCCGGAACCTGGATACCGCGCAGAACATCTGGATAGAACTTCATCCAGGGGCGGTCAATGCTGGGCTTGCCAGTCAACATCGCGTTTTCATTCATTGCAATTTCCTCCAAATGTCTTTCCCTTATAGTTGCAGGGAATTAAATTATCCAAATCAAATCACGCCAAACCTTTATGGCGCTCTCCCCTGCTGTGCACATCGTTGCACAGCGTCGCCGAACCATAATGCTATAATTATCTTCGGTGCTGAACATAGTATACCATTCCTGTTTATGGAAAGCACGAGAATCCCATGGCACAAATTTCCAGAAATTGATTCCGCATGATTCACTTTTTTCACATGGATTTTCACGCTTTGGCATGGAGTTTTCTTGCAATTCCATTTTCCTCGGTGCAACAAAAGCCCCAGCTACCGCAGCAGCCAGGGCTTTATGTTTATGCGTATGTATGTTGTATTTTTAGATTTTGTTCATCCAGCTCTCTTGCAGTTCTTCCATTTCATCACTTTTGTCGCGGGTAATCAGATGGATTCCCTGCAGGACATGATGGATGTGCTCCGCAATGGCGTTGCGCTCTTTTGTCACGTTCTGGTCATCCAAATTCCAGACCTGATCAAAATATTCACTCAGGCGGTCTTCCATCACACTGTTGTTGACCATTGCAATCCGGTTGATGGGGCAGTTGTTATCCAGCCGAAGATACGATGCAGCGCCAGAAAGAAACATATTGGGGTCCGCCACATACTGGAAATCGTTCACAATGCGGCCGCTGATCAAGCGGATTTCAAGTTTTTCACGCTGCTTGCAAAGCTGCAGCACATAGCTGATGCACCGGCTGCGCTGATCCGGGGTAAGGCTGACCTTGTAACTGAAAAAGTCCAGCTCGCCGGAAACCGCCATGGAGGAAAATGCAGCTTCATAAATCAGGATGCGGATGTTTGTTTCCTCCACCACACCTTTGGCAAGGTTGTGTACGCTACGCAGCTCCGCAGGGGTAGCACCCAAAAAATCTTTCAGCTCGGCCTCGTGGGCGGTCAGGATCTCTTCAAACAAGTCATCCGGCAGCAGAAGCTCATTCAGGTGGCCGAACATCCACCGCAGATTGGAGGCCAGCAGCGTGTGCATATAGTCGTACTGGCTGATCAGCTGGCGCATGCTGGTATCGCGGAAAAGCTGGTCATCCCGCACGCAGAGCTTGGAGAAGTTATCATACAGGCTTTCGCAGTTCTGCGTGTCCTCGGTGGCGGTAACGGCAGCGCAGCGGCTGTGGCTGACCAGCAGGCCGGTAATGGCAAAATCGCCCTTGACCACAAACACCGCGCGCCCGGCAGCCGCGGTGCTGCCAAACAGCTTGAAATGAATATGGCTGAAGTTGGTCAGCACGTTGATAATGAGCGCGGCATCATAGATGGGGTCCCATTTTTCGCGGCTGATATCGATCATCAGCTTGAAATAGACGTTATCATAGCTGCGCTGGTCCACCAGCTGGCCGTTTTGCAGGTTGGCAACTTTCAGGCGGTATTCGCGCGCCATTTCCATCAGGTCCATCACAGCCACAATGTCCAGCTGGCTGACGCGGCGCAGCACGGGGTGCGCCATTTTGGTCAGGTATTGCAGCATGTTCAGCTCGGCCCAAAAGTCCGTATAGGGGCCAATGCGCGCCTCGCCGCTGTCCAGCTCCTCTTGCAAATAATCATATTCAGCAATCAGGTTATCATAAATGGCGGCTTTCAGGTCACTGGGGATGCTAACGCTGTATTCCCGCAGCAGCAGGTCACGGCCATCATCGGTGGCTTCATCCACCACGCAGGCACTGATGCCCTCCATCACGCGCTTTTCAGTCTTTTTGGCAGGCAGCATGCGGCCGCTGACCCATTTGCTGATATAAGAAACATCGTATTGCAGGCGCTTGGCCAGGGTATAGTTCTTGACCTCCGCAACTTCCAGCAAATGCTCCAGCAGAATGCTGAATCTATTTTTATCTTCCATTGCACCAAATCCTCTTCACCCATTTAGTTTGCACTTTTCTTTTATTCTATTATACAAGTTCCATATTTCGATTGCAAATTCAAATGATAACAGGTAAGGAGAAAACGAAGAAAATATATTAAAATCTTTCACAATTCGCGGCCGCATTCTTTGGCATTCATGCCAGTTTGTTGTTTTTTTGTTGTTTGAACTGACAAAGTTTGTTTGTTCTGCTTGTGATATCCTCCAAAAATTATACTTCGCGCGCCATATTTGCCAAATTTAGCCGCAGCTTTTTAGTAGGTTTTGCCCTTGCACCGGCCTGATGTGTTCGCCATGTTTTTGTGTGTTGCCTTTATTATGCGGGTAAGGTAAATTGCGATTTTTTAATCGTGTACTATTGGGTGGGGTCCCCCGCCCTACTGATTGTTTAAGGGTGTGCTGCCCATTATAATTTGTTCTGTAGGGAACGGTCTTGACCGTTCCGAGGCCTTGTCCGATTGGTCGTGATGGGATTTGTGGCAGGGCAAGGTGCCTGCGGGCGCAGTGACTATTCCAAGGCGTTGGATTCGATTGCTTTAGGGCAATACCGCATAATTCTAAGCGCCGATACGGCAAGCGAGGTGCGGCAGATGCCAAGCCAAAAGCGCAGATAATACTGGATGTCTTATCGAGCATTTTGGCAACGCAGATGCCGTGCCGCAGCCGCCGGAGCGGTGCTTAAGCCGTCAGGCGGGAATTGTGCGGTATTGCCTTAGGTTTGCGGCAAGGAACCACCCCTCAGGCCGCTTCGCGTCCAGCTCCCCTCCAGGGGAGCCACCACAATCATGGGGTCCCCCGCCCTACTGGCCTGGCAAATATTTCACCGAACCTATGCCCACAAATACAAAAATGCCGCAGCAGACTGTTGCATCTGCTGCGGCATTTCTATTTAGGGGTTAATGGGCTGGGTTACAGCTCATTGTTCCGGCTGTGGGATTACTGCCGAATGCCGGTGTTCTTATCGAAATGATAAGTGCGGCCATCGATGACTGCATCGCCCTTAGCCATGGTGCCATAGATCGGGTCGAAATAGTAACGCTTGTCAGCGCTCCAGCCCTTGATCATGTGGCCCTGTGCATCGTAACGGACCCACTTGCCGGTACCATCGGCGCGGTCAGCCCACTGGCCAGCTTCGGATTCCTGATAGACATCCTTGCTGGTGGCTTTCTTGCCCTGGTCAACGGCATCCAGCCAGTACCAAGCGTCGGAAGCCGGGTCATAGATTTCCTTGCCGCGGCCATCCAGGCCCTGGCGAACGCCCTTTTCGTACCAGAAGTCAGCGCCTTTGATGGTCAGCCACTGGCCGTCCAGAGCGATACCGGTGTACTCGTCAAATGCGCAAGGTACACCGTCAATATCGCCTGCGCCCTTAGCCATAGCGCCGGTGATCAGGTCAAAGTAGTAGGTGCCCTTATCGGTCGTCTGCCAGCCCTTGACCATGTGGCCGTTCTCATCGTAACGGACCCACTTGCCGGTGCCATCGGGCTTATCAGCCCACTGGCCGGCGGCGGATTCCTGGTAAACGTCCTTGTTGACGGTCATTGCGCCGCCCTGGACAGCATCCAGCCAGTACCAAGCGTCGGAATCGGGATCATAGATCTCTTTGCCGCGGCCGGTGGTACCCTGCTTCACGCCCTTTTCGTACCAGTACTTCTTGCCGTTTTCTTCAACCCAGCCGTTCTTCTCGCCGTACTTGGCGGTGTAGTCCTTGCCGTTGAAGTTGACAGCAGCGGTGGTAACGCCGCTGGTCTGCTTTACCGTTGCATCCACGAACTGAGCGCTTGCGCAGTTCTTATCGGTGCAGGTAAAGACAGCCATTGCGGTAATGGTGGTCTTTTCAGCGGCACCATGAACGGTGCGCTCCTCGGCTTCGAGAGCCTGAGTTTCTTCGCCGCCAACTGCTGTAAAGGTTGCTTCAATCTTCACATGGTTTGCAGGCATAGTGAAGGTATACTCGCCGCCACCGTCATTCACAGCTTTCGTAATATTGTCGCCGGTATTGCCAACATAATACATCGCCTCGGTCAATACGTAGGTGGTACCTTTCGGCTTGATGTTAGCTGTAACTTCTGTACCTTCCGCAAAGCGGGTCTCACCATCATCAGTAAATGTGACAGTGCCCTCGCCCTCCACCTTAACTTCAATGCCATACTTAACAACCGTAAACTGTGCGGCAACGGTCACATCAGCAGCAGGCATTTCAAAGGTGTAGGTTTTGCCTTCCTCGACGGTAGTATACGGAACATCGGTATTCTCGCTGTCCTTAATCACCAAACCATTTTTTGCCAGCTGTGCAAGCGTATACATGTTATCAGCCGGGGTAACGGTCAGAGTAACAGTATCGCCTGCCTTCAGGTCAGCGGTCTTGTCAGCCGTCACAGTACCATTATCGCTGGGGTTGATCGTAACGCTGTAGGTTTCAACCTTAACGGCCTCAAATTCAGCGCTAACGGTAACATCAGCGGCGGGCATTGCAAAGGTGTAAGTGTTGGCCTTTTCTGTGTCAGGAGTTGCTTTCAGGGTCTGATTGTCGCCGTAAGTAACCACCACACCGTCAGCCGTCAGGGTATAGCCATCCTTCGGGGTAGCCACAACGGTAATGGTAGTGCCCGCAGTGACCTTATTCAGGTCAGCTTCGGGGCTGGTGATCTTCAACGTATCCTTGTTAGCATCGGCCACCTTGACCGCATAGGTCTTGGCGTTTTTGGTAACGCTGATGGTCACATCGCCGTCCGGCATGGTGAAGGTGTAAACCGTCTTAGCCTTTTCGGTGGTAGCCTGGGCTGCGGCTTCGTCCTGCGCTGCTTCCTGAACTTCAGTCAGGGCAACATCGGTATCGCCGTTCTTTGCGGTAACGGTAACGATATCGGTGCCTTCCTTTTCTACGGTCAGGGTAACGGTATCGTCCTTGATGTAGGTGTTGTTGGTGGTGCCCAGGGTCAGGGTAACGCCTTGAACTGCTTCCGGCAGGGTTACAGTGTGAGGTACGCTCTCGGTTGCGGTATGGCAATCAGAGCACAGGTACACATTGTTGCCAACGGACTTGGTTTCCAGCTCGTCCAGAGCCCAGGTATGGCCCTTGGGCAGTGCGCCGTCAGCGTACTTCTTTTCACCCTTGGTCAGGCCGTACTTGGTGGTGCGGTCCTGGGTGTAAGCGGGGGTATCGCACCATGCTTCAACGGAAACATTGGTGGTTGCGCCGCTGCTCAGGTCGCTGACCATGTCGGACATCGGCATGGTTTCAACCAGGTTAGCGCACCACATGAACTCTTCGTTCTTGTTCTTCTCGTCAGAGCTGCCCATGTTCTGGTTGTAACTCGGGTTGTAGTTCCAGGACTCGGTCTTGTAGCTCTTACGGTTTGCATAAGAAGTGCCGGAGGCATCGGTCTTGACTTCTGCCTTGCCGTCCACCAGTTCCTTATAGGTGTTGGACAGGTTGGTGCCGACAGAAACGACCAGCTGATCCTTGGTGGTGTTGATGCCGGTGATCACAGTCTGGCCCTGCTGGGTGGTGGTAGCAAAGCTGTAGCTGTCACGCAGGGTCAGGCCCGCCAGAGGATGGTTCTTGAAGGTGTTCAGATACTTCACACTGCTGGTATCCTGGGCGCTATCCATGATAACCATGCTCATGCCGGGAAAGTGGGTATCGGGAACCATGTTGCCGTCCTTATCCTTGGTCAGCTTAATGCCGCCATAGACGGTGTTGTATTCCTTCACTTCTTCCACTGTGCCGGTGGTCGGGTCCATACGGTAGATGGCGTTGTTGACGTTGAAGTACAGCTTGCCATCATACAGTGCGGTAGAGTGTACCAGTGCGGGGTAGATCCGCTTTGCAGCAGCGTCTGCCAGGCACTCGGTGTTCAGGTTGTTTTCAACCTTGGTATGCTTATCTTTTGCACTGGTATCGATCTTATAGATGGTGCCAGCTTCGGCCAGGACCTTGGCATTGCTGTCGTCATCATTGAAGTTGCTGCTGGTTTCCTTCAGATCGTTGTAGTACATCAGGATGATATCAAACGGGTCATCCGTCTTGGTAAAGCTGCTCATGCTGAAGCCGCCGGGTCTGCTGCTGGAATCCTCTTTGCGGATATAGTAGTTCGCATTACGCGGACGTGCTTCCAGAGTATCGGGGCCCTGGTTCTGCATCTTCTTCATGAACTGCTGCATCTGGGAGTTGTTACCAGAGCTGCCGGAACCAGAGTTGCCGTTGTTGCCGTTCTCGGACTGCTGGCGGCGCATGTTGTTATACAGGTTCTGGTTGGTCGTGGTATCAACGTAATAGAAGTAATTATTGTCGAAGTAGATGGGGCTGCAGATAGAGGTGAACCAGGTATCCTCGTAGCAGGTATCGGTGTAACGGGTCTCGTTCTTGTTCTCCGTCTTGGTGTAAGAGTAATGCGGCTTGCCGTTGTTCAACACAACATTGCCGGCATCATCCACATCGGGTTCCTTGTTTTTGGTGTAGGTGTAGCCATCGTACAGCGAGTCAATGTAATCATAGTACTTGCTGTAACGGCCTTCCAGACCGGAGGGAGAAACCAGGAAGTTGACATGGCGCAGGTCGCCTGCGTTCTCAACGCGGGTCTGGGCCATGCACTCGGTGTTCACGTCGTCATAGCAGACGTCAACATAGTACCAGTTCTTGTTGGGTTCGCCGGTGGTCATCGTAGCAGAGTTGCTGTCGCCCTGCAGCTTGTTGACCTTGACTGCGTTGAAGTAGTGGACGTTGTTGAACATGCCGCCGCCGAACGCATTACCGGCAACACTGGTATCAGAAGTATCGCAGTAATACAGGATCTGGGCAAAGTCAACAACAGCGTTATCGCCTACTTCATCGGGGGTCTTCCAGGTGCCGTCTTCATTCTTATAGATGCTCTTGTTGTCAGGCAAATTCTGGACCATGTAGTTAAATGCAGATGCATAGCCCAGGCAGATGCAGCCATACTCAACGCCGGAAGCGCCGATCCCGCCGCCCAGCAGGGCACCGAAAGCAGTCATCTGGATGGGGTCGTTGTTACCGCCGCCGGTGATATCGCCCATGGAGCCCATATCGAATTCTGCAACCTGGGAGATCCAGTCGTGCAGGACCAGCAGCTTGGTGACATAGTCAGCGCTGTCACCCAGCTTGGCAACCTGTGCCAGGCCTGCATCACGGATGGCTTTCAGAGCTTCGCCATAGGTCATAACGTAAGACATAAAGCCCTGCGGAAGGAACTGCAGCATAAATGCCATGGTGGTCGGCGGGACATCATCGTTCGGATCAATGCTGCACAATACCTTGATTGCGCCCATGGTGCCGGTGATGCTGCCATCCTCGCCCTGCTTCTGAACGCCCTTGGAGGTCCAGAACGGAGCAGCCACGCCGAAGTACTCTGCTTCGTCCTGGTTGAACTGCGACAGCTGGAAGTAGTAGTAGTTCATCTGCGCAGTCGAGACATCGTAAGTATTGGTGACCTGGTTGCCCTGGTCGTCCACATACACGGCAGTCTTCTGGCTGTCGTACAGCAGCAGGCTGTTCTTGCCCTTGTTGTCGCCGCTCTGATAGGTGAAGTTCACCTTGCTTGCGTCAACCGGGTTGTTCTGCATATCGTACCAGTTGCCGCCATCCATTGCGGACACCAGGGTAACGCCGACGCCGCCGGAGGTGGTATCCAGGGTCGGGGTGCCGCCCACGTTGATGTAGACGGAATTGTTATTCTGGTCTACCACAACGCTGACCGGCATGGTCATTACCGGCTTGGTGCTGATTTCTTCGCCGCAGGCAGCACACTTGAAGGTGATGCCGGTGCATTCCCAGTCAATGGTAACGGGAGCGCCGGCAGAAATTTGTTTGGTTTCGCTGTCATAGAACAGCTGGGCGTTGCTGTAGTCAGCTTCCAGCTTGCCCTCGACCTTCTTCATTTCCCAGTTGAAGGTAGCAACAAAGTTGCCATCTGCATCCTTGGGCACGGCATGGCTCTGGCAGGGCAGGGCGGCAATGTCGTCGGTACGGGTGGTGGGTTCCTTGTATTCCTTCTTAACCGGGCTCTTGTCAGCGGGCACGCTGGCAGAGTAAACGGTCTTGCCGGCAACGCCGGGCTTTGCATCGGTGGTATCCTTGGTTACGGTGCCTTCTACCTTCTGGTAGGCATCGTCCTTTTCACAGGTATACACAGCGGTGTAAGCCCAGCCGTCATCGGTCTTGGTCCAGTAGCCGTCGGGGGTCTCTTTCCACTTATGGGTGTGGCCATCCTCCGGGTTGGTGTCATTCCAGTACCATTTCGGCTCGCCATAGGTATGGCCGTCTGCAGCGGCGCTGGCCGCAAAGGTATCGGAGTTTTCAGCAACGTAAGCCTGTGCGTAGCTGTCAGCCTGCTGCGCAATCACTTCATCATCGCTGTTGGTCATGGACTCCATCGCAGAGGTCATGCCGGAGCTGCCGGTAAAGGTAACGGCGGTCACAACGCCTGCGGCGTTCGTCTCATAGCCCAGGTCGGTAACGGCGCTGGACAGATGATACGTTTTGATGGTGGCAGCCATCACCGATGCCATCTCGTCCTTGTTCAGGCCATAGGCTTCGGTGTTGATCTTGCCGGCTGCGGCGTTGGCGTACATGGCATCGGCCAGTGCATTTTCCAACGCTGCAAGGCTCATGCCCGCCTTGCTCTGTGCAGTCGCTTCCAGCTTGGCATCGTCCTGCTCCAGTTCATGCACTTCGCCCTGGGCAGCCAGCGTTTGGGCTGTCTGCTTGATCAGGTCTGCGGTGCTGGTGAACTTGGGCAGGGACTGCACAGCGCTGGCCGCGCTTGCTGCGCTAGCTGCAACAGACTGCGCTACCGAAGAATCAATCTTGGTAGTTTCGGCTGCTGCGGGAAGCGCCACGCTCTGGGCAACCATGGCTGCTGCCAGCACGGATGCACCAAAACGCTGAAGGTTTTTCTTCATAGTTTTATCCTCCCTTAAGTGTTACTACTTTCCCCTTTTGTGTGAAAAGTGGTACGGCAGATGTGCGGCACTTTGCAGGTGTTGATTGCAAAACGCCTGGTTGTGCTCCCCTCGGTCTGGCGATCCCTTGCCGGGCTGCGGCCTGCTTTTGGGGCTTTTGGCCCCGGCACAGCGGCTGACAAAACGTTGTACCGGCTGCATGCCTCGATCCCGCAAATGATAACCATTCCGACACATCTAGGTATATACATTATATCACAGTTGCCAGAATTTGCATAGTTAATTAGAGCGGTTTCTATGTAAATTTTTGTCCTTGAATCAACTGAAACCTGCTTTTCGCACATTATTTGCGCTGCGGTGCGGTGACTCTTTGGCGGTATTTATTAACATTTTTGAATGGTTTATTCCTGATTTTATCAAATGATTGAACATTTACCCCGATAATGTTCTTTGCAATCTCTTAATCCAATCACCCTGTATTGTGATCGCGCATTTTTTGCCATTTCGGTTTGGCTTGTTGTTGAGAGATTTGGCAGAGATTGGAGGAAACTTGAAGGGAAAATTGTAGGTTGAGAATTGCCCATTATAAATTGTACTGTAGAGAGCCTTCCTGACCGTTCCGAAAACTTAGGGATAGATCAACCCTTGCCCCTTAACCGCGACCTAAAATACAACTTCCCAAGGTAGGGCGGTGTGAGTGCCCCCTTCTGCTCCACTTTTTCAAAGTTCCGAATGGTGTCCTCTCCCCTATCTACAATTCCTGATGTTTTCATGATGCCTTCCTTGGTCTTCCACACCCGGCCTTTGCCCCCTCCCCGCCCCATAAGTCGTACACAACAAAAAGGCCCCTGCCTTAACAGCAGGAGCCTTGAAAGCTATATCACAAGCCGAAAATTACTTCTCGATCTTGGAAACAACGCCGGAACCAACAGTGTGGCCGCCTTCGCGGATAGCGAAACGCATGCCTTCTTCCATGGCAACCGGGGTGATCAGCTCAACGTGCATATCAACGTTGTCGCCGGGCATGCACATCTCAGTGCCTTCGGGCAGGGTGATGATGCCGGTAACGTCGGTGGTACGGAAGTAGAACTGAGGACGATAGTTGTTGAAGAACGGGGTATGACGGCCGCCTTCTTCCTTCTTCAGGACGTAAACATGGCCATCGAAAGTGGTGTGGGGATGAACAGAACCGGGAACAGCCAGAACCTGGCCACGCTCGATCTGGTCACGGTCAATACCACGCAGCAGAGCGCCGATGTTGTCGCCAGCCTGAGCGAACTCGAGGCTCTTGCGGAACATTTCCAGACCAGTGATGGTGGTGGTCAGCTTCTCTTCCTTCAGACCAACGATTTCCATCTGATCGCCGACATGAGCAGTACCACGCTCAACACGACCGGTAGCAACGGTGCCACGGCCGGAGATGGTCATAACGTCCTCAACGGGCATCAGGAACGGCTTATCAGCAGCACGGTCCGGGGTCGGGATGTAGCTGTCAACAGCGTCCATCAGCTCCCAAATGCACTTGTATTCCGGAGCATCGGGATCCTTGGAAGTGCTCTCCAGAGCCTTCAGAGCGGAACCACGGATGATCGGGGTGTTGTCGCCGTCGAAATCCTGGCTGTCCAGCAGTTCGCGAACTTCCATTTCGACCAGGTCGAGCAGCTCTTCGTCGTCAACCATATCGCACTTGTTCAGGAACACAACGATCTTGGGCACGCCAACCTGACGAGCCAGCAGGATGTGCTCACGGGTCTGCGGCATCGGGCCATCGGTTGCAGCAACAACCAGGATAGCGCCGTCCATCTGAGCAGCACCGGTGATCATGTTCTTGATGTAGTCAGCATGGCCCGGGCAGTCAACGTGGGCATAGTGACGCTTCGCGGTGTGGTACTCAACGTGAGCGGTATTGATCGTGATACCACGAGCCTTCTCTTCAGGAGCCTTATCGATGCTGGAGTAATCCATGAAATCGGCGTCGCCCTTCAGAGCCAGAACCTTGGTGATAGCGGCAGTCAGAGTGGTCTTGCCGTGGTCAACGTGACCGATGGTACCGATGTTGACATGCTCCAAAGAGCGGTCAAATTTTTCCTTTTCAGCCATTGGAAGTATCCTCCTTTAATTCAAACAGATAAAATAGCCTGTTGTAAGGCTATCATACTAGATTTTTCAAGAAAAATCAAGTATTTTGCGCGAATTTGTGCAGAATCAGCCCTTATTGCGCTCGGTCATGATCTTATCTGCAACACTCTTGGGAACCTGCTGGTAATCAGCCGGCTCCATGGAGTACTGGCCACGGCCCTGGGTCTTGGAACGCAGGTCAGTAGCGTAACCGAACATCTCGGACAGAGGAACCATAGCGGTGACACGGGCAGTGCCATCGGTGGATTCCTGGTTCTGGATCGCGCCGCGGCGGCTGTTCAAGTCGCCAATGACGTTGCCCATATACTCGTCAGGAACAACAACGTCAACCTTCATGATGGGCTCCATAATGACGGGATCAGCCTTCTTCATAGCATCCTTGAATGCCATGGAGCCGGCGATGGAGAACGCCATTTCAGAGGAGTCAACTTCATGATAGGAGCCGTCCCACAGAGTGACCTTGACATCCACGACGGGATAGCCAGCCAGAATGCCGGACTTCATCGCGCCCTGGATACCGTTGTCAACAGCGGGGATGTATTCCTTCGGGATAGCGCCGCCAACAATACCGTTGACAAACTCATAACCCTTACCCGGGTTGGGCTCAATCTTGATCTTAACGTGACCATACTGGCCCTTACCACCGGACTGACGTGCGTACTTGGTTTCCTGGTTAGCATCCTTGCGGATGGTTTCACGGTAGGCAACCTGAGGTGCGCCAACGTTAGCTTCGACCTTAAACTCGCGGAGCAGACGGTCCACGATGATTTCCAGGTGGAGCTCGCCCATGCCGGCGATGATGGTCTGACCGGTTTCTTCATCGGTCCAGGTACGGAAAGTCGGGTCCTCTTCAGCCAGCTTAGACAGGGCAATACCCATCTTCTCGCTGCCAGCCTTGGTCTTGGGCTCGATGGCAACGCGGATAACCGGCTCGGGGAAGTTCATGGACTCGAGGATGATGGGATGCTTCTCATCGCACAGGGTATCACCAGTGGTGGTGTTCTTCAGACCAACAGCAGCGGCGATATCGCCAGCGTAGCAGATGTCGATATCCTTACGGTTGTTTGCATGCATCTGCAGGATACGGCCGATACGCTCGTCCTGATCCTTAACAGAGTTGTAAACAGTGGTGCCAGCCTCAACGGTACCAGAGTACACGCGGAAGAAGCACAGCTTACCGACATACGGGTCAGTCATAATCTTGAATGCCAGTGCAGAGAACGGCTGATCATCGGAAGAAGTGCGATCTTCTTCCTCGCCAGTCTCCGGGTTGGTGCCCTTGATGGCCGCAACGTCGGTCGGAGCAGGCATATAATCAACGATTGCATCCAACAGTTTCTGAACGCCACGGTTCTTGTAAGAAGAGCCGCAGACAACAGGAACGATCTCGTTGGAAATAGTAGCCTTACGCAGAGCAGCCTTGATTTCTCCCTTGGTCAGCTCTTCGCCTTCCAGGTACTTCATCATCAGCTCTTCGTCGGTCTCAGCAACAGCTTCGATCAGCTTGTCATGATATTCCTGAGCCTGTTCTTTCAGGTCTTCAGGAATTTCCTCAACGCGCACATCATTGCCCATATCATCATAGTAGATATCAGCTTTCATGTCGATCAGATCGATGATGCCGCGGAAAGTGTCTTCCTGGCCGACAGGCAGCTGGATAGGCACACCGTTGGCATGCAGACGATCATGCATCATCTGTACGCAGCGGAAGAAGTCAGCACCCATGGTATCCATCTTGTTGACGTAAACCATGCGGGGAACCTTGTACTCGTCAGCCTGGCGCCAAACGGTTTCAGACTGAGGCTCAACGCCACCCTTTGCGGCCAGAACGGTAACAGAACCGTCCAGAACACGCAGAGAACGCTGAACTTCAACAGTAAAGTCAACGTGGCCCGGGGTGTCGATGATGTTGATACGATGACGGTTCTTTTTGAACAGAGCCGGATCGTGCTGGGTCTCGGTGTGGCTCCAGTAGCAGGTGGTTGCAGCGGAAGTGATGGTGATACCACGTTCCTGTTCCTGCTCCATCCAGTCCATCGTGGCAGCGCCGTCATGAACTTCGCCGATCTTATGGTTAATACCGGTGTAGTACAGAATGCGCTCGGTGGTGGTGGTCTTGCCTGCGTCGATGTGGGCCATGATACCGATATTTCGGGTCATTTGCAGGGATACGTCTCTCGGCGTTGCCATGGCTTAAACCTCCTCAGTAAGCAGATCAATAACGGTAATGCGCGAAAGCCTTGTTGGCTTCTGCCATCTTGTGGGTATCTTCGCGCTTCTTGACAGCGCCGCCAACGTTGTTGGTAGCGTCGATGATCTCGGCGGCCAGGCGAGCGGACATGGTCTTTTCACCACGGCTGCGGCTGTACAGAGTCAGCCAGCGCAGGCCGAGGGTCTCGCGGCGGGCGGGGCTGACCTCCAGGGGAACCTGGTAGGTGGAGCCGCCGACACGGCGGGCCTTAACTTCGAGGCTGGGCATGATGTTTTCCATGGCCTTCTCGAACATTTCGAGAGGATCGTTGCCGGTCTTCTCTTTGACAGTCTCAAAAGCTTCGTAAACGATCTTCTGAGCGACGCCCTTCTTGCCATCCAGCATGATGCTGTTGACCAGACGGGTGACGAGCTTGGAATTGTAAATAGGATCAGCCAGAACTTCGCGCTTTGCGATTTTACCTCTTCTGGGCATCTTTCTTCCCTCCTTCACATTAATGATATCATCGGTACTCGAAAGTTAAAGAAAACTCCCGTTATGCCACAAAAGGGTCAGCTGACCATTTTATGGCGAAAAGATGTTTCCTTACTTCTTGGCACCGGCCTTGGGACGCTTTGCGCCGTATTTGCTGCGAGCCTGGTTACGGTTTGCAACACCCTGAGTATCCAGAGTACCACGGATGATGTGGTAACGGACACCGGGCAGGTCCTTAACACGACCGCCACGGATCAGGACAACGCTGTGCTCCTGCAGGTTATGGCCGATACCAGGAATGTAGGAGGTGACCTCGATACCATTCGTCAGGCGGACACGGGCAACTTTACGCAGAGCAGAGTTGGGCTTTTTGGGGGTCATGGTACGAACAGCGGTGCAAACACCACGCTTCTGGGGGCTGTTCATGGTGGTGTACTGCTTCTTCTGGGAGTTGTAGCTCTTCTGAAGGGCAGGAGCAGTGCTCTTGGTTACCAGGACCTCACGGCCTTTGCGTACGAGCTGGTTAAAAGTAGGCATTTCTTTTCTCCTTTCTTGATTATTCCGCGCAGTTTTTTGCGGGGGTTGTGCTTCCATTTTGGCCGCACTTGACCCCTTAACTCACGCATTTATTATAATAGCGGATAAACCACGCTCTGTCAAGAGTATTCACAAAAAATATTTCAAATAATCGTGCAAGATGCTGATTTTCTGCACTGGGGGTTCTAATTGTGCGCTTAAGGTGTATCTGAAAACAAAGAATCAGATACACCCTCGGACTTTCCCCTGCTTATTTTGCAGCTTCCAGCTGTGCCACGCAGGCTTCGGCTTCGTCCAGAATGCGGCCGAACTTATCCAGGGCAGCATCCACCGGGGCGGGGGTGGTCAAGTCCACACCGGCATGGCGCAGCTCATCCAGCGGGTAAGCGCTGCCGCCCATGTGCAGGAACTCCAGGTACTTCTTAACAGCCGGTTCGCCGTTCTTCAGGATGCCCTCGGACAATGCCACGGCAGTGGAATAGCCGGTTGCATACTTATAAACATAGAACGGGCGGTAGAAGTGCGGGATGCGTGCCCACTCGTACTGTACTTCGTCATCCACAACCAGCTCCGGTCCAAAGTAGTCCACAATGAGCTTCTTGTACAGATTGTTCAGGGCGGCGGGGTTCAGGGCTTCGCCGCGCTCGGCCATGGCGTGGGCATCGCGCTCAAACTCGGCAAACATCGTCTGGCGGTAGACGGTTCCCTTGAAATTTTCGAGGTACTGATTCAGCAGGGCCAGGCGGGTTGCGGGATCCTGGTTCTTTTCTGCCAGCAGGTGCTCAATGAGCAGGTTCTCGTTGACGGTGGAAGCGACCTCTGCGACAAACAGGGTATAGTCGGCATACTGGGCAGGCTGGGTATGGCGGCTGAACCAGCTGTGCATGCTGTGGCCCATCTCATGCGCAATGGTGGAAACGCTGTCCAGCGTACCGGTAAAGTTGCACATGATATAGGGGTTGGAATCATAGCTGCCGCCGGAGTAAGCGCCGCCGCTCTTGCCCTTGTTGGGGAACACATCGATCCAGCGCTCGGCAAAGCCCTTGCGAACGATGGTGCCGTACTCTTCGCCCAGCGGTGCAACGGCATCCAGAACCATCTGCTTGGCCTGGTCATAGGTGTAATGGGCGCTGACGCCCTTGGTCAGCGGGGCGTACACATCATAGTAGTGCAGCTCGTCCACACCCAGGATGCGCTTGCGCAGAGCAACATAGCGGTACATATCCGGCAGGTGCTTGCGCACAGTAGCCACCAGGTTATCATAGACCTGGCCGGGCACGTTCTCCCCTGCCATGGACATGGCGCGGGAAGATTCATAATGACGGACGGAGGCTTCGGCGGTAGCGGTCTTGACAGCGCCGGAGTAAGAGGCAGCCAGCGTGTTGATGTGCTGGCGGAAGCTCTTGTAGTAGCTTTCAAAGGCATTCTTGCGCAGCACGCGGTCATTGGAGGTTTGCAGCAGGATGTAGTTGGAAGCGGTCAGCTCCACATCGTTGCCCTCGCCATCCTTGACGGAATCGAACACCATGTCGGCGTCTTCCAGGTTATCGGCAACATTTTTCGGGGTGCCGAATGCCTCACCGAAAGCAGCCAGCAGCTTTTCTTCCGGGGCGGTCAGGGTGTGAGGCTTTGCACGCAGCAGGTCTTCCAGAGCAAAACGATAGGGGGCAACCTGCTCGTCAGCCATGATGGCATCCAGGGTTTCCTGCGGCAGTGCCAGGATTTCCGGCTGAGCATAGGCGATGGTACCGACAGCCTTTACATATTTGGCGGTAGCGCGGGCATCCATGCACTGGGCGTCATCAGCACGGGTATCCTCGCTCAGACGCAGGCTGGTGTAGACAGCCAGGTTTTCCAGTTCACGGAACACGCCGATTTCTGCATCATAAAATTCACGAATGCTGGCAGCGTTGTTCAGCTTGCCCTCCCAGGCAGCCAAAGCTTCAATTTTGGGGTCAATGGCGGCAAAAGCCTTTTCCCATTCCGCATCGCTGGCGTACATTTTGGTCAGGTCCCACTGGTACTGCGAGTCCATCTCTTTGCGTTCTTTCAATGCTTCCGACATGGCGGATTCTCCTTTTCTATATGGTGTCTTTCTGAGCCAGTCAGGGAAGCGTTCTCCCCTGCCCTCCATGCAGGCACCATTCATCCTGCACAGACAAACCCAGTATAAAAGTATTATACACCAAATGTTAGAAAAAACAAATCCGTTTTTATTTAACAAAAAGCCTGCGCAGAAACAGTGTTTATGCACGGTTCCTGCACAGGCTCATTTCTCTAAGGCAATACCGCACAATTCCCGCCTTGCGGCTTAAGCACCGCTCCGGCAGCTG